>Ga0207710_10000023_pt1 | contig 329909 bp, 278 predicted proteins | sample KBSS24metaG_FD_184400 | JGI IMG/M metagenome (GOLD analysis project Ga0207710, IMG submission 184400) | Switchgrass rhizosphere microbial communities from Kellogg Biological Station, Michigan, USA - KBS S2-4 metaG (SPAdes) (version 2) | ecosystem: Host-associated > Plants > Roots >...
TCGTCCTCGGTGATCTCGGTACCTGCGGGGGGCTGCGGGCCGATGGTCATGGTCGGGTTCTGCGTTCCGACCGGACCCCGATCGAGGGGTTGTACGCGATCGGCAACACGGCGGCGAACGCTTTCGGCACGGTGTACCCGGGCGCTGGTGCCACCATCGGCCAGGGTCTCGTATACGGCCTGATCGCGGCCAAACACGCCAGCGGCGTGACGGCGCCCACGCCGGCCCCCGCCAGCACCTGAAGCCCGGAGCCCGCACAGGGTCGAGGCGTACGGCAGTGACGGGTTGTCGGTGACGCCGGTGAGCTGGGGTGAGAGGACCGCGCCGATCAGGCCCGGGTAGACCGAGCCGTAGGCGTGGCTGCCGGTCCGTTCGTAGACCGGGCAGACGTTCAGCCATAGCGCTGGTGGAGACGCTCAGCGGCGTCCATGGATGACGGCATCGCCGCGATCTCGTCGCGCACCCTCGCCGCCGCGGCCGCGAATGCCCCGTCTCCCAGGACTCGCTTGAGACCCACGCTCACCTCTCCCGCCCACGGCTCGACCGCAATCCCGGCGCCCGCCCGGACGCAAGCGTCGGCGTTCAGGAACTGGTCGGCTCCGAGCGGGACGCAGACTTGGGGAACACCCTCGGCAAGCGCGCCGAGGAAGGTGCCCGAGCCAGCGTGCGAGACGACCGCCGCGCAGTGCGGAAGTAGCTCCCGCTGCGGCAGGAAATCGAAGACGGCAACGTTGTCGAGTCGTGGTCCCAACGCCAGCGGGTCCGTGCCCGGTCCCGTCGTGACCACCACGAACACGTCGAGTTTCCGGGCTCCGTCCACCAGGCGGCGTAGGACGTTCACGTCGTTGAACACGGTTCGGTGACCCGCGGCTGCGGCTGCTGGTCCGGTCACCGTCCAGCCCGAGCGGCGCCTACCTCGACCTGAACGGCACCGCGGTGGACCCCGCCGCGGACGTGCCGCGGGTACGGTTCACCACCAGCGGCAGCGAGATCGCCGTCATCCTCCTGAGCGTCTCCTCGGCGCGGGCGCCGCGACGGGCACGCGAGGTGGGCGCGCGGGCGCGGCTGCCCATCGAGATGACCCGGCTGCGCCTGGAGCTGCGGCTGGCGCTGGACGACGCCCGCGCGAGCCGGGCACGCGTCGCGCTCGCGACCGCGACCGAACGCCACCGGCTGGCCCAGGACCTGCACGACGGCGCCCAACAGCAGCTCATCGCCGTCGGCATGCGGCCGCGGTCCGTCCAGCGTCAGCTCGACGCCGCGCAGCCAGCCCACCAGGACCTGGACACCGCCGTGAGCGCGCTGGCCGACACGGTCAACGAGCTGCGCAGACTGGCGCATGGAGTGCGTCCCAGCCGGCTGGAGGACGGGCTTGCGGCCGCGCTGAAGGCCCTGGTTGCCCAGTCACCGGTGCCGGTCCAGATCCAGGTGGACGACGTCGAGGTCTCCGAGGCGGTCGCGACCGCCGCATACTTGGTCGTCGCGGAGGCCATGGCCAACGCACTCAAGCACTCCGGCGCGAGCGAGATCAGTGTCGTCGTCGGGCACCGTTCGGGCGCGTTGGGCATCGAGGTGCGTGACGACGGCCTCGGCGGTGCGCATGCCGGCTTCGGCCTCACGTCGATCCACGACCGGGTCACGGCGCTCGGAGGCACGCTGGCCCTGCACAGCCCGGCCGGCGCCGGCACCCAGGTCGAGGTGACGATCTAGATGCGCATCCTGATCGCGGAGGATTCCTCGCTGTTCCGGGAGGGCCTGGCAAGGCTGCTCACCGAGGGCGGCCACGAGGTCGTCGCGCTGGTCGGGAGCGCCGACGCGCTGCTCGCCGCGGTCGCCGGGTACCGGCCCGACTTCGCGATCATTGACGTGCGCATGCCGCCGCCGATGACCGCCGACGGCGCGCTGGCCGCCCGCCAGCTGCGGGTTGACTACCCGGAGCTGCCGATGATGCTGCTGTCCCAGCACATCGAGACCCGACACTGTGTGCCGCTGGTGGCCACCGGCGGTTTCGGCTACCTGTTGAAGGACCGAGTGCTGGGAGTCGACGACTTCCTCGACGCGATCCGGCGGGTCGCTGCCGGCGGCTCGGCGCTCGACCCCGAGGTAGTGGCGGCGCTGCTCGCCTCGGCGGACCGCGACGACCCGCTGGCCGTGCTCTCGCCACGTGAGCGCGAGGTGCTGGCGCTCGCCGCCGAGGGCAGGTCCAACGCGGCCATCGCCGCCCGGCTCGTGCTCGCCGAGCGCACCATCGAAACCCACATGCGCAACATCTTCCAGAAGCTGCTGATCCAGGACACCGGCGACAGCCACCGCCGCGTGCTGGCCGTGCTCGCCCACATTACCCACGCCACGGGCACCGCCTCCCCACGGTCCTGACCCCCGCGCCAGCCGACGCGAACGCCGCGTCAACGCCGGCGTCGTCAGCCGCGGTGGGAAGATTCACTCCTCGTTCATCGCCGCTGCGGGATCGACCCCGAGGCGTCATGCAGGGCGGCGGCTTTGTGGAGCAGGACTGAGCGTTCGCGGGTGTTGCGGCACAGTCGGGCGGCGAGTGTGAGCTCGGCGTGGGCCTCGTCGGTCCGGCCGAGTCGGGTGAGCAGCTCGCCGCGGACGCTTGGGAGCAGGTAGGACCGCGACAATCGGCCGGAGGCGGCCAGTTCGTCGACCATCTCCAGGGCCGGTTGTGGCCCGTGCGCCATGGCGACGGCGACGGCCCGGTTGAGTTCGACGACCGGCGAGGGCGCCACCCGGCCGAGCGCCTCGTAGAGGAGCACGACGCGTTCCCAGTCGGTCTTCCGGACGGAGGGCGCTGAGGCGTGGCAGGCCGCGATCGCGGCCTGCAGCCCGTATGGTCCGAGGCCGCGCCCGAGCGCCGAGGCGCGGGCGAGCGCGGCCTGGCCGCGACGGATCGCGGACCGGTCCCACCGGCGCCGGTCCTGGTCCTCCAGGAGCACCGGCTCGCCGTCGGGCCCGGTGCGGGCCGGGAAACGCGCGGCGGTGAGCTCGCACAGGGCAAGCAGGCCGAACACCTCCGGCTGGTCGGGTAGCAGCGCTGACAGCATCCGGGCCAGCCGGATCGCCTCGTAGGCGAGCTCGGGGCGCAGCAGCCGGTCGCCGGCTGTCGCTGTCGAGCCCTCGGTGAAGATGACGTACAGCACGCTCAGGACGCCGCTGAGCCGCTCGCGCCGCTGTTCGGCTGGTGGCAGCTCGAACGGCACTCCCGCCGCGGCGATCGTCTTCTTCGCCCGGGTGATCCGCGCCTGGATGGTCGGTACGGAAACGAGGAACGCCCGGGCGACCTCCTCGCTGCTCAGGCCGCCGACCGCGCGCAGCGTCAGGGCCATCCGGGCTTCGGGCGCGAGTACCGGGTGGCAGGCGATGAACATCAGGGCGAGCGTGTCATCGTCGATCCGGTCGGGATCCCAGGGCAGGTCGTCCGAGCGGCCGTGCCACGCCGCGCCCGCGTTCGTCTCGCCTTCGGCGAGCTGGCTCGCGAAGGTGGCGTATCGCTGGTCGAGGGCGGACCGGCGGCGGAAGCTGTCGATGGCCCGCCGCCGGGCGGTCCCGAGCAGCCAGCCCACCGGGTTCGCCGGTAGGCCGTCGCGGGACCAGCTGACGAGCGCCTCGGCCACAGCCTCCTGGGCGGCGTCCTCGGCGAGGGCGAAGTCCCCGGTGTAGCGGGCGAGCGCGCCGACGATGCGCGCGGACTCGATCCGCCAGACGGCCTCGACGGCCCGCCGAGCGGACTCGGCCGGCGGGCCGTCGGTCGCCGCGGGCATCAGAGCTGGCCGGTCCGCTCGCGCCACGCCCGCTCCTTGATGATCCACTCGTTGTCCTGGGGGAACTCGTCGATGGTCGGCACCCGGCGGATCTCGCACTTCGAACCGGTCATCGCGGGCAGGCGCTTGGCCCACTCGACGGCTTCCTCCTTGGAGGCGACGTCGAGGATGTAGTAGCCGCCGAACAGCTCCTTCGTCTCGCCGTACGGGCCATCGGTCACCACCGGCGTCTCGCCGCTGAAGTCAACCACCACACCCTGGCTCGGGTCGTCCAGACCCTCGGCGGCGACGAGCACGCCCGCCTTGATCAGCTCTTCGTTGAACCGGCCTGTCATCTCGAGCATCTGCTCGAACGGGGTCTCCATCATCTTCGCCATGACCTCGTCGGTGGAGCGGAAGATCAGCATGTATCGAGGCATCGTCGTTCTCCCGTGATCGGGGCCGCGTCTCGGCCCTCACCCGTAGGTCGAACGGCACAGTCTCAGATCGACGCGATCCGCGGACGTGTCCTACGTCACACCCGGCCGCTAGTCCCTCGTTCCAACCGTCCGCGCGCCGCCAGCCGTATCAGCCCGGCATCTGGCCGCTCGGTGCGGGTCTCGGTTATGGGTTCGGGACGGGGCTGGTGAGGACCTTCCGCTCAACGGCGTCGGAGGACAGGACGGAGCCGAGGATGCCCAGGTCGGCACCGATGTCGCCGGCCACCTGGCGGACGACGGCGACATCCTTACGCATCAAGAGGACGACGACGAACGCCGCGTCGGCGTCCTTCACGGCAGCGGGAACCGTGTCGGCGCAGGTCAGCCCGTCGGCCTCGGCGGCGGCGCGGGCCTCGGGACGGCGCACCAGCACGGTGACGTCGTGCCCCGCGGCCATCAGCCGGTCGACCATCGGCCGGCCCATCCGTCCCGGCCCGATAAAACCGATCTTCAATGTTCCTCCCGGCGGTCCCGGTCTGGGCATCGTCCATCGAACCAATACATTCTGCCCATTTCCCAGGCCGGACACCAGGTCGCGCGAGTGGCCGAGCGACGGCGAAAGGGCTGGACGGCGTGGGACACCCCGGTGAGTGGGTCGAACGCCCGGGTGCCGCGCGGCCGGTCACGCGCACGCCGTCCACTGCTAGTGGATCTCTTAACCCTCGAGAAACAATCTTTTGACATCACACGTCTTGTTGCTCCGTCATCTCCCAGTAAAAATCGTTTCATACCGCGAGACCGGGGCTGCCATGGACACCGCCACTGTTCCGCTCTTCCGGGTCCCCCCGAACGGGTGGAAGAGCCTGCCGAAGATGACCGAGCACAGCGGCGACGGCTACCTCGCCGACGTGTACGAGAACCCCGAGGGCAGCCCGATGTGCTCCGGCTTCTTCGAGCTCAGGCACGCCGAGCCGCGCCGGCTCGCGCGGGTACCCATCGGCCTCGTCGCGGCCTGACCATCCTGGCCGGCGGTCTTCTGTTGGTAGCAGTCGATTCGTGCCCGTAGACAGAAAGGCTCCGCATGTCCGAGCTCGCAGATCTGGCGGCCAAGCACGGGACCCGGTTCATCCTGGCGCTCTTCGTGGACCTCAACAGCAAGGCCTGCGCGAAGCTGGTCCCGGTCGAGGCAGTCGAGCAGCTCGCTTCGGAGGGTGTCGGCTTCGCGGGCTATGCCGTCGGGGCGATGGGCCAGGAGCCGAAAGACCCCGACGTGATGGCGATTCCCGACGTCGCGTCCTTCACCGCGATCCCCTTCGTCAAGGAGGGACTCGCGATCGTCCATTGCGACCCACACGTCGAGGGCAGGCCGTGGCCATACGCGCCCCGCGTCATCCTCAAGAAGCTCATCCAGCAACTCGCCGATGTCGGCTTCGAGCCGTGGGTCGGCGCCGAGGTGGAGTACTTCCTCGTCACCAGGAACCCTGACGGGTCGATCTCGCCGGCCGACCCCGACGACACCGCCGCGCAGCCGTGCTACGACGTCAAGGGCGTCACTCGGATGTACGACCACCTCACCGCGGTCAGCACCGCGATGAACACGCTCGGCTGGGGGAACTACGCCAACGACCACGAGGACGGCAACGGCCAGTTCGAGCAGAACTTCGAGTACTCCGACGCGCTGACCACGGCCGACCGCGTCATCACGCTGCGGTACCTCCTCTCGGTCATCGCCGCCCAGCGCGGCATGACGGCGACGTTCATGCCGAAGCCCTTCGCCGACAGGACCGGCACCGGCCTGCACCTGCACCTGTCGCTGACCCAGGACGGCCGCAAGGTCTTCCCGGCGGCGGAGCACGACCCGAGAGGCCTCGGCCTCTCGCCGACGGCATACTCCTTCATCGCCGGCATCCTCGCGCACGCAGCCGCCCTGCAGGCCGTCGTCTGCCCGACCGTGAACTCCTACAAGCGAACGGGCGCCGTCTCCACGGCCTCTGGCGCCTCCTGGTCACCGAAGACGCCGACGTACGGCGGCAACGACCGCACCCACTACATCCGCGTTCCCGACGACCAGCGCATCGAGATGCGTGGCGCCGACGGATCGGCCAACCCCTACCTGGCGATCGCCGCCGCGCTCGGCGCCGGCCTCGACGGGATCAAGTCCGGCCTCGAGCCGGGCGGGATCGGCTCCGGCCCCGCCGGCAAGCTGCCGCCGACGCTCCTACACGCGGTCGACCTGTTCGAGTCCGACCCCGTCATCACCGGCGTGCTCGACGCCGCGGGCGAGGGTGTGGCCGCCTATTACGCCGGCCTCAAGCGCGGCGAGTTCTTCGACTGGCACGGCTGGGTCGGCCCGTGGGAGACGCGGCGCTACCTGACGGCGTTCTAGTGAACCTCCTCCATTGCCGTCCGCAAGCGGGACCGGCCTTGGCGGGTCAACGCGCAAAGGGAAAACGCGCAAACGGAAAACGCACAAAGGGAAAAGGTTCAGCGGACTTCGAGGGACGCGCTCAGCCTCTGCTCGTAGCTGCTCTGCTCGACCAGCGCTATTCAGGGAGATAGACGATGTGCGGAATCGTGGGGCTGCACCTGCGCAACCCGGAGCTCTATCCGAAGCTCGGCGAGCTCCTCACCCGGATGCTCCGCGAGATGGAGGACCGAGGTCGGGACTCCGCCGGCGTGTCCGTCTACGGCGACCCGGCATGGTCGCCCGCGGGCTCGGCCGGCATCTCCCTCCTCGGAATCAGCGACGACCCCGCCTCGGTCCACGCCGCGATCGCGGCCGCGCTGCCCGGCGCGGCCGCGGCCGTCAGGAAGCTCGACGAGACGTATGTGGTCACCTCCGACGGCGACCTCGACGCACTCGTCACGGCCGCCCGCGCGGCCTACCCCGACGCGGTCGTCGCCGGGTTCGGCCACGACGTGACCGTGCTCAAGGGCGTCGGCGCGCCACGGGCGCTCGCCGAGGCCTGGGGCCTGGCCGGGGCGCAGGGCTGGCAGGGCGTCGGTCACACCCGCATGGCGACCGAGTCGGCGGTCACGCCGAGCGGCGCGCACCCCTACGCGGTCGGCCCCGACCAGTGCCTGGTGCACAACGGCTCGTTCGCCAACCACGCCACGATCCGCCGCGAGCTGCAGCGCGCGGGCATGACGTTCGACTCGCTGAACGACACCGAGGTCGGCGCCCGCTTCGTGGCCCACGAGCTCGAGGCGGGCCACGGCGTGCACGAGGCGCTCACCGAGCTCACGAGGACCTTCGACGGCTTCTACACGCTGCTCGTCTCGAACGCGGACTCCTTCGCGGTCGTGCGTGACGCGATCGCCTGCAAGCCGGCCGTGATCGCCGAGACCGACGACTGGGTCGCGATGGCGAGCGAGTTCCGTGCGCTCGCACACCTGCCCGGCGTCGAGAACGCCCGGATCTGGGAGCCCGAGCCGGAGGTCATCTACCACTGGTCCCGTCAGGAGGTCCCGGCATGACAGTCACGTTCGACCTGGCCCGCACGTCGCTGCGTGCGGTCAACGCCGCGCTCCACGTCCCTGACCTGGCGGGGGAGTTCGTCATCACGAACCCGTTCGGCGCGCACAACGTCGCCGTCGGGGTGAACGCGCCCGTCAAGATCGGAATCGAGGGTCATGTCGGCTACTACGCCGCCGGCATGAACCAGCAGGCCGAGATCACGATCAACGGCAACGCGGGTACCGGCGTCGCCGAGAACATGATGAGCGGCTCCGTGCACGTCAGGGGCAGCGCCTCGCAGTCCGCGGGCGCGACCGGCCGCGGCGGCCTTCTCGTCATCGACGGCGACGCGGCGGCCCGCTGCGGCATCTCCATGAAAGGGATCGACATCGTCGTCGGCGGCGGCGTCGGTCACATGAGCGCCTTCATGGCGCAGGCCGGACGGCTGGTCGTGCGCGGCGATGCCGGCGACGCGCTGGGCGACTCGATCTACGAGGCCCGCATCTACCTGCGCGGCACACCGAAGTCCCTGGGTGCCGACTGCGTCGAGAAGGAGATGCGGCCCGAGCACCTGGCGGAGCTCGGCGGGCTGCTGAAGGCCGCCGGCTTCGAGGGTGACGACCCGGCCTCCTACACACGGCTCGGATCAGCCCGCGCCCTGTACCACTTCCACGTCGACAACGCCTACTGAGCCCGGAGCCCTCTGATGACGTACTCCGCGCAGGACCGGGCCCGACTGGGGCTGCGGGAATCGGCCACCTTCGACCGGGGCACGATCGCGGCGATCCAGCGCGCGGCCCGCACCGGGATCTATGACATCCGTGGCTGGGGCGCCAAACGCCCGCTGCCGCACTTCGACGACCTGCTCTTCCTCGGTGCGTCGATGTCGCGCTACCCGCTCGAGGGCTACCGCGAGAGATGCGGCACCGACGTCGTGCTCGGTGCCCGTCACGCGAGGTATCCGGTGCACCTCGACATCCCGGTGACGATCGCCGGCATGAGCTTCGGCGCCATCTCGGGCCGCGCCAAGGAGGCTCTCGGCCGTGGCGCCGCCGCGGTCGGCACGTCCACGACGACCGGCGACGGCGGCATGACCGCGCAGGAGCGGGGCCACTCCAAGACGCTCGTCTATCAGTACCTGCCGAACCGGTATGGCATGAACCCCGACGACCTGCGGCGGGCCGACGCGATCGAGATCGTGCTCGGCCAGGGCGCGAAGCCAGGCGGCGGTGGGATGCTTCTCGGGCAGAAGGTCTCCGAACGGGTCGCCGCCATGCGGACACTGCCCCCGGGCATCGACCAGCGCTCGTCCTCCCGGCACCCCGACTGGACCGGCCCGGACGACCTGACCATCAAGATCGGCGAGCTGCGCGAGATCACCGACTGGGAGAAGCCGATCTACGTCAAGGTCGGCGCCAGCCGCACGTACTACGACACGAAGCTCGCGGTGCACTCCGGTGCTGACGTGGTCATCGTCGACGGCATGCAGGGCGGCACGGCCGCCACCCAGGAGGTCTTCATCGAGCACGTCGGCATCCCGACCCTGGCCGCGATCCCGCGGGCCGCGCAGGCGCTCCAGGAACTCGGCGTCCACCGGAAGCGGGACGGCGTGCAGCTCGTCGTCTCGGGCGGCATCCGCAACGGTGCCGACGTCGCAAAGGCGATCGCCCTCGGAGCCGACGCGGTCTCGATCGGCACCGCGGCGCTTATCGCGCTCGGGGACAACGACCCGAAGTGGGAGCGGGAGTACGCGGCGCTCGGCTCGGCCGCCGGCTTCTACGACGACTTCCAGGACGGGAAGGACCCGGCGGGCATCACCACCCAGGACGCCGACCTCGAGGCGCGCCTCGACCCGGTCGAGGGCGGTCGCCGCGTGGCCAACTACCTGCGGGTGCTGACGATGGAGGCCCAGACGATCGCCAGGGCCTGCGGCAAGGCGCACGTCACCCACCTCGAGCCGGAGGACCTGGTCGCCGTCACGATCGAGGCGGCCGCGATGGCACGCGTCCCGCTCGCGGGCACCGACTGGATTCCGGGGCTGGGTAGATGAGCGACGTGATCATCGTTGGTGGCGGGCTGGCGGGCGTCGCCGCGGCCTACGCCCTGTCCCGGCGGGGCGTCACCGACGTCACCGTCTACGAGCGCGGCTCGGTCGGCGGCGGCGGGACGGTCAAGTCCAGCGGCGTCGTCCGATGCCACTACGGCGTACGCTCGCTCGCGGCGATGGCCGCCAAGAGCCTCACGACCTTCGAGAACGCCGAGGAGATCTTCGGCCAGGACATCGGCTTCCGGCAGACCGGCTACGTGGTCGGTGTCGGCGAGCAGAACGTCGAGGCGTTGCGGGCCTCGCTGGCCGATCAGCGCTCCGTCGGCGTGCCGACGTCCGAGGTCGGCCACGACGTGGTCCGCGAGCTGTGGCCCGCGGCGAACCTGGAGGACTTCGCGGCCTTCGGCTACGAACCTCGTGGCGGCTACGGCGACGCGTACTCAACGGCCCAGGCGTTCTCGGCCGCCGCCCGGGCAGCTGGCGTCCAGCTGAAGCAGTCGACCCGGGTCGCGCGCCTCCTCGTCAACGGCGGCCGGGCCGTCGGCGTCGAACTGGCGGACGGCACGAAGGCCTTCGCCGACACGGTCGTCGTCGCGGCTGGGCCGTGGTCGGTCGCACTGCTCGCCGAGCACGGCCTTGACCTGCCGATCACCGTGCACCGTGAGGCGATCGTGCTGATCGAGCCGGGCCGGGACCTCGGCGCCGTGCCGGTACTGTCCGACCTCGTGTCGCTGCAGTACGTCCGCCCCGAGACGGGCGGGCAAATCCTCGTCGGCAACAGCGACCTGGCCGTGCTGGAACCCGCGGACCCCGACCGCTATGCCAACGCCGCGGACGAGGCGTTTCTGGAGGTGGCCGTCGCCCGGATGCTCCATCGTTTTCCGGGGCTGCCCGATGCCGCGGTCGCGAGCACGTACGCCGGCTGCTACGACGTCACGCCGGACTTCAACCCGGTGATCTCGCGGACGCCGATCGACGGCCTCATCGCGGCGGCCGGGTTCAGCGGACATGGATTCAAGATCTCCCCAGCGGTCGGGGAGCTTGTCGCCGATCTCGTCGTGGACGGCGGGAGCCGCGACGCGCTCGTCCCCGAACGCGACTTCCGGTTCGAACGCTTCGCCGAGGGTGATTTGCTCATCAGCAGGCACCCTTATGCCGGAGCGGGCCAGCTGCGCTGACGCCCGTCGGGGCGGGCCGGGACGACGAGCTGGCTGTCCCGCTCCTCGGCCGGGCCTGCTCCTCAGCCGAGCGTGGCGCCTGTGCGACATTGACTATCGTTCGGGCATGGCTGACGACGCTCCATTGCTACGCAACCGTTCGGGCGTCGCGCGTGAGCGTCCCGTCGGCCGGCCGGTCGAGGACCTCACGCTCGAGCAGTTGATCGCCACGAACGTGCGGACGCTGCGGCTGCAGCGGGGCCTGTCGGTCGGCGAACTCGCGGATGAGGTCGGCATCTCCAAGGCTATGCTATCCAAGATCGAAAATGCTCAGACGTCGTGTAGCCTGACTACGCTCGCGCGCCTGTCGACCGGACTCGACGTGCCGGTCACCGCGCTGTTGCGCGGGGCGGACGCCGAGCGTCAGGCGTCGTTCGTGAAGGCCGGACGGGGCACACCGGTCACCCGCAACGGCACGCAGATAGGTCACGAGTACCACCTGCTCGGCACGCTGCGCGGAGAGCACAAAAGACTCGAATGCCTGATGGTGAAGCTTACCGAGAAGAGCGAGGTATACCCGCTTTTCCAACACCCCGGTACCGAGTTCATCTACATGCTCGAAGGCGTCATGGACTACGGGCACAGCAGGTCCGTGTACCGGATGAGGCCGGGCGACTCCCTGCAACTGGACGGTGAAGGAGCGCACGGTCCGGTCGAGCTCGTCGAGACGCCGATCCGCTTTCTGTCGATCATCGCTTTCCCGGACAGGACCTTGTAGCTCGTGCCCATTCACGTAGCTCGTGCCCATTCACGGGTGAGGCGCGGCCGAGCGGAGTCGCCCGCCCCGGCCGGGTTCAGGCGGGCAGGTAGATGGACGTCGTCTTGAGGTAGGCGTCGAGCCCCTCGGGGCCGAGCTCGAGCCCGAGACCGCTGGCCTTGTGGCCGCCGAACGGCGCGTTGACGTCGAGGGTGTAGGCGTTCACGCCGAACGAGCCGGTGTCGATCTGGCGGGCGAGGCGCAGGCCCCGGTCTACGTCGCCGGTCCACACCGTGCCGCCCAGACCGTAGTCGGAGTCGTTCGCGGCGGCGGCCGCGCCGTCGTCCCCACCGTCGTAAGGCAGGACAGCGAGGACCGGGCCGAAGATCTCCTCCCGGGCGATGGTCATGTCTGGCGTCACATCCGCGAAGACGGTCGGTTCGACGAACCAGCCCCGGGGCTGGCTGGCCGGCCGCCCGCCGCCGGTGACCAGTCGGGCGCCCTGGTCGCGGCCGGAGGCGAGGTAGCCCTCGACGCGGTCACGCGCCACCGTCGTCGCGACCGGGCCGATCACGGTCGCCGGGTCCAGGGGGTCGCCGACAGGCATCGCCTCGACCGCGGCGGCCAGGGCGTCGACGACCTCGGCGTAGCGGCCGCGCGGCGCGAGGACCCGGGTGTTGTTGACGCAGGTCTGGCCGTTGTTGGCCAGGCAGATGAGCCCGAGGCTGGCCAGGAATGCGTCCAGCGGCGCATCGTCGAGCAGGACGGCGGCCGACTTGCCGCCGAGCTCGAGCGTCACCGGCTTGAGCGCCTCCCCGCACAGCGCGCCGATCCGGCGCCCGGCGGCCGTGGAACCGGTAAAAGCGATCTTGTCGACGCCGGGATGGGTGACCAGGTGCTCGCCAGCCGCCCGGTCGGCCGGCACGACGTTCACCACCCCGGCCGGAAGCCCCGCCTCCTCGACCGCCTCGGCGAACAGATACGAGCTGAGCGCCGTCTGCGGCGAGGGTTTGATGACCGCGGTGGCGCCGGCGGCCAGGGCAGGCGCCAGCTTGAAGTGGATCAGCCCGATCGGGTAGTTCCACGGGACGATCATCCCGACGACCCCGACCGGCTCACGGTGCACGACGGTCCGCCCGCGCATGCCGGGCCGTTCGCTGTCCCACTCGAAGGTCCGGGCCAGCCGGGCATAGTAGCGCAGGTGGGCGACCGGGCTCCACACGTTGGCATGGCTGGCGAAGGCCAGCGGCGTCCCGACCTCCTGGGCCACCAGCGGGCCGATCTCGTCGGCTCGTTTGGCCAGCGCGTCGGCCAGGGCCTCCATGTGGGCGGCCCGCTGCTCGGCGGGAGTCGAGCGCCAGCTCACCAGGGCGGAACGGGCGGCCGCGACGGCGGCGTCGATGTCGGCGGCCGAGCCCTCGGGAGAGGTGCCCACCACCTCCTCGGTGGCGGCGCAGGCCGTGACGAAGACGTCCGGGCCGGCCGGCGGCACCCAGCGGCCACCGATGAAGAACGCGGAGCGGTTCAAGGGATCCTCCTGTGGTCGGGGCGGTGGAGCACGCTATACGGTCGATCACCGTTCAGCAATAACTGGACCCCGTTGGAGGGTGCGTGCGTGACCGACGCGCCGGCGGCTGCCCGCCGGTCGGTCCGGGCCCGCGGGAGGGTCGAGCCGTGGGGCGAGGACGTTCCGATCAGCTGATCCGTCCTGTCGAGTGGCGGTCGCTGGCGCCGCGATTCTGGTCGTCGTTCAGTCGACGGCTTTGAGGATCTCGTAGAGCATGGTCCAGTTCTCGGTGCCGCGGCCCGCGGCGATGGCCTGGTCGTAGTGCGCCCTGACAGCATGGGGGAGCCCTGTGTCAACGCCGGATTTCTCGCTCGTCGACACGATGTGGCTGGCGGTGGCGCCCATCAAGCGTTTCCGGAGGGGACTGCCGCCTTCAGGCGGCAGGGGAATCCGGTATGGACAGCTGTCATTTTATCTCCCCGCATCCGGTCGGTTATGATTGGTGTGCGCGACGGACTTTCAAGTTCCTGATGCGCCCGACAACGCGGCAGGGCGCCGAGCTGACGGCAATGCTGAACGACCACCGCGACCTGTACAATTCCGCCCTTCAGGAACGCCGTGACGCCTACCAGATGGGCGGGGTGAGTGTTCGTTACGGTGACCAGTCGGCGCAGTTGACGGACATTCGTGCCGACGACGCGGATCAGGCGCGCTGGTCGTTCTCCTCCCAGCAGGCGACGCTGCGTCGGTTGGACCGGTCGTTCGCCGGGTTCTTCCGCCGAGCGCGGGCGGGTGGGAAACCGGGCTATCCCCGGTTCAAGGGTCCGGGCTGGTTCGACACGGTCGAATGGCCGAAAGACGGAGACGGCTGCCGCTGGGACTCCCAGCCGGGCGCGTCGGCGACCCGGGTCCGCCTGCGGGGGGTGGGTCATGTCAAGGTGCGCCAGCACCGGCCGGTCACCGGGCGGGTGAAGACGGTGTCGGTGAAGCGGGAGGGCGAGCGCTGGTATGTGCTGCTCTCCTGCGACGACGTGCCCGCCCGGCCGCTGCCGCCCACCGGCAGGGCGGTGGGAGTCGATCTGGGTGTGGTGTCGCTGGCCACCCTTTCCGATGGCCGTCAGGTCGGTAACCCCCGTTTCCTGGCGCGGGCGGCCGGCCAGCTCGCCGCGGCCCAGCGGGACCTGGCCCGGAAGAAACCCCGCTCGAGGCGGCGGCGGAAAGCGGCCGCCCGCCTCGCCGCGGGGCACCGGAAGGTCCGCCGCCAACGGTTGGACTTGGCGCACACGACCGCCCTCACCCTGATTCGTGATCATGATCTGGTTGTGGTGGAGGCGTTGAACATCGCGGGGATGACCCGCCGGGCCCGGGCTGTACCCGATCCTGAGGATCCCGGGAGGTATCTCCCCAACGGCCAGTCGGCCAAGACCGGTCTGAACAGGAGCATTCTGGACGCGGGATGGGGGGTGTTCCTCACCGTGCTGGGCGCCAAGGCTGAAAGCGCCGGGCGGACAGTCGTTGAGGTCGATGCCCGTCATACCTCCCAGCGCTGCGCCGCCTGTGGGCATGTCGCGCCGGGAAACCGTGTCACCCAGGCCGGGTTCCGATGTACCGCGTGCGGGCATGCCGCGCACGCGGACGTGAACGCGGCCGTCAACATTCTTCGGGCTGGGCTGGCCCGTCAGGCTGACGTTCAGGCGGCCTGAGAAGCTGACGGCCTCGGCCGTCAGAGTAGTCACGCCGTTCAGCCTGTCGGCGCGGCCGCCCGCCTGCCCCGGCGGATCCCCGGCGTGGCCACGGCCGACGACCTGCTGCCGCCGCCCGGCCGCGGGCCCTGGGGGTCGCGAACACTCCGGCGGATCGCGACCCTGCCAGGGCCGCGCGAGCTACGGCCGTCGATCACCCTGATGACCTTCGCCCGCCGGCCGGACCAGACGCCTGTTGAGGAGAACCGCTCGACTGCCCGAAGCGGTCGGCGATCCTCGTCACTCCCCGCCCGAGTACGTCCGCGCCGGCCGCGCGGCCACGCCGACGAGGTCGAAGCGTTCCAGCATCGCGGTCACGGCGGCTCTCGCCCCAGTCCAACCTGCCGCCCTCCGCGACCAGGGGCTCCGCCCATTTTCCCGGTCGCTTCGGGCGGGTGGCCGGCCAGCCCGGTCCAGATGCGCCAGGTCGGCCATCAGCCGCAGGTTCTCACGGCCCGTGAGCAGCTCGTCGATCGCTGAGAACTGGCCGGTGACGCCGATGGCGGCGCGCACCCCGGCCGGCTCCCGCCGCACGTCGAAGCCGGCGACCCGAATCGCGCCGTCATCGGGAGCCAGCAACGTGGAAAGGATGTTGACGATGGTCGTCTTGCCGGCGCCGTTGGGCCCGAGAAGCGCGTAGACGCTGCCCTCCGGGACGGTCAGGTCGACGCCGTCCAGCACGGCGTTCCCGCCGTAGGACTTGGTGAGGCCGGAAACCTCGATCGCGGCCTTGGTGACGGTCATGCCGCCATGCTGGAACCCTGACCCAGGGTCAAGGTCAAGCCGGGCGGGGCGCGCCCGGAATCAGGCCGAGCGGAGCTGGTCGGTCAGCCAGCCGACCGGGCCGACGCGGATGGCGAGCCGCAGCGCGGTCGCCGTCCACTTCGGCAGGTTCCCGTCATCGGACTGGCGGTCGACGGCGTGGTCGAGACCGTGGCGGATGGCCGGGGTGAGCTCGGCGTTCGAGTAGTCCAGCCGCGGCTGGCCGCTCTCCGGGAGCAGGGTCAGCAGCAGCGCGGCCCGGCTCGTCCCGAGCTGGCAGGCCGCCCCGTCGAGGGTGTCGAGCGCGATCTGCTGGGTCGTGCCGTCGGCGCCGCCCAGCGCGAACGCCGGCTGGGTGCCGCAGGGATCGGGCACCGCGAGTGATCCCCGCCCGCCGGAGCGCGCCGTCGCGACGACCAGGACGAGGGCCAGCACCGGCGCGAGGGCGACGGCGACGCCCCGCGTCAGTCCCCCGATCCGGGCGGCGGGGCCGGGCGCGGCTTGCGGGTAGACGGCTTGCGGGTAGACGGCTTGCGGGTAGGTCGGGCCTCGGGGTTGGGCGACCTCGGCCCGGCCCGGTCCGATCCGCCAGGCCGGCACCAGCGCGAGCAGCGCGCACAGGGCGCACAGCGCGAAGGAGTACCGGAACGCGCCGGTGACCGCCGTCGTGATGAGGCCGGACAGGGTGTGCTTCAGCGGGTTGAGGCTGCCGTCCGGCGCGACCTGGTTGAACACCCCGTCCAGATCGGGCAGCTGGCCGGCGGGCGTGTTCCCCAGCGTCTTCCCCAGTGAGGTGGCCAGCGTGACCTTGGTCTTCAGCGGGACGGGGTCGCTCAGCCCGGCCTCGGTGCCGGCCACGATCGCGTCGTTGATCCGGTGCGACAGGGACGAGGCGAGCAGCGGGGTGATCAGGGCGAGCGCCAGGACGAGACCGGCGTGGCGCGCCGCGACCGAGATCGTCCCGTCGTACGCCAGGCGGTCACCCGGGCGGATGGACGCCTCGGTCAGGGTAGGGACCGCGAGCCCCAGGCCGAAACCGACCACCGCGAGCGCGGCGCCCGCCGTCACCCAGCTCTTGTCCGGGACCAGCGCCAGGGCCACCAGCCCCCCGGCCACGGTCAGGCAGCCGGCAAGCGCCAGCGCGCGCGGCGAGCGCCCGGCGGTGACGAAGCGGCTGAGCAGGGTGCCGACGGGCAGCACGGTCGCGATGGCGGCGGCGGTCAGCGGCGACGCGCCCCAGCCATTGATCATCATGAGGATGACGAGGAACAGCGCGCCGACCAGCGCCGCCGAGATCAGGGCCAGGCCCATGTGCGCGGCGCTCCGCCGGGACCGTTCCGTCTCCGCGTCCAGGAGTGGCTCGGTGGCGGGGAGAACCAAAGCTGGGTCCGGAGCCAGGCCCAGAGCCTGGTCGGCGGGGCGCGCGGCGCGCGGTAACGCCACGATTGCGGCGGCGGCCAGCGGAGCCTGGACGAAGAAGATCGACCGCCAGCTGAACACCTCGGTCAGCACGCCGCCGGCGGCGGGGCCGAGCGCGGCCCCGACGGCGGCCGCCGCCGACCAGGCCGCCAGGCCCGCCTTGTCCGACCCGGCAAGGCGCGCGAGCAGCGGCAGCGAGCCGGCCAGCAGCATGGCCCCGCCCGCCCCCTGGACGGCGCGCAGCCAGATCAGCGTCCCGAGCGAGCCCGACGTGGCGCAGCCCAGCGAGGCAAGCAGGAAGACGACCAGGCCGAGGGCGGTCACGGCGACCCAGCTCTGGCCCCGCGCGCCGCGCCCCCGCGCGAGCAACACGACCGGCGCGGCCGCCAGCAGGATCGCGACGTTGTAGCCGGTCACCACCCAGGAGACGGTGGAGACGGTCGAGTCGAACTCGGCGAGCAGGTCCGGCGCGGCGAGCACGACGATCGAGGCGTCCGCGAAGGCGACCGCCACCGCGAGCGCCAGCAGCCAGCCGACCAGCGGCAGCCCGGCGCCACCCGGGCCGTCGTCCGTTCGGAGCGCGCGTCGGGGCCAGGCCGCGAGTCCCGCGTCGGTCGTCACGAGAACCAGCGTCCCCCGCCGGCCGCCTCGCGGTCACTGGTGCGGGCCCGATGTCGCCCAGCTGACAGCGTCTGGCCGACCCGCCGACTGGCCGGCCTACGTCACCCGGCAAGCGGCGGCTGGACCTGGCGATGACGCTGATCACGCGGCCGCGGCTGGTCTTCCTCGACGAGCCGACGACCGGGCTCGACCCACGCAGCCGCCGCGAACTGTGGACGATCGTGCGCGAGCAGGTCGCCGTCGGGGTGACGGTGCTGCTGACGACGCAGTACCTCGAGGAAGCCGACCACCTCGCCGACCGGATCGGTGTCCTCGACGGTGGGCGGCTGGTTGCCGAGGGCACGGCCGCGCAGCTCAAGCGGCGGGTGCCCGGCGGCCATGTGTCGGTGCGCTTCACCGACGCGCACGCGCTGGCCGCGGCGGCGGTGGGGCATCCGGCGGCCAGCAGGGACGCGGAAACCCTCACCCTACGGATGCCGGGCGAGGGCGGCATCGCCGGGCTGCGCCGCCTGCTCGACGGCCTTGACGACGAGAGCGTTGCCGACCTGACGGTCTCCTCAGCCGACCTTGACGACGTGTTTCTCGCGCTGACCGGCCGTGGGGCCGCGCCGGCGGCCGCCCCTATCGCCCAGGAGATGTCCGCGTGAACACGACCGAAACTGTCCGCGACTCGCTGACCATGCTGAGGCGCAACCTGCTGCACATCCGCCGCTATCCGTCCTTGACGGTGATGCTGATCGCCCAGCCGATCGTGTTCCTCCTGGTGTTCGTGTACGTCTTCGGTGGGACCCTGGGCGCCGGCCTGCCGGGCGAGCACGGTGGCGGGGATCGTGGCGACTACCTGGTGTTCATCACACCGGGCATACTGATCATGACGGTGGCGAGCGTGGCGCTCGGTACCGCGATCTCGACCGCGACTGACATGACCACTGGGATCATCGCCCGGTTCCGGACCATGGACATCGCCCGGGCGTCCGTGCTCACCGGCCACGTGCTGGGCGCGGTCATCCGGACCAGTCTCGCCGTGGTGATCGTGACGGCGTTCGCGTTCCTGCTGGGCTTCCGCTCCGGCGCCGGCCCGCTCGACTGGCTCGGCGCGATCGGGCTGCTGATACTCATCGCGTTCTCGCTCACCTGGCTGACGGTCGGCCTGGGCCTGGCGGCGGACAGCGTCGAGTCGGCCAGCAACACCCCGCTGTTCCCCGTCCTCCTGCCCTTCGTCAGCAGCGCCTTCGTGCCGACCGGCGCGATGCCGGCCGGCCTGCGCCAGTTCGCGGAACACCAGCCGTTCACACCGATGATCGACACCCTGCGCGCGCTGGTCACGGGGGCGGCGACGGGCTCCGACCTGTGGCTCGCGATCGGCTGGTGCGCGCTGATCGCGCTGCTCGGCTGCCTCTGGTCGCGTCGGCTGTTCCTCCGCGTGCCCGCCCGATAGCGACCGGGGAACGGGAGACTGGCACGTGCTCACGATCAGCCAGCTGGCGTCCTACGCCGGTGTCACCGTGCGCGCGGTGCGGCACTACCACGCCAAAGGCCTCCTACCGGAGCCGGAGCGCGACCACTCAGGCTACCGGCGCTACGGCGCCCCCGCGGTCGTCGAACTCATCAGGATCCGGACGCTCGCCGAGGCCGGTGTGCCGCTCGCGCGGGTCCGCGAACTGCTGGCCGCGGACGAGAAGGAGTTCGCGGCCGCCGTCGCCGACATCGACCGGCGCCTGCGCGCGGAGATCACCGAGCGGCAGCGCCACCGCGAGCGGATCGCGCAGCTGGCGGCCGGGGACAGCCTGGCCCTGCCGCCGGAGGCGGTCGCCTACCTCGAGGCGCTGCGCGAACTCGGCCTGCCGGAGGAGATGGTCGGCGGCCAGCGGGACGCCTGGATCCTGGTGGCCGCCCAGCTCCCGGAGCACATGCCGCTCTACATGCGACTGAAAAGGCGGGAGCTCGACGACCCGGCGACGGTCCAGATCTACCGGGATCTGGCCGAGATGATCCACTGGGCGGCGGACGACCCGCGGGTGGCGGCCGTGGGCGACCGGCTCGCCGCCGCCATCGACGAGGCCGAGGCCGCCGCTCCCGACGGGTGGGAGGTGGGCGATCCCGAGATTAGTGACGAGCTCGCGGACCTCCTCGACTCCGTCTTCCTCGACTCGGTGCCGATCGCCCGCCGTCTCCTGGCGCGGCTCGAGGAGCGGGGCTGGCGCGGCTGGTCCAAACTTACGCGGATCCCGCCGCGATGACCCGCCTCAGCGCTCGACGGCGCAGTGCAGGTGGGTGACGCCGGGCGCCGGGATGACTTCGACCAGACGGGGGCTGGTCCTCCGGTAGACTTCATCAGCCCTCGCCGCGTTAGAATCATGGTTATGGACGACGCCACGGTGGTAGCTGGAGCAGCCGAGCCGCTGCTTGTCCTGGCAGTTCAGATTGTTTCGCGTGATGCACTGGCCGAAGGAACTGTTGAGCCGACGCGACCGCCCGAAGACAGCCTGGAAGCGACGGCGCTACAACTCCTTCGCCGTATCATGGTTGACGCGGAGAGTGGTTCAACATGGACGCCAGTGCTTTGCGACCTCAGGGATAACCCCGACGACCCTGACATGCGAGCCGCTGTTCGTTTCCAGCTACGCAAAGCCATGCGGCGCGACCAATCACTGGCTGCCTATGTGGAAAATCTGGTGCCGGGACCCACGCTCCCCGACAAATCCTCGGCCGATACATCGAGCCGCGTCGTTGGAGATGCCAACATATTTCTTGGCACGGTCTCAGGAAATAGAATGGATACCCGACCGAGGCCGGACCGCTGAAGCTGTGCAGAGCTTTCTCGGGCTTCTTGTAAGCTTTGTTCTTGGTACACTGGTCGCGGTCGCGGAGCTGATCTCGCGCTATCGGGACCGACCGCTGGCCGCCATTCAGACCCCAGGCGCCGTCCTCTATCTGGCTCTCAACGGAATTGCGAGCGTCTCGGCGCTCTGGATAACGCACCTCTTCAACCTGACCTTCGGCGCGACTGGCACCGCCGTCGAACCCACTCGCGTGCTCATCGCCAGTTTTGCGGCGATCGCCTTCTTTCGCACAAGCCTCTTCGTAACGCACGTCGGTGATTCGGACGTGGGCATCGGCCCGAGCACGGTTCTTATGACCCTGCTCAAAGCGGCCGATCGTTCCGTCGACCGGAAGCGCGCAATCCGCAGGTCCACGGAAGTCGCCGAACTGATGGACTCCGTTAGTTTCGAAAAAGCGCATCTATCCCTGCCGACGCTGTGCCTGACCCTGCTCCAGAATGTACCAGCGGAAGAGCAGGAGCGCCTCGGTGTCGATATTCGAGCCTTTCACGCTGCTGCGATGAGTGATCGTCAGCGAAGTTTGGCATTGGGTTTAAAGCTGATGTACCTGGCGGGCCCGGACGTTCTCCGTGCCGCGATCTTAGCACTTGGTGATGAGATCAAACGTACCGATTAATAAGTAGGTAGTCAACGGGTGCCGCTGCTCTAGTGAGATAGCCGGGGCACCTCTGAGGCCAAGAGGAACCTGCGTCGGTGTCGACGACTCTGCCTTCAACCCTAACCGCTTCCTCGGCGACCTCGCACAGGCAGCCCTGGAGTTTGTGCAGGCATCCTGACCAGGACGACGAGCATCATCAGACAGAGCACGCCGAACGCGGAACACGCCCAGCATGTGGGCCACCGCCGCGCCGCCCAGGAGCAGGTTCGTGCTGCCGGAGACGGTCGCCACATAGGTCCGCCGATCGGAAAATGGTTGGCCAGGGGGCATGGGTGCAGGTGATGATGCCGTCACCCGCGGCCACGGTCGAGTGCGCGGCAGCTGATGAGGGAGATCGATGTCAGTCGCCGCCGGATCGGCTTCCGTTGGGCCCGCGCCCGAGATCCGCCTGGGCGGCGGAGCCGTGCGGGGCCGCTGGGAGGCGGGCGTCGCGGTCTTCCGCGGCATCCCGTACGCCGAGGCGCCCGTCGGCGCGCTCCGCTTCGCCGCGCCCCGCCCGGCGCGGGCCTGGGACGGCGTGCGGCCGGCCGACGCCTACGGCCCGCCGGCCCCACAGGTCGACCCGTTCGGCGGCGGCCCCTCGCCTGGGACGACGCCCGGCGCCGGCTGGCTGAGCGGCGACGACTGGCTGACGGTCAACGTCTTCACGCCCACGCCCACGCCCGGGCCCGACGCCGGCCTCGATCCGGCGGCGAAGCTGCCAGTCATGGTCTGGATCTACGGCGGCGCCTACACGATCGGCGCGTCCAGCCGGCCCGAGTACGACGGCGGCCGCCTGGCCCGGGACGGTCGGGTCGTCGTGGTGACGTTCAACTACCGTCTCGGCGCCGAGGGCTTCGCCCAGATCGCCGGTGCCCCGGCCAACCGGGGGCTGCTCGACCAGGTCGCCGCCCTGCAATGGGTGCGCGACAACATCGCCGCTTTCGGCGGCGACCCGGACCAGGTAACCGTCTTCGGGGAGTCGGCCGGCGGCGGCGCGGTCGCCGCCCTGCTGGCGATGCCCCGCGCGTCCGGCCTGTTCCGCCGGGCGGTCGCGCAGAGCCTGCCGGGCACGTTCTTCTCCGAGCCCCTCGCCGCCGACATCGCCGCCGCCTGCGCGGGCGAGCTGGGCCGGGCCCCGAGTGTCGCCGATCTGGCCGGGGTGGCGCCGGCGCGCCTGGCCGCCGCCGGCGACACCGTCACCGCCGCCGCGGCCAAGCGGGCCGGGCGCTGGGGCCAGCCCGCGCTGCGTTCGATCGTGTTCGCCCCCGTCGTCGACGGCGACGTCCTGCCGGACACGCCGTGGCGGGCGGTGGCCGGCGGCTCGGCGCGGGACGTCGACCTGCTCGCCGGGCACACCCGGGACGAGCATCGGCTGTTCAGCGTCATGGCCGGCGAACTCGGCCAGGTGACGCCCGAGATGGCGGCGGCCGCGCTGGCGGCGTTCGCGCCCGGCCCCGACGGGGCCCGCCGCTACCGCGACGCCTACCCGGACGCGGCCCCGGAGCAGCTTTACGAGCTCGTCCACGCCGACTGCCTGTTCCGAATGCCGTCGCTGCATCTCGCCGAGGCGCAGGCCGCGGCCGGCGGGCGTGTGCACTTCTACGAGCTGGCCTGGAACGCCCCGGGGATGGGCGGGATCTTCGGCGCCTGCCACGGCCTCGACGTCCCGCTCGTCTTCGGCAACCTCAGCAGCGGCCAGCCCGCTGTGCTGATCGGCGAGAGCCCGGGCCCCGAGGCCGAGGCGGTGTCCGCGGCGATGCGCGCGGCCTGGACGGCGTTCGCCACCTCCGGCGGCCCGGGCTGGCCGCCCTACGACCTCGCCGCGCGCCGCACCCAGGTCTTCGACCGCGTCCCGGCCGTCACGGCCTACCCGGAGGAGGCCTCCCGGCTGATCTGGCGGGACCACTCCTTCCCGCCGCTCCCGCTGCTCGGGCCGTAGCGCGTGACGGCGGACGAGACGGCGGCGGACGAAGTGGTGGCGGACGAAGTGGTGGCGGACGAGGCGGAGCCGGTCGGGTGGGCGCCGGGGATGTGGCTGCTCTCCGACGTGAGCCCGGCCGCGTGGGTGTCGGCGGCGCTGACCGAGGTCGGGTTTCGGGCCACGGTCGCGGCCATGGTGCCGCCGGTCTTCGAGGCCTATGCCCGGGTGTTCCCGCCGACCTACCCCGACCAGAGACCGGAGCCACGGCACCGTTGGTCCGCGATCGCCGCGCACCGCGGTGTGCCGCTGACGGCCGAGACCAGGTTCGACGACCTCGTTGCCGGTTCGCGGGGCTGGGGACGGCCGGGCGACGGTGGTCTGGACGCGCGGGAGACCGAGGCCCTCGCGCGGGTCCTGTCCCGCTTCACCGATACGCCGGGCCAGGCGTACTTCTGCATGTGGGAGGGATTCGGCCTTCCCGAGACGCGGGCCTGGGAGGACCGGCCGGCGCGGGTGCGAGCCCCCAACCGGGCCTACCACCTGCTCACCGGCCCGGTGAGCGCCGCCCCCGTGCTGCCGGCGCCGGTGGAGTGGCGATGCGCGAGCCTGTGGTGGCCGCGCGACCGGGCCTGGCTCGTCGCCACCGAGATCGACGGCTACCTCACCTACGTCGGCGCCAGCCGGGCCGCGATCGACGCGCTGGCCGCCGATCCCGCGCTCGACGTGGCCCCCGCCCGCCCGACCACCCCACTCGACCCCAGCTACGGCTGACGGCGTGACCCGGTCAGAAGCCGCCCGTAACAGGTGCGTCGAGGCGGGCCAGGAGCTCGCGGGTGGCGCCGGCAACCCCGGAGCCGTCAGTGGCTGGAGGCCGAACCGGCCAGCTCGGCGGTGGGCTCGGCCGGACGCGGGAGCGGGGCGGGGCCGAAGCCGGTGCCGGTCGGGCTCCCGGCCGTCACGGAGGGAGTGGGGGTGAGCTCGAGGTCGGCCAGGTCGAGCAGAGCGCCCAGCCGGGGCGGGAGGTCAGCCGGACCGTCGACGGGCCGGACACCGGGTGCCCAGCTGAAGCGGCTGGCGTAGAAACGGTCGACGGTGGCCCAGACACTGGCCAGGCCGACGAGAGCGACGGCGAGGCCCACCCGCCGCTGCCCGCCGCGCGCGGCCCCCGCCGGCTGTAACGGACTGGCTCCCGTGACCCGCATGATCTGCTCCTTCGTCGTGCGCCGCGCGCTTCGCGGTCCTCTCATTGCACGTGATCGAATCGGCCGCGGTTCGCCTCGCGGCCTGTCCAGGCGCCGACAGTCAGCGCTCGGACAGCACTGGCAGGAAGGGCGGCGGACGCTGCGACTGTGCCCCATCGCTCACGGACGGCCGGTGGGTAGAGCCCGGTCAGGAGCGTGGCCGCGTCCGTGCCTCGCCGTTCGTCATCCCGCGAATCATGGTTGGCCGCGGCTAGCGTGCACGACGAGACCGCCGGGCGCCCACGGGCCAAGACGTCGAGTGGAAGTAGCGGTGAAAAGGGTTACCTCTGTGACGGCTGTGCTCCTCTCCGCGCTGACTACGCCGTTGGCACCCGACGACTACATCGGGCTGGTGAGGCCGTTGTGGTCACGTCGACAGCTGCGGGGGCGCGTCGAGTCCGTCCGTCCGGAAACCGTCGACGCGGCGACCGTCGTCATTCGTCCCGGCCGGGGCTGGCGGGGGCATCGAGCCGGCCAGTATGTCCGGCTCGGCGTCGGTATCGACGGCGTCTGGCAGTGGCGCGCCTACTCGTTGTCCTCGGCCCCGGGAGGCCCGGACGGGCCTATCTCGATTACCGTGAAAGCAGGTCCGGGTGGGCGGGTCTCCCAGTACCTTGTGCATCGGATCGAACCCGGCACGACCGTCCGCCTGGAACATCCCCAAGGCCGTTTCGTGCTACCGCCGGCGACACCTCGACGGCTCCTCTTCCTGACCGCCGGCAGCGGTATCACTCCGGTGATGTCGATGGTGCGCGGCTTCGCGCTGCGCAGAGAGATCCCCGACATCGTCCTCATACATTCGGCGCCGACCGGAAACGACGTCATCTTCGGCGCGGAGTTGCGCCGACTGGCCGGACGGTATCCGACGCTGCGGGTGCACGAGCACTACACGCGTGCACCGGGTGGCGGCCGCCTCACCATGAGGAAACTGTCGACGATCTGCCCCGACTGGTCCGAACGGCCGGCGTGGGCCTGCGGACCGCCGGGTCTGCTCGAGGCTGCCGAGGCGCACTGGCGGCAGGCCGGGATCTCCGACCAGCTGCGGGTGGAGCGTTTCCATCTCGGCGTCGTGCGCGGCGGGGCCGGCGGCCGGGTGCGATTCGTCCGCAGCGGCCGGATGACAACCGCCGACGGGGACACGCCCCTGCTGGTCGTCGGTGAAAATACCGGCGTCCTCATGCCAAGCGGGTGCCGTACGGGCATCTGCCGTAGTTGCCTCGCGCGACTGGCCTCTGGCCGTGTCCGGGACCTGCGGACCGGGCTGGAACACGGCGACGAAGGCGACGTCATCCAAACCTGTGTCTCGGCCGCGGCCGGCGATGTGGACATCGATCTATAGGAGCAGACCCATGGCAGGCATGCAGGCCGTCACCGCAACCGATATCGAATCGCTCGGCCATGCCCTCGACGAGCTGCGCGAGCAGATTATCGCCAGCCGCGGCGAGGACGACGCCCGGTACATCCGCCGGGTCATCGCCGTCCAGCGGAGCCTGGAGGTGGCCGGCCGCACGGTGATGTTCGCGTCCCTCCTGCCGCCGGCCTGGCTGGCGGGTACCGCGATGCTGGCCATCGCCAAGATTCTCGAGAACATGGAGATTGGCCACAACGTCCTGCACGGACAGTGGGACTGGATGGGAGACCCTGAGATCCACTCGGCCACGTGGGAATGGGACTCGGCGTCACCCGCCGAACAGTGGAAGCATTCGCATAACTACGTGCACCACACCTACACGAACGTTATCGGCAAGGATCGGGACATCGGGTACAGTATATTGCGGATCAGTCCCGAGCAACGCTGGCATCCGGTGTATCTGGCCCAGCCGCTGTACAATCTCGCGTTCGCGGCGGTCTTCGAATGGGGTATCGCGGTATACGACGCCGAGATTGAACGGACGTGGCGCGGCGAGAAGAGCTGGCACGAGACATGGCCGCAACTAAAGAAGTCCCTACGCAAAGCGGGCCGGCAGGCCATCAAGGACTACCTGGCTTTTCCCTTGCTCGCCGGCCCGGCGTTCATACCGGTACTCCTGGGAAACCTGACCGCGAACGTCGCGCGCAACGTCTGGGCACACACGGTCATCTTCTGTGGCCATTTCCCGGACGGCGCTGAAACCTTCACCCAGGAGCAGACAGAGGGTGAGACCCGCGGCGAATGGTATCTGCGGCAGTTGCTGGGATCGGCCAACATCGACGGCCCCCCGCTGCTTCACCTGCTAAGCGGGAACCTCAGTCATCAGATCGAGCACCATCTCTTTCCCGACCTGCCCAGCAACCGGTACGCCGAGATCGCGCCAAGGGTGCGCGACCTCTGTCGACGTTTTGGCCTGCCCTACACCACCGGATCGCTCCCACGGCAGACCGGGAGCGTGTGGAAGCGCATCCTGCGCCTGGCGCTGCCTGGACCGACGCCGCCGACCGCGAGCAGGGCCTTGCTGGAGCCGGCCACCACCAGGCTCAGCGGATAGTCCGCGGGAACAATCGCCGACGAACTGCCGGCCGATGAGGAGGAAGACGAACCCTTCGAGCGGGAGGCCCACCAGGCGCCACACGGCGAGGGCGCGCAGCCGGCGCGCTCGTGGCCGGACCGGGAGGGCGTCCGCTCGACGCGACGGTGGCGTCGGCCGGTCAGATCCGAACGTGGATCAGTTCGCTCGCCCGCCTGTCCGGCTCCAGGGACGCCTATTCGAGATAGTCGCGGAGGACCTCGGAGCGTGCCGGATGGCGCAGCTTCGCCAGCGTCCGCCGTTCGATCTGCCGAATGCGTTCGCGTGTCAGTCCGAACTCGCGGCCGATCTCTTCCAGCGTGTGGGACTCGCCGTCCGCCAGGCCGAACCGCAGTTCGATCACTCGTCGTTCTCGGTCCGACAGGGCGCTCAGGACGGCGCCCAGCTGGGTCGAGCGCAGGGAGATCATCGCCGCCTCAGCCGGCTCGATGGCGGCCGTGTCCTCAATCAGATCACCGAGCTCGGTGTCAGCCGTGTCGCCGACCGGGCTGTCGAGGGATACCGGCTCTCGGGAGACACGCTGGAGCTCGTCGATTCTGGCGACGGTGACGCCGAGCCCGGCGGCCAACTCTGCCTGGGTGGCCTCGCGACCGAGCTCCGCCAGCAGATCCCGACGAAGCCGGATCATCTGGTTGAGCAGGTCGACGAGGTGAACGGGGAGGCGGACTGTACGGGCCTGGTCGGCGAGCGCCCGCGTGATCGCCTGACGCACCCACCAGGTGGCATAGGTGGAGAACTTGAAACCCTTCGTGTAGTCGAATTTCTCCACCGCCCGGATGAGGCCGAGATTTCCCTCCTGCACGACGTCGAGGAAGAGCATCCCGCGGCCCGCGTACCGCTTCGCGATCGAGACGACCAGCCGGAGGTTCGCTTCGACGAGCTGTCGGTTGGCCCGCTGGCCGTCCCGCTCGACGGCCGCAAGGTCCTCGCGCTGCCGGGCGGACAGGCCGGCGGCGCCGGTCGTCAGCTTGTGACCGGCGAACAGGCCCGCCTCGATCCGTTTCGCGAGGTCCACCTCACCCTCGGCGGTCAGCAGCGGCGTCCCGCCGATGCTCGCCAGGTACATCCGCACCGGGTCGAAGACAGTGGTCGGCCTTGCCCCCGTAGCCGGCCGCCGGGCAGCCAGCTTCGGCTTGTCTCCCGGCTCCTCGTCGCCCCGGCGCTCGTCCCCCGGGCGGTCGTCGTCACTGCCCTCGCCCGCCGCGGGGCCGTCCTCATCGCCCGGGCCATTGTCGCCTGGGCCGTCCGACCCGTCGTCGGCGACAGGAATCGGGATCGTTGTGGTCCGTCGCCTTGCCGGGGCACTTCCGCGACTGAGCCGGGTCGTGCTTCCCATCGCTCACTCCAGCCTGTTGAAAGGTGTCTGTGCCGTTGAGTCACCGGGGTCACGACCCGGCGGCTTCGTGTCCGTCGGGCACCATTGCCGGCGGCGCGCACCTGGCAGCGGGCGGTGGTGGCAGTTGGGCGGTGCCGGCGTCCAGCGGTGGTGACGGCGGACGAGGCGACAGAGGACGGTGTCAGCGATCTACGCCAGGTTACGCGCTCACGTGCGACACCGGTCCGCGGGCCGAGACCTCCATCGCGCTCGGCGGCGGTCCCGCCGCCCCGGCTCGCCGAGGCTCGGGTCGTCCTGGGCGGGGCGGGACGTCCCGCTACCGGCGCACCGGGACAACGAGGCCGACCTGGGCTCAGGCGCGGCGGGCCGGTCAGCCTGAGGACGAGTAGGGTGGCCGACGTTGTCTGTTCTCCGCTGTGTGAGCGTCATGCATCGTCGAACGGAACCGCTGGGAGCGGAGCGATCCGAGGCTGGCGCGAGACCGGGGAGGCGAAAGACGTCTGCCGGAACATCGGTGAGGGGAACCATAGTGGCGCAGGGCACTGTGAAGTGGTTCAACGCGGACAAGGGTTTTGGGTTCATCTCCGTGGACGGCGGCGGACCGGACGTGTTCGTCCACTTCTCCGCCATCGTGGCGGACGGCCACAGGTCGCTTGACGAGGGACAGAACGTGCGGTTCGAGATCGTCCCGGGCCAGAAAGGCCCACAGGCCGGCAACGTCCAGCTCGCCTGACGAGACATCCGCCGCGGATCGAACAGACGCGGGCAGCCGCCGCTGTCCGGTCCTTCAACCGTGGGTACACCGGGCGAGCAGGGTCATGAGCCACGCCACATGCATGCCCTGCTGGGCCGCGCGGCAAATGGACACGCCGCGCGGCAGGTTGCGGCAGGTGACCGCACCTCGGCGGCGTCTTGTTCTTCGCGCTCATCGCACCGAGGAATCGCCCCGGCGCGTCATCCGGTGGCTGGTCCGGACGTCGGATGCCGAAGTAGCTGTCCAGGCGAGAGCGAGAACCCTCCGGGGTGATCCGGTGCCGGCGCAACTCGCATGACCGAGGAGACTTGGCAATAGTTTTTCCGAGCTCGTTGAACGCCCAGACGGTGATGTGACAGCCCGAGCCGCCGGGTTGCGCTTCTTCACCTGGCCCCCTCGCGCGACGATGTGATCTTCGGGTCGGAGTTGCGCGGGTTGGTGCGACGTTTCCCGGGGCTACGGCTGCATGAGTTCTACACCCGCTCGGGCTCGGACATGGTGGATCTCAGCGGCCACCGTCACCGGCCACTGACGGACCTGCTCGCTGCCATGGCCAACGGCGGCGGACGAGATGGCGGCGGACGAGGGCGAGCCGGTCATGTGGGCGCCGGGAATGTCGCTGCTCGTTGACGTCACACCGGCCGCGTGGGTGTCGGCGGCACTTACCGCGGCCGGGTCCAGAGTCGTGCTCACATCGTTGGTACCGCGGGGCTTCGAGGCCTACGCCCGGGTGTTCAGCGGGCGGAGGCCGAACCGGCCAGCTCGGCGGCGGGCTCGGCTGGACGCGGGAGCGGGGCCGGCGCCGGAGCGACGCCGGCGCTGGTAAGGCGCCCGGTCGCGACGGAGGGAGCGGGGGCGGGCTCGAGGTCTCCGAAATCGAGCAGCGCGCCCAGCCGGGGCATGAGACCAGCGGGACCGTCGCTGGGCCGGACGCCGGGCGCCCAGCTGAAGCGGCTGGTGCAGTACCGGTCGAGGGTGAGCCAGACACCGGCCAGGCCGACGATCCCCACCGCGAGGGCCATCCGCTGGTGGCCGCCGCCCGGCGCCCGCGCCGGGCGCCGGACTGGGCGGGTGACGTCGAAGGCGGCCCGCCGACCCTGGCGGTGCAGGCCGTTTCGGGGCCGGTCGGCGCACCGCCGCCCGGCCCGCCGGATGTCGGTGCCGGCCCGTACCGTGGAGGAACAGGGCGGGCGCTGATCGGTCGGAGGTGACGGCGGGAGATGATCGTCGTGCACGGTCTGGCCGCCCCCAGCGGCCCGTTGGTGTGGGCCGAGGAGCCGGCCCGGTTGCCGCCGTCCGACCCGGTGGGGGACGAGCACCCGTTCGCCGCGGCGCCGGCGGCGCTCGCGGGCCTGACCGCCGCCGGGAATCGGATCGCGGCCAGCCTGACCGTCGGCGGGAGCCTCGAGGTCGCGACGGTCGCGCTGCCCACCGGTCCCGCTGGCCCCGTCCCGTCGCCGGGCCTGATGGCGCTCGGCCTGGCGGGTGTGCCACCCACCGTCCCGGCGGCCCTGTCTCGCTGGCGGGTGCCCGCGGCGCGGCTCGACCTCACCGCCAGCCTGGACGCCCTGCACCATGGCGGGCCGGGCTGGCGGCCCGGGGCGTCACTGCGCTTCCTCTGCCTGGTAGCCGAGTTTGCCGCCGATCTGGTGGCCCGCGGCCAGGTGGTGCCGACGGTGGACGCCGCAAGCGGCGGGCCGTTCGCGCGCTGGGTCCCCGTGCCGCGCGGCGGGGACGCCGCCCAGTTCGACGCGCTGGCCGAAGCGATGCCCCCGGCGTTCCGCGCCCTCGCGGCCGGCCCCGGGGTGGGGGACGCGGCGGGAGCGGTTCGGGGGACGGCGGGGGGAGCGGCGCTGGGGTGGACGCTTCCCGCCGTCGTCGACGCGGTGGCCCGAGCCCGGCTGGCCGGCCTGGCGCCGGCCGAGCCCGAGCCGGCCGCCGGGGCGGGCCGCGGCCGACGTCGCGCGAAGCCGGCCGCCGACGCGTGGATCCGCGCGCTGGCCGCGGACCCCCGTTTCACGGCGACGCCCCGGGCAGTGCGCGAGTTGACCGACGCCGTGGGCGCCTGGCTCGCCCGCGGCCGGTCCGCCGGGCCGGCCGTCACCTGTTTCCGCCTGTGGGAGCCGCGCGGCACCGGCGAACCGGACGACCGCTGGTGGGTCGAGATCCTCCTGCGCCCGGCGGCGGACCCGAGCCTGCTGGTCCCGGCCGAGGCCGTCTGGGACGGCCGCGCCGCCGTCCTGCCGGACTGGGTCGACGACTCGCGCGACGCGCTGCTGACCGGGCTCGGCCGGGCGGTGACCGTCTGGCCCGCGCTCCAGCGCGCGCTCGCCGAGCGGCGTCCGGGCGGGCTGAGCCTGGACACCGAGGAGGCCCACGCCTTCCTGCGGGTGGCCGACGCGCTGCGCCAGGCCGGCTTCGGCGTCCTGCTGCCGACGTCCTGGCGCCGGCGGGGCCAGCTCACGCTCACCCTCGCGGTCCGGACAGCGAACCCGGTCACGCCGACCGTCCGCGACACGGCGCTCACTCTCGGCGAATTGGTCGACTTCCGCTGGGGCGTCGCGCTCGGCGGGGCGCGCCTGAGCCGGGCCGAGCTGGACGACCTGGCCGCCGCCAAGGTGCCCCTGGTACGGGTGCGCGGCCGCTGGGCCCAGATCGACCCCGAACTGCTGGCCCGGGGCCTCGCGCTGACGGCCGCGCCGGCCGGCGCCCGGATGACCGCGCGGGACGTCCTCGGCCACGCCGGCCTGCTCCCGGCCCCGTCTCTGCTGGCCCAGTTTCGGCCGGTCGGGGAGGTCGAGGTCAGCGCGGACGGCTGGCTCGCCGGCCTGCTGGGCGGGGCCACCGGCCCGGCCGCGCGGGAGTACCTGGAGCTGGTCGATCCACCGGCCGGGCTGGGGGTGACGCTCCGGAACTACCAGCGCCGCGGCCTGGCCTGGCTGGCCTTCCTCGACCGGCTCGGCGTCGGCGCGCTGCTGGCCGACGACATGGGGCTGGGCAAGACGCTCCAGGTCCTGGCCCTGGAACTGCTCACCCGCCAGGGCGGCCCCCGCCCGCCGTCGCTGGTCGTCTGCCCGACCTCCGTCGTCGGCCACTGGCTCGCGGAGACCGGCCGGGTCGCGCCGGGCCTGCGCGTGTACGCCCACCACGGCGCCGACCGGCCGGCCGGCGAGCGGCTCGCGGCGATGGCCGCCCAGCATGACCTGGTGGTCACCACCTACGCCGTCCTGCGGCGCGACGTCCCCGCGCTGGGCGGGCTGGCCTGGGACCGGCTCGTGCTCGACGAGGCCCAGCAGATCAAGAACAGCGGCACCCAGCTGGCCCGCGCCGCCCGGCGGCTGCCGGCCCGCCACCGGGTGGCACTGACCGGCACACCGGTGGAGAACCGGCTGGCCGACCTGTGGTCGATCATGAATGTGCTGAACCCGGGGCTGCTGGGCGGCGCGGGCGAGTTCCGTGCCCGCTACGCCGTCCCGATCGAGCGCTACGGCGACGAGGACGCGGCCGCGCGGCTGCGGCGCCGGCTGCGGCCGGTGCTGCTGCGGCGGGTCAAGACCTCCCCGGACGTGGCCGGTGACCTGCCGGCGAAGACCGAGCTGCGGGACCTGTGCACGCTCACGCCCGAGCAGGCCTCGCTCTACCGGGCCGTCCTCGACGACATGCTCGAGCGGCTGGCCGACCGCTCGCCGGTCCGCCGCTCCGGCGTCGTGCTGGCCGCGATGACCAAGCTCAAACAGGTCTGCAACCATCCCGCGCACCTGCTGGGCGACGGCTCGCCGCTGGCCGGGCGCTCGGGCAAGCTGGCCCGCCTCGAGCAGGTGCTGGACCAGGTGGTGGCGGCCGGGGAGCGGGCGCTGTGCTTCACCCAGTTCGCCCGCTACGGCGCGATGCTCGCGCCGTACCTGTCCGAGCGTTTCGGCGTCGAGGTCCCGTTCCTGCACGGCGGGACACCCCGGGCCGGGCGCGACGCGCTGGTCGAGCGATTCCAGGCCGGGCGCGGCCCGGGGATCTTCCTGCTCTCCCTCAAGGCGGGCGGGACCGGTCTGAACCTCACCGCCGCCAACCACGTCCTGCACCTGGACCGCTGGTGGAACCCGGCCGCGGAGGCGCAGGCCACCGACCGGGCCCACCGGATCGGGCAGCGGCGGGCGGTGTTCGTGCGCACCTTCGTGTGCATGGGCACCCTGGAGGAACGGGTCGACGGGATGATCGCCGACAAGGTGTCGCTGGCCCGCTCCATGATCGGGAACGGGGAGGCGTGGCTGGCGACGCTCTCGACCAGCCAGTTACGCGACCTGTGCACGCTGGCTCCCGAGGCGCTGGACGCCGCCGATGCCTGAGCCGCCCATGCCTGAGCCGTCGCCGGACGAGCGGGGGCCGGACAAGCGGGTGGCGGCCGGCCGGGCCGGCCCCGAGCCTCGCCAGTGGTCACGCCGGTTCCTGACCCTGGTGGCCGACCTCGGACTGACCGAATCACTGCGGGCCGGGCGCTACCTGGCCCGGGCCGGGGCCGTCGTCAGCCTGCGCAGGTCGGGCAACCTGGTCGTCGCGCTGGTGCGGGACGAGGACGAGAAGGTCCACAAGGCGCGGATCGCGTTCGGCCGCCTGGCCGGCGGGGACTGGTCGCGCATCGAGCGGGCGTTGGGGGCGCGCGCGGGCTACGCGGCATCTTTGCTGGTCGGCACGGTCCCGGCGGACCTCGACGAGGTTGTGGCCGGGCTCGGGCTGTCCCTGCTCCCGACCGGGAACGACGACCTGGCCATGGACTGCTCCTGCGACGACTGGCGGCGGCCCTGCGCGCACGCCGCGGCGGCCTGCCACGAGCTGGCCCGCCACCTGGAGCGGGACCCGTTCGAGCTGCTGGCCCTGCGCGGCCGGGAACGGGACGTCCTGCTCGACGGAGTGCGGACCTACTGGTCCGCCCCGGCGGAGGCCCGCGAACCGACGCCCGGCCGGCCGCCGTGGCCGGACGGGCCGGCTCCCGACAGTGAGCTCCCCTCGGACGCGGAGGAGTTCTGGGCCCGCCCGTCCGCGCCGGAGCTGTCGGCCCGGGTCCCGTCCGCCCAGGTCCCGTCCGACCTGGTCCCGTCCGACCTGGTCCCGTCCGACCTGGCCGAGCCGGTCCCGCGCGAGGCCGGCTCGATCCTGGACGAGTACGGTCCGCTGGCCGTCGGCGCGTCGGGTGACCTGCGGGACCGGCTGCGCCCGGCCTACCAGCGGTTTGCTGACGGGAGCCGGTAGGGGAACGCCGGCCCCGCCGGGAGCGGCTCAGGCGCCGGGGCGCAGGGTGGCGATGACCTGGCGGATCTGGGCGAGCTGGCCGTTCCACTGGGCCTCGGGCGCGCGCCAGCGCAGGCCATAGCCGTGCCCGTTGCGCACGACGTCGAACTCGAACTGGTGAATGGTCTGGCCCTTGGAGGTGTAGGTGAACTCCCAGATGGCGGCGTTCGTCCCGTCGCCGCCGTCGGCCGGACGGATCGACAGGCGCCGGTAGCCCGAGGTGGTGGACCGGAGGGATCGCTCGAGGTCGGTCCAGGCGCCGATCGCGGACGCCCCGGCCCGGGCCTTGGTGTCGACCAGCAGGTCCGGGTAGCCCGACGGCGCGGTGAACAACTCCTCGCCGTTGCCGTGGTCGGCGCCCCGCCAGGCCGTCGGCACCGCGATCGACCAGCCGGTCGCGTCGCGGTGGGAGGTGAATCCGGCCGGGGCCGGCGCCGGGGCGGTGCTGCTCGGGACGAGCGCGCCCAGGTTCGCGTCGGAGGCGCCACCGCCCCCGGACCCCGCCGGGGCGGGGCTGGCCGGCGCGCTCGTCGGTCGGCCTGGCGTCGGGCCTGATACTGCCGGGGCCGGCGAGCTCGGCCCGGCCGAGGCCGAGACCGGACCCGGCTGGGCGGCGGACGGGCTGGCCGAGCTCGCGCTCGCTGCCGGGGCGGACGGTGAGCCGCCGCCGGTCAGGAGCAGCGTGAGCGTGACCACCACGGCGACAAGGACGACGCCGGCCCCGGCCAGCGGCGCCGCCATCCGCCGCCGGCGAACACCCGGTCCGCCGCCCCCGGCCGCGTCGATCGAGCGGTTGCCGGGTGGCGGGCTCGGCTCGGGTCGGGAGGAGGACGCCAGGCCGGCCGGCGCGTGCAGCCCGCTCGGGCGCCCGGCCCGCGGCGTGCTCGGCTCGGGCGTGCCCGGCGTAGCCCGCGTGCGTGGGTCCGGGGTGCGTGGGTCCGGTGTGCGTGGGTCCGGGGCGCGGGGGCTCGCGGTCTCGGTCGGCACGGGCACGGCCGCGGCCGCCGCCCTGAGGGTGGCGCCCCCGGCGGCGTCGTCCCTGCTGGCGTCGTCCCTGCCGGCGCCGCCTCCGCCAGAGCCGAGCCCAGCGCCCGCGCTGTCGCCGGCGGCGGGCTCGGAGGCGCCGCCGCGCGCTCGCCGTGCGTCCGCCCGCGCCGGTCTCTCCGCCAGCATGCCTGCCACCGCCGCCGCGTCCGCCGCCACCTCCGGTGTCGGTGCCGGCTCGGTCACGGGCAGCGCCGCTGCCGCGGCGCCCGGACGCCTGGCCGGGGCCTTCCCGCCTTGCGCGCCTGGGCCGCCTTTCCCGCCTGAGCCGCCTTTCCCGCCCTGGTCGGGCTCGTCGCGCTCGGCGAGCTCCCGCAGCCGGCCGCGGACCTCGGGCAGGGACGGCCGGCGCAGCGGGTCGGACTCGAGCAGCGCGACGAGGATCTCCCGCAGCGGCCCGGCGTGCCGGAACGGCCGGCGGCGATCCTCCACGACCGCCGCGAGGACCGCGATGGGCCCCTCGCCCGCGTACGGGGCCTCGCCTTCCACCGCCGCGAACAGGGTGGCGCCCAGGCCCCAGATGTCCCCGGCCGGGCCGGCCTTCGCGCCGCGGGCCCGCTCCGGGGCGATGTAGGCCGGCGACCCGACCAGCATCCCCGTCCCGGTCAGCGTCGAGTCGCCCTCGGTGACGGCGATGCCGAAGTCGGTGAGCCGGGCCTGCCCGGCCGCGGTGACCAGCACGTTGGCCGGCTTGACGTCGCGGTGCACGACCCCGGCCGCGTGCGCGGCCTCCAGCGCGTAGGCGAGGCTCACGCCGATCCTGGCCGCCCGGGCCGGCGGGATCGGGCCGCTGTCACGGACGATGTCGGCCAGCGACGAGCCGTCGACGTACTCCATGACGATCCAGGGATGGTCGTCGGCCTCGATCACGTCGTAGACCGTGACGACCCCTGGATGGTGCAGCCGCGCGGCCGCGCGGGCCTCGCGCAGCACCCGCTGGCCGAGCACGTCCCGTTCCCGCTGGGGCGCCAGCGGCGGCAGCCGGACCTCCTTGATCGCCACCCGGCGCCGCAGCAGCATGTCCTCGCCCTCGCGGACGATTCCCCCGCCGCCGCTGCCGAGTACCCGCCCGAGTCGGTAGCGGCCGGCCAGCGGTTGATCGCTGGTGGCGCGGTCGGTCGCCATCGCGCGCCGCCCTCCGCTGTCGGTGAGGATGGGCGTTTCCCCCATCCTCGGACATCGTGCCAGCTTCCATGGGACGGTCGCGAACATGGTCACCGGTGTCGGTGATGGGCCGCCGCGGTAGGACGCCCGCACGGGAAAGCCGGGAGGTCGACCCCGGTCGGGGCCTTCCTCCCGGCGGCGACAGCGGGCGTCGGCGGTTGCGGGGCGTCAGGCGGCGGCCGTCGCCAGGGCGGCGAGGACGATGCCGACGACGTCGTCGATCGTGCTGATGGTGAAGACGTCCTCGTCCTCGATCTCGATGCCGTACGTGCGCTCGATCCGGGAGATGATCAGCAGGACCTTCACCGAGTCCGCGCCCTCGACGGCGCGCAGGTCACGGTCACCGGTGAGCTCGCCGGCCGGGATCGCCAGCTCCTTCGAGACGATGCCGGTGACGGTGTCGACGATCTCGGTGCGGGTGGGGTTCACGGGGGCTCCTTCGGAGGGGGTCGGGTACGCCGGCGGCGAACGGCGGGGGGCAGACCTGGCCGCTGGTGTCAGACCTGCCAGCGGGCGATCAGACCTGGCCGGGGACCGTGCTCAGACCTGGCTGGGGACCGCGTTCAGGCGGTCGATCGACTCGGCCATCGCGGCCCGGATGTCGGAGTTGCGGCGCAGGTCGAAGCCGACCGCGGTGCCGAGCATCCGGCGCAGCTTGGCCCGCAGGTTGTCCAGGGCCTCGGGCGGGGCGATCCGGATGTAGACGTCGATCACGTCGTCGACGGTCTCGTGGTCCTTCATCTCCTCGACCCGCTGGTGCTTGTAGACGCCGACCGGGTGGTTGAGCCGGGCGCTCGTGACGTAGAAGTGGATGCGTTCCAGGACCGAGGTGAGCTCCTCCGGGTGCTGCTCGAGGCGCCGCTTGAGATAGAAGAGGAACTCGCGGGCGTGCCCGGCCTCGTCCCGGCTCGAGCGCAGGAACAGGTCGGCCAGGACCGGCTCCTCCACCCAGTCCGCCAGCGCCCGGTAGACCGTGTTGACGATGATCTCGGAGATCACGTTGGTCGTCAGGGTCGCGGCCGGGGTGATCCCGGCCTCGTACGGCTCGCGCAGGGCCTCGATCTTGGCCTGCTCGATCTCCACGCCGACGGCCTCCAGCCAGGCGCGGAAGGCGTAGTGGTGCTGGAGTTCCTGGTAGGCCCAGATCGCGACGAACGCCGAGCAGTCGTAGTCGTCGGCGAACTCGCTGAGGAAGCCGTGCAGGCCGGGCAGCGACGTCGCCTCGCCCATGACGACGCCCTTGACCAGCGCGATGTACGCCGGCTTCACGCGGTCGTGGACGACGTCGCCCAGGCCGACCTCGGAGACCTTCCACTGCAGGCGCTCGTAGTGCTGGAACACCTCGAAGCTGTGGGCCTTGGGCAGGTGGCGGGGCTTGCCCTGACCCGGGCCCTGACGCGGGACGGGCGGGCTCGGGACGGGCGTCGCCGGGGATGACGTGGATACGGACACAGGGTCTCCTTCGAGCGTCGATGCCGGGCTTTCCGGCGCGCGGTCTCGTCTCAGGTGAGCAGGAGGACGGGCAGTGTTTCGACGCCGCGCACGGCCACGTGCGGCCGGTAGCGCGGCGGGTCGTCGACCAGGCGGATCCGGTCGAACTGGCGGGTGAGCGCGGCGAGCATGACCGTCGCCTCCATCCGGGCCAGCGGGGCGCCGAGGCAGAAGTGGATGCCGTGGCCGAAGCCGAGGTGGCGATGGGCGGGCGCGGGCCCGTCGTAGCGGGTCACGTCGTAGCGGTCAGGGTCGGCGAACACGCCGGGGTCGCGGCCGGCCCCGGCGAGCAGCAGGACCACACCGTCACCTACGGTGAATGACCGGCCGGCGATCTCGGTGTCCGCGAGAGCCCGTCGACCGAGCCACTGCACCGGCGGGTCGAAACGCAGCGTCTCCTCCACCGCGCTCGGGACGAGGTCCGGCCGTGCTCGCAGCAGCGCGTACTGCTCGGGCCGGCGGGCCAGCGCCAGAACGGTGTTCGCGACCAGGTTGACCGTCGTCTCGTGCCCGGCGACCAGCAGGAGCACGCAGGTCTCGACCACCTCGGCCTCGGTGAGCATGCCGTCCCGGTCGCGCGCGGCGATCAGGCGGCTCAGCAGGTCGTCGGCCGGCCGGGCCCGCCGGCGGGCGATGAGGTCGCTGACGTAGGCCGCGAAGGCGGTCGTCGCCGCGGCGCGCTCCCGCCGCTCCTGGGGAGTGAGGGAGCTGTCGGGGTCGAGGCCGCGGGTGAGCGTGGCCGCCCACGCCCCGAACAGCGGCTCGTCCTCGGGCGGTACGCCGAGCAGCGCGCAGATGACCCGCAGCGGCACCGGGCGCGCGAACGCCTCGAGCAGGTCGGCCGGGCCCTCAGCCGCTGCCTCGCCGGAGCCCGCGCCCTCGCCGAAGCCCGCGCCCTCGCCGAAGCCCGCGCCCTCGCCGGAGCCCGCGCCCTCGCCGGAGCCCGCGCCCTCGCCGGGGCGCGCGCTCGCCGCGGCGAGCGCCGCCACCCGGGCCTCGGCCAGCGCGACCGTCTCCGCCCGCAGCTGGGCCACCGTGCGGCCGGTGAACGCCTGGCTGACCAGCGAACGCAGCCGCGTGTGGTCCGGCGGGTCGGTGCGCAGCATCGAGCGCAGGCCGTCGCCGGAGTCGCCGTCCCGGAACGCGTTGGCCCCGGGGCCGGTGAAGCCCCAGGACCGGCTCTGGAGCAGCTCGGCGCAGTCCCGGAAGCCGGTGATCATCGTCAGCGAGCCGGCGCCGGCCGCCTGGGCGCCGACCGGGTGCCACCGGCCGGCCGCACGCAGCCGCCGGTAGACGGGGTAGGGGTCGGCGCGGTGCGCGGGGGCGAACACCTGCTCCGGAGCCAGGGCGCGGGCCGGGGCCGGGGCGTGTTCTGGAGCCGCGGTGAGTTCCGGAGCCTGGGCGTCGGCGGCGCGTGGTCCGGCGGTCGACGTGCGTGTCATGTGGACTGGTCCATTCCGTGGCGCGGGGCGACGGGGGCGGGAGAGGACACGGCGGCGCGGGGACGGTTTCGGGAGGCCCACGGGCATCCGGCCCGCTCTGACGAGGTATCGCCGGGGAATCGTAGCCCGAAATGTCGACGGTAATTTCGGGTCGCCGGTCGCGATTGCCAGGTCTTCTGGAGTCATAGGACATTCGCCGACCGAGGGCCGAGGCCAGTGAGCCCTTTCAGTGCGCCCAGCAGACTGGAGGTGACGCCGTGTAGACGGCGGATCTGCCTTTTGTAAGATCGCCGTCGCTTGCCGGTCGAAGTCCGGTCCGGGTAGCTGCCAGGAGGCCCGGTAGCAGGCTGGCCCGGCAGGCCGCGGAAATTTGCCGGAGAGCCGTGCCCTATAACCGGTGATCCCGGAAAGTGGGCGACGGGCCGGGTGGGCGTCGGAGCCGGCCATATTACCGATCGAACCGACCGGACGACATAACCCGCGGTGCGGGGAAGGGCCGCTACTTCGTCGATGCGTGCAGGTGGAAAGGAGGGGCCCGGTGAGTGCCATGGTTGCTAATGGAGTCGGTGCGGCGCTACCGGGCCGCGCGGGCCGAGCGGCTGGCCGCGCTCGCGCCGCCTGCCACGCCGAAGGCGGAGGTCGGCTGAGTCCGGTCCCTGGCCCGGCCCGGGTTCGCGCTGGGCCCGGCCCTCGTCCGGCCCTGGTCCGGACCCGCCAGACACCCGCCGGCGCCGTCCAGCCGTCTCGGTCCGGTGCCCGGGCATTGTTTGATTTGGCAAATCATTGGTCGATATAATGCATCTCGACCAGGCAGCGAAGCCGGGGTGGCGGCCCGAGCGGGTCGTCGCGGTCGCGCGGCGTGGGGAAGGCCGGGCAGGCGCCGGCGTCGGCGGGGCAACTGGTCGACGCCGCCGGCGCGGCGCGGCCGAGCCGACAGGCCCGGCCGCGCGGGGTTCTGTTCGTCTTCCGGGTCGAGCGCGACCCGGGGACGGGTCCGGCCGGGCGCGGCGGCGTGGACCCGGGCGCTGGGCAAATATCTGTGTGTGAGGAGCGATTCAAGGTGCCTTCTGGAAGATCGAGGCGACGATCGAAGCGAGTCCTGTTCGGTGCCGCGCTGGTGGTCGTCCTCGCGCTGGCGGGATGTGGCTCGTCGGGCGGTTCCGGTGGCGGGTCGTCGTCGGCGGCGAGCAACCTCAAGGGAAGCCCGCTGTCGGTGTTCTTCATCAACGCGCAGGGCTCGCCGACCGGCAACAGCTATCCGGCCGAGACGGTCGCGGCGAAGGCCGCCGTCCAGTACATCAACAACGAGCTCGGTGGCATCGCCGGTCACCCGCTGACGCTGGAGACCTGTTTCACCGACGAGACTCCGGCCCAGACGACCAACTGCGCGAACCGCGCGGTCACCGCCAACCCAATCGCGATCTCGCTGGGCATCCTCGCCGACGACAACGACATCATCGCCGTCACCGGCCGCACCCAGGTCCCGATCGTGGCGAACTCGGCCTTCACCGCGCAGACCCTGGTGGCGAAGGACAAGGCCTTCATCGTGGACTCGGGCGGCCAGGCGGCCGCGCTGGGCAACGGCCTGATGATGACCGAGAACGGCGTCAAGAAGGCCGCCGTGATCTATGTGAACGTGCCGGCTGTCTCGGGTGGGATCTACCCGCAGGTCGCCGGCGGCCTGAAGAAGGCCGGTATCGACGTGGCCCCCTTCCCGGTCTCCTACCCGTCGCCGGACCTGAGCCCGACGATGGAGGCGGTCCGCAACAGCGGCGCTGACGCGATCCTGCTCATCGCGGACCCGACGACCTGCGCCGCCGCGTTCAACGCGGCGCAGACCCTCGGTCTGAAGAACACCATCTACAGCCCGATCGAGTGCCAGAACCCGACCAACAACAGGATTGTCGCGAACCTGCCGCAGAAGGTCTACGTGCAGCAGACTTTCGTCGACCTCAAGTCCAACGACACCGACGCCGAGGCCTACACCGCGGCCATGAAGAAGTACGGCGGCTCAACCAACCTGAACTCCGGGTTCGCCGTCAACGGCTTCCAGAGCATCATGGCCGTCTACGCGGGCCTGAAGGCGGCCAGCGCCACCGGCACGCCGACCACCGCCACGCTGGAGAACGCGCTGCGCACGCAGAAGCTCCACCAGTTCCTGCTCGGCCCGAGCACCACGTTCACCTGCGACGGGAAACTTCTCCCGGCGCTACCGGCGCTCTGCTCGCTCAACACGCTCATCGGCGTCTGGAAGGGTGAGACCGTGACCGACGCGAAGGTGTTGGACGCGGCCAAGCTCCTAGCCTAGAGCGTCACCGTCACCGTTACCGTCACCGGGCCGGCGGACCCGCGACTCTCGCGGGCTCGCCGGCCCGGTGCTGGTCGGGATGCTCCTCGAGCGGGGCGAGGGCGGACATGGCCTGGTCCATCAGCTCCGCCACCCGCGCTGTCCCGCCGCTGCTCAGCCAGGTGCCCTGCACCGCCTCGTAGCAGGCCAGGGCGGCCCCCGCCATCGCGAGGGCGCGGGGGTCGCTCTCGCCGCTGACCGGCGGGTCGAGCCGGTCGAGCAGGTGCGGCACGAGCAGGTCCCGCCAGCGCGACCGCCGCGCCAGCTGGCTGGCCATGAGGGCCGGGGTCTCGTTCAGCATCCGCAGCAGCACCCGGGCCCGGTCGGGATGGGCGTCCATCCGGACGATGACGAGGTCGAAGGTCCGGCGCAGCGCCAGCCAGGGGGACTCGGTGCCCGGGCGCGCCGCCAGCGCGTCGGCCAGTTCCTGGCCGATCGACTCCTGGTTGCCCAGGACCAGCTCCTCCTTGGAGCCGAAGTAGCGGAAGAAGGTCCGCTTCGACACACCGGCCGTCTGGGCGAGCTCGTCGATCGTGGTCGCCTCGTAGCCCTGCCGGGCGAACAATCCCATCGCTATGGTCATCAGTTCGGCGCGGACCAGCTGGCGCGTGCGTTCTCGCAACGGGGACGGCGCCGGGCTCGTCATGCCCGTCAGGCTACCAGCTGCCGGAACAGGCATTCGCTGCCTTGTTGGCAGTAGGTGCCGAACGGTGGCCGCGCACACCAACAGTGTTGCTCGGCACCACCCGCGCGGATATGACGCGTCGGTCACACCGCCTCGCCGCGGGCGGTGTGACCGACGCGAAGCCGCCCTCAGGCGGGCTGGTGGATGCTCTGCGGCTCCAGGAAGGTCCGGATGCCCTCGGGCCCGTACTCGCGCCCGATGCCCGACCGCTTGAACCCGCCGAAGGGCGCGGCCCAGTTGGTGGTGGAGCCGTTGATGGTGACCATGCCCGTCCGCAGCCGCCGGGCGAGGGCCCGCGCCCGCTCCTCGTCCGCGCCGATCACCGCGCCGCCCAGGCCGTAGGGGGAGTCGTTGGCGATCGCCACCGCCTCCTCGTCGTCCCGGTAGGGGATGACGCAGACCACCGGGCCGAAGACCTCCTCCTGGGCGATGGTCATCGTGTTGTCCACATCGGCCAGCACGGTCGGCTCGACGTAGTACCCGGCGGGCAGTCCGGCCGGGCGGCCACCGCCGGTCACCACCCGGGCACCCTGGCGCACCGCGTCGGCCACCATGGCCAGGACCCGGTCCCGCTGCCGGGCGCTGATCAGCGGGCCGATCTCGGTCGCCGCGTCCAGCGGGTCGCCGACCCGCAGCGCCCCGACGGCGGCGCCGAGGCGCTCGACCGTCTCCTGGTAGCGGTCGGCCGGGGCCAGCACCCGGCTGAGCGCGTAGCAGACCTGGCCGTTGTTGGCGAACGTGGTGCCCAGCACGGCGCCGACCAGCTTCTCGACGTCGCCGTCGTCCAGCAGGACGGCGGCCGACTTGCCGCCGAGCTCGAGGACGCAGCGCCGGATGTCGGCCGCGCACCGGGCGCCGATGCTGGCCCCGGCGGCGGTGCTCCCGGTGAAGGAGATCAGGTCGACGCCCGGGTGGGCGACCAGGGCCTCGCCGGCGGGCAGCCCGCCCTGCAGGACGTTGACCACCCCGGGCGGCAGGTCGGCCGCGTCGAAGCACTCGGCCAGCGCCTGGACGGCCAGGGGCGCGTCCGGCGCCGGTTTCAGGACGGTCGTGCAGCCGGCCAGCAGCGCGGGGACCATCTTCTGGATGGCCAGGAACAGGGGACCGTTCCAGGAGACGACCGCCCCCACGACCCCGACCGGCGCGTAGCGGACCTCGGACTGGCTGAACGGCCCGGTGCGCTCGTCCCGCCAGGACATGGCCTGGGCCGCCCGGACCTGGTAGTCGATCAGGGTGGGCAGCATCCGCACCTGCGAGCCGCCCTTGCCGCCGACGGGGGAGCCCATCTCGGCCACCAGGAGCTCGACCATCTCCTCGGTCCGGGGCTTGATCGCCTCGGCGATCCGGGTGACGGCGGCGATGCGCTCGGCCAGGTCGGACTCCGACCAGTCGCCGGCGTCGAACCGGGCCCGGGCCGCGCCGACCGCCGCGTCGACGTCGGCGGCGTCGGCGTCGGGCACCGAGCCGATGACCTGCTCGGTGGCCGGGTTGACCACGTCGATGCGTTCGCCGCCGTGCGGCGTGACCCACCGGCCCCCGATGAACAGCTCCTTCGGATGGCTCATGACCGGCCGGTGCCCGCGCTCGCCAGGGCCCGCTCGGGGGTCGTCGGCCGCAGCCGGACCGGGAAGGTGACCAGGCCCCGGGTCGGGACGGAGTGGTAGACGATCTCCCCGGCCGGTTCGATCGCCTCCAGCCGCTGCGCCGCGACCGTGAACGCGGTCCGCAGGACCAGGCGGGCCAGGTTCGAGCCGAGGCAGCGGTGGATCCCGACCCCGAACGCGACGTGGCGGTTGGGGGTGCGAGCCGGGTCGAACGTGGCCGCGTCCGGGAACGCCGCCTCGTCGTAGTTGGCCGAGGCGTAGCTGACCAGGATGCTGTCGCCGGTCTCGAGCGCGACCCCGCCCAGCTCGACCGGGCGGGTGAGCGAGCGGCGCAGCCCGCTGGAGGGCGCGAACATCCGCAGGCACTCCTCCAGGAACCCGGCCGGCGGGATCTCCTCCCGCCGCAGCGCGCCGAGCAGCTCGGGATGCGTCGCCAGGTGGTGCAGGCCGCCGGACAGGACGCTCGCCGTGGTCTCCAGGCCGCCCAGGACGAGCAGCGTGACGGCCAGGATCGCCTGCTGGGCGCTCACCGGCTCCCCGTTGATCTCGGCGTGCGCGATGACGCTGAGCAGCTCGTCCTCGGCCGGCCGGGCGCGCAGCTCGGTCACGAGCGGGGCGATGAACGCGCCGAGCGCCGCGTAGCCGGCCTTCGAGGCGTCGTGGTCGTCGGAGAAGACGGCCTGGTCCACGTAGCCGGCGCAGGTGCGGGCCTGCTCCACCGTCAGGCCCATGATCCGGGTGAAGAACACCTCGGTCGGCAGCCGGCTGGAGTAGGCCTCGACCAGGTCGGTCGTGGGCGTGGCCAGCGCCTCGTCGATCATGGCGTGGGCGGCCGCGCGGATCGCCGGCTCGTGGACCTCCATCCGCTGGCGGGTGAACCAGCGGTTGAGCAGCCCGCGCCAGGCGGTGTGCTCGGGCGGGTCGGTGTCGATCGGGGGCAGCCGGCTGCCGCCCGGGTCGACCGCGACGCCCTCGCGCGAGGAGTACGTCTCGTGGTCGCGCAGCACGGCGTAGACGTCGTCGTAGCTGCTCACGAAGTACTCGTGCGGCACCGGCGTCGGGGCGACGGGCGCCTCAGCCCGCAGCGTGGCCAGGATCTCGTGGAAGCGGTCGTTGAAGTCCGCGGTGCGGGTGTTCACGACGTACGGGCGGCCCGCCGGTCCCGGGGTCAGGGCGGGTCCGGCGGGCGTCCCGGCGGTCGTTCCGGCGGTCGTGGTGCCCGCGGTGGTCTCGGTCATGTCGTCCTCCCGGACGCGCGGTCCGGCCGGGCCGGACCGGGGGAGTGGAGTCAGGCGGTGCGGTCGGCGCTCAGCGCGCGCCGGCCGTGCCGGGCAGGCCGGCCGGGGTGGGGACGTGGCCCATCGTGCGGGCGGCGGTGGCGCCGGCGTCGACGACGAGGTTGATGCCGCTGATGTAGCTGGCGTCGGGGCTGTTCAGGAAGAGCAGGGCACGGGCCTGCTCGACCGGCTGGGCCGGCCGCCCGATCGGCAGCACCCGCGAGTCCCAGAAGTCCGCGCCGTAGAAGTCCTTGAAGTGGCTGGTCATCGGGGTCGTCGTGTCGCCCGGGCTGAGTGAGTTGATCCGGATCCCCTGCCCGATCAGCTCGGTCGATCGGTACATGGTGTAGGCGATCACGCAGGACTTCGAGAACCGGTAGCCGGCCTCGACGACGTCGGGATGCGCGGCCACCCAGGCCTGGCCGCTCGCGAAGCCGTCGGTCGCCAGCAGCTCCCGGATCGGCTCGAGCAGGTCGGGCCAGCCCAGCCCGCCGACGGACGCGACGCTGGCGACCGCCGAGCCCGGCCCCAGCCGGGGCACGAGCGCCTCGGTCAGGTGCCGCAGGCCCAGGAAGTTGACCGCGATGACCTCGGCCGGCCCGAACGTCTGCGGCAGGCCGGCGCAGTTGAACAGCGCGTCGATCTCGCCGGGCAGGCCGGCCACGGCGGCGTCGATCGACGCCGGGTCGCGCAGGTCCACGGTCGTCGACGAGGCGACGTCGGCCGCGACCGGCTTGATGTCCAGGGCGTGTACACGCGCGCCCTCGGCCACGAGCAGCTCGGTCGCCGCGCCGCCGATGCCCGAGGAGGCGCCGGTGACGACGACGGTCTTGCCGGCGAAGCTGCTGGTGGTCATCGGGTCAGCTCCAGGGCGAGGGTGGAGGCGTCGGCGACGTTCTCCAGGTCGAGGACGGCGTCGACGAAGGCGTCGAGCGCCTCTGGGCGGACCGGGACCCGGGCGTAGGAGGCGCAGTCGCGGAACTTGCGCACCACCTCCTCGGGTGACAGGCGGCTGTGCGGCCAGACGCCGCGCGGCTGGTCGACCCGCTTCTCCAGCCGTTGGCCGCCGGTGGTGGTCACCTCGATCCGGGCCGGCAGCGCGGCCTTGCGGATGGCCAGCGACGGGTCGTCGACGGCGTCGATCCGCTGGGCGAACGCGAGGACGGCCGGATCGGCCAGCCGCTCGGGGCGGAAGTCGTCCAGGGTGACGTCCCCGCGCACCGCGGCCACCGCGATCGCGTAGGGGATGGAGAACTTGGCGTCCATGGCCGTGGCCGGGGCCCGGCGGGTCTCGATCGGCTGGGTGAGGGCGAACGTGCCCAGGGTCGTGGCGATGGTCAGCGAGTCGACCTCGTCCGCGCGCAGGCCGGACTCGCCGAACAGCTGGAGCGTCGCGTCGATCGCGCAGTGCGAGCCGCCGCAGGCCGGCCACACCTTGAACGACACCTCGGCGCCGCGGAAGCGCCGGCCGAGGTCCGCGGTGACCTGCTCGCGGTCGTAGTCGCCCGGGAAGTAGGTGGCGAACAGGCCGCCCCGGCCCTCGAAGGCGTTCTCGATGCCCTGCGCGCCCCGGCGGGCCAGCAGCGCCGCCATCACACCGGCCTTGTTCGGCCACGACCCGTTGAACGAGGCGATGTTCGAGTTGGGGCTCCAGCGCATCTCCAGCGTGCCGGCGGCCTGCGCGAACGCGATGCCCAGCGCGGCCCGGGTGGCGTCGGCGTCCAGGCCGAGCAGCTTGGCGGCGGTGGCGGCGGAGGCGAAGCCGCCGAAGACCGGGGTGCCGAACCAGGCGCCGTGGCTGGGCACGGTCGCGGCCAGCCGGGTGCCGAGGTCGTTGCCCAGGGCGATCGCGGTGAGCAGGTCTCGGCCGGGCAGTGGGCCGCCCCGGCCGCCCGGCCCGGCCTGGCCGCCCCGGCTGGCCAGCGCGAACGCGGTGGGCACGGTCGGGGTGCTCGGGTGGTAGCCGACGTCGCGGACGAGGTCGTCGAAGTCGAGGCCGTGCACGAGCGCCCCGTTCGCCCAGGCCGCCAGGGGCGCGGGCAGCCGGACGTCGTCGAAGCCGAAGACCGGGCTCTCGCCGGTGCCGCCGAACTCCCGCGCCACCTCGACGTAGTCCTCGACGCCGGGCGTCAGGCCGCTCGAGGCCAGGGTCACTCCGACGGTGTCGAGGATGCTGAGCTTCGTCGCGGTCACGGTGTCGGCGTCGAGGTCCGCGAAGGTCGTGCCGGCCAGGTGGTCGGCGATCGTGAAGGCGAGGTCCTGGCCCGAGGCATTCCGGCTGGCGGCCGCGATGGCGGTGGCGGTGGTCATGGGCGGGCCTCCAGAAGGCTCATCGGCGATTCCTCCTCGACCGGGCGAACGTGGCTTCCGGGGGCGGGCGGCGGGACTCGCGTCAACCGCCGCCGCGTCCTCAATGCCGGCCGCGTCACCGCGCGGCCTTCGGCGCCCCTGTGACGCCTGGCACAGCACCATACGCCAAGTTCGACACCCGATGTCAAGATGACCGCCGATGTCAGAGTCCGCGGCCTTGCTCGTGGTGTACGCCGTCGGCGGCGGGCTGTCGGTCCGGTCTGTGACGGCGTCGGGCCCCGCGGCCGCCGTCCCGCGGTCACCGCCGTCCTAGCGCCGGCGCAGGCTCCTCAGCTGGGAGGCCCGCGCGAGGAGCACGGCCGATTCCGGGGTCAAGTTGCCTCGGCCGCTCTGCCGATAGCTGGCCGTGACCTTCCGGACCAGCGCGGCGTCGTCGCCAACCGAACGAGCCAGTTCCTCGACGCGCTTGTCCAGGTCGTCCCGCGGCACCTGCTGGCTGCTCGACCGTCAGGTTCGCCGGCATTTAGTAGCCGGTTCTTGTCGCTTGACTTGAATCACAGCGGGAAGATGTGGTCGTATCGGAAGTACGGTATACTCCTCATGTCGTCGCCTTGAGAGGGGTGTGACGGTGAACATCTCCCGCCGCATCGGTGCTGTGATGGCCCTGGAGCCCGCCGCACCGGCAATTGCCCAGAACGGGCACTGGCGGTCGTGGGGGCAGTTGGCCGCCTTGGGGGCGCGGGTGACCGAGCTGAGCCCGCGGCTGCCGCCGGAGGCCGCCGTCGGCCTCGTCGCCCGCAACGACGTCGCGATCGTCGCCAGCCTGCTGAACCTGTTCGTCCAGCACCGGGCTGTCCTGACGCTGGACCCGCTGCAGGCGGACAGCGCCCTGGCCGACGAGATCGCCCAGCTGCGGCCCGCGCTCGTCCTCCTCGTCCGGGTGGACTGGGAGCGCGAGGGGGTGGCGGCGGCGGTGCGCGCGGCGGGCAGCCGCGCGATCGTCGTCGGGTGCGAGGACGAGCCGACGGCCGAGGTGGTCGCGGACGGCGAGCGCGGCGACGACTACTCCCGCCTCGGCGCCGACTGCGCCGTGAGCCTCAAGACCAGTGGCACGACCGGGCCGCCGAAGCGCATCGAGATCAGCTACACCAGCCTGTCCGCGTCGATCGCCGCCGTCCAGAAGCACCACGGGGGCAAGTCCCAGACCGCGTCCGAGCCCGCCCTGCGGCCCGGGGTCACGATCCAGATGCTGGCTCTCGCGCACACCAGCGCGCTTCAGTCGCTCTGCGTCACCGTCGCGGACGGGCGCCAGCTCGTTCTCATGGAAAGATTCGACCCGACGGCCTGGGCCAAGGTCGTCCGTGACTATCAGGTGGTCACCACCGGGGTTCCTCCGGCCGGTATTCGCATGGTGCTGGACGCCGATGTCGATCCGGACTGGCTGCGGTCGCTGAAGTCGATCCGGGCCGGCTCGGCGCCGCTCGACCCCCTGGTCGCCGAGGAGTTCTTCGAGCGGTACGGCGTGCCGGTGCTGCAGGCCTATGGCGCGACCGAGTTCCAGGGGCTCGCGAGCTGGACGTTGAAGGACTATCGACAGTACTCGAAGACCAAGAGGGGCGCGGTCGGTCGGGTGCACCCCGGGGTCGAGGTCCGGGTGGTGGACCCCGACACCGAGAAGGTACTGCCGACCGGCGCGTCCGGTGTCCTCGAGGTCCGGACCGCGCAGTCCTCGCGCGGCGAGGCGCAGGAGTGGATCCGGACCAGCGACCTGGCCCGCTACGACGACGACGGCTTCCTGTGGATCCTGGGCCGGGTCGACGGCGCGATCAACCGCGGCGGGTTCAAGATCGACGCCGCCGAGGTCGCCCGCGCGCTGTGCGAGCACCCGGATGTGGCGGACGCGGTGGTTCTCGCGGCCCCGGACCGGCGCCTGGGCGAGGTGCCGGTCGCGGTGGTCGAGCCCCGGCCGGGCGGCGACTCCCCCGGGGAGGACGCGCTGAAGGCCTGGGTGCGGGCCCGGCTCGAGCCGTACAAGGTGCCGACCACCATCGTCACGATGGACGCCATCCCGCGCACCATCGCCATGAAGCCGAACAAGCGCGCCATCCTCGAGCAGCTCGGGTTCGACGTCGGCGCCCAGACCGGCACCGCCGCCTCCCAGTAGGGGGTCGGCTGGCCGCGGCCGGTGACCGTGGTCGTCTGGCACGGTCCGGGCCTGACAGGCATCCGCGCGCTAGAGCACCCGAGTACAGTATCCTCAAAATGGCGGAGGCTCCGGAGGTGGGGCGGTGTTCCGGCAACTCCTCGCGAACCGTTGCGGCGGCTCCCCGAGCGCGGTACCAGACGAGCAGGAGAGGACATCCAGGTATGGGTGCACTGGACGGACGTGTCGCGATCATCACAGGCGCGGGCCGTGGCATCGGCCGTGAGCACGCACTGTTGTTCGCGAGCGAGGGCGCGAAGGTCGTCGTCAACGACCTGGGCGGCGCCGCCGACGGTTCGGGTGCTGATGTGACGCCGGCCCAGCAGGTCGTCGACGAGATCACCGCCGCCGGCGGCGAGGCGGTCGCCAACGGTGACGACGTCACCGACGCCGACGGGGCGCAGCGTCTCGTCCAGACCGCGATCGACGCGTTCGGCGAGCTGCACGTGCTGGTGAACAACGCCGGCATCCTGCGTGACCGGACGCTGGTGAACATGAGTGACGACGAGTGGGACGCGGTCATCCGGGTCCACCTGCGCGGGCACTTCATGCCGCTGCGCGCGGCCGCCCGCCACTGGCGGGAGCTCAGCAAGAGCGGCAAGACCCCCCGCGCGTCGATCATCAACACCTCCTCGACGTCGGGCCTGTTCGGCAACGTCGGGCAGGGCAACTACGGCGCCGCGAAGTCCGGCATCGCGACGCTCACCACGATCGCGCAGCTGGAGCTGGAGCGCTACGGAATCCGGGTCAACGCGATCGCCCCCGCCGCCCGTACCCGCCTGACCGAGTCGGTCCTGCCGGCGAGCGACGACGGCACCGGCTTCGACGACACCGACCCGGCCAACATCTCGCCGTTCGTGGCCTACCTCGCGACCGAGGACTGCCCCATCGCGGGCCGGTCGTTCTACGTCCGGGGCGGCGGGGTGTACCTGTTCCAGCCCTGGGCGATCATCGACAAGATCGAGACCAGTGGCCGCTGGACGCTGGACGCGCTGGCCAAGGAGGCGCCGCGGCTGGCCGAGGTCCCCTTCAACCTCGGTCGTCCCGGCTTCGGCGCCTAGCCCGACCCGCCCTGGCCGGGCCCGGGGCTCCATCCTGGAGCCTCGCGCTCGGGCCTGGTGATGCAGTGCACTTTGTTTACCGTGGCAGGGCCTTTGCTGGCCGCCGCGGCGGGAGCTTGTGTCGGTTAGAGTATGCTTAGTGGTTGCGCCAGTGAGTATTTCGCTCGCCGGTCGCGACCCTCCCCGCACTCTGGAGGATGTAATGAGCGAGAAGGTGCCGCTCGTCGACTATCTGGTTCTGGATGGCGCGCCGCATCTCGTCGCGCAGGAGTGCGTGGAGTGCGGCGCCCGGTACTTCGGCCGGCGTAACGCGTGCGCGTCGTGCGAGGGCTCGGAGTTCCGCCCGGTCGACGTGCCGGTGGAGGGCGAGCTGCGCGCATTCACGATCGTCAGCCACGCCGCGGCGGGAATTCCTGTTCCGTTTGTCGCTGGTCTGGTGGACTGCGGCGGGACGAGTGTGCGGGCCAACATCGTGAACACGCCGCCGGACCCGGAGCATGTTCGGCTCGGGATGAAGGTGCGCCTGGCGACGACGTCGCTGGGTGAGGACAGCAAGGGTGTCGAGGCGGTCGGGTTCGGGTTCGAGCCGGTGAGCTGACGCTCCCCGGATCACGCGAGGGTCGGGAGAGGCCGATGGCGGAGAACGTGTGGATCCTCGGCATCCACATGACGAAGTTTGGCAAGCACCCCACGCTGGACGTCGTCGACCTGGGCGCGGAGGCGGCGCGGGGCGCGTTGAAGGACGCCGGGCTGCGGATGCGCGACGTCCAGGTGTTCGGCGCCGGCAACCTGCGCGGACCGGGCGGGTTCGGGCAGTTGCTGCAGAAGCAGATCGGCCAGACCGGGATCCCGGTGTTCAACGTGGCCAACGCCTGCGCGACCGGGGCCACGGCGCTGCGGGTCGCGGTTATGGCGATCAAGGCCGGTGAGGCCGACGTGGGCCTGGCCGTCGGGGTCGAGAAGCTCTCGGGTGTCGGCCTGCTCACGGGCAACGAGCAGGCCAAGTCCGACACCTGGACGCCCGCGGGGCGGGTCGGCGCGGTGGCCGCGCTGGACGGCCGGGTCGGGACGGACACGATGCCGGGCGTGTTCGCGCAGATCGGGATGGAGTACGGCCACCGCTACGGCGGGACGAGCTTCGAGCTGTTCGCGCGGATCGCGGAGAAGAACCACGCGCACTCCACGCTGAACCCGCTGGCCACCTACCAGAAGCGGTTCACTGTCGAGCAGATCATGAACGATGTCATGATCGCCTATCCGAACACCCGGTCGATGTGCTCGGCGAACTGCGACGGTGCCGCGGCGGCGGTCGTCGTCTCCGAGCGCAAGCTGCGCACGCTGTCGCTGGAGCAGCAGCGCCGCGCGGTGAAGATCAGCGCCTCGGTGCTGACCAGCGATCCGTGGTCGGAGGGCTGCCAGGTCCTGCCGGACATCAACACGTTGACCCGGGCGGCGGCGGACCAGGCCTACGAGCAGGCCGGGATCGGCCCGGACGACCTCGACCTGGTGGAGCTGCACGACTGCTTCGCCACCGCCGAGCTGGTCCACTACGACAACCTGCGGCTGTGTGAGCCCGGCGGCGCGGTGGACTTCTTCAACTCCGGCGTCACCTGGCGGGACGGCAAGAAGCCGGTCAACGTCTCGGGCGGGCTGGAGTCCAAGGGGCATCCCATCTCGGCGACCGGCATCGCCAATATCTGGGAGGTCGCCACGCACCTGCGGGGCGAGGCCGGCGACCGGCAGATCGACGGCGCCCGCGTCGGGCTGGCCCACGTCATCGGCCTCGGCAGCGCCTGCGGAGTGCACATCCTGGAGAAGGCCGCGGCCTGACGGCGGAGCTGCTCGACGCTGATCTGAGGCGCCCGCTCCGGCCGGGCGCCTCGTCCGCCCGGCCGGGAGGTCGGCCGGAGTTCAGCCGCCGCTGACGATGACGCCCCGCGCGGCCAGGGTCTCCAGGCGGTCCGCCGCCACGCCCCACCCGGCGAGCGGGTTGCCGCGGCCGGCGGCGGGCTCGGGGATCCGGCCCGGGGTCGCGGAGAACTTCGGCGCCGGCGCCGGTTGCGTCACACCCTGATACCGCGCGTACACGCCCCGCTCGACATTGTGGGGAAAGACGGCGGCCTCGTCCGGGGTGAGCACGGGGCTCGCGCAGGCGTCGACGCCGGACAGCCGCTCCACCCACTCGGCCTGGGTGCGCGAGCGGAAGACGGCGGTGAGCCGTTCCCGCAGCCGCGGCCAGGCGGAGCGGTCGGCCGGGTTGGGGAACTCGGCGGAGTCGAGGCCGAGCGCGCGCAGCAGGTTGTGGTAGAAGCGCGGCTCGACGGCGCCGACGGCCATCCAGCGCCGGTCCGCCGTCTCGTAGACGTCGTAGTAGGGGGCGCCGGTGTCGAGCAGGTTGGTGCCGCGCTCGTCGCTCCACTGCCCGGCCGCCCGCAGGCCGTACAGGAGCGTAGCCAGCAGGACGCTTCCCTCCAGGATCGACGCGTCGACCACCTGGCCCCGGCCGGACGTGCGCGCCGCCAGCGCCGCCGCGAGCACTCCCACCGCCACCAGCATCCCGCCGCCGCCGAAGTCGCCGAGGATGTTCGCCGGCGGCGTCGGGGGCCCGCCGGCCCGACCGAGCATGCTCAGGACGCCGGAGACCGCTAGGAAGTTGATGTCGTGCCCGGCCGCCGCGGCCAGCGGGCCCGTCTGCCCCCAGCCGGTGGCCCGGCCGTAGACCAGCCGCGGGTTGCGGGCGAGGCACACGTCGGGGCCGAGGCCCAGCTTCTCCATCACCCCGGGGCGGTAGCCCTCGATCAGGACGTCGGCCGAGGAGATCAGCTCCAGGGCGAGCTCGAGGCCGGGCGGGGTCTTGAGGTCGATGCCGACGTCGGCCCGGCCGCGGCGCAGGAGGTCGTGCTCGACGCGGTAGTCCGGATGGCGCTCGGGCGCGGGAACCCGCTCGACCCGCAGCACCTGGGCGCCCAGGTCCGACAGGAGCATGGCGGCGAACGGCGCCGGGCCCTTGCCGGCGAACTCGACGACCCGGAGGGCGGCCAACGGCCCCGCCGCGGCGCCGTTCGCGGGCCGTTGGCCGTTCGCCGGCCCGTCGGTCTCCCTGGGCGTTCCCCCTGTGCTCACGGCGTCCTCCCGTCGCGGGATCATAGTCGAGTGAAGTATACTTCTTTGGCTTGCGCAGGCATCGTGAAAGGATTCCTAGTGAGCCACCTACTGGCCGGTTGCCGTGTCGTCGAGGTCTCCGCCCTGCTCAACGGGGCCAGCACGACCATGGTGCTGGCCGACCTCGGGGCCGAGGTCGTGAAGGTGGAGAGCCCGTTCATGGGCGACTACATCCGGGTGCCCTCGACCCGGTACCTGCACGGCCAGGTGAACAAGAACAAGCTCAGCGTCACCATCGACCTGCGCAAGGCCGAGGGGCAGGCGGTGCTGCGCCGGCTCGTCGCGACGGCGGACGTGTTCGTCACGAACGTCCTCGCCCGTTCGACCGAGCGCCTGGGCATCTCCTACGACCAGCTGCGCGCGGTCAAGGCCGACCTGGTCTACTGCCAGGTCACCGGCTTCGGCGCCGTCGGACCGCTGGCCAACGTGCCCACCCACGGCCAGATGATGGACGCGCTGGCGGGCACGCTGCCGGGTGAGATCGGCCCGGACGGCCTGCCCACGGCCAAGCGTCCCCCGGTCATCCGCACCGGCAGCCTCTCGATCGCCGGCGAGGCCACCAGCGCCGGTGCCGTCCAGGCCGCGCTGCACATCGCGGCCGCCCTGGTCCAGCGCGGGCGGACCGGCGAGGGGTGCTACCTGGACGTCGCGGCCTCCGACGCGGCGGTCGCCAGTGGCTGGGCGGCGGCGTCGGCCCAGCTGAACGTCCCCCCAGCCGAGCAGTGGTGGACCGCGCCGGACGCGGGCCTCGGCTCGGCCCGCTACCAGCACTACCAGACCAAGGACGAGCGGTTCGTGATGTTCTGCCCGGAGGAGGCCAAGTTCTGGGCCCGGTTCTGCGAGCTGGTGTCGCGCCCGGACCTCCTCGACCGGCATTTCGGGGTGGAACTGCGGGCCGAGATCCAGCAGATCATCGCGACCCGCACCCGGCAGGAGTGGCTGGAGCTCGCCGCCGCCCACCTGCTGCCACTCGGCCCAGCCAACGACGGCGCCGAGGAGGTCAGGAACGACCCGCAGATCCAGTCCCGGTCCCTGTTCCTGGACGGCGCGACCGAGGACGGCCGGCCGTTCGTCTACCTCGCCGACCCGGTCCTGGTCGCGGGCCAGCCCTACGAGCCGCCCCGGCCCGCGCCGGCCCTGGGCGAGCACACCGACGACGTGCTGCGGGAGCTCGGCTACTCGGACCAGGACATCGAGGGCCTGGCCCGGGCGGAGGTGACCCGGGCCGCGGTCAAGACGTCCGGCTACATCTCCGAGCAGGTCCACAGCTCGCGCGCCTGATGTCGGGGCAGCGGTGCTTGATCGTCTGGGACGCGGCTCCTCGAGCGCTGGGGAGGTCACGGGCGTCTTGCCCGGAGCAGGAGAGAAGGATACTAATACCAGCGCACACTGGGGCGCCGGCACGCGTGCGGACCCGACTACGCCGAGGGCGGGCCGCCCGCAGGGGGTTACAACTGTTGCCGGCGCGTCCATAGCATTCCTGACGTTTCAGACACTGCGGAGCGTGATCGCGGCAGGTCAGTGCTGCCTGGCCGCTGACGGGTGGTGCCGGCGGGAAGCGCCTCGCCGCCGGGTCCGCCCGCGTTCGTCTGGTTCGAGGAATCATGGGCGAGGTTGGTGCCCTTGTCCCCGATGACGCGGAGGCCCCGCGGTGGCGGTAGTGGTGACGGTGGGACTGCTCGACGGTGCCTGCCGCCGCGTCATCGAGGACCGATTCGGGATCACCGGCGCCCGCTGGTCACCCGACGGCGCCGAGGACATCCGCGACGGCCCCACCAGCATCCCCGGCCTCGGCCTCACCGCCGCCTTCCGCCCGCCCGGGATGATCCGAATCACCCCGCCTTTCCCCGAGAAGCAGCCATGACACAGTTCCGCCCCCGGCCGGGTTGTGTGATGCGGGCGTACCGTTTCGCGCTGGACCCGAACAGTACCCAGGAGGACGCGCTCCGCTCACATTGCGGCGCGGCCCGCGCGGCGTACAACTGGGCGGTGGGCTGGGTGAGGGCCGCCTGGTCACAGCGGGCCGCCGAACAGTCCTACGGCGTTGCCGATGAGGCGTTGACCGCGTGGCGGTCGTGGTCGCTTCCCACCCTGCGTAAGGCGTTCAACGCGGTGAAACGTACCGACCCGAGGTTCGCGTCCTGGTGGGAAGAAAACTCCAAAGAAGCCTATTCCACCGGTCTGGCGAACGCGTCGGCCGCGTTCGACAACTACGCCGCCTCGAAGCGGGGTGATCGGCGGGGCAAACGGATGGGTGCTCCCCGGTTCAAGTCGAAGCGGAAGGCGCGCCTGGCCTGCCGGTTCACTACCGGCACGATGCGGGTGGAGGCGGACGGCCGGCATGTGACCCTTCCCCGGCTCGGGACGCTGCGCTGTCATGAACGCACCGGGAGTCTCCTGCGCCGACTCCAGTCCGGGACGGCGCGGATCGTGTCGGCGACGGTGCGGCACGAGCGGGGCCGCTGGTTCGTGTCGTTCCAGGTCGAGGCGCACCGTGATCCGACGGCGCCCGCCCGCCCGGACGCGACGGTCGGTATCGACCTTGGTGTTAAGGCTCTCGCGGTCATGGCCGACGCGACCGGTGAGACCCGCGTCGTGCCGAACCCGGCCCACTACGACCGGGCCCAGGGGCGGCTGCGCCGCGCTTCCCGTGTCGTGTCCCGCCGTCAGGGCCCCGACCGCCGGTCTGGGCGGAAGCCGTCTCGCCGCTGGGAGAAGGCCAACACCGCCCGCAATAAGATGCACTACCGGGTGGCGAACCTGCGTGAGGACGCCCTGCACAAGCTGACCACGTCCGTGGCGGCCGAGTACGGCACGGTGGTGGTGGAGGATCTGAACGTGGCCGGGCTGCTACGGAACCGGCGGCTGCCTCGCGGGATCGCTGACGCCGGGTTCGGTGAGGTCCGCCGCCAGCTCACCTACAAGACCGGCTGGCAAGCCTCGACGCTGGTCGTCGCGGACCGCTGGTTTCCATCCTCGAAAATCTGTTCGGGGTGCGGCGCGGTGAAAGCCAAGCTGCCGCTGCACGTCCGGGCCTACCGGTGCGACACCTGCGGCCTGAGTCTCGACCGGGACGACAACGCCGCGCGCAACCTCGCCGCGCTCGCGGCCCGTACGACTGGTACCGGAGTGGCCGGAGACCAGGACACCGCCCCGGCGGTGTGGAAACCTCGTGGAGCCGACCAGAGGACCCGCGTCACCCCGACCCGCCATCCGGCGGGCGCGGGGCGGGCAGGTGGCGCAACCCCACCGCTGACGCGGCGGGCGGAAACGAGAGACCGTCCTCAAGCTGAAGCCCGCACGCTTTGGTGACGTGACGGACCTTCCAGACCGAAAGGTCTGGGATGCGTTCCAACGACCACTATCGATCATCGGAACGCAACGGAGTGGGCAGGGTGACCGGTCCGGACTTGCGGGACGGCAGCAGGATCGTCGCCGACCCGGTGATGTTCTGCTCCCCGCGCTGGCTGGTGCCCTTCAGGCTCAGCTCGACCAGCGGCCCGAGCTCGGGGTCGACCCGGGCCTCGGTCACCTCGCCGGTGATCCACGTCGTGTCACCCACGTAGTTGAACTTGCGGAACTCGCCACGGACCCGGTAGACCCAGCCCTCGTCGCCGGCGAAGTTCGTGCAGTAGTGCACCAGCCAGGTCCAGCGCAGCGGCCCGATGTCGTAGGCGGCGGGAACGCCGATCTTGCGCGCCATGTCGTCCTGCCAGTGGATACGCATGATGGCGTCCCAGGCACCGAAGTCGTCGAGGCTGTAGAAACCGGGCAGGACCCGGCGATTCTCCCGGGCCAGGCGCAGCGCGGGAAAGCCGTAGCCGTACCAGCCGGCGCCCATGAAGAAGTTGATCAGGTCGGTGACCTCGAACGGCCCCTTGACCATGCGTGGGCCGGGGTCGCCCACCGTGACGTCCTCGAAGTAGAGCGTCTCGGCGCCCCGGATCAGCTCCGCGTCGTAGGCGGCGTCGATCTCCGCCAGGTCCTCGGCGGTGTAGGACGCCCGGGCCACCTGCCCGGCCTTGCCCCTCGACCCGGCCGACTTCCGCTCGGCGTGGATGTACCAGGGCCGGCGGACGGCCACGACCTGGCCGCTCTCGTCCCACCACCTGTGCTCGTTCGTGGTGATGACCGAGCGGCCGGCGAACTCCGAGACCTTGTCCCGCACGTCGGCGAGCGTGCTGGCGCGGTAGAGCTGGTCCTCCGGCACGATCGGCCGGTAGAACCAGCCCTCGTGGCCGGCGTTGAACAGGTGCACGCCCCGCAGGGCCTTCCGGGTCCGCTCGTGCAACTCCGGCGAGACCTTCGGCGAACGGTCGACGCCCATCGTCCATTCGAAGCCGGGCGGGGCGATGATGCTGCCCCACCGGGTCTTCGGGCCGTAGCCCCGGTCGGTGTACAGCGGGTTGAGGTCACCGATCCCGTGGGCGTACTTGCGGATCGCGTCCGCGTTCGCCACCTCGTTCCACGGCCAGTTGACGAAGCCGGTGCGCAGGGTCGGGTTCGGGTAGCCGATGCGCTCCCGCATCAGTGCGACCGACTCGTCGGTGATCTTGCCGTGCAACAACTTTTCGGACATGGACCGTCGCTTTCCGCTCTCCGGCCGGGGACGCGTCCCCCGGCCGGCGGCGACCGCCGCCCGTCACGTCGGACGGGCGCCGTCGCCTTATCCTGTTGTGGCCTCGTCGGTCGACGAGGTTCCGGTCAGATAGCTGTCCTCGATCTCCGACATCCGTTCCCGCATCTGGGCGACCGGGCCCTCGATCACGATCCGGCCCCGGCGCAGGACATACACCCAGTCGGCGATGCGCATGGCCTGCCGGACGTGCTGCTCGACGAGCAGCACGCCGAGGCCGGCGTCGGCGGAGCTGCGTACGACGTCGAGCAGCCGCTTGACGATCAGCGGCGCCAGGCCGAGCGAGAGCTCGTCGGCCAGCAGCACCGCCGGCTGGGCCGAGATCGCCCGGGCCAGGCTGAGCATCTGCTGCTCGCCACCGGAGAGCAGGCCGGCCCGGCGCCGGAACAGCGGGCGCAGCTCCGGCATCAGCTCCACGGCCGCGTCGACCGTGCCGCTGCCCAGGCGGAGGTTGTCCTCGACCGACATCGACCGGAACACCGACCGTTCCTCGGTGACGAAGCTGAGCTGGCCGCGGCAGCGGCGGTGCGCTGGACTGCTCGTCGCCTTGCCCTGGATCAGCACCGATCCGCCGATAGCGGCCAGGCCACCGGCCAGCGTGTGCATCGTCGTGCTCTTGCCCGCGCCGTTCGCCCCCAGTAGGAGGACCACCTCACCCGGGTTGACCCGAAGATTCAGCCCGTGGACGATCGGGACGCCGTTGTAGCCCGCCGCCAAGTCCTTTGTTTCCAACAACGGCTGGGCGTCGCCGCGTTCCCCCGTGGCCAATGTGGTGGCTGTGGTTGTTGTCATGCCCGGTCTTCCTTCCGGCTCTCGTCGGCGGCGCCGGCGGAGACAGCCGCGGCGGCCAGGGTCGACGAAGCCCTCGCGCCGGTGTTCTTGCCCTCGGTCTCCGCCGCCGCGCTGTCGGCGGTGGCCGCGGGGACGGCGCCGTCGGCCGCGGTGGTGGCCTCGGTCGGGGTGGTGCTCTCGGCCGCGGTGGTGGCCTCGGTCGGGGTGGTGCTCTCGGTCGGGGTGGTGCTCTCGGTCGGGGTGGTGGCCTCGGTCGGGGTGGTGGCCTCGGTCGGGGTGGTGGCCTCGGTCGGGGTGGTGGCCTCGGTCGGGGTGGTGGCCTCGGTCGGGGTGGTGCTCTCGGTCGGGGTGGTGGCCTCGGCGGTGACGTCCTCGCTCTCGCCGTCCTCGCTGTCGCCGCCGCCGAGGTAGGCCGCGACGACCTGCGGGTCCTGGCGGACCTCGGCCGGGGTGCCGCTGGCGACCTGGCGGCCGAAGACGAGCGCGACCACGCGGTCGCAGCTGCTCATAACGAGGTCGACGTCGTGCTCGACCAGCAGCACGCCCATGCCGCGGTCGTCGGCCAGGTGCCGGAGCAGGGTCTTCAGCTCGGCGCTCTCGGTCTGGCTCAGGCCGGCGGCCGGCTCGTCCAGGAGGAGGACGGCGGGCTCGGCGGCGATCGCGCGGGCGATCGCGACCAGCCGGCGGCGGCCGTAGGACAGCTCCGTCGGCATGCGGTCGAGGTCGTCCTGAAGGTCGAACAGCGTGATCGCGTCGAGCGCCGTGGCGCTGAAGCGCGGCCGGCGGGGCCAGAACAGGTCGGTCAGGTAGTGGCGCCAGGTCTGGCCTTCGGTGAAGACCAGCAGGTTCTCCGCGACGGTGAGGTCCTCGAACAGCTCGAGGGACTGGAAGGAGCGGGCGAGCCGCGCCTCGGCCCGCTGCCGCGCGGACAGGCGGGTGAGGTCGACGTCGCCGAGGTGGAGGCTGCCGGCGGAGCGGCGGACGAAGCCGGTGATGGCGTCGATGGCGGTGGTCTTGCCGGCGCCGTTGGGTCCGATGAGTCCGACGACCTCGCCCGGCCGCACCTCGAGGGTCAGGTCGGAGAGCGCCTTGGTGTCCCCGAAGGTGACGGAGAGGCCTTCGGCCCGCAGGGTCGCGCCGGGGACGCGCCGTACCGGTGTGGAGCCGCCCGCCGACGTGGCGGCGGCGACGGCAGCCTTGTCCAGCACGGTCGTGCGCCGGCGACCGCCGTCGGGCCGCTTGGCGGCGCGGCGCACCGCGGTGCCGGCCTTGTCCAGCAACGGGGTCCAGCGGTGCACCTCGACGTGGACGATGCCGTTCTGCGCGAAGATCAGCGTGAGGATGAGCAGGCCGCCGCCGATCGCGGGGAGATAGGTCTGGACGGAGCCGCCAAAGAGGTTGCCGATGTTGGTGCCGAGGCCACCGGGTTCCAGGACGCCGCCGAAGATGGGGCCGGCGACGTAGCCGACGCCGCCGATGACGGCGAAGCCGAGGACGTTGACCGAGTCGAAGGCGTGGATGTTGCTGTAGACGATGGAGGTGTTGCGGAAGGTGAACAGGATGCCGCCGAGCGAGGCGATCATCGCGCCGAGGGAGAAGGCGTAGAGCTTGACCGCGGTGGTGTTGACCCCGGCGGCGGCGGCGGCGCGTTCGTTGGCTCGGACGGCGAGCAGGCGGCGGCCGGCTCGGCCGCGTCTGAGGTTGGCCACGATCAGGCCGCAGAGTACGAAGATGATGAACTCGAACAGTACGTAGTTGCGCGGGTGCATGATCGTGTCGAGCTTGAGGCCGAAGAGGGTGGTGAAGCCGATCTGGGTGCCGACGTCGCCGCCGGTGAGTGAGCCGCTGTTGAACAGCAGGGCCTCGGTGGCGACGCCGAGCGCGAGGGTGATGACGCCCAGGGTGGCGCCGCGGGTGCGCAGGGCGGGAAGGCCGACGATGATGCCGGGGGGCAGGGCGGCGAGGACGCCGATGACGAGGGCGGGTCCGAAGCCGAGGCCGGTGGAGGCGACGAGCCGGCCGGCGACCCAGGCGCCGAAGCCGGCGATCACCATCTGGGCGAGGGAGATCTGGCCGCCGTAGCCGGTGACGACAACGACGGACAGCGCGATGACGGCGATCGCGAGGGTGGTGGTGGCGCCGTCGACCCAGGACAGCGGGATGGTCTGCAGGAGCACGACCACGAGAACGATCGCGGGTACCAGCAGGGCCGGGCGGACCCGGCCGGTACCGACGGTCGGCAGGCGCAGCCGCTGGTGGGAGCGGTCGGGCAGCGCGCGGCCGCGCAGGGACATGACGATGAGGGTGAGGACGAAGGGCGCGGCCGAGCCCCAGTTGGCGCTCTGGATGTAGCGGGACGACAGCGTCTCGGCCGCCCCGATGGTCAGGCCCGCCGTCAGCGCGATCGGGAACGAGGCCATGTTGCCGACCACGGCGGCGGCCAGCGCCGGTACGAGCAGGAGGGTGAGCTGGGCGGTCTGGAGTCCGGTGATCGGCGCGAGCAGGATCGCGGCGGTCCCGGCCAGGACGGAGCCGAGGGCCCAGTTCAGCATCGCGATGAGCTGGGGGGAGTAGCCGAGGTAGGAGGCGCTCAGCTCGTTCTCGGCAACGGCGGCCGTGGCGCGCCCGAACCCGGTGCGGGAGTAAAGGCCGGCCAGCACCAGGCTGATCAGGATGACGATCAGGAAGATCAGGAGCCGGTCCTCGCCGACGTTGATACCGGCGAAGTGCACCCGGTGGGTCGGCAGAGACGACTTGATGACCAGGCTCTCCTCCTTGTAGCGGAGGGAGAGCAGGCCCTGGATCAGGGCGAGGACGCCGAGGGTGCCGAGGATCCGGGCCAGCGGTGAGCTACCGCGTAGCGGTCGCATCACGAGCATCTGGACCAGGGCACCGATCGCGGCGCACAGGAGGATGCTGACGATGAACGCCGGGGTGAATGACCAGTTGTGCTTTTCGTGTAACTCGTAGTAGGCATAGGCGCCTACTACTCCAATGGCGCCGTGGGCGAAGTTGATGACGCCCGAGCCCCGGTAGACGATCACGAGTCCCAGGGCGGCCAGTGCGTACAGTGCGCCGACGCAGATGCCCAGGATCGCGAACTGAATAAATATACTCATGTATTCCTCCGAAATCCGGACCCGAGCCCCGCGCGTGCGCCGGTGCGTCTGCCACCGGAGCTGGCCCCTGGTGCGGACATTTCTAGGTGGTGATCCAGACCGCTTTCACGGTCAGGTATTCGTCGAGGGAGTGCTCGGACAGCTCGCTGCCCCATCCGCTCATGCGGTGGCCGCCAAAAGGCACGGCCGCGTCGAAGTAGCCGTAGCCGTTCACCCACACGACGCCGGTCCGCAGGGCGTGCGCGACCCGGTGGGCCCGGCTGAGGTTCTGGGTCCACAGGCCGCCGCCGAGGCCGTACTGGCTGGTGTTCGCCCGGGCGATCACCTCGTCGACGTCGTCGAACGGCAGCACGCTCGCGACCGGCCCGAAGATCTCCTCGGTCGCGATCCGCATGCCGTCGGCGACGTCCGCGAACACCGCCGGGCGCAGGAAGAACCCGGGCGAGTCCGGCCGCTGCCCCCCGGTCACCCGCCGGGCGCCCTCCTGGGCCCCGACCTCCAGGTAGCCACAGACCCGCTCCAGCTGGCGCTGGGAGACGATCGGCCCGATCTGGGTGCCCGGGTCGAGGCTGTCGCCCACCCGCAGCCCGTCCGCGAACGCGGCCAGCCGGGCGGTGAACTCCTCGTAGACCGGCCGCTGCACGAACACCCGGGTCCCCGCGCAGCACACCTGCCCGGTGTTCGCGAACACGCCCATCCCGGCGCCGGGGACCGCCCGGTCCAGGTCCGCGTCCGCGAACACGATGTCGGGGGACTTCCCGCCCAGCTCCAGGGAGAGCCGCTTGAGGTTGCCCGCCGCCGCGCGCACGATCGACTGCCCGACCGCCGTCGACCCGGTGAACGCGATCTTGTCGACGCCCGGGTGGTCGACCAGCGCCGCGCCCGCCTCCGCCCCGACCCCGGTCACCAGGTTCACCACCCCGGCCGGCAGGTCCAGCTCGGCCAGCAGCTCCACCAGCCGGATCGAGGACAGGCTCGCGTCCTCCGCCGGCTTGAGGACCATCGCGCAGCCCGTGGCCAGCACCGGCGCGATCTTCATGATCGCGGAGCCGAGCGGCCCGTTCCACGGGATGATCGCCCCGACCACGCCGACCGGTTCCCGCAGGGTGTAGGTGAACACCGACGGCGACACCGAGTTCGCCGTGGTCTCACCGTGGATCTTCGTGGCCCAGCCCGCGTAGTAGCGCAGGATCTGGGCCGGGTTGAACGATGAGCGCTGCCGGCTGACCGGCATACCCATGTCGATCGTGTCGAGATAGGACAGCTCGTCCGCGTGCGCGGCGACCCGGTCGGCCAGCGCCAGCAGCACGTCCTGGCGCTGGGCCGGGGTGAACGCCGCCCACGGCCCGGCCAGCGCCGCCCGCGCCGCGGTCACCGCCCGGTCCACGTCCACCGGCCCGCCCCGCGCGAACGACGTGATCACCGCGCCGGTCGAGGGGTTCACCGTCTCCAGCACCTCACCGGACGCGGCCTGCACCCACTGGCCCCCGATGAACAACCGACCCGGGCCTCGACCCAGGAACTCCGCCGCGACACCTGACTCCACGGCCACCGTCATGAACGTTCTCCCTTCACAGGGGTTAAGAGTGCCTGTTGACCGAGTCGGCGGGCCGCCTAAGGGGCGCGCCGGGGTCACTCAAAGGTGATGAGGCCTCGGACGTTGTGGCCGGAGTGCATGTCCGCATAGCCGTCGTTGATGTGGTCCAATGAATACCGTTTCGTGATCATCCCATCGAGGTCGATGCTTCCGGCCCTATAGAGCCGCCACATCTCGTCGAAGTCCCCGATGGGGTTGGTGAAACCGGCCAGATTGCCGACCAGGGATTTGCCGGAGAGCGCGAACGGGCTGAGCGGGAGCGCGACCGTCGTCTCCGCCAACGGCGTCACCGAGGTCATGACCAGCTTTCCGCCCTTGGCCACCAGTTCCGCCATCGAGCCGAGCCAGTCGCCGTGCATGACGCCCACGGTCACGATGACGACCTCGGCCAACGCGCCCCAGCTCAGCGAGGACAGGAGTGGGAGGGCATCCTCGACCGTCGCCACGGCGTGGGTGGCGCCGAATCGCAAGGCCGCCTCCCGCTTGGACTCGACCGGGTCGACCGCGAGGATCGTGCTCGCGCCGGCGATGCGCGCGCCCTGGACGGCGGCGACACCGACGCCGCCCACGCCGATCACCACCACGCTGTCGCCCGGGGCCACCGCGCCGGCGCGGACCGCCGCGCCGAAGCCCGTGCTGACGCCGCAGCCCACCAGCGCGGCCGGCTCGAAGGGAATGTCGTCGGGGAGAGCGAACGCCTGCGCCTCACTGACCGTCGTGTACTCGCTGAACGTGCCGAGCTGGGTGAACGCGCCGATGCCGACGTCGCCCCGGTGGAAACGGAAGCGGTTGCCCGGCGCCGAGCTCGACATCGTGTACTGGCTGAGGTCGCACAGCCAGCCGCGACCCTTGGAGCAGTACCGGCACCGCCCGCAGGTCGGCATCGGGAAGGTGACCACGCGGTCGCCGGGGGCCAGGCGGGTGACACCCGGGCCGACCTCGACCACCTCGCCCGCGCCCTCATGGCCGCCGACGAGCGGCAGCGGCGCGCTGAAGTCGCCGGTCACGTTGTGGTCGTCGCTATGACAGAGGCCGGTGGCCCGGATCCGGATGAGGACCTCACCCTGAGTCGGCGGGGCCAGGTCGAGCTCCTCGACGGACCACTTTTCACCGACCCGCCACAGGACAGCGGCCTTGGTCTTCATCGACTGTTCTCCGTTCACCCGCCGGGGCGGGAGTGGGCTCTGGGGGGAGTTGGGACTGTGCGTGGCGGAAACATCGTCATCCGAGGTGGCCGGCGAGGGTTCCGGCGACCCCTCGGGCGCGCGCGCGAGGCACGGGGCGCCCGGCGCGGTTGCCCGCGGGAGACATCGTGTGACTTGCATCACCGTACTGTATAATTAGTATGCTAGACTCTCCCGCGCAAGCAGATGTGCAGTCAAGTTTCCGAGGCGCTCCGCTAGCCTCGTTCGGTGGGTATACCGCATTGCTCCGACCAGTCTGGAGTCCCTTTGTGACCGACGATCGATCGGCCGCCGAGCTTTATCGCCCGCGGATCAGCGGCCGGCTGGCTGAGCACAGCCCGTCCGGGTGGCGCCCGGGGAGATCTTCCGCCAGGGCTTCTCCGAGCCGGAGGCGGGCTCGGATCTGGCGTCGCCGCGGACCCGGGCCACCCGGCGCGGCGAGGTCTACGCGGTCGACGGGCAGAAGACCTGGTCGAGTTTCGCCCGCTACGCGCGGTGGTGCCGAGATCTTCTTCGACGGCGAGCGCTCGAGCTGTCCACCGAGTACGCCAAGACGCGCGTGCAGTTTGGCCGTCCTATCGGCTCGTACCAGGCTATTAAGCATAAACTCGCGTCGATGCCATCCAGACCCATGGCGGGATCGGTTTCACCTGGGAGCATCCGTGTCATCGTCACTTCAAGCGGGCCTGGCTCAACCAGTCCTGGCTGGGAGGCGAGGCGGCCCCGCACCTGACCGTAGCGGACCTGCTGACGGCGGAGCTCGGCGCGGGGGAGCTGGCGGGCGAAACGGTCGGCGCCGGTGTGGGGTGAGGGCCGGGTGAGCCAGGAGGCCATGCCAGTCGCTGTCCCGCCGACCATCCGGCCGTTGTTTCGATCACCGACGTTCGTCCTGACCGAGGAGCCCGCATGTCCCAGCCGTTCCTTCCCCGTGACGAGCGGGACGGGCGCAAGCTCGCTCAGCGGGTCGCCGAGCGGCTGGAAAACGAGATCATCGACCTCGGCTGGCCGGTGGGGCACGGCCTGGGATCCGAGCCGGAGCTCCTGGCCCGCCTCAAGGTCAGCCGGGCCGTCCTGCGCGAGGCCATCCGGATGCTCGAGCACCACGACGTGGCGACAATGCGCCGCGGCCCGAACGGCGGCCTGGTCATCAAGGAGCCCGCGCCGGACGCCGCCGTCCGGGCCAGCGCGCTCAACCTCGCCTTCATGAAGGCCAGCCCCCTTGACGTGTTCGAGGCCCGCTCGGTGCTGGAGCTGCGCTGCGTCGAGCTCGCCTCCCAGCGCATCGACGAGGAACGGATCGCCCAGCTGCGCAAGGTCCTCGCCGACGAGCAGGCGGCGCAGGAGCACGGGGACATCGGATCGCACGATCTCCACACGGCCATCGCCGAGGCCAGCGGCAATCCGGCATTCGTGCACTTCGTCCGGATCCTCACGCAGCTGAGTACGGGCCGCCGCGAGCGGTCGCACGCGGTCGCGGCCGAGGTTCGCGTCGCCCACACTAAGATCGCCGAAGCGGTGATCGCCGGCGACGCGGCGGTGGCCCGCCACCGGATGCAGACCCATCTCGCGGCTATCGGCGTCTGGATGTCGGGGGTCGAGGACGTCGACCCGACGCTGTCGTCGTGGCGGACGGCCGGCTCGCGGCGGGGCGAGCCGGCGGCCGCGGCGCCCAACAGCGCCGCGACCTGGGACGGCTGCTGATATGGCCGCCGCCGTGCTGGGCTAAGTCCGGGCGCCGGCGGACCGTCACCGGAGCCCGGCGGCGGGTCAGTTCCAGATGAGCGGCACGGTGGCCGGTGACCGGAAGGCGATGCCGCGCATGCGCGGCGGCTCGGCGTCGGGGTCGCGGCGCAGGTTCGGCATCCGCTCGAGGAGCCCCTCTAACGCGATCATGGTCTCCATTCGGGCCAGGTGCATGCCGAGGCAGAGGTGGACGCCGTGCCCGAAGGCGAGGTGCGGGGCGCGCCGGCCGGGCCGGAACACCTCGGGGTCGTCGTACACCCGCTCGTCCCGGTTCGCCGAGGCCAGACAGACGGCGATCGGCGACCCGGCGGGGATGGTGACCCCGTCCACCTCGGTGTCGGCCACGCACAGCCGGTAGAGGTACTGGGTCGGCGGCTCGATCCGCATCGTCTCCTCGATGGCGGCCCGGCGCAGTGCCTCGTCCGTCCTGGCCCGCGCCAGCAGCTCGGGATCGGCGCTCAGGTAGGCGAACAGGCTGCCGATCGTGCGGGCCGTGGTCTCACCGCCGGCCGGGAGCAGGATCCGCAGGAACGAGACCACCTCCTCGTCGGTCAGGTAGGCGCCGTTGTCCATCGGGGTATGGCACAGGACGCTGATGAAGTCGTCGCCCGGGTGGGCCCGCCGCTCGGTGATGTACTCCTGGAGCAGATGGGCGAGCTCGACCGAGCACCGCTGGGCGACCGCGAACTGGGTCCGGTAGAGCAGCAGGCCGGTCGCCAGGTTCTGGAAGGTGCGCAGCTTCTCCGGCGGCAGCCCGAGCATGTGGTGGATGACGGCGACCGGGTAGCGCAGGGCGAAGTCGGCCATCAGGTCGCCCCGGCCGGCCGCCAGCAGCCGGTCGGCCGACCGCTGGACCTCGGGCTCGATGAACTCGACCCGCCAGCGCTCGATCGCCTTGCGGCTGAACGCCTTGTGGATGACCGAGCGGTGGGCCCGGTGGTCGGGGTCGTCGATGTTGAGCAGGTTCCGCCCGTGGGTCTTGCCCACGGTGCTCGCGTAGATGGTGTTCGAGAATGCCTGGGCGTCCCGCATCACCTGGCTCGCCGCCGCGTAACCCAGGATCGTGTACGGCTGCCCCGAGCCGTAGGCGCCCACGGTCGAGGAGGCCAGGCCGAGACGCTCGGTCAGGAGATCGCCCCGGTGGACCTCCCCCCGGGCCCGCAGCTCGGTGTAGACGGGGTGCGGGTCACTGAGGTCGGACCCCATGTCCTTCTCGAACGCGGCCACCAGGTCCAGGGAGTCGAGGTCGGCTGAGTCGTCGGCGCTGCGCAGGTCGTGGGCTGTCATCGCGCTGCTTCCCTCCGGGTCTAGGCGGCCGCGGCCGGGCCGCCGCCGGCCGGGTAGTGGACGGCCTTGGTCTCGAGGAACATCTCCAGCCCGGGCCGGCCGTTCTCCCGGCCGATCCCCGACTGCTTGAAGCCGCCGAAGGGGACACCCGGGTCGAGGCCGAAGCCGTTCACGCTCATCACCCCGGCCCGGATGTGCCGGGCCACCCGCTCGCCCCGCTCGGTGTCCGCGCTGAAGACGGCGCCGGCGAGACCGAACGGGGTGTCGTTCGCCATCCGGACAGCCTCGTCCTCGGTGTCGTACGGGATGACCGCGTAGACGGGTCCGAAGACCTCCTCCCGGGCGACGCGGGACGTGTTGTCGACGCCGGTGAGGATGGTGGGCTCGACGTAGAAGCCCCGCTCGAACGCGGCCGGGCGGCCGCCGCCGGTGACGGCCCGGGCCCCCGCGCCGAGGGCGGAGCCGATCAGGTCCAGCGCGTGGTCCGCGCCCACCCGGTTGACCAGCGGGCCGAGCAGGGTCTTCGGGTCGGTCGGGTCGCCGAAGGGCACCGCCTCCAGGCCGGCGGCGAACGCCTCGACGATCTCGTCGTGGCGGGAGCGGGGCACCAGGATCCGGGACAGCAGCGCGCAGGCCTGCCCGGTCATGAGCGTCGTGCCGGTCAGGAGCTGGCGGGTGGCGACGGCCACGTCGACGTCGTCGAGCACGATCCCGGCGGACTTGCCGCCGAGCTCGAGGCTGACCCGGGCCAGCCGGCCGGCGCAGGACGCCATGATGGCCTTGCCGGCGGCGGTGGAGCCGGTGAAGGCCACCATGTCCACCTCGGGGTGTTCGACGAGGTGGCGCCCGGCGTCCCGGCCGGCGGGCAGGATGTTGACCACCCCGGCCGGGACGCCGGCCGCGTGCAGGGCCTCGGCCAGCACTGTCGCCTCGATCGCCGTCTCCGGGCTGGGCTTGGCGACCACGGTGCAGCCGGCGACGAGCGCGGGCAGGAGCTTGGTCAGCGTCAGGTAGAGCTGGCCGTTCCAGGGCGCGATGGCCGCGACCACGCCGACCGGCTCGTGGATCAGCCTTGCCGGCTTGCCGGGGCCGGCCCGGCCGCCGACCCCGACGACGACCTCCTCCAGCCCGAAGTCCTTGATCGTGCGGGTGAGGTCGTCGAGGATGCCGGTCGCGCCGGCCCCGAAGGCGCCGGCCACGGTGACCGGGGTGCCACAGACCGCGGTGAAGGCCGGCGCCAGCTCGGCCGCCCACCGCCGGTGCACCTCGTCCATCGCCGTGCTCAGCACGGCCAGGCGCTCCTGGGGCGTCCGCCACCGCCAGTCGGAGGACTCGAACGCGCGCCGCGCCGCGGCCACCGCCCGGTCGACGTCGGCCGCCGTGGCGTCGGCCACCCGCAGGGCGGGCTCCTCGGTCGCCGGGTTGTCGATCGTGATCGTCGGGCCCCCCGGCCGGAGCCAGTCGCCGTCGACGAGCGCGCGGTCGATGGTCGCTACGTCCATCGGATACTCCTTAACCGTTGTCAGTCAGCCGTTGCGGGTACGGGCTCGGCGTCACTCGCCGCGCGGGCCGCCTCGGCCCGGATGAAGTCGGCCGCCCGCTCGGCGATCATGACTGTGGGTGCGTTGGTGTGCCCGCTGACCAGCGTCGGCATGACGGACGCGTCGACGACGCGCAGGCCCTCCACACCGCGCACGCGCAGCCGGGGGTCGACGACGGCCTCGTCCCCGACGCCCATCCGGCAGGTGCCGATCGGGTGCTCGCCGCGCCAGCTGTGGGTCCGGAAGTAGGTCTCCCAGTCCTCGTCGGTGACCACCGACGGGCCCGGCAGGATCTCCTCCATCACGTACGGCCGCAGCGCGTCGGCGCCGAAGACGTCCCGGGTGCGGCGGCAGACCGCGGTGAGGTCGGCGATGTCCCGGTGGTCGGACAGCAGCTCGAGTGCCACCACGGGCTTGGCATCCGGGTCGGCCGAGCGCAGCGACACCCGGCCCCGGGCCCTGGGGTGGCTGACCGAGGGCAGGGACATGACGGAGGAGACCTTCATCGGGCGCAGCTCGTGGACGTCGTGGCGGTACTGGACGCCCTCGCCGGCGTCCTTGGCCGGGGCGTCCCCGGACATGCCCAGCGGCCCGAAGATGACCTCGAAGTCCGGGCGGTGGTCGCGGCGGCCGTCCAGCGTGCCGAAGATGAGGGCGTGCGCGGCGGTCACAGTCACCGCGCCCCGGCCGCGCAGGACGAAGTCGAATCCGTGGCGCACGACGCCCGTCGGGGTCAGCTCCCGGTTGATGGTCCGCACGTTGACGCCGTAGATCATGGTGGCGTAGATGTGCTCCTGGAGGTTCTCCCCGACCGCGGGGAGGTCGACGAGGACGGGCACGCCGTGCTCCTTGAGCGCGGCGGCCGGGCCCACGCCGGAGAGCATCAGGAGCTTCGGCGACGCCAGCGCGCCCGTGCAGAGCAGGACCTCACGCCGGGCGCCGACCCGTTTCGTCGCGCCGCGGTGGGTGAACTCGACGCCGGTCGCCCGACCGTCCTCGATCAGGATACGGCTCACCGTGGCCCCGGTGAGGACGGTCAGGTTGCGCCGCCGCCGGGCCGGCGCCAGGTAGGCCCGGGCCGTGCTGTTGCGCCAGCCGCGGCGTTGGGAGAGCTGGGAGTAGCCGACCCCGACCTGTTCGGCGCCGTTGTAGTCCGGGGTGAACGGGAAGCCCTCCTGCTGGGCGGCCTCGACGAACGCGTCGGTCAGCCGGTGGGAGACCCGGGTGTAGGAGACGGATTGCGGCCCGCTGCCGCCGCGCAGCCGCGAGGGACCGCCCTCGAACCGCTCGGCCTTGCGGAAGCTGGGCAGGACCTCGTCGAACGACCAGCCCTCGCAGCCCAGGCTGGCCCACTCGTCGTAGTCGTCCGGGTGGCCCCGGGTCCAGACCTGGCCGTTGATCGAGCTGGAGCCGCCCAGGACCTTGCCGCCGCCCCAGTGCTCGACGATCCCGTTGCGCGAGGCGTCCGGCTCGGCGGTGTACTGCCAGTTGTACTTGTCGGCGTCGAGCTGGGGGAAGCCGGCCGGGACGCGGATGAACGGGCTGCGGTCCTCACCGCCCGCCTCCAGGAGCAGGACCCGGTGGTGGGCGTCCTCGCTCAGCCGGTTGGCCAGAACGCAGCCGGCCGACCCGCCGCCGATCACGATGAAGTCCCAAGTCCGGGTCTCTACACTCATGGCTGGTCGCCTCCGCTGTGGGGTGGCCGGCCCGGGCGGCAACGGCGCCGCGGCGAAGCCGATTGCATATGGTATACCGCATTCAGCTCGGACGTGTCCGGCTGGTTCCCTCGGGTGGGGCCGGCCCGGGGGACCTCGCCGGATCCGGCGGGCCGCACGCCCGTCGGGGGGTGCGGCCCGCCGGGGGCGAGCCGTCAGCTGCTGCGCAGGACCGCGGCGACGTTGATCGCCTTGCCGTCGAACAGTGGGTTGTACCCGCCGTTGTTGATCTTCCACGCGAAGTTCGACGTGGCGAACACCCGGGGGAACTGGGTGCCGGTCGGCGGCTTGCTGTAGTCCAGCGGCTGCGCGAGCCCCTGCACGTCGATGTTGGACGCCTTGCCCAGGGCGGCGAGCAGGCTCGGGCCGGTGGTGGCGCCCGCCGGGCCGGCCACGTCCTTGACGATCTGGACGCCGGCCCAGGCCAGGTAGGACGACACGGACCGCTCGGCCTTCGGCCGGTACTTGGTCATGTCGGCCCAGAACAGCGGGGTCGACGTCGCGCTCGGCTGCTGGACGCTGCTGTTGACGATCACGCCGTTCGCGGCCACCCCGAGCGCCTTGACCAGCGCCGACGGGAAGGCCACGGCGGCCGTGTAGACGGGCAGGGTCGGCTTGGCGCTCTGCCGGACGGCTCCGACGATCTTGGCGATCGCGGTCGGCTGCTCCGCGACCAGCAGGCAGTCGACACCGGAGGTCACGACCTGGGAGACCGGCGAGGAGAAGTCCGGCGAGGTGCCCGCGGCCTTGACGGTCGTCGCGATCGTCACCCCGGCGGCCCTGGCGCCCCGAGTGATCGCGGCGGAGGACTCGTTGGTCGCCGCGGCGACGTCCTGGATGATGCCGGCCTTCTTGCAGCCGGTCTTGCCGGCGGTGAAGCCGATGCCGCCGTAGTCGAGCGGGTTGCCGCCCGAGATCGGGAAGGACACCGAGCTGGTGAAGTCCGGCGTGGTCAGCGGGGTTGCCCCGACGGCCGGGATCTTGGCCGCCTGGAGCAGCGGGAGGATCGAGGCTGAGTAGAGCTCGGTGGTCATGATGACGCCGGAGTACTTCTTCTGGACCGCGGTGCGGGCGCAGGTGCCGGCCACGTTCGGGTCGCCCTGGTCGTTGCAGGCGTCGATCTGGATCTTGTGCCCGTTGACGCCGCCGGCGGCGTTGATCGACTCGGCGGCGGCGCGGGCGCCGTCCTCGATCTCCGGGAACGAGAAGGCGGCCGCCTGGAGCTGGCTCACCACCAGGAGTTTGATCGTTCCTTTGGTGCCGCCACCCGACGAGCTCGTGCCTCCGGAACCGCTGCTTCCGCAACCGGCGGCGGCGATCAGGGCGCCGGCCGCGGCTAGCCCCATCACTGACCGTGCAAGTCTCATCCGTGCTCCTCGTGGTTTGGTCGGGCCGTGTAAATGGGTGGTCAGGCCAGATCGCGGCGGACCGCGGTGTACCGCCGGTGGGCGGCGGCCCGGCTCCCGGCCCGCCGGTGGGCGGGCCGGGAACCGGGCTGGTGTGGGCGGGCTAGCCCTCCAGGACGGAGGAGATGTCCTGCGCCTTGCCGTCGAACAGCGGCTCGTACTTCCCGTTGTTGAGCTTCCAGGCGAAGATCGACGTGTTGAAGATCCGGGCGAAGTCCTTGCTCTTCTGCGGCTGGCTGAAGTTCAGCGTCTGGGCCACGCCCTCGACGGTGACGGAGCTGGCCTTGTTCAGCGCGGCGGTGAGCTCCGGCCCGGTCACGGCCTTGGCCGGCCCGGCGGCGGCCTTGGCGATCTGGACGGCCGCCCACGCCTGGTAGGACGCGGTCGAGCGGGCGGCGCTGGGCCGGTACTTGGTCATGTCCGACCAGAACTGGGGCGTGACAGTCGCGCTCGGGAGCTGGACGCTCTCGTCCACGATCACGCCATTGGCGGCCGGGCCGAGCGCCTTGACCAGCGGCGGCGGGAGCGCGACGGCGGCCGTGTAGATAGGCATGGCCGGCTTGGCGCTCTGGCGGACGGTGCCCACGAGCTTGGCCACGGCGGTGGGCGGCTCGGCGACCAGCAGGCAGTCCGCGCCGGAGGAGACGATCTGGGAGACCGCCGAGGAGAAGTCGGCCGAGGTCGAGGCGCCGCGGACGGTGGCCTTGATGGTCAGTCCGGCCGCGCGGGCGCCGCGGGTCATCGCGGCGGTGGACTGGTCGACCGCGGCTTGGGTGTCACGGATGATGCTGGCCGTCTTGCAGCCGGTCTTGCCGGCGCTGAAGCCGATGCCGCCGTAGTCGACCGGGTTGCCCCCGGAGAGCGGGAACGACTCCGGGCTGGTGAAGTCCGGCGAGGTGAGCGGGACGTTCCCCACGGCCGGGATCTTGGCCGCCTCGAGCAGCGGGAGGACCGAGGCTGAGTAGAGCTCGACGGTCATGATGACGCCGGAGTACTTCTTCTGGACCGCGGTGCGGGCGCAGGTGCCGGCCACGTTCGGGTCGCCCTGGTCGTTGCAGGCGTCGATCTGGATCTTGTGCCCGTTGACGCCGCCGGCGGCGTTGATCGACTCGGCGGCCGCGCGGGCGCCGTCCTCTATCTCCGGGAACGCGAAGCTGGCGGCCTGTAACTGGCTCACCACCAGTAACTTGATCGGTGCGTTACCGCTGCCCGATGAACTGCTGCCCCCCGAGCCGCCGCTGCTTCCGCAACCGGCGGCGGCGATCAGGGCGCTGGCCACGGCTAGCCCCACCGCTGGCCGCAAGATCCTCATGTGCGCTCCTTCAAGCTAATTCCTTGCCAACGCGCCCATTGTGGGCTGCGTCACGGGGATAGTAGTATCCTTGACTGCGGGGAGTACAGCCCACCAACGGATCCGCTCGCAAGTTTGCCCGGGACGGCCCTCCCGGGCTCGGGGCGATGGGCCGCCGTCGCAGCTTTGCGTGACTGGCGAGCTCGTGGCCCGGGTAGGCCGCCACCGGCTCGGCTCTCCCCGCCGGGGAGCGGCTCGGGTGGAATCGGCGTGAGGGGGCTGTCAATGCGGCGCACCTGGCCTGGTAGAGTATACTGTACGTAGGGCGACGGATCGTGGGAGGGACGGCGCGTCGCGCCAGCCATGGAACTCAACCACAACGAGGCCTCGATCTGCTTCCCGACCGTCCCCCGCTTCCGCGGCCAGAGCTTCCTGGAGCGCGGCGACACGGCGCCAGAACCTGAAGATCGCGCTGAGCGAGGGCCAGGTCGGCTGGATGCCGTTCTTCTCGAGCGGTTCGGTATCGCCGCCTAGCTCACCGCCTTGGCCGGCCGGCCCGTCCCGACGGGCCGGCCGGCCAAGGCGCGTCAGTCCTCGAGGAGGCTGAACGCGCCCTGTACCGGGTCGATACCGTACGGCATCACGGCCACCACCGGCACCGTCACCCCGGCCGCCGCGAACGTGGCGAGGCCCCGGCGGCACTCGGCCGGCGTCCCGTGCACGACCAGCTCGTCGATGACGGAGTCGGGCACGGCGGCGGCGGCCGCCGCGCGGTCGCCGGCCTCCCATGCTTTCCACATGTCGCTCAGCGCCTCGCCGCGGCCGAGCCAGCGCTGGAACTCGGCGTAGCCGGGCACGGACAGGTAGCGGGCGACCAGGGGCCGGACCGACCGGCGGACCTCGTCGGCGTCCGGGTTGGGACAGACCATGATTCGGTCGACGACCGGTCCGGCGCCGCCCGCGGCGGCGTACTCGGCGGTGACCGTCCGCACGTCGTTCGCCGACAGCCAGTTGATCATTATGCCGTCGGCCGCCCGCGCGGCCAGTCTGATCATCCCCTGCCGCAGGGCGGCCAGCACCAGCAGGGGCGGGGTGGCCGGCGGCCGGTCGAGGCGCAGGCCACGCACCGTCAGGGTCTCGCCGGCCACGTCGACCCGCTCCCCGCGCAGCGCCGGGCGCAGCACCCGCAGCACCTCGGCCGCCCGCTGGTACGGGCGCCCGGGGTCGATGGAGTTCCAGTTGCGGACGAAGACCGCGGACGAGGTGCCGACGCCGATCATCACGCGGCCGGGAGCCGCCTCGGCCAGCGCGGCGGCGGACTGTGCCAGCAGCGCCGGCCCGCGGGTGAACACCGACGCGATGCCCGTCCCGAGGCGCAGGCGGGGCTCCCACGCGGCCGCGAGGACCAGCGGGGTGAAGGCGTCGGTGCCCGCCGCCTCCGTCGTCCAGACATCCGTGTATCCCACGTCGGCCAGCCGCCGGAACAGGCCCTGGTGCTCCGGCAGCGGCAGCGGCAGCGGGATCGTCAGCCCGAGCCGGTCGAGCTTCGGCTCCGGCAGGTCGTCCGCTTGGGTTGCCCCAAACCTCTGGCTTCCATCCATGGAAGTAGAGTATACTTTACCTCGCGTCGATTATCGAGAACCGGTAAACGAGAATCTGACTGTCCAGGAACTCCGTGGGGCCCGCCCGAATCCGCCGCCGACGGCCCGCGGGGCGGTCGCGCATGCGAGAAGCGGGAGTTGACGGTGACGACGTCTAGTCCGGATCAGGCGCTTGTGGCTGCCGCCGCGACAGGGTACGCGGACACGATCCGCGCCGCCGGCCGCTCGTGGGTGGAGGCCCATGTCCCGGCGGACTGGCTGGGGCCCGGGCGCTGGGCCGGGACGGCGCGGCGCCGGCGACACATCCCCTGGCAGGACATCCGGCGCCGCCGCTGAGCCAGCCCACCGGAGCGCGGGAAAACAGGATCTTCAGGAGGACAACGATGGAAGCCGTGAGCGTCACGGGTCCCTGGACGACCCTCGAGGTCGAGGTGTCGGGCCACGTTCTCGTCATCACGCTGAACCGTCCCGACCGTCTCAACGCGCTGTCGCCGACGATGCAGGTGGAGCTGCGGGACGTCTGGCGGGCGTTCGACGCCGACCCGAGCCTGCGGGTGGCGGTGCTCACCGGCGCGGGGGAGCGGGCCTTCTGCTCCGGGGCCGACGTCTCCACCGTCTCGGACACCTCACGCCGGCGGACCAGCGACTACGACAAGGAGAACCTGTTCACCCCGATCCAGGCCGGGGTGTCGAAACCGACGATCTGCGCGGTGAACGGCGTCTGCGCCGGGGCCGGCCTGCACTTCGTCAGCGACGCCGACTTCGCGATCGCCGCCGACACGGCGACGTTCACCGACCCGCACGTGAACGTCGGCCAGGTCTCGGCGCTGGAGCCCATCGGGCTGTCCCGGCGGGTGCCGCTCGGGTCGGTGATGCGGATGGTGCTGCTTGGCCGGGCCGAGCGGCTGCCCGCGGCGCGGGCCCTGGAGATCGGCCTGGTGACCGAGGTCGTCCCGGCCGCGCAGCTGCGGGCCCGGGCGCTGGAACTGGCCGCCGCGGTGGCCGAGGGCAGCCCGGCCGCGGTGGCGGTGAGCCGCCAGGCGATCTACGAGTCGCTGTCCATGCCGCTGCACGAGGGGCTGCGCCGCGGCTTCGTCCTGCTCCGGGCCCACGCCGACCACCATCCCGACGCGCAGGAGGGTCCCCAGGCGTTCTTCGAGCGCCGCGCGCCGCGGTGGACGGTCGGCGACGAGGACGGAACCTGACGGCGCCGGGCATCATGCCCGGCGCCCCCCACCACCGACCCGAACCGCTCCAGCCGACACACGGGAGTCATCACATGGTCCTGTTCGCCGTCCCTGACGAGATCCGGCCGCTACGCAACCGGCTCGCGGACTTCCTGGAGAAACACGTCTACCCGGCGGAACCGGTGCTCATGGGCGGCGGGGACGAGGGACGGGCCGTCCTGCGTGAGCTGGAGGCCAAGGCCAAGGCCGAGGGGCTGTGGGCGCTGGGCCACCCCGCGCACCTCGGCGGCGGCGGCCTGTCGATGCTCGACTACGCCTACGTCAACGAGGTGATCGGCCGGTCCGAGCCGGCGACCCAGGTCTTCGGGACCACGACCCTGCAGACCGTGCTGATGCTGGAGACCGCCTGCACCCAGGAGCAGCGGGAGCGGTGGGTCCTGCCCTCGGTGGCCGGCGACCTGCGGCTGGCCTTCGCCATGACCGAGCCCGGCGTCAGCAGCTCGGACCCCACCCAGTTCCAGACCTCGGCCCGGCTCGAGGGCGACGAGTGGGTCATCACCGGCCGGAAGTGGTTCATCAGCGCGGCCGACCGCTCCGCCGCGACCATCGTCATGGCCCGCACGGAGCCCGACGCCCCCCAGCACCAGGCCTTCAGCATGATCATCGTGCCGCGCGAGACACCGGGCTTCCACATCGTGCGCGATGTCGAGGTGATGGGCATGCACGGCGTGATGTCGGGACACTTCGAGATCGAGTTCGACGAGGCTCGGGTGCCCGCCTCGAGCATCCTCGGCGGGCGGGGCGAGGGCTTCACCCTGGCCCAGCGGCGCCTGGGGCCGGGGCGGATCTACCACTGCATGCGCTGGCTCGGCACGTCCCAGCGGGCCTTCGACCTGCTCTGCCGCCGGGCCAACGAGCGGGTTCTTCGCGGCCGCCCGCTGGCCGACCGGCAGCTGATCCAGAAGTTCGTCTTCGACTCCTACCAGGAGATCAAGGCCAGCCGGCTAATGGTGCTGGACGCCGCGGCCAAGGTCGACGCCGGCGAGCAGGCGCGGGTCGAGCTGAGCTCGGTGAAGGTGTCGTGCGCCCAGGCCGTGGCCAACGTCGTCGACCGGGCGATGCAGGTTTACGGGGCCGAGGGGATGTCGAACCTGACCCCGCTGGAGTCGATGTACCGGGAGGCCCGCTTCGGCCGCATCGTCGACGGCCCGGACGAGACCCACATCGAGCGGGTGGCCAGGCGGATCCTCAAGGACTACCGCGAGGGCGACGGGTGGGACTTCGGTGAGCACTGATCTGGCGGCGGGCGCGGCGGGCGCCGAGGTCGACCGGGACGCGCTGACCGAGGCCCTGCGGGCCTCGGTCGACTCCGCGCTTACCGTCAGCGACGTCGTGACGATCTCGATCGGCGCGTCGAACCGCATGTACCGGGTCGAGACCAGCGCCGGCCGGTTCATCCTGCGGGTGCCGCCGGTGCACCTGACCTCGCCCAGCGCGCACGACATGGGCCGGGAGTTCCGCGTCCTGCGGGCGCTGGACGCCACCGCCGTCCCGCACCCGCGGGCGGTCGCGCTCTGCGAGGACACCGCCGTGTTCGGCAGCCGCTTCCTGGTGATGGAGCTCGTCGACGGCTTCAACATCACGGCCACCTCGGACGGCCCGGTCGCGCTGAGCCCCGAGCAGCGGACGGCGGCCGCCTACGCCGCCGTCGACGCGCTGGCCGATCTGGGGAACGTCGACTGGGAGGCCGCCGGCCTGGCCGGCTTCGGGCGGCCGGCCGGTTTCCTCGACCGCCAGGTGGACCGCTGGCGGGGCCAGCTCGAGAGCTACCGGGTCCGGGACCTGCCCGGCCTCGACGAGCTGTCCGACTGGCTGGTGGCCAACCGGCCGACGGGTTCCGCCGCCGGCGGGCCGTCCATCATGCACGGCGACTACACGTTCGCGAACGTCATGTTCCGCCCGGGCCAGCCGCCGGCGGTGGCCGCGATCGTCGACTGGGAGCAGTCGACGATTGGCGACCCGCTGGTCGACCTCGGCTGGTTCGTCGGGCTGTGGACGCACGCCGACGAGGTGCCGGCGACGACCCCGCCCGGCGGGCGCTGGGTGACCCAGCTGCCCGGGATGCCGACCCGGCGCGAGGTGGTCGCGCGCTACCGGGAGCGGTCCGGCCGCGACACGTCGGCGGTCGCCTTCTACCAGGCCCTCGCGCTGTTCAAGCTGGCCGTGGTACTGGAGGGGAACTACGTGAAGTTCCTGCGCAAGGGCAGCCGTAACAAGCACCACGAGGAGTTCGAGTGGATGGTGCCCGCGCTGCTGTCCACCGCCCTCGCCGCGACCCGCGGCGAGCGGTAGCCCACCCGGTGGCCTGACCGGGCGTGCCTGGTCAGGCCACCGGACCGTAAGGCGAGCCGTCCCGCGCCGGGCCCGCCACGTCGTGTCGGAGAACACCCGGGTCCGGGCGCTGGCCGACGCGCTGGCCGGCGGCAATCTGTCGCTGGCCGGGGCGATCATGGTCGACATTTGATCGCGGAGCGGTATTTTGATCACGGAACGTGGCCGTCCGCTTCTCCGTTGTACGGGTGACGCTCACCGTGAGGAGCCGCCCGTGGATCTGGAGTCCCGAGTTACCCCGTTCGGTCAGCCATCCGTTCCCATCCAGTCACAGATTGATGCATCTTCGTCGCCCGAGCCTCGCCCTTCGGCCGACGGCGGCGACGGCGGGGGCGGGGGCGGGGGCCGGGCTGACCGCTGGCGGCACGACCTCGAGGCCTCCCTGGTCGTCTTCCTGGTGGCGCTCCCGTTGTCGCTGGGCATCGCCGTCGCGTCGGGCGCGCCGGTCGCCGCCGGGATCATCGCCGCCGTCGTCGGTGGGGTGGTCGCCGGCGCTCTCGGTGGCGTGCCGCTGCAGGTGTCCGGACCGGCCGCCGGCCTGATCGCGGTCGTCGCCGAGATCATCGCCACGCACGGCTGGCGGGTGGCCTGCTTCGTGACGGCCGCCGCCGGGGTGCTGCAGATCCTGTTCGGGCTCAGCCGGGTGGCCCGGGCCACGCTCGCGATCTCCCCGGCGGTCGTCCACGGGATGCTGGCCGGCATCGGCCTGACCATCGTCATCGGGCAGAGCCATGTGGTGCTGGGCAGGCGCGCCGGCTCGTCCGCGTTGGGCAACCTGGCCGACCTGCCGGGCGAGATCGTCGCGCTGCGCATGCCGGCGGCGGCAGCGGTCGGGCTGGCCACGATCGCGCTCACCCTGCTCTGGCCTTTGCTGCCAAAGCTGGGGAAGGCCGTGCCGGCGCCGCTGGCCTCGGTCGCGCTGATCACGCTGGTCGCGCTGCCGGTGGACGTGCCCCGGGTCGATCTGCCGGGCAACATCACCCAGTCCCTCACCCTGCCCGAGCTGCCGTCCGCCCAGTGGGCGGCGGTCGCCGTCGCGATCGTCACCATCGCCGTGGTGGCCAGCATCGAGTCGCTGCTGTCCGCCGTCGCGGTGGGCAGCATGCACGACGGGCCCCGGGGCAACCTCGACCGTGAGCTGCTCGGCCAGGGCGCGGCGAACGCGGCTTCGGGCCTGCTCGGCGGGCTGCCGGTCACCGGCGTGATTGTCCGGAGCTCCACCAACGTCCGGGCCGGCGCCCGTACCCGGGCCTCGGCGATCATGCACGGTGCCTGGATGGCGCTGTTCGCGCTGGCGCTGGCCCCGATCGCCGGTCGGATCCCGTTGGCCGCGCTGGCCGGCCTGCTCGTCGTGATCGGCGCGCGCCTGGTCTCCACGGCCCACATCAGGACCACGGCCCGCCACCGGGAGCTGGTCATCTACACGGTGACGGCGCTTGGCGTCGTCGCGCTCAACCTTCTCGAGGGCGTCCTGCTCGGCCTCGGGGTGGCGCTGCTGTTGGCGCTGCGCCGGGCGGTCGTCGCGCCCGTCCACGTCCACCCGCCGGCCAGCGCCGGCGGCCCCTGGCGGGTCGTGGTCGAGGGCACCCTGACCTTCCTGTCGCTGCCGCGGCTGTCGCGGCGGCTGGCCGAGCCGCCGCCCGGCGGCCCCGTCCGCCTCGAGCTGCTCGTCGACTACCTCGACCACGCCGCCTACGAGATGCTGGAGGACTGGGTCCGGCTGCGCCGCCGGGACGGCGCCTCGGTCGTCGTGGACGAGATAGGGCCGCCGGTGCTCAGCCGCATCCGGGACGGGAAGGCGCCCGCGCGCCGCCTGCGGGCCCGCTCCCGGCCGCCGCGCTGGCTCGCGCCGTGGTCGGAGTGGCAGTCGGACTGGCGGGACGGGCCCGGACCCGGGCCTAGCCGGCGCCATCTGCTGGCCGGCGTCCGGGACTTCCACCACCACACCGCGCCGCTGATCGCCGACGTCTTCGAGGACCTGGGGGCGGGGCAGCGGCCCTCGACGCTGTTCATCACCTGCAGCGACTCGCGGGTCGTCCCCAACATCATTACCAGCAGTGGGCCCGGGGACCTGTTCACCGTCCGCTCGGTCGGCGGGTTCGTGCCCGGGCCGGACGCGGTCGGCGACTCGACGCTGGCCGCGATCGAGTACGCGGTGGCCGTGCTCGAGGTGCGCACGATCGTTGTGTGCGGGCACTCGGGCTGCGGGGCGATGCGGGCTCTGCTCGGCGAGGGCGGTGGGCCGCGGCTGCCGAACCTGACGCGCTGGCTGCGCCACGGCGAGGGCCTGTTGCCGGAAACCGGCGACGGGGGCCGCCCTGAGCGGCCCGCGGACGGGCCGGACGGGCTGACCGACGCCGACCGGCTCGGTCAGGCGAGCGTCGCCCGCCAGCTCGAGAACCTCCGTCGGCTCGAGCCGGTGCGGGAGGCCGAGGCAGCCGACCGGCTCCACCTGGTCGGCATGTGGTTCGACATCGGCGCCGCCCGCGCCGCGATCCTCGACGAGGCCACCGGCCGGTTCTCACACGACGTTTCCGCGGACGTCCCGGCCGGTGCTCCCGCTGGCGCCGCGCCCGAGCGGTCCGGGCCCGGCGCGGCGGCGGTCAAAGCCTGAGGGTCCTGTTACCCGCGGCTGGCTAGACCCGGGCGACCGGCAGCTCGGTGAGCTGGTTGATGAAGTTCGACCATCCCCGCTTGGGCGCGCCGTTCAGCCGCAGGTGGAGCCCGGCCGCCCGCAACTCCTCCCAGAGAATCTTGACCTCGAGTTTCGCGAGGTGCGCACCAAGGCAGCGGTGGATTCCGCTCCCGAACGCCAGGGTCTGCGTCTCCGACCGCCACGGATTGAAGCGATTCGGCTCGGAGAACACCGCCGGATCACGGTTCGCGGCGACGTAGTACAACACCAGGATGTCCCGCTCGCGGATCTGCTGGCCGAGGAATTCCACATCGCGGACCGCCGTGCGGGCCATCTCCATCGGCGGGCTGATGAGGCGGAAGTACTCGTCCACGGCCCGGCCGATCATCCCCTCGGCCAGGGCGCGATCGGTGAGTTCGCGTGTCTCGGCGTCCTCCAGGTACATGCGCATGGACTGCCCGATCGCTGTGTGGGTGGTCTCGAACCCCGCCCCCATAATCAGCAGCATCCACTGGAGGAACTCGGCGTCGTTGATCTCACCTCGTTCCACGCAGCCGTTCAGAACCGTGCACATGTCGTCGGCGGGGTTCGCGCGCTTGATCTCCCGGATCTGTTCGGCGTAGGCCGCGATCTCGAGCTGCGTCGCGATCGCGTTCGCCAGCGTGCCCTCGCCCTCGGCCAGACCCTCGGTCCGCTGGCCGGCCGCGAAGAGCTCGATTGTCCAGTCGACGATCCGCTTGCGGTCCTCACGAGGACAACCCAGAATCCTCGCGATGACGTAGGCGGGAATCGTCCGGGCGAACTCCTCCACATAGTCGAACTCGTCCCGGTCGGCGACGTTCGCTATGGCGTCCCGGACGATCTCGCGGATCCAGGGCTCGAAGTTGGCCACGACCCGGGGTCCGAACCCCTTTGCCGCGACCCGCCGCAGGCGGGTGTGGCGGGGCGGGTCGGTAAACATGATGTTGTCCTGGCTGGGCCCCTCGACCGGGCCGTCCATCATCAGCGGGTACGCCACCCCCCGGGTGGAGGTGAACGTCGCCGGGTCCTTCTCGACCTCGACGATGTCCGCGTAGCGGGTGACCGCCCAGAAGCCACCGTTCACCGCGGCGAGCGTCGTGGGTTGCCAGTACAGGCCGGGCCGGCGCTGGATCGCCGCGAACGCCGCGTGTGGGACGTCGTCCACGAACGTCGCAGGATCGGAGAGGTCCGGAATCACGAGCTCCGCGTCCTCGGCGGTCGACAAGGCCATTGTTCCTCCAGTTGTGCCGCTCATGCCTACTGCCCTGGGCTGGGCGGGTCCTTCGTCTCCGGGCGCCCGGGCCGCGTGCCGCTGGTCCACGCCGGCTCGCTTCGGCGGTTCATGGTCAATCCCCGTCGAGCCGGGCTGACGGCGCGGAGAAGCCACCTTGCTCGAGTCGAGTATCCCGAACCGCCGAAGCGCGGGTCCACCTTTTGCGCCGCCCGGCACCTTTCAAGCCCCACTTTGGGGCGGGACGAACGCCGCCCGGCCAGTCCTCCGGAGCGCCCGGAGCGGTCGAGGCCCGGCCGCGCCCGTCCCAGCCGTCCCGTGTCTGGACGTGACGGACCGATTACTGATACTGATACGACTCTGCCTCTCCGTGATCGAATGATTCCGGAAGGTGTCGCCGGTGTTCGCCTACCCCAGTGCCGAGGGAGCCCGCATGACCGAGCCGCCATCCTCATCGGCCGGCCCGCCGGCCGGCCCGCCGGACCGTGTCGCGGACGGAGGCCCGGCCGTGCCCCGCTCGCGGCGGCCAGCCGTGACCGCGACCGTCGCGGTGCTGCTCACCGTCCAGGTGGTGGCGCTGCTGGCGGTGGGAACGTACGCGAAGACCGGGCCCCGCCTCGGCGGCTTCCCGTTCTTCTACTGGTACACGCTGCTGTGGCTGCTCATCGGCGCGGCGTGCATGGCGCTCTGCGCGGCACTGACCCGCGATCGCCCTCGCGACCCCGGTGACGCCCGGTGACGGGCCCCGTGACGGGCCCCGTGATGGGCCGGGTGGCGGCCGCGCCGTTCCAGACGTCGTTCCACCCAACCGAGACCGGGATCTTCATCGCGCTGTTCCTGCTGGTCACGGTGGTTGGCTTCGGTGCCGCGCGCTGGCGGCGGGCGAGCGACCCGCGCCATCTCGACGAATGGGGCCTGGGCGGCAGGGGCTTCGGCGCGTTCGTCGCCTGGTTCCTGATCGGCGGCGATATCTTCACCGCCTACACGTTCATCGCCGTGCCCGGCGCCATGTACGCCAGCGGCGCGGTCTCGGGCTGGTTCGCCGTGGCCTACACGACCGTCGTCTGGCCGATCGTGTTCGTGGTCATGCCCCGGCTGTGGACGGTCTCCCATCGATGTGGGCTGGTCACGCCGGCCGACTACGCCGAGGCCCGGTTCGGCTCCCGGGCGCTCGGGCTCGCCGTCGCGATCACCGGGATCGTCGCCACCATGCCGTACGTCGCGCTCCAGCTGGTCGGGATGCAGGCCGTGTTCGAGGTGATGGGGGTGGGGACGACCAGCGCCAACGGGCTGGTCCGCGACCTGCCGCTGGTGCTCGCCTTCGCGATCCTGGCCGCCTACACCTACACGGCTGGGATGCGCGCGCCGGCCCTGGTCGCCTTCGTCAAGGACATCCTGATCTACGCGGTCGTCGCGGTCTGCGTCATCTACCTGCCGATGCGCCTCGGCGGGTACGGCCACATCTTCGACGCCGCCCAGCACAGGTTCGCGGTGGCGAACGCGAAGGCGGTCGCGGCCGGCCGCAGGCCAAGCGCCGCCTTCGTGCCCGGCGCGAAGCAGCTTCTCGCCTACGGGACGCTGGCGCTGGGCTCGGCGATGGCGCTCGTCGTCTACCCGCACACCGTCACTGGCGTCCTGTCCACGAACAGCCGGCAGGTGATCCGCCGCAACACCGCGCTGCTGCCGCTCTACTCGCTGCTGCTGGCCTTCCTGGCCCTGACCGGCTACATGGCCATCGCGGCCGGTATCAGCACGGCGAACTCCCGGCTGGTCGTACCGCTGCTGATCGAGAAGGAGTTCCCGCACTGGTTTGCCGGGGTGGCCTTCGGCGCGGTGGCGATCGGGGCGCTGGTCCCGGCGGCCATCATGTCGATCGCGGCGGCGAACCTGTTCGCCCGCAACATCTACCGGCCGTTCCTGCGCCCGTCGGCCGGCGCGGCCGAGCAGACGGCGGTGGCCCGGCTCGCCTCCCTGGTCGTGAAGGTCGGGGCGCTGGCCTTCGTCCTCGGCATGGACACGCAGAACTCGCTGAACCTGCAGCTGCTCGGCGGGGTGTGGATCCTGCAGACGTTCCCGTCGGTCGTGATCGGCCTGTGGACCCGCTGGCCGCACCGCTGGGCGCTGCTCGCCGGCTGGGCGGTCGGCATCGGCTACGGAACGTATGAGGCGTACCAGCAGGCCAGCCCAGTGGCCCACCATTTCGGCGGTTCGCTGGCCGAGGTGCCGGGCCTGGGCCGGACCGGCTACGTCGCGCTCACCGCGTTCGTGCTGAACGTCGCCGTGGTCGTGCTGGCGACGCTCGTCCTGCGCGCCCTCCGGACGCCCGACGGCGTCGACGCCACCGTCGGGTCGGAGCGTGCCGGGACCGGCGCGCAAAGCCCCGAGCTGGCGCGCCAGCGTCCCCCCGTGGCCGCGCCGAGCGCCGTCGCCGAGCACTGAACCACCCGCGATTCATTATTTGATGTGAGAGCAGTGAAAACCAGATGTCAGGGTGTTGCCAAATTAGGCGTGGTTTACCTAACATGCGGGCCCGGATGATCTGACGCTGGGAGGCGCCGGGTGGGTGCGACACGGACCGCGATTCTGGGGCTCATCGCCGGGGTGACAATTCTGCTGGGCCTGCCGGTCGGACGGATACGGCGGCCGATGGTCGGGCTCAGGCAGTTCCTCAACGCCGCCGCGACCGGGGTTCTGGTCTTTCTGGTGTGGGACGTGCTGTCCCACGCCTGGGAGCCGGTCGACGGAGCGCTCGGCCGCTATCACGACGACCATTCCGGCCTGCCCGCCGCCGTCGGGTACGGAGCGCTGCTCGCGGCCGGGCTGGTTGTCGGGCTGATGAGCCTTGCCTTCTACGAACGTTTCCTGGCCGCGCGGCGAAGCCGCCCCGCGCCCCGGTTCGGGCCGGGGGCCATGGCGGCCGACGAGCTGGCCGCCAGCCGGTCCAGCCAGTCCGCCTGGTCGGACGCCCGCCGGCTGGCTCTCATGATCGCCACCGGTATCGGCTTGCACAACTTCGGTGAGGGGCTGGCCATCGGCGGCAGCGCCGGGCGGGGCGAGATCGCCCTGGCGACCCTGCTGGTCGTCGGATTCGCGCTGCACAACGCGACCGAGGGATTCGGCATCGTCGCGCCGCTGACCGCGGCCGGCGAACGCCCCGGCTGGGGATTCCTGCTCGCCATGGGGCTCATCGGCGGCGGTCCCACGGTGGTCGGGACGGTCATCGGCCACCAGTTCACCAGCGACGCGCTGAGCGTCGTGTTCCTCGCGCTGGCCGCCGGGTCGATTCTCTACGTCGTCATCCAGCTGATCGGGGTGGCGCTGAAGAACGCCCACCGCATCCTGCTCTACTGGGGCCTGCTCGCCGGTCTGGCCGCCGGTTTCCTCACCGACGCGGTGGTCACGGCGGCTGGCGCATAGCGCCCGTCACGAAGGCGCCCGAGACGATCAGGCGGCTGTCGCGCCCCGGGCTCACCGGCCCTCGCGCAGGGCGGTGCCGTCCGGGGTCCAGTCGAGGGCCCAGCCGTAGCGGGCGGCCGCGTCGGCCTGGGTGCCCTCGACGAAGTCGTTCTCACGGCGGATGACCAGCTCGTCCTCGACGATGTGGAACGAGCCGACGACGCAGACCCGGGCGTGCGGGGGAGCCTCGCCGAGGCGCATCGTCAGGTGCTCGGCCGCGTCCACCGTGACCAGCGCCCGCAGGCTCTCCCACTCCGGGACGCCGCGCAGGCCGTAGGCGAAGACGAAGAAACGCTTGAACGTGGGCAGCGTGGCCAGGTCGGCGAACAGCGTCTGCCCGTCCCGTTCGTCCCGCCGACCCAGGCGCAGGACCTGGTGGCGGGCGCCGCGCCCGGGCGCGCTCACCGCGTTGCCGAGCGTCTGGAGCAGGCCGGCGGTGCTCGTTCCGGGGGCACCCGTCCCGGCCTGGCCGTCGGCCGCCTGCCACAGGCAGCCGAGATGGATGTCGCTGGGCCGGGGCAGGCCGGTGCGGGTGGTCAGCGGCGTCCAGCGCAGGGTGACGGTCATGGCGCCGGTGCCGCGCTGCTCCGCCGTCCAGATCGTGGCCGGATGGTCGTCGTCGAGGACGCTGACGTGCTCCATTCGCTGTCGGTAGCGGGACGAGTGCTCCCTGACCGGTGCTGGTGCCGGGCGAGGGGCGGCCGGGTGCGATGGCGTCGACAGGTCGAGGCCACCCGAGCGGACCGTCGGCGCGGCTGGCGCCGGGCCGGGCCGGGGCTCGGGGGAGCCGCCGAGGTCGAGCGAGGACCGGCGGGGCTCCGGTTCCGGCGCGGGAGCCGCCGGCCGTGGTGGCGCCGGCCGTGGTGGTGCCGGCCGGGCTGGGGCCGGTCGGGACGGCGCCGGCGGGGGCGGGGCCGGCCGGGTGGGCGCCGGTGGCCGCGTGGGCCTGGGCGGCGGGGAGACGGGCCTCGGCGGGCTGGCCGGAGCCGGCGGGCTCGGCGCGGTGGCGCGGGGCGGGCGCAGGTGGGCGGCGACGTTGCGGCGTGAGCGGGCGACCGAGGTCCGGGTCAGGAAGCCGGCCACGTCCGCCGGCCGCGCCGTCGCGACGGCACCCGCGCCGCCCGCCGAACCCGAACCCTGACCCGCGCCCGGACCCGGACCCGGACCCGGACCCGCGCCGGTGCCCGCGCCGACGTCGGCGGCCAGCCCGGCCAGCCCGTCGACGTAGCCCTGCCCGACCGCCCGGAACTTCCAGCCGCGCTGGTGCCGGTACAGCTCGCCCAGGACTATCGCCGTCTCCGGCCCGGCGCCCTCGCCCAGGGGAGCGCGGACGACCTCGGTGCCGTCCGGCGCCAGCAGCCGGACGTACGCGCCGCGCACCAACCGGAACGTCGGGCGCCGCCCGGCCGCGTCGTACAGCGCCAGCCCGAACAGGACCCGACCGACCTCGGCCGGGACCGCGTCGAGGGTGACGACGAGCCGTTCGGCGTCGCCGGTGAGCGGGCGCGGCGGCGGCCCGGTACTGGGCCCCTCGCTCGGGTTCGGCGCCTGCTGGGCCAGCAGCAGCCGGGACGCGGCCCCGGTCCCCGGCGCGGGCCCCGTCCCGCCGCGGGCCAGGACGACGACTCCGTCCACCTCGAGCGCGGCCGCTGACTGGTCGTCCCAGCCCAGCGCGACGCCGACGGTGGCGACGCCGGCCGGCAGCACGTCGGCCAGCGCGACGTTCGCCCCCTTGGCCAGGGTCCGGGCCGTCATCCGTCGAGGTCGGAGCGGCGGAACTTGGCGTCCAGGAACCGGGCCTGGACGGCCAGCTTGTCCGCGTCCCCGGTGTAGACGAGGTCCTGCAGCTCGTTCGCGCCCTCGTCGAGCAGCCGCAGCGCCCGGATCAGGTCCTCGGCCGGTGTCGAGCCGGTCACGCCGGGGCGCTGCGCGTAGGCGGGCGGCAGCGCGGTGAAGTCGCCCAGCGCCTGGGGCAGGTACTCCCGGATGATCGCGCTCAGGTGGCGCATCTCCTCGTCGCTGGCCGACTGGCGTTCGATGTAGCCCAGAAGTGGGCGCAGGACGTCGTCGATGTCGCGGACGGTCGGCACGGCGCCGGCCGGCAGCCGGCCACCGTCGGCGTTGGCCTGGGCCACGATCGCGCCCAGGTCCCGCTGGAGCACGGCGACCTGGGCGGCGACGTCGTCCTCGGGCCAGGGCTGCTCGCCTGGGCCGGGCCGCCCGTCGTCCCGGCCCTCGCGACCGTCGTCGGCCGCCTCGGAACGCCGGCGGAACAACACCCGCGCCTCACTCCTCCCGTCCGCGCCGCGTCGCGCCCCGGGCGTCCCGCGCGGCGGCGCCGAGGCGCCGGCGGCCGCCTCAGCCTTCGTTCGCGCGGGCCCGCTCCAGGTACGACTTCGATCGTCCCACCTGCGTCTCCAGCGCCGCCACGGTCGTGGCCATGCTCTCGACCGCCTTCGCCTTGTAGCTGTCGATCGCGTCCATCGTCGCGAAGATGTTGTCGAACGCCGTCTGCAGGGCCTCGACGCTGACCGTGCTGGACGACGCCTGCTCCTGCAGCTGCCCGGACTGCTGGCGCAGCATCTCGCTGGTCGACGTGATCATGTTGTTGGTCGTCGCGTTCAGCGCGTTGATCTGATCCAGCACGAGCTTCTGGTTCGACAGCGCCTGGGCCACGATCACGGCGGTGCGCAGCGCCGCGACGGTGGTCGTCTGGGCCCGGTCGACGCCCTTGATGAGCTCGATGTTGTTCTTGCGGACCAGGTCGAGCGCCAGGTAGCCCTGCACGCTCACCGCGAGCTGGGTCAGCAGGTCCTGCTGGCGCTGACGGATCGGGAACAGCGCGTCGGAGGTGAGCGCGTCCGCCGTCGCCGGGTCGGTCAGCCGGACCTGGTCGATCTTGGCGGTGACCGCGCCGTCGAGGGCCTTGGCCAGCGTCGCGTACTCGGTCAGCTTGCCCATGGCCGCCCACAGGTTCGCCTTCTCCTGCTCGATGGCCGCGTTGTCCTTGCGCAGCTCGTCCTGGCCTGAGTCGAGCGCCCGGATAATCCCGTCGAGCTGCTTCTGAGCCGACTGGTAACGCTGGAAGTAGCTGGCGATCTTGTTTCCGAACGGGACGACGCCGAGCAGCTTGCGGCTGCCCTTGAGGTCGGCCTTGCCCGGGTCTAGGTCGGTCACCGTCTGGCGCAGCTCGACCAGCGAGCCGGCCACCCGGGCCTGGACGTCGCCGCCGGGGCCCCGCCCGCGCGCGCTGGCCAGCGCGGCCGCCGGACGCTCCAGCATCCGGTTGGACACCCGGGCGCTGGCCACGATCTCCCGCTGGCCCATGGACGCGATATCGTTGATCTTGTCCTGGAAGGCGGGGCTGCGCGGGTCCTGCGCGGCCAGCTCGTCGGCGAAGCCGGCGGCCCGCGCCCGCAGCGCGGTCCGGGTCGCCTCGTCGATCGGGACCATACTGTCGACCTGGTCGTCCGGGATCACCGGCACCGGAGCCGGCGGCGCCAGCTCGAGCGCCCCGCCGCCCGCCCCCGGGGCGGCCGCGACCGTCGGCGGCGCCAGCGTCTTGCTCAGGTCCAGGTCCGACATGGCCCTTCCTCCTCACCCCGCCAGTACCCCGGCCAGGCCAACCCCCAACCGGGTCGGTGTCACGCGAGGTATCCGGCGCCTTCGACCCTACGCGAGATGACCAGACGTTCTCGCGGCTTATCGTTTCGGCGACGGCCGGGGCTGCCGGTCGTCACCCAGGACGGCCCCGGCTCGTGCCATGATCGTCTCGGGGGTCCCGGCCACCGGCGCCCAGAACTCCGGCCCGGGCGGGGCCTCGACCTCGGCCCGGCGCCCGCCCGTCGCGGTCTCGAAGGCGACTCGCAGCGAGTGCAGGTAGGTCCGGGCCTCGGCCCGGTCGGTCTTCCTGGCAAACAGCGGATCGCCGACGATCGCGTGGCCGGTCCAGGCCAGATGGACGCGGATCTGGTGGCGCCGCCCGGTCACCGGCGCAGCCAGCACGACGGCGGTCTCGCCGTCGTCCCACAGGACGCTGTAGTCGGTCCGGGACGGGAAGCTCGGCTTGCGCGACAGCCGACCCGGCGGCACCGAGAAGACGCCGGTGGCCGCGTCCAGCCTGATGTCGCCCCGCTCGGCCGCGACCCGGACCCGCCCGCTGCCCGCCGTCAGCAGGGGCAGGTCGAGGAGGCCGCGCTCCGGCAGGCCGCCGGGCCGGCAGATCGCCAGGTAGGCCTTGTCGACGGTGCGCTGAGCGAACTGCCTGGTCAGGGCGCTGTGGGCCGGCTGGTTGCGGGCCAGCACCACCGCGCCCGAGGTCACCTTGTCGATCCGGTTGACCCACCACAGCCGCTCGCCGGCCTCAGCCGCGATCGTGACCAGGTCGGTGTCGTGCCGCTCGCCCATCACCGACAGGCCGGGTGGCTTGTTCACGACCAGGGCGTCGTCGTCCTCCCAGAGCACCGTCGCCGCCCGCAGCCGCGGCCAGTCCCACCGCCCGTCCTGGCTCCCCTTGTCCCCGCTCCCCAGAACCTCGCCCACCCGGTCATCATGCCGACCCTCCGCCTCGTCCGGTGGGGCGGTGCGCCCGCGGGCCGAGTTCCGTCACAGCGGGGCCGCTCCAGCCCGGCCGCCTCGGGCGGCCCGCTCAAAGTGAAACCCGGGTGTTACCGCGGCGGGCGACGGCATCGTCAACCGTGGGGACATGGCCTCGACGAACCCGCCCCTGCGCACGAAAGACCAGGTCCGGCGCGTCCGCGACCTGCTACTCGCGGAGATCGTGACCGGCGGGGTCCCGGACCGAGTGCTTCCGAGTGAGGAGGCGCTGCGCGCCGAGTTCTCCGCGTCGCGGGCATGCATCCGGGAGGCGCTCGACGCCCTCGCGGCCGAAGGGCTCCTCCAGCGGGTGCGCGGCCAGGGAATGGCCGCACACCGCGGGGCACTCCCGCGGCGTCGCCGACCTCGCCGAGGCCGCCTGCGACCATGCGGGGCTGGGCAAGGACGAGGCGGCGGCGGCCCGGCGGGCCGGGCTGGTCCACGACCTCGGCCGCACCGGCATCCCGAACTCGATCTGGGACAAGCCGTCCCGCCTGACCCGCGCCGAGCTCGACCGAGTCCAGCTGCACCCGCTTCTCACCGAGCAGATGCTGCGCCGCTCCCAGGCCCTCGCCGCTCTCAACCCCGTCGCCGCCTGCCACCACGAGCGCGCTGACGGGACCGGCTATGCCAAGGGCCTGACCGCGTCCGACATGGCCCCGGCGGCGCGAATCGTCGCGGCGGCCGACCGCTACCAGGCCATGACGGAACCGCGGGCCCACCGACCAGCGCTCGGCCCGCCCGCCGCCCTGGCCGAGCTGCGGCGCATGGCCAGCGACAATCACGTCGACCGCGACGCCGCGGAGTGCGTCCTCGCCGCCGCCGGGCATCGACCGCGGCGGGCGCGCACCGGCCACCCCGCCGGGCTGACCACGCGCGAGACCGAAGTCCTCCGCCTGATCGCCCGCGGGATGACCACCAAGGCCGTCGCCGAGGAGCTGGTCATCTCACCGAAGACCGCCGACAGCCATATCCAACACATCTACATCAAGATCGGCGTATCGACCCGTGGCGCGGCGGCGCTCTTCGCCATGCAGAACGCGTTGCTCTGATATCGAGGCGGGACCGTCGTCCGCCCGCGCTGCCTATCCTCGGCCTGGTCCGGCGAGATCGGGCCGGCCGAGAGTGGGGAGGCGGCTTGTGGCGGACGGAACCCGGGCCAGCCGGTCCGCCTCGCCGAGCTGTGCGGGTGTTGGCCATGGCCGCCGATCTCGCCACCGGTGTGCCGCTGGATCACGGGTTGCGCTCCGCCGTTCTCGCCAACGAGATCGGCGAGGCCATGGGGCTGTGGCAGCCGGTCGGGCGGTTATGATCGACGATTTCTTCGAGGGTGTCGCGCTGGACCGACGAGCCTGGTCAGGCCCTCTTCCGCCGCAGGTCTTGGCCGGTGCTTATTGCTGTGGCGGCGAGGAGGCCCAGCATCAGGGTCTGGGCGACGGCGTCCGGGTGCGCTCCGGCTCGGGCGAGGGTGACGAGGCTCTGGCTCGTTGCGAGGGCCAGCCCTGTTCCCATGTGCAGAAGGGCCACGCACAGCCGGCGTGTCGTCGGCGGGGCAGTGGTCCGGGCGGTGCGGGCGACGAGGGTGCACAAGCGGAGCGCGACGAACCCGAGAGTGAGCCAGTAGTAGACGATCATGGCGGCGTCCGGGAGTCCGGTGACCTGCTCGGTCAGGCCGCTCCATGCCATCAGGGCCATCGCCAGGACCGCGGCGGCCGGGGCGGCCAGGGTGCGGACCGCGACGGTGGTCAGGTGGCCGATGGCTTCGCCGCGCAGCAGGGGCAGCGGCGCGGCGAGGATCACGCCGAGCAGGAGTGGCGCAAGCCAAAGGCTTGTGACGGGGTGGCGGATGTCGGCCGTCAGGGCGGCGGACGGTGCGACTGTGCGCAGCAGCAGTCCGGTGGCGGCCGTGATCGCGAACAGCATGACAGTCAGGACGCGTCGTGTCTGGCCGGCGAATGTCTCGGGCCAGTCGCTGGGGTGGAGCCAGAGCCGCGCGGCCCCGGCAATGGTGTCGGGCCAGGAGCGGATTCCGGAGGCGGACACCTCGCGATTGAGGTCCGCGCCCCATCGCTCGCGGACGGCCGGTGGATAGAGCCCGGTCAGGAGCGTGGCCGCGCTCATGCCGGAGTGATCCCGAGCGCGCGCAGGCCCGCGGCGCAGACGCGGGCCATCCGCTGAAGTTCGGTGCGCAGTTGGTCGCGACCCGCGTCGGTTATCCGCATGGTGCGGTGGCGTTCCTCGGCGTCTGGCGCTTCGTCCGCGGGCCGGATCAGCTCGCGCGCCTCCAGCCGGGCCAGTGCTCCGTAGAGACTGCCGGGGCCGAGTTTGCGGCCGGTGAGTTCTTCGATTGCGGTGTTGATGGCGTATCCGTGCAGCGGGCCGTCCGCGAGGACGGTGAGCACGAGCATCTGAGCGTCGTTGCCGTGCACAGAGCGCCTCCTTGTCTCTCACCTCAGCATAGTACGAGGCGTGATGCTACTTGTCATGTAGTACGAGGTGCGTACTATGACGGACCATGCGATCGGTGAGTGAGAGCAAACGGGCTTCCTCTACCGCGGTCCGGGCAAGCCTCGGCGCGGCCGGTGTGTTCGAGGTGCTGACGCTGCCGGAGACCCAGGTCAGGTCGGTCTGGGCGGCCAGCCCGTGGAGGCAGGACCCGTATCACACGGTGGTGCTGCTGGCCCAGTTCGCGGTGGCGATGCTCGCGCTGGCAATGGCCCTGCGGCTGCTCGCACGGCGGGCGCCGGGTGGTCAGGACCGGGCGCGGCAAATGGTGCGCGCGGCGGGCGTGATGACCGCGATCACCGGGCTGGCGCTGGCGTTCGAGTGGGCCGCCGTTATAGGCGGGACACCCGCGCCGCCATGGGGGACGCGGATCTGGGTGCAGATCGGCGGGCTGGTGGTGACCGCCGCGCTCACCGTGGCGGTAACGGTGTTGCTGGTGCGATGCCGCCGGCAGCGAGGCTCGTCCGGCCGATGGCAGTACGACTGGCTCGGCGACGCCGTCTTCCTGTGCCGGCGGATTCCCGTACTGCGGCGCTGGGCCGGCCCGCAAGCCGCGGCCTGGGCGCGCCGCCATGCGATGATCGTGTTCGTCGTGCTGAGCGTGCTGGCCGCGACGGCCGTCACCGGTGCGCAGGTCATCGGCGAAGGCGTGACAGATTCGCTGTTCATCGCCTGGCTGTTCATCGCCGAGACGGCCTCCAACCTCGCCTTCTGCGTGATCAGCAACGCGGTCGCCGGTTTCATCTCCCGTCCGCCCCGCGGCCAGCCCCGCCGCATTGTCGAGGCGTCGGTCGTCGCCGGATGTCTCGCGATCCTGGTCGCGATCGCGTTTCACGACGCGCTGTGGTCGGCGCTCGGGACGGGAGAGTTGACGTCGGCGGCCCTGGCGGCCCTCACCCTCGGGGCCGGACTGGCCACGTCCGTGGTGACGGCCGCTCTCCTGCTCGCCCGCGCCTCCAGTGCGCCCGCGCGGGAACACGACGGTTCCGCTTCGGCGTGACCGCCGCCCTACCCCACCACGGCGGGCATGCTGGTTCTTCGGTGGCCGGCCGCGGAAGCCCGGTGGACGCTGCCGCTGACCCGCCACCCCGACCACCTCCGCTGGGCACCTCCTAGCTAGGCGAGGACGTGGCCGCCGTCAACCTGGACGACCGCGCCGGTGCTGAAGCCCGCGCGCATCAGGTAGAGGTAGGCCGCCGCGATGTCGTCCGGCTCGCCGATCCGGCCGACGAGCAGGCCGCGGCCGGTCTCCTCATACAGCGGCGCGGCATTCGGGCCGGCGATCGGCGTCCACAGGTCCGTGCGCACCATGCCGGGCAGCACGGCGTTCACCCGGATCGGGGCCAGCTCGACGGCGAGCGCCCGCGTCAGGGACTCGACCGCGCCGCACCCACTGGCCACGACCGCCCATCCGGGCGCTGGCCGGCGGCCGGCCGCCCCGGTGGTCAGGGTGATCGAGCCGCCGGGTCGCAGGCCGGCGCGGGCGTACCTGGCCGCCGCCAGCGCTCCCCAGAGCCGCACGTCGAACGCCCGGCGCGCCGCGTCGAGGTCCAAGTCCCCCAGCTCGCCCAGCGTCAGCGCATCGCCAGCGGTGTAGACGAGGTGGTCGAACTCGCCGCGCTCGGCGAAAAACGACCTGATCGCGTCCGCGGAGGTCAGGTCGACGCGGTACCCCTCGGTACCGGCGGGCAGACCGGCCAGCGCCTGATCGACCCGTGTTTTGCTGCTGGACGCGACGACCACCTGTGCGCCCTCCCCGGCGGCGGCGCGGGCGGTTGCGAACCCGATGCCGGCCGTGCCGCCAAGGATGACCACTCGCTTGCCGTTCAGAGTCATGACGATCAACCTTTCGTCGGTGTGACCTCCACGTTGCTCGGAGCGGTCGGTGATCGTCCAAGACCTGTTTCGGCGCTGGTGAGACCCTGAAGGCATCACCGCCGGTACCGGCCCGTCCGAGAGGCTCACGCGTGGACGTCGACCTGCGCAAGCTGCGCTACTTCCTGGCCGTCGCCGAACTGCTTCATTTCGGCCGGGCGGCGGAACAGCTGCACATCGCCCAGCCGGCGCTGAGCCGGCAGATCAGGTCTCTGGAGCACGACCTGGGTGCGCGCCTGTTCGACCGCGACCGCCATCGGGTCGAGCTGACTCAGGCCGGCCGGCAGTTGCTCAGGGATGCGCCCGACCTGCTGGCGGCCGCGGCCGCGACCCGCCACCGGGTGGCCGCCGCGGCCCGGGGGACGCGGTCGCTAAGCGTGGGCTTCCGAGCCGGAATCGTGGTTACGGCGGCCGTGCGCGCCTTCCGCGTCGAGCATCCGGACACCTCCGTCGAGCTGCGCCACCTTGAGTGGGACCAGCAGGAGGAGCCGGTGCTGGACGGCCGGATCGACGTCGCCTACCTGCGACCTCCGGTCGCGGGAGACGGCCTGGCGCTCGCGCCGCTCTACAGCGAGCCACGGGTGGCGGTGCTCCCGGCCGACCACCGGCTGGCCGGGAAGTCCTCGGTGACCGTGTCCGATCTGGCCGCGGAGCTGTTGATGCCGGCGCCCGGCATCTCGCCACCCCTCGACGCGCCCCGGTCACAGCCGGGAGTCACCGTCCGCACCGTCGAGGAGAAGCTGGAACATGTCGCCGCCGGCGTCGGTGTGCTGTTCGTAGCGGTATCGATGGCGCGCTACTACCGGCGGGATGACATCGTCTCCGTCCCGCTCGCGGACGCCCCACCCGACCAGGTTCTGCTGGCCAGGGCGGCCGGCGACGCCTCCCCGCTGGTCGACGCCTTCATCCACGCCGCCCAACACGTGGCTCACTCCGACTGAGCCTGGTTCTGTCCGGGGCCAGGGCGCGTCAGGTCGACGGCCTCGAGGAGCTGAGGCCGAGGGAAGCGATGAGGTCGCGCATCTCGTCGCGGTAGACGGTCGCCGGATCGTGCATGAGTGTGCGCAGGTGGCCGTAGATCTCGAGGGCCACGAGGCCGTGCATGCGGCCCCGCACCCGCAGGGTCAGTGCCAGCGCGGCCGGTGGAAGGTTCGGGAAGTCGGTCCCGACGTGGGCGGTCAGGCCCGGGTCGAAATCGCGTCGGGCTCGGCGGCCGTGCTGGCCACGGCGGGAGCGGCACTACTCGTGTTCGGCCTGGCGTCCGGCTCGACGGCCGGATCGGCGTCCGTGCGTGTCATCGGCGCGTTGGCCCTCGGGGTGGTCATGCTCGTGCTGCTGCTGACGGTGGAGGCCCGCACCCGTGATCCGCTGATACCCCTGCGGCTGGCGCGGAGCCGCAACCTCGCCACCACCATGATCGTCATTGCCGTCTTCCAGGGAACGCTCGGCGGCGGCTTCTACATCCTCACCACCTACCTGCAACCCGTTCTCGGCTACAGCTCGCTTCAGGCTGGGCTCACGTTCCTGCCGCTCACGCTCGTCTGCATGTTCGCCGCCGTCAAGGTCACCCCGACGTCGCTCGGCCGCTGGGGAATCCGCGCGACGCTGGCCGTTTCCACGATCGGAACCGGCACGGGCATCGCTGTCATGGTCGCGGGCACTTCCGCGGCGGGCGGCTTCTGGACGCTGCTGCCCGGCAGCATCGTGTGGGGCCTGTTCGGTGGCGTCGCCTTTGTCGCGCTGTTCGCCTCCGCCGGATCCGGTGTCGCGCCCCACGAGCAGGGCGTCGCGTCGGGTCTGGCCAGCACCGCCAAGGAGGTCGGCGGCGCGCTGGGCCTCGCGGTCTTCGTCGCGATCGTCACCGGCTCGCCCGACCTGCTCCACGGCCTGCACATCGCCGGCTGGACGGCCGCCGCCGTCACCGCCGCCGGCGGCCTGGCCTCCCTCGCTCTCAAGCCCTCCCGGCCCGTCCCCGAAACTCCGCGGGCCGCCGCCCTGGAAGGAGCCAGCGCGTGAGCACCACCGATTTGATCCGCGCGTACCTCGACGTCTGGAACGAGCGGGACAGCGCCGCCCGGGAGACGCTGATGAAATCCGTCCTCACCGGGGACTCGCTCTACGCCGCGTCGTCGGGTTCTTCGCATGACGCGGCTGGCCGAGGACTACCTGTCCGGTGCCCTGGCCAGCCGCTGGACGTGAACGCCCGCCAGGTCAGCCGGACGTGACCCGCGCCGGCAGGGGCCTCTCGTAGCCGCCGACCACGACGTTGACCGACGTCTGGTCCGCGGGCAGCGGTCCGAACAGCGCCCACTGCACCAGGATGCCGCCGGCGGGCACCGTGTCCGCGCCGGTGCCGTTGGCCAGCAGCCCCCACCACGACGGCGTGAACGCGCACGCACGCAGCCGGCCGCCCGTCGCCGTGGCCAGGCTCAGCTCGCCTCCGGTGTCGGCGCGGATGCCGTCCGGGCCGGTGCGGTTCGGGTCGTTGAGGTAGCCCAGTGGCTTGCCGGCGGCTCCGGAGTTGTGGATCGCCACCTCGGCCAGGGTGAACCCGGAGATGGCCGTGACGCCGCGCACCGCGGGGACGAGCAACGAGCCGTCAAGTGAGGTGTTCGGGGCCTCGGTGGCGGGCGGAGTCTCCGGCGCGGTGCCCGCCGCCGCGTCGACCGTCAGCTCGACCCGCCGGTTACGCGCCCGGCCGTCGGGGTTGTCGCTGCCGTCCGGGTTTGTGTTGGGCGCGACGGGCCTGGTCTCGCCGAAACCCACCGACTTGTAGGTGAAGTCCCCGCCGAGCTTCGCGGCGACGGCCTGTTGCACGGCCGCCGCCCGCGCCTCGGACAGCTTCTGGTTGTCGGCGTCGCTCCCGACGGAGTCCGTGTACCCACTGATGGTGACGGTGCCGGAGGTGGCCGTGATCTGCTTGGCCAGCGCGTCGATCGCCCCGGCCGCGGCCGGGGACAGCGTGGCGCTGCCGAAGGCGAACAGGACGTCGCTCGGCAGGCGGAACGACGTCTGGGCCGCCGCGGCCGCGCCCGCCCCGCTCTCGGTCGAGCAGACCAGCGGCGCGACCGCCGGTGTCAGCGCGTCGGGCGGGGAGCTCGCGACGTGCAGGACCGGGTCGTCTGTGAGCGCGGCCGCGCCCGGGGCCTGGATCGGCACCTCGACCGGGGTGAAGCCGTCGACCAGTACCAGCATCGAGGTGGCCGCCGCCGGTGGGGCCGGGAAGACCAGGGTGACTGTCTCGGACTGACCGGCCGCGACCGCCTTCTCCGTGCTCGCGCTCACGCGGGCCTGGCCAGGAGCGGAGAAGTCGATGTCCGGGTTGGCCTTCGGCGTGCGCTGCGTGGCGTACCCGGTGCCGCGGGGCAGGTCGGCGAGGAACGCGATCACATGGGTGAGCGGATCCATGCCGAGGTCGGCGGGGCTGACGGCGTTCTGGTCCGCGTTCGCGAACTCGAACTGCAACGCGAGGTCGGCCGTTCCGAGCCGGACCAGACGCAGGTTGCGGGCCGTGACCCGCACCCCGGTCGACACCGAGCTGGTCGACACTGTGCCGGTCGACACCGCGCTTCCATGCCCGCTCGCGCCGGACGGGGCGGCCGTCGACGTCGCGGGCGGCGAGCTCGCCGCGCCGTTACCCGGTCCGCTGCTGGTGCACCCCGCGGCCGCCAGTAGGAGCAGCGCCGCGGCCGCCGCGATGGTGGGGCCGGTACGCCTGCGTGCGGCACTGCGTCGGCCGCCCGCGGTCGTGCTGGTCATGGTCGGTCAACCCTCTCAGCGCGCTCGTCAAGTCGGTAATTCGTCACCACCTCATCCTTCTGCATGGCATCTTCGTCATGCCTAGTAGCGATATGTCAGCTTTCTGTCAGCCGGGGATCACGGTGACCACGCGGATCGTGTCGAGTTCCGGTTCCAGCCGCGGCGAAGCGGGGCCGCTGGGCCCCTGCGTCGGGCGAAGTTTCGGCGAGCCCGAGGCCGCGCGAGTTGCTCGCGCTTGTCGGGCCGCGGCAGTCAGGCTGCTGTCACGGTGTCGTCGAGGTGCCACCGTAAGATGCAGAATCCATGCTGGATCGCCTGGGCCAGGGCCTGCTGGTCGGGCTTGCCGTCACGGTCCTTGGGTAGCGGCACGAAGCGCTCCAGGGCCGGGTTCGCCGCCGACATGACGTCGAGCAGGCGGGTCACCTCCGTTTGGTCGCGCACGAGTTCGGGCCGGGCGGTGTGATCGCGGCCGCGGATGCGCAGGCGCACGGGTGTGCCGGGGTCGAGGTTCAGCTTCCACTTGCCGCCGCCCGGGGTGAGCAGGACGTTTCCCTCGCGCACGTAGCTGATCGGCTGCTTGTAGAGCTTGCCGGTCTTGCGCCCCACGATGTGCGCCAGCATGAGCCGGCCACCGAGCGGAGTGGCGAAGGGCAGGCCGAGCACCCGCCGCATGGGCGGGTTCGCCATTTTCATGATTTTCGGCTGCAGTCGACGCCTGAGCTGGGGCGGCTGCTGAGTGTTCGTCATCTCATTTTCCTTCCGCGAGGCCCTCCCACGGCGGGGTGCCCTCCCGATGTCCGCCGGCATTGGCCGCGAGGCGACTGAGGAGCTGGGACAGCAGGTCGACCTCCTCGGCACTCAGGCCGGCGTTCAGCCGGGCGGTGAACTCCATGGCTGCCTGGCGCAGTCGCATGAACGATCGCCCAGGCCGCGCTCTTCCTCGCCGCGGACTCTGCCTCCTGGATCAGCGGCGTGGTTCTGGATGTTGCCGGCGGATCCGTCCTCGTCTAACCACGACTCGGCAAGGTCGATCGAATCTCGGACCGTACCTGTTACCGCTCAGCGGTGGTACACGTCCCGGCGCTGATCGATATCGACGACGGTCACGATCATGGCCTTGTCGTCGATGCGGTAGATGATCCGGTAGGTTCCGCGCCGAGCACTGAACCGGTCCTCGAGCGGCGGCATCAGCCGCTTGTCGACTCGGTACGGGGCGTCGAGAAGCGGGCCGGTGATGAACTCGTATGCGGCCGCGGCGACCGCTTCCGGCAGGGTCTCGCCGAGTGCGCGGCGGACCGTTGGCGTGGTCCGCAGGGTGTAGGGGCCGGCGGAGCCGGTCATGCGGCGCCGCGTCGGCGCCGCATCGTTTCGGCCAGCGCGTCCGCGGTTACCTCTTCACCGCGTGCCAGCTCCGCGTCGGACTGCGCGAGCCGGCGCATTGTGGCCGGGTCACTGAGGATCGCGAGGGTCTCCTCAAGCTGCTTCAGGTCCTCGACGGCCACGAGTACGGCTGAGGGGTGGCCGTGGACCGTGACGGTCACTCTCTCGTGGTGGTCATGTACGCGGCCGACGAGTTCGGACAGGTGCGACTTCACCTCGCCCAGCGGTAGCGTCGTCATGACTAGAAGTATGACCAAACCTGTAGGCGATGTCGACCGTAGGGCCGGGCCGGACTTCCGGGGCCGAGCCCACCAGCCGTCCCGAGGGCTGAGGCGCCCAGTTCAGGTCAGCACGCGGTCTTCCTCAAGGCCGATGGTCGGGCATCGGCGGACGCTGAGGCGTTTGACGGTTTCGATGTCAGAAGCAGCCGCCGTCGCGTCAGCCTGGTGTGTGGTCTGTCTCGTACCTTGGGTGGGTGGCCGAGGTCGAGGGAGTTTCCGCCGGGGCGGCGGGCTGGTTTCTTCCGAGCGGAATGCTGGCCGTCCCCGGAGAGGCGCGGGGGAGACGGACCGCGCGGGACTGGGCAGTGGACACGCTGGCGTTTTGTGGCGCGGTGCTGGTGGGGTTGGTGGTTTCCGACCTCTCGCAGAAGTACGACCGGCCGCCCGCGGGGGTGGTCGCGGCAGATCTGCTGTTGGGCGGTCTGGCGTGCGTGTCGTTGTGGTGGCGGCGGCGGTACCCACTAGGAGTGGCGCTGGCGGCCATTCCGGCATTGACGCTGGGGGGCGGCGCGGTCGGCGCCGGAGCGGCGATTGTGGCGACGCTGGCGATGTATGTTCGGCGGCGCCCCGCCATCGCCGTGTTGTCGGTTTACATCGCCTGTTCGGTGGCCTACGTGCTGTTCGTACCTCGTGCGGGCGGTTGGCTGGGGGCCGGTTACGTCGTGGCCTACTACCTGGTGTTCTTCGCCTGGGGTGCCTCGGTGCGCAGCCGCCGGTTGATGGTGGTCATGTTGAGGGACGGAGCCGAGCGTGAGCGGATTGAGCATGCGCGACAGCTCGCCGATTCCCGCCGCCTGGAGCGGCAGGCGATAGCACGAGAGATGCACGACGTGCTGGCACACCGGATTTCACTCGTGTCGGTACACGCCGGGGCTCTGGCCTACCGGGCCAGGCAGGCGAGATCCGGTGCCGGTCCGGTGCTGGATGGTGGTGAGATCGCCACCAGCGCGGGCGTCATCGTCGACAACGCCCACCGGGCGCTGGAGGAGCTGCGAGACGTGCTGCAGCTCCTGCGCGCTGGTCCGGAGGGGAATCTCGAGGACGTCGTGACCGTCCGGTCGCGCATCGCGGACCTGGACGGCCTCCTGCGCGAAGCCAGGGACGCCGGGCAGGTGATCGACGTGCGCGACGGCATAGACGCCGCGGATGCCGCGGCGCTGCAGCCGCGGGCGCAGCGCGCGGTGGTGCGGATGGTGCAGGAAGGGCTGACCAACGTGCGCAAGCACGCACCCGGTGCCCCCGCGACGGTTCGCCTGTCGGGCCGGCCGGGAGCGGGTCTGAGCGTGGAGATGGAGAATCCGTCGGCGACCAGGCCAGGTGGCGCGGCCATCCCAGGCGGCGGGCGGGGTCTCGTGGGTCTGCGCGAGCGGGTGGAGCTGGCGGGCGGCACGATGAAATACGGCACCGAAGGAGGCCAGTTCCGGCTGCGGGTCTGGCTGCCGTGGCCGGGCGAGAAAGCGGGCCGATGACCCGGGTCCTGCTGGTCGACGATGACCCCCTCGTCCGCTCCGGGCTGAAGATGATGCTGCGCGGGGCGGAGGACATCGAGATCGTCGGCGAGGTAGCCGACGGCGCCGGTGTGAGCGACGCGGTGCGGCGCACAGCACCGGACGTGGTGTTGATGGATATTCGGATGCCCGTCGTGGATGGTATCGCCGCGACACGGGCGCTGGCGCGGGGAGACACCCCGCCACGGGTGATCGCGTTGACCACCTTCGGCGCTGATGACACCGTGCTGGCGGCGATCCGCGCGGGAGCAGCTGGTTACCTCCTCAAGCACGCCGAGCCGGAGGCGATCGTCGACGCCGTCCGGCGCGCCGGACGGGGCGAGCCGGTGCTGTCACCCTCGGCGGCGCAGACGCTGATCGACCACGCCGCCTCAGGTGCCAACGACTCCCGCGCCGAGCAGGCTCGGGCCCGGCTCGCGGTGTTGTCCGAGCGGGAACGCCAGATCGCCGCCGCCGTCGCCGAAGGGCTGTCGAACACGGAGATCGGCGCGCGTCTGTACCTGTCGGTGGGGACCGTCAAGGCACATCTGTCCAGCGCCCTGTCCAAACTCGGCGTGGACAGCCGCGTCCAGTTGGCCTTGCTGGCCCACGATGCCGACGCCCGCTGACACCAGTACCGACGTGATCTGACACCCGTACCGACGTGATCTGACACCCGTACCGACGTGATCTGACACCCGTACCGACGTGATCTGACACCAGTACGGACGTGATCTGGCCGGGTGGACGCCGGTCCTGGCCGACCGGCCAATGGTGCCGTTGATCCACCGTTTCTAGCGTGCCAGACATGGACCGCAATCATGCCGAACGGCGTCGTCTCCGGCTGACGTTCAGCCTGTTCCTACTCCCGCCTCTGGTCGGGGAGTTCCTTCTCGGCAATCTGCCGATCACAGACCTGCCCTCCTTGATCCTGCTCGCGCCCATGTATGGCGGCGGCGCAGTCCTGATACGAGAGGTCGCTCGGCGCGCGGGCCGCGGCTGGCCGACGATGATTCCGCTCGCCGCCGCCTACGCCCTGATCGAGGAGGGGCCAATCGACCAGATGCTGTGGAACCCGCATTACGGCGGAGTGGACATGGGCGGGCAGTACGCCGCCACCCACCTGGCGTTCCTCGGGACCAGCATCCAGGAACTCGAGGATGTCCTGGCGGTACACACCATCTGGAGCATCGGCGTCCCGATCGCGATCATCGAGACCTTCAGCCGTGACCGCACCCGTCCCTGGCTTGGCCAGCCGGGCCTTGCGGTCACCGCCGCCGTGTTCGCGGCCGGCTCGACGTTCCTTGCCGTCGATCAAATCCACGCCGAGCACTTCACCGCTTCGCCGGCTCGGTTCGCGCAGGCCGCCGTGGCAATCGGCGCGTTGATCGTCGCGGCATTCGCGGTCGGCCGCCGGGCCGCGCCCCGCGTGAACGCCGCCGCTGCCCGGCCGAGGGCGGTGGGCGCGGTGGCGTTCGCCGTCTCCAGCCTGTACTGGGTCGCCGGATTCTTTCGCGACATCAACAGCGTGGCCGCCTGGCTGGTCGTCCTCATAGGCATCGTCCTGGCCGGCGGCATCGTGGCCCAGGTCGTGCGCTGGTCGCGCCACCGGGACTGGGGAGCGGCGCACCGTCTGGCCCTGGCCGCCGGAGCTGTGCTCACCTATGTCTGGGTCGGCTTCCTCGACAGCTTCGCAACCGGCGTCTCGCGCACCACAGCCGTCGCGGGCTCCACCGTGTTCAGCACAGCCGCGATCATCTTGCTCTTCGCGGCAGGGCGTGCACTCCCGGCTGCTCCACCATTGCCTACGCGCGGCGCCGCACCGGCCGGTAGTCATCGGCCCGGTTCTGGCCCAGGCGTGGCGACCGGACCCGAAGACGGTGCATGCGTTCAGTCGGTATCTTCAGCGGGTTCGGGTGAAGGTCACGTGGGTGACGCCCCGCGGGGTCGTGACCGACTCGACCGTGAAGCGCGTCTCCAAGCCTTCCAGCCCGTCCCAGAGCCGCACCCCGCGGCCGAGGATGATCGGTACGACGACGGTGTGCAGGTGGTCGATCAGGTCGGCGGCGAGGAACTCGCGCACGGTCGTCGGCCCGCCGCCGATCCGCACGTCCAGGCCGCCGGCGGCCTCGCGGGCCTGCCGCAGCGCCTCGGCCGGTGTGGCGTCGATGAAGTGGAAGGTCGTCCCGCCCGCCATCTCGATAGACGGGCGGGGATGGTGGGTGAGCACGAACACCGGGGTGTGGAACGGCGGGTTGTCACCCCACCAGCCTTGCCACCCGTCGTCTGGCCAGGGGCCGCGCTGGGGACCGAACTTGTTACGTCCCATGATCTCGGCGCCGATGCCCGGTCCCCAGTTGCTGGCCAGGGCCTCGTCGACCCCGGTCCCGCCGCCCGGCTCACCGTGCATGGAACGAAACGTCCTGGTGTGGAAGAACCAGTCCATCAGCCGGCCCTCGGCGTGCCCGAAGGGCTGCTCGAGGCTCTGCCCGTCGCCGGTGGCGAACCCGTCGAGGGAGACCGCGAAGTTGTGGACCCGCACTAGCGACACGCCACGACCTCCCGGTTTCCCGCCCCCACCACGACCGCTTCGCGATGCTCCCGGGCGAGTCTAGCCACGCGGGGCGACGCGATCGGACCGTGGGAGGTGCTGGCGTCGCGCCAGGCCGCGCCCGTCGCTTACTGGTAGGTGATGAGGTCTGGCTGTGGGCGCAGGGCGAGGGCCTGGGCGGGGCTCATCATGTCGTCGTCCTGCGTCAGGAACAGCTTGATGCCGTCGGCCAGCGGCGGCGCGGCGGCGAGCTGGGCGTACTTCTCCTTCTTGATCTCCTGGCCGCCGAAGCCGTCGACGTGCAGAACCGTGGCCAGCTCCGGCCAGGCGACGACTGCCGGGCGGTCCGTGATCATCGACGCGGTGAACTGGTGGATGACGAACAGCTTCTGCGGGAGCCGGTGGGAGCGGGCCAGGCCGGCCAGCCAGGCCGAGACCTGGTTAAGCGTCGCCGCGTCGGTGTGGCCGATGGCGCGGCCGGGGACCACGCCCGGATCCATCTTCCACTCGGCGTCGACGGCCAGGCCGACGTCGGGCCGGATGAGGAACGGCTCGTAGGCCCGGGCCTGGGTGAGGAAGTCGGCCTGGCCCGGCTGCAGGTCGAGCACAAGCAGCTCCCGGTGGCGGTGCGCGGCCCGGTAGTACGGCTCGATCTCAGCCGCCGGCAGCATCCGGCTGTAGTGGCCGTCGGGGCCGGGGAACGACGTTGCCACCGATGCGATCAGCTCCATCGCCGGCTGCGCCGGCCGCCCGGGCTGGGCGAACGGCGCCGCCGCCGCCGCGACCCGACCGGCGGCCTGCTCGGGGCTGCCCTGCCCGAGGATGCCGAGCGCGCCGGTCCCGGCCGTCCCGTAGTGGGCGACGACCCGGTAGTCGGGCAGCAGGCGACGGCCACCGAGCGGCAGCTGGGGTGGGGGTGGGGGCGGCGCCGGCCGCGGCCGCGCGGCCGTGCCCGGCCCGGCGCCGGCCGTCCCCGCGGCGCGGGCCATGCCACTCTTCGCCGAGACGGACTCGCCGGGCCCGCGAGACCCGCAGCCGCCGAGCCCCGCGGCGACCAGCGCCGTGAGCGCCGCCGCCGCGAGGGCGAGCACTGTCCAGCGACGGCTCCGCCTGGTGCTGGGACGATTCATCGCGCCACGGAGAGCGACCATGCCTCACGGCGTACCCGGTAGCAAGCAGATCATTACGACGTTGCTTCCCGCCATCGGAACCTTCCGGAGAGTTCCGGAGTCCGTCTTTGCCGGACTATTCTGTCGCTGGCGGGCAGTGGGGGACGGACAATGGCCACCGGACGATCCGCGCCGAGCGGTGACGAACCCTCGGCCCTGGGTCAGGCGGTGCTGTTCGGCCAGCAGATCGTCGAGGTCGAGCGGCAGATCCAGCATCTGACCGACCTCCTCTCCGATCTGCGGCGCGGCGAGCGCGACTGGCTGGCCGGGGCACGCGGCGAGCAGAGTGTCGTCCGGGTTCTGGTCGGCATGGACGACGCCGGCTGGCACGTCCTGCCCGACCGGCGCTGGCCCGGCACCCGGAACGCGAACATCGACGTCCTGGTGGTCGGCCCGGCCGGGGTGTTCGTCATCGATGTGAAGAACTGGCGGGACTTCCGGGTCGAGGGCGGGCGCCTGTTCCGGGGCCAGGCCGACGCCGACGACGAGCTGCGCAAACTGACCGACCAGACCGAGGCGGTCGAGCAGGTCCTGGTCGATGCCGGCCTGCCGCCGACCGAGGTCGTCCCGCTGCTGGTCATGGCCGGGCGGGGTGCCGTCCGGTTTCACCTCGACCGGGTGACGATCCTCGGTGAACGGGACCTGACGCTCGACCTCCTCCGGCGCGGGGTCCGGCTGGACGCGGCGACCGTCGAGGTCGTCCTCGAGCATCTCGAAAGGTCGGTCGGGACTCACCGCTGGCTGACGTCGGTGTCGACCTCGACTACTGGAAGGACGAGGTCGACAAGGTCATCAAGGGGCGGGGCCTGACCGCGTTCGAGCAGTACGCCGCCCTGGACCGGGTCGGGCGCGGCACCGCGCCGCGGGCGCCCGCGCGCCGCGCCGTCTGGGATCTCTACCAGTGCTACGAAAGCCTGCGGCGAGAACGCGGCGCGATCGACCAGCACGACGCGCTGCTGATGGCCCGCGACCACGTGCGCCGGCGCCGGGCCGACGGGGAAACGCCGCTGGCCGACTGGCCTGAGATCGACGCCGTGATCGTCGACGAGGTTCAGGACCTGACGTGCGTCGGCCTGCAACTGCTGCACGCCATCGTGGGGGACAAGCCGGACGGACTGCTGATCGTCGGCGACGGGCAGCAGGCGGTGTACCCGGGCGGGTTCGCTCTGGCCGAGGCGGGAGTCTCCGTGGTCGGCCGCTCGACCGTGCTCAGCCGCAACTACCGCAACCGGGAGGCGATCCTGCGTTACGCGGCCGCGGTCGTGGCGGCCGACAGCTTCGAGGACTTGGAGCGCGCGCCCGAGGCCGGTGGCCGCGACGTCGTCGCCGACCAGCCCGGCGGCCGGGTCGAGCAGGTCGTCCTGGCCGAGCCGGCCGCCCTGCGGCAGACGTTGTGCGCGCACCTGCTGGACGCGCACCGGGAGCGGGGGATCCGCTTCGGTGACATGGCGCTGCTCGTCCCGACCAACGCCCAGGCCGGCACGTGGCTGCGTGTGCTCGACCAGGCTGGTATCCCCGGCATCTCCCTGCTGGACTACGACGGCACCGCCACGGACGCGGTGAAGGTCGGCACCTACCACCGGTCCAAGGGCCTCGACTTCGCGCATGTCTGCGTACCGGACCGCGACCAGTTCCCCCGCCCGCGCCGCCCGGCCGAGCCCGACGATGCCTACCGGGAGCGCGCGACGTTGGAGCGGCGCCAGCTCTACGTCGCGCTCACCCGGGCCCGCGACTCGCTCTGGGTCAGCCTGCGCGAGCCGCCTCCAGCCATCACGGTCGCGTGACCTCGCGGCGGACACCCGCCGGGGCGGGGCCGTGACCGCTCAGCGGTAGTCGATCCGTACCCCGCCGTCGTGGCTGTGGGCGCTGATCGTCCGGGTGCCGGCCGGGTCGGTGCTGACCAGCGTCCGCGTCGAGCCGTCCGAGGTGCCGGCCTCGACGCGGTAGGGACCGGACGCCGCCGGGACGTGGACCGCGACGCCGCCGTCGTGGCTGGACGCGGTCACCGCCGTCGGCGCGGTGAGGAAGGTCAGGTCAACCCGGCCGTCGGACGTACGGGCCGTCACGCGCGGGGAGCGGACCCGCTCGCCGCGCAGGGTGCCGTCGTGGCTGTTCAGCCGCAGGTCACCCGAGACGTCGGCCACGTGGACGGCGCCGTCGGAGCTGCTCAGCGTCAGCGGCCCGGACAGGCCCTGGGCCGAGACACCTCCGTCGGAGGTGTGCGCGGTGACCGGCACGCCGGCCGGTACGGACAGCGTGATGTGGCCTCCGCACCAGGCGGGGGTCCAGCCCGGGCAGCCCACGTGCACGCGCAGCGTCCCGTCCGGGTCAATCGTCGCGCTGTAGGATCGGTGCGACAGGGAGGAGCGCAGACTGGCGTGCACCGTCGCCCGCTGGCCGGGCCGCGCGTCACCGGCGATCACGACACCGAGGTCGTCGGTGTGGATGTCGACGGCCTTCACGGCCGCCACCGGGAACGAGCTGTCGAACGTCCGGTGCTCGAGGGAGACGACCGCCACCAGGGTCAGGCAGGCGTAGCCGACCGCGCCGAGCGCGAGGGCGATGTTGAGGCCGACCGCGACGGGCCGGCGCCTCGGCCTCGTCTCGGCGGCAGTCGACGGCCCGGTCGCCGGGGTCGTCGCGGTTGCCCCGGTCGTCGCGGTCGGCCCGGTTGCGCCGTTCGGCCCGGTCGGCCCGGTCGTCGCGGCCGTGGCGATCGCCCCGCGCTCGGTCCATGCGTCGGGCCCGCTCGGGCCGAGCAGGCGGCGGACGAGCCCGGCGCAGGCCCGTCCGGACAGGAGGGTGACCCAGGGCGCGAGCAGCAGCGCCACCAGCCCGATCACGACCGCCGGCACCAGGTGGGACGCGGCGGTCATGTCCCCGAAGACGTTCGTGGCCGAGCTGGGTAGCTTCGAGGCCCAGAACGGCAGGCTGATACCGACCAGCCCGCCGGCGGCGAGACCGGCGCTCAGCGTGCCGCCGACCACCGCCACCGGCAGCAGCGCGGCCGGGTACGCCACGGCCCGCCACCGGGCCCGGTCCTTGACCGTCCGGGCGACGAAGCCGATGAAGCCGTCCCCGTCCCGCCGGTAGGCCACCCGCCCGAAGCGACCGGGAGAATGGGCGGAGCGCCCGGTCGCGGAGGGCGGCAGGTAGGCGGGGGCCTCCACGATCTCCCCGAGCGAGGCGGCCAGCCGGGCCCGCTCGAGGTCACCGAACCAGGTCGCCAGGTAGAGCGCGGCCACCAGCAGCAGGAACCCGAGGCCTGCCACCGGAGCGACCCCGACCCCGACCGCGACGAGCACCGGCACGAGGCTGAAGGCGACCGTGCCGATGATCCAGCCGGTCTGGACGTAGCCGGCACAGGCCCAGGTCGTCGGCGAGACCAGGGCGCGTAGCGGGTTCGGATCGATGGCCGGGCCGGGGGCTCGGACTGGGGCTGACGGCCCGCGGTGTGGTGCCGGAACCGGAGCCGGCGTGGCGTTCGTTCTCACGGAACCGACGCTAATGGATCAAGGTCGACTGATCCATCCGGCGGACCCGACACCGGCGGTGGGGCCAGCCCCCGCACCCGGCGGGCGGTCTGCCGGTCGGGCGCGGGGCCCACTCGGCGGCCGGCCGGCTGCGGGTTGCGGCCGGCTACGGGGTGTGGCCGGCCGTCAGCGGCCTGATCTGTCCGCTCAGATCTGAGCCTCCTGGATGACGTTGCCACTGTTGTCGAGGACCTGGAGGTGGGCGGTCTGGGCGTCGTTGGCCACCGGTCCGTCGAACCGCGGCTCGACGTCGCCCTGGCCGTCCTTGGGCTGTTTCCACTGGATGTACCCGAACTGAGTGTTCGGGTCGAAGGAGGCGCCCTGTCGGTCGGCCTTCGCCACGACGTCCCATCGCAGGTTGGCGACGCATCGGGCGGACTGCCGGGCGTCGACGTTCGCCCACCACCAGTCCTGCCGGACGACCAGCCAGGCGATGAACTCCTGATCAAGTTTCAGGGACACCAGGTCGCCGATCTGATTTCCTCTGTTCAGCGGCGCGGTGGCCCCGGGATAGTCGCGCAGGCGGCTTTTCGCGGCGCCGGCGAGAAATTCCTTGCTGTAGGCGTCGTCGGCGAAGAAATGGTTGGGGTCCGCGCCGTCGCGCATGGGCGGAATGATCACATCGCCCCTGGCGTGGTCGAGGCCCGGGAGTCGGCGCACCACCCGCGCGTGCGGGTACGACTCGATGCGTGTGCTGCGATCGACGCTCTGGGCCCAGCCGAGCCTGAGGCGGCGCGCGCCGCAGTCGGGCTTCTGGCATGGCCGGGTCAGCGTCACCGTCCCCTCGGTCGCGAACCAGTATTTCTGGTCGACACCGATCCGCCCGCCCAGACGCAGGGTGCCACCGCCCGCCGCCGCGAAGATCTGCGCCGACTGCTGGAAGGTGATTTCGTATTCGTAGGGTATGGGGTGGAAGCTGACCGTCGCGGACGCCGTCTCCACGGTGCTCCCCACGGCCGCCCGGGCCGTGACCGTGGCGGTGCCGCCTTTCCGCAGGTCCCGCGGAAAGGCCGCGATCCCGACCGACCGTTCCGTCGGGCTGGCCAGGGGGGCGCCTGTGAGGCCCCACAGGGTCACGTCGCAGTCGTCGCTGGCGATCGACCAGCTTGGGATGATCCCTGGGTTCAGTTCCGTGACGCTGACCGGGTGGACCGCCACCGGGCAGGCGTTCGGGCTGATGGAATGGGCCACTTTCATGTCTTCGTCCCCCACCGTTGGGCCGCCGCGTTTCATCCGTGGGGAAGGTTAATCTTCGTATTCTAATTCACCGTATAGAGGCCCGGATTCAACGATTTCTGTAAGCGATGTTGCGAGCTTGCGCCCTATCGGTAGTTTTGCGGTCCTTGTGGGGATGTGGGCGCCATCGATCGGCTGACCTGTGCGTGCGGCGGGGGCGGCCACGGGCCCAGCGAGCCGGACCTGGTCTCCGGGTAGCGAGACCAGCCTGGTCTCCAGGTGATCGGCCATCGCGTACGGCCGCCCGCCCGGCCGTAGCCGCGCGGGCGCCCGAACCGGGCGGGTGCTCGCCATGCCGAGGGCACTAGGCTCAGCGGATGCGCTCCTGGATGAGCCCTGAGACGGCCCGGCGGCGCCGTGCCTGAGTTACCCGAGGTCGAGTCGGCCCGGAGCGTCATCGAGCGGGCGGCCCTGCGGCGGACGATCGTCGACGCGGACGACTCCGACACCTACGAGTGCCGGCCGCACCCGCCGGGCGCGATCCGGCGGGCACTTGTCGGCCGGACGCTGACCGCCGCCCACCGCCGGGGCAAGAGCATGTGGTGCGACACGTCGCCCACCGAGGGCGGCGCCGGCCCGACGCTCGGCATCCACCTCGGAATGTCCGGCAAGATCGTCATCGCGGACGCCGACGGCACCGAGGTCGACGGCGGCGACTACTGGGAGCGGGGCCGGGCGCCGGGCGACTATCGGCACACCCGGTTCTCGCTGGCGTTCGCCGATGGTGGCCGGATGCTGCTCGTCGACCCGCGCCGGCTCGGCCGAGTCCGGCTCGACCCGCCGGTCGAGCGGCTGGGCCCGGACGCGCTGACCGTCACCCGCGAGCAGTTCCGGGCCGCGCTGGCCCGCGGCAGCGCGCCGGTCAAGGCCCGCCTGCTCGACCAGGAGCACCTGGCCGGCGTGGGCAATCTGCTGGCCGACCAGGCGTTGTGGCTGGCCCGGATCCGGCCGGCCCGCTCCGTCGCCGATTTGACCCTGGCCGACGTCGACGCGCTGTACGCGGGCGTCCGGGCCGCGGTCACCGACGCCGTCGCTGGCGGCGGGGTCCACACGCTGTTGGTGGTCGAGTTCCGCCGCGCCGGGGCGCGCTGCCCCCGCGACGGCGCCGAGATGGCCCGCGGCACCGTCGGGGGGCGGACGACCTGGTGGTGCTCGGCCGAGCAGGCCGTCTGACCGGCCCGGCCGGCGGACGGCCCCGGCCGGGCGGGCCCGTCGGCCAGACGGGTCAGCCCAGGATGGCGATGGCCTCGTTGAACGTCGCCGACGGGCGCATCACGGCGGCGGCCCGGGCCGGGTCCGGCTGGTAGTAGCCGCCGATATCGGCCGGCGAGCCCTGCACGGCCAGCAGCTCGTCGACGATCGTGCTCCCCTGCTCGGTCAGCGTCTTGGCCACCGGCGCGAACGCCGCCGCGAGCTCGGCGTCCTCGGCCTGCCCGGCCAGCTCCTGGGCCCAGTACAGCGCCAGATAGAAGTGGCTGCCCCGGTTGTCGATCCCGCCCAGGCGGCGGCTGGGGGAGCGGTCGGCCTCGAGGAACGTCGCCGTGGCCGCGTCGAGGGTGTCGGCCAGGATCTGGGCCCGGGCGTTGCCGGCGGTCCGGGCCAGCTGCTCGAAGCTGACGGCCAGGGCCAGGAACTCGCCCAGGCTGTCCCAGCGCAGGTAGTTCTCCTTGACCAGCTGCTGGACGTGCTTGGGCGCCGAGCCGCCGGCGCCCGTCTCAAACAGGCCGCCGCCGTTCATCAGCGGGACGATCGAGAGCATCTTGGCGCTGGTGCCCAGCTCCAGGATCGGGAACAGGTCGGTCAGGTAGTCGCGCAGCACGTTGCCGGTGACCGAGATCGTGTTCTCGCCCCGGCGGATCCGCTCCACGGAGAAGGCGATCGCGTCGGCCGGGGCCAGGATCTCGATCTGGAGCCCGGTCGTGTCGTGCTCGGGCAGGTAGGCCCGGACCTTCTCGATCAGCTGGGCGTCGTGGGCCCGGTCGGCGTCGAGCCAGAACACAGCCGGGTCACCGGTGGCCCGGGCCCGGGAGACGGCCAGCTTCACCCAGTCGCGGATCGGCGCGTCCTTGGTCTGGCAGGCCCGGAAGATGTCGCCCGCGCTGACCGTCTGCTCCAGCACCACGGTGCCGGTCGTGTCGACGAGCCGGACGGTCCCGGTGGACGGGATCTCGAACGTCTTGTCGTGGCTGCCGTACTCCTCAGCCTTCTGCGCCATCAGGCCGACGTTGGGCACCGAGCCCATCGTGGCCGGGTCGTAGGCGCCGTGCGCCCGGCAGTCGTCGATGACGACCTGGTAGATGCCGGCATAGCTGCTGTCCGGGATCACGGCGAGGGTGTCGGCCTCGGCGCCGTCCGGCCCCCACATGTGACCCGACGTACGGATCAACGCCGGCATCGAGGCGTCGACGATGACGTCGCTTGGCACGTGCAAGTTGGTGATGCCCCGGTCGGAGTCGACCATCGCCATCGCCGGCCCGGCGGCCAGCTCCGCCTCGAACGACGCCTTGATCGCGGCGCCGTCGGCCAGGTTCTCGATGCCCTTGAGGATGCCGCCGAGACCGTCGTTCGGGCTCAGGCCGGCGGCGGCGAACGCCGCGCCGTAGGCCGCGAACGTCTTCGGGAAGAACGCCCGGACCACGTGACCGAAGATGATCGGGTCGGAGACCTTCATCATCGTCGCCTTCAGGTGGACCGAGAACAGGACGCCCTCGGCCTTGGCCCGGGCGATCTGCTCCGTCAGGAACTCCCGCAGCGCGGCCACTCGCAGGACCGAGGCGTCGACGACCTCACCCGCGAGCACCGGTACCGACTCGCGCAGGACGGTCGTGGTGCCGTCGTCGCCCACCAGCTCGATGCGCAGCGCGCCGTCCGCCGCGATGACGGCCGACTTCTCGGTCGAGCGGAAGTCGTCGGCGCCCATGGTGGCGACGTTCGTCTTCGACTCGGGCGTCCAGGGGCCCATCCGGTGCGGGTGGGAGCGGGCGTAGCTCTTGACCGACGCGGCGGCCCGACGGTCGGAGTTGCCCTCGCGCAGGACCGGGTTGACCGCGCTGCCCTTGATCTTGTCGTAGCGGGCACGGACGTCACGGTCGGTGTCGGTCAGCGTCTCGTCCGGGTAGTCCGGCAGCGCGTAGCCATGCTCCTTGAGCTCGGCGATCGCCGCCTTGAGCTGCGGGATCGAGGCCGAGATGTTGGGCAGCTTGATGATGTTCGCCTCGGGGCGGAGCGTGAGCTCGCCCAGTTCGGCCAGGGCGTCCGGGATCCGCTGGCCCTCCTCGAGGTACTCGGGGAAGGCCGCGATGATCCGCCCGGCCAGGGAGATGTCACGGGTCTCGACGGTCACGCCGGCGGTGGACGCGTACGCCTGGACCACCGGCAGGAACGAGTACGTGGCCAGGGCCGGCGCCTCGTCGGTGTGGGTGTAGATGATCGTCGAGTCTGTCACCGCTGCTCCGCTTCCAGGTCCGCTGCTCTCGTTGCCACGGTATGCCTCACCCGTATCCCGATACCGGGGTCCCGGCGCGAAGGGTGCCCTCGATCGTCGTGGCGGTCGGCGGTCGGACGCCGAGGGACGGACGCCGGTGCCGGCCAGGGGGGCCGAGATGCACCGTCGCGTCAGGGACCCGAGATCGGTGTGGGCAAAGCCTACGACACCTCCGCGACACCCCGGGCCGCCGCGAGTGGCAGGACACACACCGGACAAGTAGCCGGCCGGGCCGGCGTCGCGACCTACGTCCGGGACCACTGGACCGTGGAGAACCGCGTCCACTGGGTGCGCGATGTGACGTTCCGTGAGGACGGCCTCCCGCGTCCGGACCGGCCCCTGCCCCGCGTCCTGGCCACTTTCCGTAACCTCGCCATCGGCCCGCTCCGCCTGGCCGGACACACCCGCATCAGCCCCACCCGGCGCCGCCTCCGCCACGACCCAGCCCTGCTCCTGACCGTCCTCGGCCTCAAAAACCCAGCCTGACCAGCATCAACGAATTTGCGACACGCCCTGCCGGGGCCGTCGCGCGTCTCTTTTCCGGACGTTCGGCCCCGCGCGGGGACCACATCGTAGTATTCCGGCCGATATAGTGAGCGAGAAATCAATCAGTTCCCAGGACCGCGCCGCCGCGCCGCCGGGACACGTCAAGCCACCAGCGGGGGACCTGATGGAAGACGGAGAATTTGTCGGGCGCGATGCAGAGTTACGAGAGTTACTGGCATGCCTGCCGACGGATGGGCAGGGCCGGCTGGTCGGGCTGGTCGGGGCTCATGGCATCGGCAAGAAGTCGCTGCTCCAGCGGTTCGGCCAGGTTGCCGCCGAGCAACAAGGCGTGCGGGTACTGCTAGGCGAAGAGGGGCACACGGTCCGGGACTGGGGCGCCGGACCGGCCTGGTCGGGCCTATATGGGCGGCATGCGACCCCGCAGTCGGCACGCGAGCTGCTCGATCGGTCGGGCCGCTTCCTGAACCTGCTCACGGAAGACATCGACCCCGCGGGCTTCCCTCGATTCGCCAAGGTCCTCACGGACGCCAGGAAGGCGCTCAACGGTCCGTCCGCTGATGCTTCTTCCGACGCTGCCGAACGCGCCGGTCCCGACAGCGGCCGACGGTTGAGGCTGGCCCAGCTACAGGCAGAGGTCGACGACGCGTTCGTCACGGACTGGGCGGGCCGCTTCCAGCGGCTTGTGCTCCTCCCTCTCGTCGGTTTCGACGCCCTGGTCGACGACCCGGTCGGGCACTGGTTCGCCAGGCTGGCTCCCCGGCTGAGTAACACGCTCACCGTAGTGCCGCTGCTTCCTGGCCCGGGGGCCACAGACATCCTGGACCGGGCCGACCGGGTCATTCGGCTCTCGCCGTTCACGGCGAACGACGTCAGCACGTATCTCACCCTGCCCTCCCAGTTCGGAGACCGGCTCAAGCCCGGCGTCTCACGGGAGGTCCAGGTCTTCACCGCCGGCCATCCGTTCGCGGTGAAGCTCACCAGCGACGCACTGAGGAGGCACTTCGGCGCGGAAACGCCGGACGCGGGGCAGGCGCGCCAGCTCCTCGCGAGCCTGCCCAGAGACGAAGCCAAGCGGTTCGAGCGGGTCCTGGTCCGGGTGGACGGCGGCCTCTACGAGGCCGTCGAGGCCGCGTCGGCCGTCCAGTCCTTCGACGAGGGCCTACTCGCGAAGCTTCTCGGCGGCACGGGCAGCGAGGCGGCCGAGGATCTCATCGAGCAGATGAGCATCCTCGGCCTGCTCGACCCGGGCAATGACGGTTCGCGTCGGCTGCACGACTTCGTCCGAGCCGTCATCCAGCCCGCACTGCGCCGCAAGGACCGGTGGCGCCAGCTGAACGCGATCGCGATCGATCACTACCTGGCGAGGATCGAGGAGATCGAGGAGCGCTGCGCCTCCGGGACCTACGGCCGCTGGCTGAAGTACGAACACACGGAATGGCAGGCGGCGAAGTCGGAGTGGCTACACCACACCACCGAGATAGCGTCCGGGCGCGCCGACATCCGCGCGGACTTTGCCGAAGCCTTCCTCGAGGCGTTCTTCTGGTGGGGATGCTACATCGATTTCCCGTTCTGCGTTCGACTGCTCGATGAGCTCGAGCTCATCGCCCGCGATGACGACGATCGTTACCTTCTGAGCAACCTCCGGATTCTCCTCAAGGAGTATCCGACGGGGTACCGCAAACCGCCGGGAGAGCACTGGAACAACGTCAGGCGGGCCCTACGACACGTACGCGACCTCTGTGGGCTCACGAACTGGGCGAGGTTGCGGCGCCCGCCGTCCGCTGGCGACAATCCGGCCAGGGTCCGTGTCTACGGGCTCATCCAGACGTTCACGGCGCACAGCCACCGGTACGGGGGCACCCCGGACAAGGCCGCCGACCCGTACCGGCAGGCCATAGCGGCGTACAGCCACGTGGATGACGGCTGGACGGTGGCCTGGTTGCGGTTTGAATGGGCTGAGCTGTGCGCCGAACGCGGGCTCGTCGCCGAGTCCGGCCGGCATGCCCGAGAGGCCGCGACCACCCTTCTGGCGCTTGCGAAGCCGACCGACGGCCAGGAGGGCGAGCTCGACGAGGAGCTGATCGCGAACCTGCACCGCCTCCTCGGCGATATCGAGTGGCCCAGCAATCCGGCACAGTCCGGCCTGGAATACGGCCTGGCCGTGGTACACGCCTATCTCAGCCAGAGCTGGCCCAATCCGCTCCAGGAGAACATCAGCCCACCGGATCCGTATACCCAGATGTTCTATGCGGAGATAACCGAGCGCGCTGCGGCGCGCATCCTGGCGGCGCGGGCCGACCCGGCTGTCGACACCGCGGCGTTCGTCGCCGCGATGACCAGCCCCTTCGATGATGCGTTCGAGGGCCAGCTACCCGCTGGCTTCGCGCCCGACGGCACCACTCTCGCAGACGGCTCCAACGCCACCCCGGCCGCTGTCGCTGTCGCGGCCTCCTTGTTCCCGCCCGGTCCGACCGACGAGGATCTCCTCCAGAATCCCTCCGTGTTCCTGGACGCTTTCGACGACCTCAAGGAGGACCTGACGGTCCAGCTGGATTCCCTCGACGACCTCCAGCAGCTGGCTCGGGCGTTCGACGCGCTTGCGCGGGATGGTGAGGAGCTCCACGACCGCGAACGCGGTGGGGGACACGCCTCGGTGCTGACGGCTCAGCCGCGGCCAGGCCGGGATGCCAGGGCCCTCCCACCGATCAGCTACCCCGCCGATGCGCCGGTGGCGTTCGTGAGCTATGTCCACCAGTCCAACCTGCGCGGACTGCTCGGAAAGATCCTGGACGATCTTCGAGTGTCGGTCGGCGTCCTGGCCGGCGTACCGGAGGAACGTGCGCTGTTCGACGACAGGATGATCGACGTCGGCCAACACTGGTCGCCGCGGCTCGCGGAGGCGTTGGCATTCTGCCGAGTATTCATTCCGATCTACTCGCCGGGCTATCCGGACAGCGACTACTGCGGACAGGAATGGACGGCCTTCGCCCGTCGGCGGCGGGCCGGCACCGACGCCACCAGCTCAGGCCCGAGCGCGATCGTACCGATGTTGTTGACTCCCGAGGCCGGGCTCAGGTGGCTGGGGCGCCCGCCGTTCTCCGGCATCCACTACATCGTCAATGGTGAGGAGCACCAGTCGTACCGCGGGAACGGCCTTTTCGGGCTGTCCCAACGGGGCGACACCGAATACCGCCCGGTCCTGAACTACCTTGCCCAGCGGGTGGCCGACGCCTACGCCGGCGGGACCGGGGGGCCGCCGCCGGGCGACCCGTCGACCGATCTGTCCACGCTGCCGGCCTGGGAGGATGGCTAACCGAGCGCCGGCGGCAGCTCTCCCGGCGGGAGCAGCCGGAGACCGCCCGGCGCGCGGCAGGCCGCCAGCATTCGCGTCGCCGCCAGGTCGCCGTCGGCAATGGGCCCTTCGCACAGCTCGAAGTACTCCACGAGAAAGCACTCGACCAGCCCGCCGTCCACCGATGCCGCGGCGGGATCAGCGGCGTCGCCACCGACCACCATCAGAAGCAGGTTCGTCACCCGCCTCCGGCCCGCGCCGAGGGCGGGCTGGAAGTAGGGCAGGTCCAGGGCCCGGCAGCCGAGCCGGCCGTAGAAACGCAGGCGGGACCACGGCTCGCCGTAGGCAACGCCGTCGTGGTAGCGCGGGTCCTCGACCTCGGCGACGATGAGCGACGGCTTGTGCCGCTCGGACCACGAGGCTTTCGCCGCCGTGAGCAGCCGCGTCCCGACTCCGCCACTGCGTGAACCGGGCCGGGTCGCGATGTACGACAGGAGCATGACGCCGCTGGCCGCGAACCATTCCCCGACCACGCCGCCGAGGAGGTCTCCGGACCCGGCTCGGGCCACGGAAACCATAGCCGTGCCGGATCGCAGGCCGGTGGCCATTGTCGCCTCATCGTCCAGCTCGTCGGCCGGGAAGTTGGGCGTGAACACATCCCGGTGGAGCTCTGACAGCGATCCGTCGTCCCCGAGGTCCAGTTCCTCGATCAGTAACGACCGGTTGATCTCAGCACCTGCCACGGAATGCACTCCTCTGGTGGCCCCGGCCGGGAGCGCCGGCAGCCGCCGGTGCTCCCGGCTCGGTTCAGGTGGGCGGCCGGCCGAGGTTCACCCCGGCCTCAGCCAGTATGATCGAGTAGCCGGACCAGGTCAGCGCGTTCATTGCTTTCCGACCGGCGAGCTGGTCGCCCGCGTTGGGCGCGCCGGGTGGAGCCGGTAACGGGGAGCTGAGCGCGGATGGAATGGTATGCCGTCGTCGTGGCCGACATCGACGGTGTGGTCCGGCAGTGGACCGCCGCGGCCGAGGAGCTGTTCGGCTATCCGGCGGAAACCGTCGTCGGGCGCACACTGGACATGATCATTCCCGAAGACCATCGGGAAGCTCACTGGGCGGCGTTCCGCGCGCTGATGTCCTCAGCGACGGCCGGCGATCCGGCGGACCGAGGCGCGGTGATCCTCCCGGTCCGCCGTCAGGACGGCTCGTCACAACCGGCCGCCGTTCGCCTGATGCTCTTACGCGACGCCTGGAACCGCCCGGTCGGCGCTGCGGCCGTGTTCGCGTCGCCAGGAGCGGCACCCGACGGCGCGCAGGCCCTGCCCGAGCTGTGATGCCGCGGTCGTCTCGGCCGATCGGGAGACGGACCGTGACCTTCCGGGCCCTGTCGCGAGGGGACACTGTCCGGTGTGTGTCCTGCCACTCGCGGCGGCCCGAGGTGTCGCGGAGGTGTCGTAGGCTTTGCCCACACCGGTCTCGGGTCCCTGACGCGACGGTGCATCTCGGCCACGCCTGGCCGGCACCGGCGTCCGTCCCTCGGCGTCCGACCGCCGGCTGCCACGACGATCGAGGGCACCCTTCGCGCCGGGGCGTCGGTCTCCGAGACGGGTGGGGCACCGTGGCAACGAGAGCAGCGGACCCGGAAGAGCGGCTGGGACGTCGCCACCGACGACAGCTGCACCACCTGGCTGCTGCCGTTCGCGCCGCACTGGCGGATCGGCGGGGTCTTCCTGGTGGCGTTCGCGGCCGCGCTGGCCGGGCTGGTCGCCATCGTCATCTGGCGGTTCGTCCGGCCTGAGTACTTCACCGGCGGGAGCCTGCGCCAGGACGTCGCGGTGACCGAGACCGGCGGCATCGTCCCGATCGACGAACTGCCCGGCGAGGCCACGGCCTGAGCCGAGATCACTTCTGTATTCAGCGATACCGCGAACCGAACAGTCCCGCGCTCGGAGCTGTGCGGCTCTGGTTGACGCGCGGGTGGCGCTGGCCATGGCCGCGGCGGGTGTCTCCGAGCCGCCGGTATCGGTGCAAATCGGCGGGCGTGCCTCTATCCTCTAACCAGGTACCGGCCGCGTTCGTCGTCCCCACCGTCGGAACCACAACCGTCCAGCTTCGCCGCCACCGTCCGCTCGCCACCCACGGGGTAAAATGGAATACCACCATGGCGCACTCGCTGTTTGAGAACCGCCCGGACCGGTTGGCCTACCGGGCCAAGGACGGCATCTACACAACCTACCTGCCCTCGCCGGAGGCCCAGGCCACGGACTTCAACTACTTCGTCGACCGGACGATCGCCTGGTCGGACCAGGCCGTCGACAGCGGTGGGCGAAACTACGGCTACAGCGTCCTCGACACGTTTATGGCGGACTTTCTCGCCCCCAGTCACTTCGAGTCGATGCTGCGCCGCGTCTCCGCCGAAGCACCATTGCGGGTTCTTCTGGTCGATCCCTACTCCGCGTTCGGCGAGGCACGGGCCGCCGCGATCGCGGATGGCAGTGCCGAGGACCGCGCACGAACCGGGATAAGCGTCCTCGTGAACGCGATAGAGAACTTCCGCGGCCGCGACGCCAAGGGCCTTGCCCGGGCGTCGTACGAGAGCCTCCTAGCCCGGCTGAACGCCGGGATACACGACTTCGACATTCCCATGGAGATCCGCTACTACGGCGTGATTCCCAGCGGCCCGATGCTCTTCCTGAAAGATCTCCTGATCGCGGGCAGCTACAGCGTCAATCTCTCGTCGATGCGCTTGCCATGGGAGATGATTGTCGACGACCAGTCGACCCTGATCGACCGGTTCGATGTCTGTCGGACGGAATTCGAGAGTATCTGGGGGGACTACAGCGTCTCCGTCCCCGGGGCCGCCGACGAGCAGAGCAACGCCACGATGCGCGTCGCCAGTCGGGCCCGCGACCACGCCTATTTCATCAGCTATCACCAGGGTACGGACGTGACGGTGGCCGACCACGTCGAGGTACTTCTCCACCGCCAGGGGAAACGGGTTATCCGCGACGAGTTCAGCCTGGACATCGGCAGCCGCTTCGAGAACGTCCTCCCATTCCTCATCGAAACCAGCGGCACGTTCGTCGCGCTGTTCAGCGAGCAGTACGTCAACAGCCCTTACTGTATGGGCGAGCTACAGGCGGCCATCGACCAGGCCGCCCGGATCGGAGTCCCCCGACTGGCCATAATGCTGCTGGCCGACGACGCCGATCTCGGCGAGAAGCTTCCCATCCGGGTTCGAAACCGCCTCACCGCGCACGGCCACTCCCGGTCGGCCCGTGAGCACACCATCATGAAGCTGGTAGAACAGGAACTCAATTCGCCGCCCGAAGGCGCGGCGGCACGTAACCTGGCCTAATAAGCCCGCGCGCGATCGTGGCGGAGCCGCGCGCCCGGAGGCTCTGGGATGTCCGCGGGGCTCCCGGAGGCGGGGCCCGACCCATCCTCGCGACAACGCACGGCCACCGGATCCGACCAGGCTCGACAGCGGCGCCCGACCCGTCGGCGCGACGCCGGGCGAACGGAGCCGCCCTCCCCTGGGCCGCCGGCGCCAAAAAGGAGCAAAACCAGCGGCATCCCACCGCTATTGACCGCGGGAGCCTCGTCGAACGGCCGCCGCAACCGGCGGGATGTCAGCAGCCCGACAAGTCCCACCTGGTACCGCGGCCGCGCGCAGGGGACGACTCCGTCGTGTCTCGCGATTCCTCGGCGACCGACTGGGCGCCGTTTGTTGTGATCCGGCCCGGCGCGCCTCCGGGCGCGCCGGGCCGCCATGGCGCTGCTGTAGAATCCGGACCGTCCATGTGGGTTGACAACAGGTGGCGACCCGGTCCACCGCGAGAGGAACATGTCGGTATGTGCCGCCCCGGCCCCAGACCGGCTGAGTCTGGTCTCAGTCTACCCCGTTCCGACTGAACGACTGACGAGTACCGAATGTACAACGCAGCTGGAGAAGAGCTCCGCGAGCGGGATCACGCGCTCTACAGAAATGTGCTCGACGCGGATTTCTGCGCGGATCTCGCGCGGGAGGCGGAGCGGCTCGCCGCCCTGCCGCTCGTCGCGCCGGACAATCTCCGGACCGAGACGTGGCACAATGGGACCGACATCGTCATCAGCAAGTTCGATCCCGTGGTCGACATCTCGGACGTCTACCTGCGGCTCGCGTTCGACTCCCGGGTCGTGGCCAGGGTCGAGGAATTCCTGAAAGAACCGGCCGAGCTCTTCAAGGACAAAATCGTCTTCAAGCTTCCCGGCCACCCGGGATTCGGGCCGCACATTGACGCGTCCTGGTACGAGCCTTTCCCCATGGAGATCGTCGCGGTCATGATCGCGATTGACGAGGCGGACCCGGTCAGCGGCGCCCTGGAAATCGCGTCCGGCTACTCGCCGACTGACGACGGACCCCGCGAGGCGCGCGATCTGACCGGAGCGGAGATACCGCCGCCCGATGCCTGGCGCATGGTTCCCATGCGGCCGGGCGATATGCTCGTCTTCTCCTCCCGCCTGCCGCACCGCTCGGGCCCGAACCGGGGGCCCTCGCCCCGCCGGGCGCTGTTCCTCAGCTACAACGCCCGGCGCTATGGGCGCCGGTACCTCGACTACTACCGCTTTCGAGCCGACCTGCTGCTCGCGGGAATGGGTGAGACGGTGGGGAACTTCGGGGTTCCAGCGGGACTCCGTGACCAGGCGTGCTTCCGCCCCCCGGTCACGGACCCCCACCCGGGCGCGTGAACGGCGCCACCGAACGAGCGCTCCGACCGCCGGCCAGCCGCGGTCGCCCGGTGGCGAGTCGCGGTTCTCCCGGTCTGACCGGTCTGGGTGGGTACCGTCCGGGCCCGAAACAGGCTCGGCGGCGGTGACCTCGCCGGGGGCCAGGCTGGTGATCAGGTGGACGGTGGTTGTGGTGGTGGTCCTGTGGGTGACGCGGCGCCGGCCGGTGCCGCGGGTGACGGTGCGGGTGGTCCGGCGGCGGATCCGGGCGACGGTGAGGGCGTGGGGGTGGCGGGCGCGGATCGCCTCGCTGGCCTCGGCGAGCTGGATGGCGCGCTTCTCGAACCGGCCGTGGGCCTTTCCCTCGGTGGTGTGGCCGACCGGGACCTTCGTCCAGTCGGTGGCCAGGTGGCAGTCGACGGCCGGGGCGGGGGTGTTGTTCTTGACGGTGAACACGAAGTGCGCGCCGAGTTGGGTGACGATCGCCTCGGCGTGGGCGCGGTTGGTGTGGGCGGCATCAGCGGTGATCACATGGCCGGTCAGCGGGTGGTAGGCGTGCAGTTCGCGCAGCAGGGGGACGGCATCCTGCTCGGCGCGGTCCTGCCCTCGGCCCGGTCGGCCCAGGCGGTCGGGCTGCCGCTGTTCTTCCCGTCGTTCCTGCTCGGCGCGGGCGGGCCGCCGCCCCACGTGATGGGTTCCGTCCCGCGGTCCATCGCCGAGCCCCTGCCGCTGACGCTGGTGACGAAATCCGTCCGCGATCCGATGCTCGGCATCGGCGCGCCGACCTCCCAGCTTCTGACCCTGTTCGCACTCGAGTGGGGGATCGCGGACACCGACCCGGGCTGGGCGGCCTGGGTCGGCGGCTGCACCCTGACGGTGGTCGGCGGCGTGGTCGTCCGCGCCAGTACGACCTGACCGAGGCGCTGCGGGTCGCGCAGGCCAGCCTGGCGCACAGCCGGCCGCTACAGGCCGGGCAAACACGCGACCGGGCGGGCGGGCTCGGCGACGATGACGAGATGGCCGCCACCCAGCCCGTGAACCTGACCGCCGCGCTCGCTTCGTTCGACCAGGTGTACAGCCCCCGGATCGTCAATCGGATGAACGACTACGACGTCCGGGTGGCCCATGTCGCCGGTGAACACGTCTGGCACACGCACAGCGACACCGACGAGTTCTTCCTCGTGATCGAAGGCGAGTTCCACATCGCGCTCCGTGACGGGCCAGTGCGGGACGAGCCTGGGCGTGACGGGCCAGTGCGGGACGGGTCGGCTGACGGGCCCGCGGGCGATGGCGCTGAGCGGACCGTGGTCCTGCGCGCGGGAGACACATTCGTGGTCCCGAAGGGCACCCCGCACAAGCCGTCCTCACCGGGCGGCTCGATCCTGATGTTCGAGCCAAGCGGGACGTCGACCACCGGCGACAGTCACGAGGGCGAGATTCCCGCCCATGTGGACAGCACGGTCGGTCACCAGTTGACGTGAGCCAGGCCCACCGCCAGGACGGGCCGGCACCGGGGCCAGACAACGAAACACCAACAAAACCGAAAAAATCGGGCCGTGCCGAGTCTGAGCCCCCCATCTCGCCGCTGGAGCGGACCAACCCTCACGTTACAGTCATCCGGCCTGTCCGCCGGGCCGGACGGCGGGCATTCGGAGTGGGACGGAGATGGCGCGGAGATGGCGTTGAGCCCAGCCGGTCGCACGGGCGGTGTCCCTGAGAGGGGACGCCCGGCGGTCAGGCTGGCCCTGCCCCGCGGCGGCGGCGGCGCCCGCGGCCTCGCCGGGCGCTTCCGGGCCGCGTGGCTGTCCAACGTCCGGGTCGACCTGCTGTCCGGGACGGCCGTCGCGCTCGCGCTGATCCCCGAGGCCATCTCGTTCTCGGTCATCGCCGGCGTCGACCCCCGCGTCGGCCTCTACGCCTCGTTCTCGATGGCCATGATCATCTCGATCACCGGCGGCCGGCCGGCCATGATCTCGGCCGCGACCGGGTCGATGTCGGTGGTGGTCGGGTCGCTTGTGCACCGCCACGGGCTCCAGTACCTGCTGGCCGCGACCGTCCTGACCGGCGTCATCCAGGTGGCGCTGGGCGCCGTCGGCGCCGGCCGGCTGATGCGGTTCATCCCGCGGCCGGTGATGTCGGGATTCCTCAACGCGCTGGCCATCATGATCTTCGCGGCGCAGATGCACAACTTCATCGGCAAGACGTGGATGGTGTGGCCGATCCTCGCGGTCGGCCTGGCCGTCATCTACCTACTGCCCCGCGTGACCCGGGCCGTCCCGGCCCCGCTGGTCGCGATCATCGGGATCGCGCTGGTCACCTACTTCTGCCACATCGACGTGCCGACCGTCGGGCAGGCCGGCCACCTGCCCGGTTCCGTGCCGTCGTTCCTCATCCCGCACGTGCCCTACGACCTGCACACGCTGCGGATCATCCTGCCGTACTCGGCGACCCTGGCCGTGGTCGGGCTGCTCGAGTCGCTGCTGACCGCCCAGGTCATCGACGACGCGACCGACACCACCTCCAACAAGGACGTCGAGTCGCGGGGGCAGGGCTTCGCGAACATCGTGACCGGGTTCATGGGCGGGATGGCCGGCTGCGCGCTCATCGGCGAGTCGAGGATCAACATCGACAACGGTGGCCGGACCCGGCTGTCCACGCTGTGGTCCGGGGTGTTCCTGCTGGTCCTGGTGACCGCGCTGCGCCGGCCGGTGGCCCACATCCCGATGGCCGCGCTGGTCTCGGTCATGGTGATGGTGTCGATCACGACGTTCGACTGGGCCAGCATCAGCCCGCACGCGCTGCGGTCGGTGCCGATCACCGAGACCGTCTGCATGCTGGTCACCGTGGCGATCACATTGGCCACCCACAACCTGGCCGTCGGGGTGCTGGTCGGCTCGCTGCTGGGCGCGGTCTTCTTCGCCCGCCGGGTCGCGCACCTGGTCAACGTGGACAGCACCCTCGAGGCGGGCGGCGAGCCGGGCACGCGGACCCGGGTCTACCGGCTGACCGGCGAGCTGTTCTTCGCCTCGACCAACGAGCTGGAGCACTCCTTCGACTTCACCGACCCGACGCCGAAGGTCGTCATCGACCTGACCGAGGCTCACCTTTGGGACACCTCGGCCGTCGCCGCCCTCGACGCCGTCTCGGCCAAGTACGCCGGACGCGGGGTGAGCGTCGAGATCGTCGGGCTCAACCGGGAAAGCTCCGAACTGCGCGCCCGGACCCGGCGCGAGACCGTCCCCACCGGGTAGTTTCGCGGGTGATGACCCGTGACGATCCCGCTCTGGACGGCCCTGTTCGGGCTGACGCCACGCTGGCCGACGCTGTTCGGGACGGCTCGGTGCTCGACGATCCGACCGGGTCCGCGCTGCGCGGGGCGCACGCCCACCTGGGCCTGGCTCGCGGCCGGGTCGCGCGCTACCGGGACGACGTCGCCCCGTTCGCCGCCGTCCCGGCGGACGCGACGGTGGCCGACTACGCCGATCTCGCCGCCCTCTGCGCCCCCGCCCTGCCCGCCGCGGCCGGCTCGAACGGCGCGGTCGCCCTCTTCGGCCCGCCCGCTCCGCCGCCCGGCTGGGACGTGCTCAACCGGCTGCCCTGCGTCCAGATGACCTGGGACGATCCGCCGCCCGGCCTCGAGCCGGCGCCGGACGCCGTCCGGCTCGGCCCGCGCGACGTACCGGAGATGCTCGACCTGATCGAGCGGACCCGACCGGGCCCGTTCCGGGCGCGCACGGTGGAACTGGGCGCCTACTACGGGCTGCGCCGGAACGGCCGGCTCGTCGCGCTGGCCGGCGAGCGGATGCACCCGCCCGGCTGGACCGAGATCAGCGCGGTCTGCACCGACCCCGACCACCGCGGCCACGGCTACGCGGCCGCCCTGATGGCCCGCGTCGCCGTCGGTATCCGGGCCCGGGGCGAGCGGCCGTTCCTGCACACCGCGGCGGCCAACCCGGCGGTCCGGCTCTACGAGCGGCTGGGGTTCACCCACCGCTGGGAGGTCCCAATCGTGTTCGCCCGCCCGCCGCTCGCCCCGGCGCCACGCTCCGCCTGACGGCCAGCGCGGTCAGGGCGGGGGCATCGGCCGGCGGGACGCGCCAGGGCCGGCCTACTCGCCCGGCGGTTGCCCGCGCGGGTAGCGGATGTCGATCGTGCCCCGGTCCCCGTCGCCGAAGCCGACCGCCGGCTCGCCGCCGAGCACGGCGCCCACCGCCACCGCGCCGTTGGGAGCCATGCCGTTCGGAGCCATGCCGTTCTGAGCGACGCCAGGGGCGGGAATGGCGTTGGCGGCACCGTTGGCGGCGACACCGTTCGGGGCGATGCCGTTGGGCGCGATGCCGTCGGCAAGGTGGCCGCTCGCCAGCGCGCCGGGGGAGCGGCCGAGACGGGAATGGCCGCCCGGGGAGCGGGGTGTCGGTGCGGGGCTCGGGGCCGGCGTAGGCGCCGTCGGCGGGCTCGGCGCCACCGGCGTCGGCATGGGGGGCGGCGCCACTGGCGGTGGGGCCGGTGGAGGCGGCGGCGGGGGCGAGGCCGGCGGCGCGGCCGACTCCGGCTGGGCCCCGGGCGGAGCCAGGTTCGCCGCCGCCCGGTCGGGCGAGAAGGTCTCGACCCGGCGGCGCGCCGCGCGCATGCGGGCGCTGGCCGTCCCCTCGACCGGCCGTCGCCACGGCTGCTCGGGGCGGCGGGCCCGGTCGATCGGGATCTGCAGCTCGGTGACGTTGCCGGCCGGGTCCCGGTCATTCCAGCGCAGGTAGAGCTCCCGGCCGGCGCCGCTGCGCCGGTAACCCCGCTCGGTGATCCAGGCCAGCATCGCGGCGTAGACCGGCTCGACGGAGTCCATCGGCCCGTGGTGCAGCGCCGAGGCGACCTCGGTGCCGGGCAGGTTGACGACCCGGACGTCCGTGCTGTCCGGTACCGGCTGGGCGCCGACGGTGAAGCCGGCGTGCAGGGTGACCGAGCCGTCGGCCGCCGGCTCCTCGAACCAGGCGACGCAGGTCCCCGGCCGGGTGCCGGTGCGCCGCAGATGGGCATCGGCGATCATCAGGAGCTGGCCGATGACCGGGCCGAGGGCCTCGCCGAACCCGGCCGCCCGGCCGGCGGCCCGGGCGATCCGCAGGGCGTTGACCCGGCGGACCACGATCGTCGGGCCGGCCGTCGTCACCCCGCGTTCGATCGCGCGCAGATGGTTGTCGACGCGGCGCAGGCGGGCGCGTTCCTCCTCCACGTTGCGGTCGACCTGGGCCTGGCGCAGCCGCAGCATCCCGCGCATCGCGTCGAGCGTGAGGTTCTCCTCCAGGAGGGTCCCCATCTCGTCGACGTCGAAGCCGAGATCACGCAGCGCGAGCAGGCGGTGCAGCCGAGCCAGGCACGCGACCCGGTAGGTGGGCGCTCCGGCCTCGTCCACCGCGTCCGGAGCCAGCAGCCCGAGGATCTCCAGGTCGTGCAGCAGCGCGGGGGAGACGTTCGCCAGGCGGGCGAGGTCAGCGATGCTCAGCACGTCTGGGAAGACGCTCGCCGGGCCGTCCGGGTTGTCCGGCGCCGACCGACGTGGCCGGCCCGGACGTGTCCAACGGCCGGGTTGTCCCAGCTAGAGGCCCAGCTCCGCGAAGGCGGCGCGCAGGTCCTCGGCCAAATACTCGACGGCCGGCTCGCGCAGGATGCCGTCGTGGTCGCCCATCATCACGCCGGTCCGCACGTCGATTCCGGTCAGGTACCGCAGCCAGCCGCGGGCGTTCGCCTCGTCGGCCGAGTAGATCAGCGCCCGGCCCGGCCACGGCGACGGTCGGTGGCTGAGGGTGACGATCCTGGCCTGGTTGAAGAAGACCTCGAGCTGGTGGTCGTAGCTGAGCGGGACGAGGCCTGCCACCGGCAGCTGCGCCAGCTTGCGCACCCGGCCGGTCAGCTGCTGGAGCCGGTTGGCCGGGACGGCGGAGCCCAGCCGGGAGCTCGGCTCGAACCCGGGTGTGCCGGCCGCGGCCGACGGCGGGCTGCCGGCCGCCGGCCGCATTCCCTCCTCGGCCCCGGCCCGCAGTGACAGCGGGGCGTCGATCGACGGCGAGTCGTACGCGAACGCGTCGACCATCGTCAGTAGCGCGACCCGCTCGCCGGCGTCGGTGAGCAGGCGCGCGGCCTCCTGGGCGACCAGCCCGCCGAAGGAATGGCCGAGCAGCAGGTAGGGGCCGTGGGCCTGGACGCCCCGGATCGAGCGGACGTGGCGCAGCGCCGCCGCGCGGACCGTCCAGTCGGCCAGTCCCCGCGCCTCCAGCCCGTGCGGCTGCAGCCCGTAGACCGGCCGCTCGCCCCGGAAGTGGTAGGCGAGCCCGAGCATGCGCAGCGCGAGGCCGCCGGCGCCGCCGAAGCAGAACAGCGGGGTGCCGGCGCCGTCCCGGTTGAGGGGGACGAGGGTGGCGTGCCGGGTGCGGGAGCGGCCCCGCGCCGCGCGTACCCGGGGGGCCAGCTCGGCGACGGTCGTGGTGAGAGTGAGCTCGGCGGCGGGCACGTGGGCGTCGAACGTGTCGGCCAGCTCGGCCCGCATCTCCTCGATGACGGCGACGCCGGCGCCGAGGTCGCCGAGGCGGTCGTCGATGCCGATCTCGACCAGGCCGAGCAGCCGGGACCACAGGTCGGCGACCGACAGCTCCCACTGGTCTCGAGGGGTGTTCTCGAAGGCCACCGGTGGGTGGGGGTCGGGCATCTCGGCCACCACCGGGCGGCCGGCGGCGTCGCGGGGGATCGCGCTGACCGGCACGATCGTGTCCGGGGTCAGGCGGGCCGGCAGCGCGTCGCGCAGCCGGCGGCGGGTGAGAGCGCCCGACTCCGCCCGCCCGGCGGCCGGGACGACGTAGGCCACCGTGCGCCGGCGAGGGCCGGCGGCGCTGGTCGCCATGGCGACCTCGCTGGCCACCCCCGTCCCCAGCACGGCCCGCATGGTCTCGGCCGGGGTGACCGTGATGCCGGTCGCGGTGCTCGCGGTGCTCGCGGTGCTGCTCGCGGTGGCGGACGGCGCCGCCGGACCGGCACTGGACGTCATCGGGATCTCCTCGGCGACCGGGGCGGGCGGGACCGGCCGCGGGCGCTGGTCGCGTCAGTCGCCGCGTGGACGAGATGAGGTCCCTGAAATAGGTCGAGGCCGCCCAAATCTATCCGGTCCCCTCTGGCCCAGGTAGGGGGACCCGGGACCAGGGCGCTTCCTCGCGCGGCGCGTCCGGGGCCGCCGGTTCCCGCTCGATCGTCTGCTCGCCTGGGAATGGCTGGTTACGGGAGCGAGACTCCTCCGACGCCGTCCCGTTACGAACAGGGTCTTTTCTGTGGACCAGCCAGGGAGACGGTCTTTTCGGCGTGGAGGTTCGGTGTCGCGGTTTCGAGCGTTGGGGTTGCTGGCCGTCGCGGCCACGTCGATCATGGTCGCGGGATGTGGTGGGAGCAGCGGGGGCTCCTCGGCCGGCTCGACGCCGAGCGCCGCGACCTCGGCCGACGCCGGCATCGCCGCCCAGGTCCCGGCCGCGCTGAAGGCGAAGGGCATCCTGACCGCCGCCACCGACCCCAGCTACGCCCCGAACGAGTTCACCGACACCGACGGCAAGACGATCATCGGAATGGACGTCGACCTGATCCGGGCGCTCGGCGCCGAGATGGGCCTCAAGGTCACCACGACGAAGGCCGAGTTCAACGGGATCATCCCGGGCCTCGCCGCCGGCAAGTACGACCTGGGGATCTCCTCGTTCACCGACAACGCCGAGCGGGAGAAGACGGTCGACTTCGTCACCTACTTCTCGGCCGGGACGTCGTTCTTCACCAAGGCCAACGGCGGGACGACGGTGACCGGCCTGGCCCATCTGTGCGGGAAGACCGTCGCCGTCGAGAAGGGCACGACCCAGGCCGACGACGCGAGCGCGCAGAGCGCCAAGTGCACCGCGGCCGGCAAGCCGGCCGTCACCGTGAACGCCTTCCCGGACCAGAGCGGGGCCAACCTGGCCCTGTCCTCGGGCCGGGCCCAGCTCTCGATGGCCGACTCGCCCGTCGCCGACTACCAGGTGAAGTTGTCCAACGGGGCGTTCAAGCTGGTCGGAACCCCGTACGGGACCGCGCCCTACGGCATCGCGATCCCGAAGAAATCCGGCCTGGCTCAGCCGATGCTGGCCGCTGTGAAGGCGCTGATCGCCAACGGCGAGTACAAGAAGATCCTCGACAAGTGGGGGGTGGCCGACGGCGCCATCGCCGCGCCCGTGATCAACGGCGCGGCCGGCTCCTGACGCCGGCTCGGTGAGCACCGACGCGCGCGCGGCCTCCCGGGAGGCCGTGGCCTCCCAGGAAGCCGCGACCTCCCAAGCGGTGGACCCGGACGCGATCATCGCGGTACCCGTCCGGCACCCGGGCCGCTGGGCGGCGTCCGTCGTGCTCGCCGTGCTGCTCGCGATGGCCGTCCACTCGCTGGTCGCGAACCCGCGCTTCCAGTGGCACGTCGTCGGCCAGTACCTGTTTTCCGAGCAGGTGCTGCGCGGGCTGTGGACGACCCTCTACCTGACCGCGATCGCGATGGTCATCGGCGTCGTGCTCGGCGTCGTCCTGGCGATCATGCGAATGTCACCGAACCCGCTGGTCGCAGGGTCGGGCTGGCTCTACATCTCGGTCTTTCGCGGGACACCGGTACTGGTCCAGCTGATCTTCTGGAACTTCATCGCGGCGATCTACCCCCGGCTTTCGCTCGGGGTCCCGTTCGGGCCCGAGTTCGTCTCCGGCAACGCGAACGACCTCGTCAAGCCGATCACAGCCGCCATCCTCGGCCTCGGCCTGAACGAGGCGGCCTACATGGCCGAGATCGTCCGGGCCGGCATCCTGTCGGTCGACCCGGGCCAGCACGAGGCCGCCACCGCGCTCGGGATGAACCGGATGCTGGCCATGCGCCGGATCATTCTGCCCCAGGCAATGAGGATCATCATTCCGCCGACCGGCAACGAGACCATCTCGATGCTCAAGACCAGCTCCCTGGTCAGCGTCATCGCGATCACCGACCTGCTCTACTCGGTGCAGATCGTCTACTCGCGCACCTACCAGACGATCCCGCTGCTGATCGTGGCCAGCCTCTGGTACCTGGCGGCGACGTCCGTGCTCACCGTCGGCCAGTTCTACCTGGAGCGCTGGGTCGGCCGGGGCCACAACCACCACCGGACCGAGTCCTCGCCCTGGCGGCGCTACCTGGCGCTGCTGGTCAGCCTGCGCGCGCCGAAGGAGCGGACGCCATGACCGACGCGGCCGACGTGGCCGACGCGGCCGACGCGGCCGACGCGGCCGACGTGGCCGACGTGGCCGCCACGATTGACCTGACGAAACCGGCGGCCGGCCCGGCCGAGATCGTCCGGGCCGAGAAGGTGAAGGTGCGCTTCGGCCGGACCGACGTCCTGTGCGGCATCGACCTGACCGTGCGGGCCGGGGAGGTCTGCTGCCTGATCGGCCCGTCCGGCTCGGGTAAGACGACGTTCCTGCGCTGCGTCAACCACCTGCAGCGGATCAGCGCCGGGCGGCTGTGGGTGTCGGGCGAGCTCGTCGGCTACCGGCAGCGCGGCGAACGTCTCTATGAGCTGAAGGAGTCCGAGGTCGCCCGGCGCCGCGCCGGCATCGGGATGGTCTTCCAGCGGTTCAACCTGTTCCCGCACCTGACGGTGCTGGGCAACGTCGTCGAGGCGCCGATCCGGGTCCGCCGCGAGCGGAAGGCCGAGGTCCGCGAGCGGGCCATGGACCTGCTGGGACGGGTCGGCATGGCCTCCTTCGCCGACGCCTACCCTGGCCGCCTGTCCGGCGGCCAGCAGCAGCGGGTGGCGATCGCCCGCGCCCTGGCCATGCGGCCCGAGCTGATGCTGTTCGACGAGCCGACGTCCGCCCTCGACCCGGAGCTGGTCGGCGACATCCTCGACATCATGCGCGGCCTGGCCGCCGACGGCATGACGATGCTGGTCGTCACCCACGAGATCGGCTTCGCCCGCGACGTGGCCGACCAGATCGTCTTCATGGACGGCGGCGCGGTCGTCGAGCATGGCCCGCCGGCCGCCGTCCTGGACGACCCCTCCCACGAGCGCACCCGAAGCTTCTTGTCCAAGGTCCGCTGACCGCTCCTCCCTCAGTTACTAGCGCCGACGGTAGTAACATTGGCGATAGTTTCGTCGGTGCAACTACTGAGCCAGCGGTCAGAGGTGGTCGGGATCGTCGCGTTCGTGGGCCGGGAGCGGGAGCTGGCGGTGCTGGACGGCCTGCTGGCGACGGTGGGCGCCGAGGCGGGGGACTGGCGTCCGGGCCGCTGCCTGCTCATCCGGGGGCGGCGGCGCATCGGCAAGTCCAGCCTGGTCGAGGCGTTCGTCGACCGGGCTGGCGTCCCGGCGGTCTTCTTCACCGCGTCTGGGGCGAGCGAGGACGTCGAGCTGGCCGCGCTGCGGGAGGCGGTCGCCGAGTCGACGCTGCCGGACCGGGACGAGTACCTCGACGGAGCGGTCGGGAACTGGAGCGCGGCCCTGCGCCAGCTGGCCGCCGCGCTGCCTGAGGACCGGCCCAGCGTCGTGGTCATCGACGAGGCGCCGTACCTGATGGACCGGGTCGACGCGTTCGAGGGCCAGCTCCAGCGGGCTTGGGACCGGGAGCTGTCCCGCCGGCCCGTCCTGCTGGTGCTGATCGGTTCCGACCTGTCGATGATGGAGGCGCTCAACTCCTACGGGCGGCCGTTCCACCAGCGCGGGCAGGAGATGGTGCTCGGCCCGCTCAACCCGGCCGAGGTCGGCTCGATGCTGCGCCTCGGACCGGCCGAGGCGTTCGACGCGGCCCTGGTCACCGGCGGGCTGCCGCTCGTCTGCGCCGCCTGGCGGCCGGGTGACGACCTGTGGGGCTTCCTCGAGGCGGAGCTGGCCAACCCGGTCTCGGCGCTGCTCGTCTCGGCCGAGCGCTCGCTCGCGGCCGAGTTCCCGGACCCGCGCAGCGCCCGGAGCGTGCTCGCGGCCATCGGGAGCGGCGAGCGGACGTTCAGCAACGTCGCCCGGGCGGCCGGCGGGCTCGCGCACTCGACGCTGACCCGGGCCATCGAGACGCTCGTCGCCAAGGACATGGTGGCGGCCGAGCTCCCGCTGGCCACCCGGCCGTCCAAGGACCGCCGGTACCGCGTCGCCGACCCCTACCTGCGTTTCTGGCTGCGCTTCGTCGGCCCGCACCTGCCCGAGATCGAGCGTCTCCGTGGTGACCTCACCCTGGCCCGCATCCGCGCCGGGTGGACGTCCTGGCGCGGCCGGGCCGTCGAGCCGCTGGTGCGGGAGTCGCTGGCCCGGCTGCTCCCGGCCGGCGGGCTGCCGGCGGCGCCGGCCGTCGGCGGGTTCTGGAACCGGTCCAACAGCATCGAGATCGACATTGTCGGCGCGGACCGGGCGCCGATCGCCCAGGAGCTGCTCTTCCTCGGTTCGATCAAGTGGCTGGAGCGCTCGCCGTTCGACCGGCACGATCTCGCCGCGCTCCAGAAGCACCGGGCGACGCTGACCGACGCGCCGCTCCCGCTCCTGGCGGTCAGCCGGAGCGGCGTGGCTCCGGACGTGGCCGGCCTCGACGCCACCTTCGCCCCGGCCGACCTGCTCGCCGCCTGGCACCCCCGTTGACCGGAATCGGGACGGTCAGGCGCGCAGGAGGGTGATGGGGCGGCCGGCCTCGCTGGTGAGGGGATCGATGCGGGTGCGCTCGGGGACCGGGCGCGCGTCGGGGCGGCGGTCGAAGATGACGAGCGTCCCGGTCGGGAGGCTGAGCCGGTCGAGGTAGTGGTCGAGCTGACCCAGGGCGCGGCGGGCCGGGTCGGTCTCGCCGGCCCGGCGGACCTTGAGCTCGATCGCCTCGCGCTGCACCGTCCGCTTGCCGTCGGAGTCGAGGTAGGGCCAGCGGACGAGCAGGTCGATGCGGCCGCGCCCGACCCCGTACTCGCGGTCGATCTGGCCGCCGCCGTTCACCACCCGCTGCAGGAAGGCCATGAACACGAGCTGGCAGGCCGCCTCGTGGTAGACCGTGCCCCGGACCAGGGTGTCGGCGTGCTCGCGCCAGAACTCGGCGAACTCGGCGAACAGCAGGTCGAAGTCGAGCCGGCCGTCGGCCCGGACGAACGCGCGCGGGTCGGCGATGACCTGGGCCTCGGCGTTCGCGGTCAGGACCCGGGCGATGACCTCGCGGTAGATCGGGTTGGCCACCCGGACCGGCAGTTTCTGGGCGACGAGACCGAGGTCGCGGGTGTAGCTGAGGTCGTCGTCGTAGGGATCGAGCTCGGGCAGGGTGCCGGCCAGGACGGGCTCCAGCACCCGGCGGACCCGGGGCTCGGCCAGCCGGGCGGCCAGCGAGTCCAGATGGGTGGCCCGGGCCAGGATCAGCCGCTCCTTGGCGGTCTCGATGTGGTCGATGGTGATCGGTTCGGAGACGGGCACCGCCAGTTCGTCGACGATCTCGGCCGCGAGGGCGTTGACCAGCCAGGGCTGGCCGCCGGTCAGCTCCACCGCCCGCTCGACGGCGGCCGGGGTGAACTCCTGGCCGACCTCGGCGGTGTGCTGGCCGTAGAGCTCGGCCACCTCGTCCGGGGTGAAGTTCCCGAGCCGCAGCGAGGTCAGCTTGATGTTGAACGGGCTGGACGTGCCGAGGCGGGACGGGTCGCCGCCCGAAGCGGTCTTGTAGTCGCGGACGTCGCGCAGGCCGCAGAGCGCGACCGAGGCCGGGAAGGGCGCGGGACGGCCGTTGTAGCCGGCCCGTAGCTGGCTGAGGACGCTGATCAGCGACTGGCCAGCCAGGGCGTCGATCTCGTCGAAGAACAGGACCAGCGGGCGCGGGCAGACGCGGGCCCAGGCCTGGAGCCCCTCGCCGAGCCGGGCGCTGTCGGCGGCGTCCGGCCAGTCCGGCGGCTGGAGATCAGCGGGCAGGGCGAACCGGGCGGCGGAGCGGATCTGGTTCAGGACGGCCCGGTTTGCGGCACCGTAGTCGTCGCCGGCCGGCCGGCCCGTCTCGCAGGAGAAGAGCAGGGCGGCGTAGTGACCGGTGGCGGTCAGTTCGTCGGCCAGCGCGCGCAGAGTTGTCGTCTTGCCGGTCTGGCGCGGGGCGTGGACGACGAAGTACGCCTCCCGGGCCACCAGCCGCGGGACCTCCGGCAGCCGTTCCGCCGGCGCGATCATGAAATGGCGGTCGGGTCGGCAGATGCCGGCCGTGTTGAACCAGCGGACCACGCGCCGCCTCCTTCGTCGTCGGGGCTCAAGCCGATCATCGCCACTCTACGCAGCGATATGCGACATCCCGTCACGATGCCGAGGTGGCAAGCGTGCGTCAGCGGGAGAGCGTGAGCGCGCCGGCCAGCCAGACGAGCGCCATGGCGACGCCGGCGCCCAACTCGATGAGCATCCCGACGCCGAAGGCGACGATCGCGGCCCAGGTCGTGCGCCCAGCCGCCCGAAGATCGCGCAGGCGGACGAGCTCGGCCAGGTAGATGCCGCCGGCACCGCCGATCAGCAGCCCGATCACGGGGATGACGAAGAAACCGATGATCGCGCACACCGCGCCGACGAGCAGGGTGGACGTGGGCGCGCCACCCTTCCCGCTGGCCCGCGCGGGCAGGACGTACTTGGCCGCCATCCCGACCGCGAGCAGGACGCCCATCAGCGCGAAGACCGTCCAGCGGGCGGCCCCGCCGCCGTCCGCGACCGCCCACCAGGCACCGGCCGCCCAGATCAACAGCGTCCCGGGCAGGACAGGGACGACGATGCCGACCAAGCCGACGGCCATGACCAGGCCGACGACGAACAGCTCCCCGGTGGTGATGGCCGGCTCTCCCTCGCGCTCTCGCCGAACGTTCCGATCACAATACCGGCAGCCACCGACCCGACCGGGCAAGAGGCCGCCAACACGGACAAATACCCGACCGGCCGCGGGTTACTCCATAGCTGTTTGCTATCGCGCGCCTCGGCTTTCCCCGCTCGGCCGCATGAGCGCCAGCTCCGGATATGCTTCGGCAAAGGGCGTCGTCACCGTGAGTACCGGCATCCCTGCGCTCGTTCACCGAAATTATGCCGCCCGGTCGGCGGATCTTCTCCCTCGTAACCTCGGTCGTTGCCGAGCCGTACATCTTTCCGCAAGCCGCGGCCTTCAGCGTGTCCGGCGGCGGTGTGGCCGCCGGTGTGGACGACGCGGAGGAGAGAAACAGATAATGCGACGTGGGGGGCGCCTGGCGTTCGGCGCGACCGGGCTGGCCTTGGCCGCGCTCATTGTGTCCGCCTGTGGGGGCGGCTCATCGAGTTCGGGTTCGGGCTCCGGTGGGAACGCGAAGACTGACACCGCTACCACGGCCACCGCGGCCGGTGGAATGGACGCGCTGGTGGCCGCGGCCAAGAAGGAAGGCCAGCTCAACGTCATCACGCTGCCGCCGGACTGGGCGAACTACGGCGAGATCATCCAGAAGTTCTCGGCGAAGTACGGCATCAAGGTGAACAGCGCGAACCCGAACGGCTCGAGCGCTGACGAGATCACCGCGGTGAAGCAGCTGAAGGGTCAGAGCCGGGCGCCGGACGTTCTGGACCTGGGTCTCTCCTTTGGTCTCGAGGCGACCCAGAGCGGACTGCTCGCCCCGTATCAGGTGGCTTCCTGGAAGGACATTCCGGACAGCCTGAAGGACCCCGCCGGGAACTACTACTCGGACTACGGTGGCTACGTGTCGCTCGGGTATGACACCGCCAAGGTGAAGAACCCGCCGAAGAGCTTCGCCGACCTGAAGAACCCGGCCTACAAGAACATGGTCGCGTTGAACGGCGACCCGACGAAGGCCGGCGCGGCGTTCGCGGCGGTCTACGCGGCGGCACTGGCCAACGGTGGCTCGTTCGACAACATCCTGCCCGGCGTCCAGTACTTCGCCGACCTGAAGAAGGAAGGCAACTTCGTTCCGGTGACCGGTACGCCGGCCACGGTCGAGGCCGGCCAGACGCCGATCCTGATCTGGTGGGACTACCTCAACGCCTCGGCGGCCACCAAGCTCAAGGGCAAGGTCGACTTCAAGATCAACATCCCGACCGACGCCTCGTACGCGAGCTACTACGTCCAGGCCATCAGCAAGACCGCCCCGCACCCGGCGGCGGCCCGCCTCTGGGAGGAGTACCTCTACTCCACCGAGGGCCAGAACCTCTGGCTCAAGGGCCAGGCCCGCCCGGTCGAGCTGCCGGCGATGACCGCGGCCGGCACCGCCGACAAGACCCTGCTGGCGGCCCTGCCCCCGGCCCCGGCCGACACCCAGTACCCGACGGACGCCCAGATCAGCAAGGCCAAGCAGGTCGTGAACGACAACTGGGCGAAGCTGGTCGGAGGCGCGTGACGTGACCGCCTCCGTCGTGTCCCCGGCGCCTGGCGCGCCGGGGACACCGGCTGACGCGGGCGCCCCACTGCCCGCGCGGCGCCCCCGGCGCCGCGCGGCGGTGGGGCGCGTCTCCGCGTACGCCGGCCTGCTGCCCTTCGCCGCCTACACGGCGCTTTTCCTCGGCCTGCCCACCGTCATGGTCGGCGTCGACGCCTTCCGCGCCGGCAACGGCAACTGGACCTGGGAGAACATCCGGCTGAGCACCCGCGGCGTCTACCGGGACGCCTTCGTCACCAGCATCGAGATCTCGCTGCTGTCGGCGGCGATCGGCGTGGTGTTCGGCGCGATGTTCGCCCAGGCCGTCCTGACCACGAAACGCAACAACATCCTGCGCCGGGTGGTGACCACCGCCTCCGGCGTTTTCGCCAACTTCGGCGGCGTGCCGCTGGCGTTCGCGTTCATCGCGACGGTCGGCACCACCGGAATGGTGACCCGCATCCTGCACTCGGCCGGGTTCAACCTCTCCTCCACCGGCTTCGACCTGTATTCCTTCAGCGGTATCACCGTGGTCTACACCTATTTCGAGGTGCCGCTGATGGTGCTGGTGTTCACCCCGGCCCTGGAGGGCCTGCGCACCCAGTGGCGGGAAGCCTCCGACAGCCTCGGCGGCTCCGGCCTGGCCTACTGGCGCCACATCGGCCTGCCGGTGCTGGCGCCGTCGCTGATCGGCTCGTTCCTGCTGCTGTTCGGCGGCGGTTTCTCGGCCTATGCGACCGCCCAGGCGCTGACCAGCGGCACCGTATCCCTCGTCCCGATCAAGATCGGCGCGCTGCTGTCCGGCAACGTCCTCGCGAACGGCGAGAACCTGGGCAAGGCCCTGGGCTTCGAGATGATCGTGATTGTCCTGGTCGTGATGGTCGGCTACACCCTGCTGCAGCGACGGGCGTCGCGATGGCTGCGGTAGCCGAGGTCGCGCCGGCCGCGCCCGCCCCGGCGGCCCGGCGGCGCCGGCCGGGCGGGGCCCGGAGCCGGGCCCGGATCGCCGGCGCCACCGGGCGCTGGCTGGTCCTGCTGATCGGCGCGATCTACTTCCTGGTCCCGCTCATCGCCTCGCTGGAGTTCAGCCTGCGCGGCAAGGGCGGGCACTACTCGATCGACTCCTACCGGCACGTGTTCAGCCAGCCCGACTTCGGCTCGTCGCTGTGGACGTCGGTGAAGCTCGGCCTGATGGCCGTCGCGCTGATGCTCGTGCTGCTCGTCCCGACGATGACCCTGGTCCAGCTGCGGTTCCCGAAGGCCCGCACGGCCGTCGAGACCGTCACCGTGCTGCCGTTGATCATCCCGCCGGTCGTGCTCGTCGTCGGGGTGCTGGCCGGGTTCTCGAACGGCCCGGAGTGGCTGCTGGGAACGCCGACGATCCTCGGGTTCGAGTACGTCATCCTCGCGCTGCCCTACGCCTACCGGACGCTGGACGCCGGCATGAGCGCGATCGACCTGCGGACGCTGACCGAGGCGTCGCGGGGCCTGGGCGCCTCCTGGCCGACGACGATGCTGCGGGTCGTCCTGCCCAACCTGCGCACGGCCGTCCTCGGCGCGGCGGTGCTGACCCTCGCCCTCGTGCTCGGCGAGTTCGCGATGGCCAGCCTGCTGCTGTTCAACACCTTCCCGACCTGGATCGTCGTGGTCAGCCAGACCGAGGCCGGGGTGTCGGTGGCCGCCTCGCTGTTCGCCCTGCTGATCACCTGGGTGTTCCTGTTCATCCTCACTCTCCTCGGCGGTGGCCGGGGCCGGCGCTCAGGCGCGGTCGCCGTCGGCGCGGCCGCCGCGCCGGCCGCGAGCGTGCCGGGCACTCCGGCGGAAGGAGCCCACGGTGGCTAAGACCCTGACCCCCGACGACGCGCCGGCCACCGCGGGCGCCGGGGGCGGCGCCGAGGCGGCGGCCCCCGGGAGCGCCCGGGCCCGCCGGTGGGGCCGGCGCGGCGCCGATGCCGCCCTGGCCCGCGAGCCGGTCGGCATCCACCTGCGCGAGCTCAACCGCGCCTACGGCGACGTCCGCGCACTCGACGGGCTCTCGCTGGAGATCGCCCCAGGCGAGCTCGTCGCCCTGCTCGGGCCGAGCGGCTGCGGCAAGACGACGGCGCTGCGGGTGCTGGCCGGCTTCGAGACGCCCGACTCCGGCGTGGTCGAGGTCGGCGGCCTGGACCTGACCGACGTCCCGGCCAGCAAGCGTGACATGGGCATGGTCTTCCAGGCCTACAGCCTGTTCCCGAACATGACGGCGCTGGACAATGTCGCGTTCGGCCCGCGCCTGCGCGGCGTCGACGCCCGCGCCCGCAAGGCCCGGGCCCGGGAGCTGCTCGAGCTCGTCGGCCTGGCCGGGCTGGAGAAGCGCTGGCCGCACGAGATGTCCGGCGGCCAGCAGCAGCGCGTCGCGCTGGCCCGCGCGCTGGCCATCGAGCCCCGTGTGCTGCTGCTCGACGAGCCGCTCTCGGCGCTGGACGCCAAGGTCCGGGCGTCGCTGCGGGACGAGATCCGCTCGCTCCAGCTGCGGCTGGGCATCACCACCCTGTTCGTCACCCACGACCAGGACGAGGCGCTGTCCATGGCCGACCGGGTCGGGGTCATGCGCGGCGGGCGCCTCGAGCAGATCGCCCCGCCCGAGCAGGTCTACGCCTGGCCCTCGACGCCGTTCGTGGCCGCGTTCGTCGGGACGGTCAATCGGGTCCCGGGCCGGATCGTGGCCGACGCGGTCGTCGAGGTCCTCGGCCAGCGGCTGCCGGTCGTCTCCGTCGGGGACGGCGCGGGCCAGGGCGACGGCGCGGGCGCCGGGGCCGGGACGGCGGCGGTGCCGGGCGAGTCCGCGTCGCTGCCCGCCGTCGGGACGGCCGTCGACGTACTGGTCCGGCCGGAGGCCGTGCTGCTGACGGGCCGGCCGGCCGGGAACGACGGGACGCCTGGCGCCGTCGGCGCCGAGGGCTGGCCCGGCGTGATCCGGGTCCGGACGTTCCGCGGGGCCATGACCCGGCTGCAGATCGAGCTGGAGGGCACCCCGGGACCGGCCTCGCCCGGCGGCACGCTTGTGCAGGCCGACCTGGCCACCCCGGACGTCGGCGCGTTCGCGATCGACTCGCCGGTCACCCTGCGCCTGGCCGACCGGCCGGTCCTGGTCACCGAGTCCCAGCGATGACGACGGAGCACCAGACGACAGGGCACCAGACGACAGGGCACCAGACGACAGGGCACCAGACGACGGGGCACCAGACGACGGGGCACCAGACGACAGAGCACCGTCGGCTCGTGCGGGGCGAGCCCGGCCGCGGCGGGTATCGCCCGCTGCGGCCCGGGCCGGGGGAGGCGCACCGCGTCCGCGCCGACCTCGGGCCGGTGCCCGGCGCTGATGGGGACGGCGCTGATGGGGACGGCGCTGATGGGGACGGCGGCGTTGGTGGGGACGGCGAGGAGCGTCCGCTACTGGTGTTCGCGCAGCTGTCCGACACCCACGTGATGGACCACCAGTCGCCGGCCCGGGCCGAGTACCTCGACCGTCTCGGGGACCCGGACTCGCCGCGCCCGGAATGGGTCGGCGCGATCGGCACCTACCGCCCGCAGGAGCTGTTCACCGCCCAGGTCCTCGACGCGATGGTCCGCGCCGTCAACGACGCCGCGGGCGGCGCCGCGAGCGGGGCGGGGAGCGGCGCGCCGGTCGCGTTCACGATCGTCACCGGCGACGCGACCGACAACTGCCAGCTCAACGAGCTGCGCTGGTACATCGACCTGCTCGACGGCGGCGAGATCCACCCGGACTCGGGTGACCCCGAACGCTACGAGGGTGTGGCCGCGCCCGACCCGGCCGCCGCCGCCCTGGACGGCCGGTACTGGTACCCCGAGCAGGAGGCCGACAGCGCGGGCGACGGGCCTGGGCCGGACGCCGTCGTCGGGCGGCCGCGCGCCCGCCACGGGTTCCCCGCCGTCCCCGGCGTACTGGCGGCGGCCCGGGCCCCGTTCACCGCCACCGGCCTGCGCACCCCGTGGTACGCCGTCCACGGCAACCACGACAACATGTTCCAGGGCTGCATCAGCCCGGTCGACGGCCTCGGCGACGTCGCGACCGACGCGACGAAGATTGTCGGCCTGCCGCCGGACGCCGAGCTGGCTGACGTGACCGCCCTGGTCAGCGGGCTGGATGTGGGCGATCCCGGCGCGGCCTGGGCCCTGGCCAAGGGCCCGCGCCGGACGGTCACCCCGGACCCGGCTCGCCTCGCGGTCGACCGGCACCGCCACATCGCCGAGCACTTCGTGACGACCGGCGCGCCGGTCGGGCACGGCTACGGCGAGGAGAACCGGACCACCGGCCGGGCCTACTACGCGTTCGACGCGCCCGCCCCCGCGGCCGGCGGGACGGCGGTGCGCTGCATCGTCCTCGACACGGTCAACCGGCACGGTGGCTGGCAGGGCTCGATCGACGCCGGGCAGGCGGAGTGGCTGGAGGCCGAGCTCGCCGCCGTCAGCTCCCGCCGTCTCGACGCCGCCGGCGCCGTCGAGACGCTGGCCGAGCCCGGGACCCGCGCCGACCGGCCCGTCCTGCTGTTCAGCCACCACCCGATCTCCTGCCTCATCAACGGCGCCGTCCCGCCGGGCGCGCCGCCCCGGCTGCTGGGCGACGCCGTGCGCGCCCTGCTGCTGCGCTACCCGAACGTGATCGGCTGGATCAACGGCCACACGCACGCCCACACCGTGACCGCCCACGCCCGTCCGGGCGGCGCGCCCGTGGCCGGCGGCTTCTGGGAGATCACCACCGCCTCGCACATCGACTGGCCGCAGCAGGCTCGGATCATCGAGGTCACCGGGCGGGCGGACGGGAGCTTCGCCCTGCGCTGCACGATCATCGACAGCGCGGCCCCGGCGTCCTACGAGGGCGGTCTGGGCCCGACGTCGCTGGCCGCGCTGGCCCGGGAACTCGCGGCCAACGACTGGCAGCTGCGCTCGCTGGCCACAGCCGACCCGGACCCAGGCGGCGGGGCCGGCGCCGGGACGCCCGACGACCGCAACGTCGTCCTGCTGGTACCGGCGCCGCTCTGGCCCGAGCCGGCCGGCGCCGCCGGCGCCGCCGGGACCACGGGCGCGGTCTGACCGTCCCGTGCCCGCCCGCGCGGTTCTGGCCGCGGCCGTCCTGGCGGTCGTGGGCATCGTGCTGGCGGCGGTGCTCTGGCCCGGCGGCCTGATCGACCTGGACGTCTACCGCGTGGGCGCCCGCGCGCTGTGCGCCGGCCGGCCGCTGTACGAGGCTCGAGCGCCGCGCACCGGGCTGCCGTTCACCTACCCGCCGCTGGCGGCGGCGCTGTTCACCCCGCTGGCCTACCTGCCGGCGGCGGTGGCCAAGGCCGTCTGGACGCTGGGGGAGCTGGCGGCCCTGCTGGGCCTGGCCGCCGAGGCCCGACGGCTGGCCGGCGACCGGCTGGCCGGCGACCGTCCCGCCGGTGACCGTCTCGCCGGTGCGCGCCCGGCCGTCCTGGTCACCGCCGCCCTGTTCCTGGCCGCGTTGCCGCCGGAGCCGGTCCGGTCGAACCTGTGCCTCGGCCAGGTGAACATCGTGCTCGCGCTGGCCGTCGTCCGCGACCTCACCGGACGCCCCGGACGGCTGCCGGCCGGGCTGCTCACCGGGATCGCGGCCGCGGTGAAGCTCACCCCGCTGATCTTCCTGGTCCAGCTGGCGCTGTGCCGGCGGCCCCGGGCGGCCGCCGTCGGCCTGGCCGGCTTCCTCACCACGACCGGGGCCGCCGCCCTGCTCGCCCCGCGCGACACCTGGGTGTTCTTCTCCGGCCGCGGCTTCGACGCCTCCCGGGTCGGCGGGGTCGGCTTCCTCGGCAACCAGTCGCTCTATGGAACGCTGGTCCGCCTCGCCCACGGCCCGGCCGGCGTCCAGGACGTCTACCGGCCGCTGGCCCTCGCCGTCGCCCTCGCCGGCCTGCTGCTGGCCCGCCGGGTCGCGCTCGGTCCGAAGGCCGAGCGGACGAGCTACGAGCTGACGAATTGCGAGCGGACGAATTGCGAGCGGGCGGACGGCGAGGGAGCCGGGCCCGGCCGCCCGTTCGCCGGGTTCGCGATCTGCGCGGTGACCGGCCTGCTCGTCTCGCCCATCTCGTGGTCGCACCACTGGATCTGGATCGTCGTCGTCCTGCCCTGGCTGGCCTGGGGCGCCGACGCGCCCCGCTGGGGCCGACGGGCGGCGGCGGCCGGGTGGGTGTTCTTCGTCGCGGCCCCGATCTGGTGGGTCCCGCCGGGGCCGTCGGGAGCGTCGGCCGGGCTGTCCGAACACGGCTGGCAGCTGGTCGCCGTTAATTCCTACGTTATCGCGGCGGTTCTTTTCGTTGCTGGTCTCGTCATCTGGCCGGCAGTTGGGGCCCGTATCCCGGAAAGGCCCGGCACGGTGGCATCGGTAATGTAGGGCAGGTGATTTAGGACAAGTGACGGCCGCTATTCACATACGTGGCGCCCGGTGATTCCCGTGGCCGCCCTAAGGTGAGCGGGGTGCGGCACTTTCCGGGCGGCGCAGCCCGCCCGTTATCCCGGGATTTACCGGCGACTCACCGGCGAGTGCGGCTGGCCGGCGGCTCCGGCCTGCTCGGCTCCGGCCTGGTGGTCGCCTCGGCCGGGCGGCTGGGCCCCCGCAACGGCTCGGTCCCGCCGCGCTGGTGGGGCGGCCTGTCGAAGCCGGTCGCCGAGTTCGCCTCCTCCCCGCTGCCCGCCCTGATGGTCGGCGGGGTCGCGCTCCTGCTCATCGGCTGGTGCCTGCTGACGGCGTCAGCCGCCGAGGGATCGATCGGGCCGCGGGCCGTCGTGGCCGTCACCGCGCTGTGGGCGGCGCCGATCCTCGCCGGCCCCCCGCTGCTCAGCCTCGACGTCTACAGCTACGCCGCGCACGGGGCGATGGTCGCCGCCGGCCTCGACCCGTACCGGTCCGGGCCGCTGGTCCTGGGGACGGGCCCGGCCATCCGGGCGGCCGACCCGGCCTGGCTGACCTCCCCGGCTCCCTACGGCCCGCTGGCCCTGGGCCTGACCCGGGCCGTCACCGCCGGCACCGGCCGGAACCTGCTGGCGTTCGTCCTGGTCATGCGGCTGATCGCCGCGCTGAGCGTGGTCTGCGTCGGCTTCTGCCTGGCCCGGCTCGTCCCGCCGGCGCGGCGGGCGGGAGCGCTCGCGCTCGCCGTCGCCAACCCGATCACCCTGCTGCACCTGGTCGGCGCGATCCACCTCGAGGCGGTGATGATGGCGCTGGCCGCGCTCGGCCTCGCGCTGACGGTCGGCCGTCCGCCGGCCGGCGATCCCGCTCCCGGCCTCGGGACCGTGACGGGGCCGGGAGCGCTCGCCGGGCTGGTCGCGCTCACCGCCGCCGCCTGCGTCAAGTGGCCGGCCGCGCTTATCGTCGCCACGATACTCGTGTCCCGGGCCCGCCGCGCCGCCGTCGGGCAGCCCCGCCCGGGCCGCCCGGCCGTCGCCCGCCTCGCCGTCGACCTCGCCGTGGTCGCCGCCGCGTTCGCCCTGTTCAGCCTGGCCGTCCCGGACGGCCTGGGCTGGGTGCGGGCCGGGGCGACGCCGACCGCCGGACTCACCCTCTACGCCCCGACGACCAGCCTCGCGTTCCTGGGCGCGCTCGGGCTGACCTCGACCGGCTACCCGACCACGGGCGCCGAGCTGGTCGGCGCGGCCCGGGCCGTCGGGCTGGCCGGAGCGGCCGCCACGGCCGGCTGGCTGCTGGCCACCGGACGGCGCCGCGACGTGGCCGCGACCGCCGGCATCGGCCTGTTCGCCCTGGCCGTGCTGGGACCGGTCGTCTACCCCTGGTACTTCGCCTGGAGCATCGTGCCGCTGGCCGCCTCCCGGGAACGATCGCGCTGGCTGATCATTGTTCCGGAGACGGTCGTCGGTTCGTTCCTGGCCCTGCCGCACTGTGAGCTGCTGTTCGCCGACCACCCGGGTTTCGCGACCTGGTTCGCCAACCACGGCCCGCTGGTCGCCCTGGCCGTGCTCGTGCTCGCGATCGTCCTGACCGTGCTGGCCGGCCGAGGTCTGGCCGGCCGGACTCTCGCTGGTCGGGTTCTGGCCGACGCGGGAACGCCGGCCGGGACGGACCCGGCTGGGGAGGCGGTCTGATCGTGGCGGCGGCGACGGCGGTGCCCGGGCCGGGAACGGCGGTGCCCGCGGTGCCCGGGCCGGGCCGGTCTCGGGCATCATGGGCGGCGATGTCCAAACGGCTGTTCGGCGCGACCGCGCCGCCACCAACGTCCCCGCCCGTGCCGCTCGCGCCGCGCCGCGCCCGGCTCGACCTGGCCTACGCCGACTCCTCGCCCGCCCAGCGCCTCGATCTCTACCTGCCGGGGGAGAGCGCGCCGGAGGTGCCTGTCCCGCTCGTGGTCGCCATCCACGGCGGCGGGTTCGCCCACGGCGACAAGGGCGACCTGGTTGCCCGGCTCGTTGACCCCATGGTCGCCGCCGGTTTCGCGGTGGCCAGCCTGAACTACCGGCTCTCCGGCGAGGCGCCGTTCCCGGCGCTGGTGCGTGACGCCAAGGCGGCCGTGCGCTGGCTGCGGGCCCACGCCGACGAGCACGGCACCGACCCCGGCGCGATCGGCGCGATCGGCGAGTCCGCCGGCGGCTGGCTGGCCGCGATGCTGGGCGTCACCGGCGACCTCGATCTCGAGCTCTTCGACGACCCCGCCCTGGGCCACCCGGAGGTCTCCAGCGCCGTCGGCGCGGTCGTCGACCTCTATGGTCCGATGAACTTCTCGACCATGGACGCGCAGGTGCGGGCGAACCCGCGCTGCCGCGCCAGCGATGCCGTCCACGACGCGCCGGACTCACCCGAGTCGCGACTGCTGGGCCGGCCGATCACCGGCGCGCCCGAGCTGGTGCGGGCGGCCAGTCCGCTGGCCTACCTGAGCCCGGACCGCCGCCCCGCGCCGTTCCTCATCGAGCACGGCGACACCGACTGCACCGTCCCGTTCCAGCAGTCCGAAGAGCTGGCCGACGCGCTGGTGGCGGTCGGTGCCCCGGCCCGGCTGGCCATCCTGCGCGACGCCGGCCACGCCGACGACTTCCCGACCCGGGCCCGGATGCCCGGCATCCTGCGCTTCCTCGACGAGAAACTCCGGACTGGCCGCCGATGACCGACCGGCCGAGCGACCCGCCCGCCGGCCTGCTGGCCGGGCCGGTCTTCGGCGCCGACCGGGCGGGCGCCGCGCTGGGGCGACAGGCGCCGCTGTTCGTCTACGGCACCCTGCTGTTCGACGAGATCACCGAGGCGCTGCTGGGCCGGGCGCCGGCCCGGCGGCCGGCAACCGTCCCCGGCTGGCGGGTCGCGGCGCTGATCGGGGTGACCTACCCGGCGCTGGTCGCGCGGGCCGGCGCCGGCGCCACCGGGGAACTGCTGACCGACCTCAGCGCGGACGAGACGCGGATCCTCGACGCCTACGAGGGGCCGTACTACGGGCTCGCGCTGCTCGCCGCCGACGACGCGACGCCGGTGTGGACGTACGTGCGGGGCCCGGCCGCGCCGCCGGTCGCCGCCGGCGCCTGGTCACGATCCGCCTTCGCCCGCGACCACCTGGCGGGTTTCCTCGCCAGCCTGACGGGCCACTGACCGGCGCGCGGGCCGACGGTCAGGCCTTCTTGCGCTTGACCGCGACGCCGGCGGCCAGGGCGGCGATCACCAGGAGGATGCCGGTGCCCGGGCTGGTCGCGTCGCTCCCGCCGCCGGACGAGCGGGACGCGGTCGTCCGGCCGCTGCTCGACGAGCCCGTTCCCGAGCTCGTACCCGCGCCCGAGCCCGCCGTGCGGCGGGAGCCGGCCGCGCCGGTCGAGGTGCCCCAGCGCGGCGTGAAGCTTCGGCCCCAGTCGGCCGCGTAGTTCTTCCCCCAGTCCGCGGCATAGTTACGGCCCCAGTCGGCGGCGTAGTCACGCCCCCAGCCGGTCCTGGCCGGCGTGGTCCCACCTTGGGCGCTCGAACCGTCCGTACTACTTGAACCGTCCGTACCACTTGCCCCGTCCGAAGCACCTGAACTGGCCGAACCGCTCGAACTGCCCGTGGCCCCCGCGCCGGTGCCGCCCGAGCTGGACCGGGTGGATCCCCCCGGGACGGTGCGGGACGTGGTCGCGTTGGCCCGGTTGCTGTTCGACGCCCCGCCCGGGTTGCCGGAGCCGTCGCCCGCGCCAGTCGACCAGTCCGAGATCGTCGACCCGCCGTTCGTGCTGGACGACGAGGCCCAGTGCGACGTCGCCGGTGAGCCGTCGCCCGTGGCCTGCTGGACGTAGGCGGCGCCGCCGTCGTTGCTGACCGTCGCGCCCGTGCTGGTCGGGTCGCCGGCCCCGCCGGTCCCGTCCGTCCCGCGCAGCGGGGCGCGGCGCACGGTCAGCGCGGCCGGACGCGTCGTGAAGGTACGCTTCCCGGCCGGGTTGATCGAGACGGTCCCGGCGCCCGCCGCGGGGACCGACGCCCCGAAGTCCCGGTAGGGATGCAGCTCGGCGGCCAGCTCGCTCTGCCCGCGCGCGTTCGGGTGGTAAGACTCGCCCGGCCCGGCGCCGACGAACTCGTTGACCCAGCGGTCCGGGTTGCGGCTCATCGCCGACGGGTCGGGCTCGTGCCCGGCGAAGTGGCACTTCGTGGTATCGACGACGGTGACGAACCGGGCGGCGGCGCTGGCCACGGCCGGGGTGACGGCCCGGGAGCAGCTGCCGCCGGCCGGGTCGGCCGCCCCGGTGTAGCCGCCGTCGGCGTCGACGGCGCCGGCCGCGGCGAGCTGGGCCGCGTCACCCGCGTCGCCGAGCGCGCGCACCCCGGCGCCGGCGTCGTAGCTGTGCCCGGAGGCCAGGCCGAAGTCAGCCCGGACGTCCTTGAGCACCCAGCTGGCCCGGCTGGACAGGTACGGGTAGGTCAGCAGCACGACGTGCCCGCCCGGCGCCATCCTCGCCCGCAGCTCGGCCAGCGCGTTCGCCAGCCCGGACTCGACGCCGGGGACGGCGGCGCGGGCGGCGGTGACCCGGTCCCGGCAGATCGTCGGGCTCCGGTCACCCAGCGCGAAGCAGCCGGTGACGATCCCGCCGAAGTTCACGTCGTTGCCGCCGACGGTCAGCAGCACCAGGTTCGTGGACCCGTCGACCGCGTCGATCTGCGGCGGCAGCGTCCGGGTGCAGGCCGCCCTGACCGTCGAGCCCGACGTGCTCAGGTGGTCGACCACGATGCCTTCGGACGAGTCGGACCCGAGCGCGCAGCGGTCGCGCAGCCGGTCGCGCACGGCCGGCGTAGCGGTCGTCTCGCCCTTGGCCAGCCTGGTGCTGACGGCCGCCGCGGGAATCGCCGTCCCGGTGGTCAGCGAGCGGACAAACGTGCCGCTGCAGGCGTTGTTGATGTAGTCGACCGAGTAGCCCTGGCGGCGCAGCCAGGCCGAGTACTGCTCGCCCCAGTTGTGGCGGGAGCGGTAGCACAAGGGCGGCCCGTAGTAGTCGCCGCCGCCGTTGCCGGCCGAGTACGAGTCGCCGAGCTGGACGATCCGCAGCGTCCGGCCGGCTCCGGGCCGGTCGGACGAGGACGAGGCCGAGCCGGAGGCGGAGGACGAGGACGCGGCCCGGGCCGGCCCGGCCGCCGCCAATGCCACCCCGGCCGCCACCGACAGGCCCAGCACCGCCGCGGCCGCGACGAGCGCGCCGAGCCGACCGCGGCGCCGACCGCCGCGCCGACGGTGGCCACCCACGGTCCCGGACGCCATGCGCCACCCCCGATCCACCCACCGGTTGGCCGGACCGTCGGTGGGCGGGCAAGCGTGCACCGGTGTCCGGTCGGATGACAGTACCCCTCACGGGGTGGCGCCGAGTGGCTGCCTGGCGTGGTCACGACACTCCGCCCGGCGTGTCGGAGGAACACGCCGGGACAACTGGCCGGTATTGGTTGGCTCAGGCGGTTGCCGACGTTTGGTTCAGGTGCTTGCCGGCGTCTAGCCCAACCGGTTGCCGGCGTCGACGAAGGCGCGGGCCTTGGCCGCGCGCACGGCCTCGGTCAGCGAGGCGATGTCGAACGCGCCCCGGTGGCGCAGGCCGTTGATGAAGAAGGTCGGTGTGCCCGACACACCGGAAAGATCGGCCGAGTCGACGTCCTCGGCGATCCGCCCGGCCCCGGCCCGCTTGCGCAGGTGGGCGCGGAAACGCTCCGGGTCCAGGCCGAGCTCGTCGGCGTAGGCCAGCAGGTTCGGCAGCCGCAGCGCGTCCTGGTTGTCGAACAGCTTGTCGTGCATCTCCCAGAACCGGCCCTGGGCGGCGGCCGCCTCGACCGCCTCCGCGGCGAGCTGGGCGTGCGGGTGGACGTCGGTCAGCGGCAGGTGCCGGAAGACGTAGCGGACCTCGCCGTGGTCGGCCAGCAGCTCGCGGACCACCGGCTCGGCCCGCCCGCAGTAGGGGCATTCGAAGTCGCCGTACTCGACGATGGTGACCAGCGACTCGCTGGGGCCGCGCACCCGGTCGTGCTCGGGGTCGACCGGCACCGCCAGGTCGATGATCGACTCGGCGGTGCCGATCAGCGCGGCGACCCGGGCCCGCCGGGGGAGCAGGTCGGTCGCCCGGAACACCAGCCAGCTCAGCAGGGACGCGCCGAGCGCCGCCGCCAGCACGCCGATCTTGGCCTCGGCCAGGTCCGGCCCGGTGAAGGCGATCGTCGAGATGAGCAGGGAGACGGTGAAGCCGATGCCGGCGATGGCGCCGGCGCCGGCCATCGAGGCCCAGCCGACCGGTGGGCGCAGCCGGCCCCGGCTGAGGATCCGGACCAGGTTCGCGCCGAGCGCGATCCCGACCGGCTTGCCGACGATGTACCCGATCATGATTCCGAGCGTGATCGGCGAGCGGAAGGCCCGGGCCAGGACGGAGCCGTTGATGACGACACCGGCGTTGGACAGGGCGAAGAGCGGGACGATCAGGTAGCTGGTCCACGGGTGGAACGAGCGGGCCAGCCGCTCGTTGGGCGAGACGGCCGCCGCCACCCCGACCTGGGCCTCCCGGGCCAGCTCCGGCGTGGGCTGCTCACGGAAGAGCCGGAAGACCTCGCTGGCCCGCTCCAGGTCGCCCCGCCCGGCCGGGTAGGCGTAGGTGACCAGGCCCATGGCCAGGCCGACGACGACCGGTTCGATCCCGGACGAGTACATCGCCGCCCACACCGCCGCCCCGCCGATCGCGTAGACGACGCCGTAGCGGAACGAGATCGCCCGGAGGCCGACGACCACGAGGAAGATCGCGACGGCCACGCCGAGCGCGGTCATCGACACCTGGTCGCTGTAGAAGATGGCGATGACGACCAGGGCGAGCAGGTCGTCCACCACTGACACCGTCAGCAGGAACACCCGCAGCCGTTCGCCGAACGGCGGGCGGACCAGGCTGAGCAGGCCGATCGCGAAGGCGGTGTCGGTCGACATCGCCGCCCCCCAGCCGTGCGCGGACGACCGGGCCCCGTTGAAGATCAGAAAGATGGCGATCGGGATGAGCATCCCGCCGGCGCCGGCCGCGGCCGGGAGCGCCACCCGGCGGCGTTCGCGCAGCTCGCCGACGTCGAACTCGCGCCGCGCCTCCAGCCCGACGACGAAGAAGAACAGCGTCATCAGGCCCTTGCTCACCCAGTCCCGCAGGTCCTGGGTGATGTTCCAGTGGCCGACGGAGACCGTGGCCGACGTGCTCCAGACCCGATCGTAGGAGCCGGCGTCGATGTTCACCCAGACCAGGGCGGCGATCGTCGCGCCCAGCAGGACGGCGGCGCTGCCGGTCTCAGTGCGCAGGAACTCGCGTAGCGGCGTCTCCAGGCCACGCGCCCACGCCGTGTAGCCGGAGAAGGCGCCGGCCCGGCCGGCCCCCTCGATCGCGGCCCCCTCGATCGCCGCGCCGTCGGCCGGGATGGCGTCGGTCGGCATGGCGCCGTTCGGGATGGCGCCGTTCGGCGAGACAGGATTGGGCGAGCCCGCCGCGTCGGCATCGGTCACGCCCCGATTGTCCCGGGCGTCGCGCCGCCGGGCCAGGTCAACCTTCGGCCCGGGGCGAATACCGAACCGCCGCGCCCAGGCGATACCCGGACCTTGCGCGGGCTGGCTCGGCGCGCGCGACATCCGCGCGGTCAGCCCGCGTGCCGTCACGGAACGTGCCCTCCGGACGCTTACTCTCTGTATCAATTGAGATACGGTGGAGGCGCGACGATGAACACAGGTCCCTACACGCGGTCGACTCCGCGCGGCGGGCCGCCGCGCGTCCATGGCGGCCCGGGCGCGTTTGTCCAGGCCAGCCTGCTGCGCGCCGGCTGCCTGGCCGGGCGCTACCTGCGGCCGGAGGGCCGCCACCGGGGGATGCAGCCGGCGGCGCGGGCGCTCGGACGGGTCTGCGACCCGGCCAACCGGGTCAGCGTGGCCGTCGGGCCGGACGCCCGGCTGTGGGTCTACCTGTCCGACGGCTACTGGGTGCCGCTGCTGGACCGCTACTTCCGCTACGAGCCGGACGTCGAGACGATCCTGTCCCGCCTGGTCGGGCCGGACGTGACGTTCGTCGACGCCGGGGCCAACATCGGCTACTGGTCGGTCGTGTTCCAGCGCCGGGCCCGGCAGGTCATCGCGATCGAGGCGGTGGCGCGGACGTTCGCCCGCCTGGCCGAGAACGTCGCGCTCAACAGCACGGGCGAGGGGAGCATCGAGGCGCTCCACGCGGCGATCTGGTCCGAGCCGGGGCGGACGTTCCTCATCCCGGCGCAGCCGGCCGAGCACGCCGGCGCGTCGGTGCTGCCCGAGGCGCGCGCGGGCGATCCGAGGGAGGAGGGCGCGCTGAGCGAGGTCACCAGTGTCACCGTCGACGACCTGCTTGCCCCGAGCGACCCGGCGGTCGTCGTGGTCAAGCTCGACGTCGAGGGGGCGGAGGTCGCCGGGCTCGCCGGCGCGCGCGCGACCCTGGCCCGCCGGCAGGTCGCGTTCGTCTACGAGGACCACGGCCAGCACGCCGGGGCGGCGGTCAGCGAGGCCTTCCGGGACGTTGGGCTGCGGCTGTATGCCCAGCTCGGCCCGGAGATCGTCCCGGTCACCCTGCCCGAGATCGCGGCCGCCAAGATTGATCCTCGCGCCGGCTACAACTTCGTCGCCGTGCAACCGAACTCGCAGCTGGAGCGGCGACTGCTGTCCGCTCCGGCGCCGCGGCCGCTGGCCTCCGTGCCGCTGTAGCTCCCGGCACCGCCACGAGGACCGTTCGGCTGTGAGCAGGGCCATAGTCCGACGCGGTCTTGCTCGGTTGGAACGCCCGCCGGTCCCGACGGTCGGGAGCTACCGTGAACGTGTGGGGGGCGGGGCATCGTGACAGGCGCCGTCGTCGCGTTCACGCTCGCCGGCGCGCTGCTGGTCATCCTGCCGGGGCCGGACACGATGGTCGTCGTCCGGAGCATCCTCGCCCGGGGGCGCCCGACCGCCGCCCGGACCGTCGCCGGAGTGCTTACCGGGCAGGTCGTGTGGGTGGTGGCGGCCGTGGTCGGCCTGTCGGCGCTGGTGCGGGCGAGCCACGAAGGCTACCTCGCGCTTCGCCTGGCCGGCGCGGTCTATCTCGTGACGCTCGGGGTGCGCGCGCTCGCGTCCCGAGCGACCGGCGCCGACTACGCCACCCCCACCCCCACCCCGGGCGCGGGCGCGGGTCCGGGTGACGGCTCGGCTCCGGACGTCCCCGGTGACGAGCGGGCCTCGCGCGGCGGGATTCTCGGTCACGGCTTCGTCGCCGGGCTCGCCTGTGATCTGCTCAATCCCAAGGTCGGCGTGTTCTTTGTGACGTTTCTGCCCGGCTTCGTGCCCCGCGGGGCGGCCGTCGGTCCCGTCTCGGCCCTGCTCGGCGGGATCTTCATCGTCGAGACCGCGCTGTACTTCGGGGTGTTGCTCGCGCTGGTCGACCGGGTCGTCCGGCTGCTGAGCTCGCCGACCGCCCGGCGGCGCCTCGACCGGGTGACCGGGCTCGTCCTGATCGGGTTCGGCGCCCGGCTGGCCGCCGAGGGGTGATATTCGCCGCAACTTTTCTAGGGATTTATTCATTAAAGTAAAAAACAAGTGTTGCCGGGTTGGCCTGGCCTTTCGACGCCTGGGCGGCAACCGTCGGAAGATCCGAGGAGGGTGGCGCCGTGACGTCCCTGACCAGTCCGCCCGCGATTGACCTGCCGTCGGTGGAACGCCTTCGGCCGGGGCTGTGGAGCATTCCGGTACCCCTGCCCAGCGCTGGTCTCCGGCACGTGTTCGTGTACCTTTTCGAGACCGACCGCGGCGCCTACATCGTCGACTCCGGCTGGGACACCGCCGAGGCGTTCGAGGCGGCCGAGGCCGGCCTGGCCACCGCCGGCTACGCGTTGAGCGATCTGCGCGGGATCATGGTCACCCACATGCACCCCGATCACTACGGGCTGGCCGGTCGCCTGCGCGAGGCGTCCGGTGCCTGGATCTCGCTGCACGCCGCCGACGCGGCCTTCCTGCGCACCGAGCCGATGCCGCCGGAGGAGCTGCGAGCACGAATGCGGACGCCGCTGCTGCTCGCGGGCGCGCCGGTGGAAGAGGTCGACGGCATGCTGGACGGCGTCCTGCCCGCCAGCCCGCTGCCGATCCAGCCCCAGCCGGACATCCTGCTGGCCGACGGCCAGCGTCCCGAGGTGCCCGGCTGGGACCTGCGCGCTATCTGGACGCCCGGCCACTCGCCGGGGCACCTGTGCTTCTGGGAGCCGAGTAATCGGCTGCTGCTCTCCGGTGACCACGTGCTGCCCCGTATCACCCCGAACATTCCGTTCGAGCCGGCGCTCGACGACGACGACCCGCTCGGCAGCTATCTGGCCTCCCTGGAGAAGCTGGCCGACCTGCCGGCTGATGAGGTGCTGCCCGCGCACGAGCACCGGTTCCCCGCCGGCGCGGCCCGCCTCGACGGCCTGCGCCGCCACCACGAGTCCCGGTTCGCCGAGGTCGTCACCGCGCTGGCGGACGGGCCGCTGACCGGCTGGGAGATCGGGCAGCGGATGACCTGGTCGGCTCCGTGGTCGAAGATCCGCGGCTTCATGAAGCGGGCGGCGGTCTGCGAGGCGCTGGCCCACGCGCGGGCGCTGGAACGGCGCGGCGTCCTGCGGGCCCTGCCCGGCGAACCACTGACGTGGGCCCTCGCCGGCGCCTGACCGGGCGTGGATGTCCTGACCTGTCAGACTGGCCTGGGAGCGGTGAACGAACCGAATCGAGGGTCTCAAGTGCCGATCACCACGGGGTTCAACCATGTCGCCACGCTGACCGCCGACATCGACCGGACGGTGCGGTTCTACGTCGATGCCTTCGGGGCGGAGGTCACGTTCGAGATGGAGGCGCGGGGCGACCACCCGCGCATGTCGATCCTCGATCTCGGCGGCGGGGCAGCGCTCAACGTCTTCGAGGTGCCGGCCGAGGACATCATCGGCGAACGGCGCCGCCAGGGTGGGCGAGGCGCGATCGACCACTTCGGCCTGGCCGTCGACTCGCTGGCGACGCTGGAGGCCACCCGCGACCGGCTGCGCGAGCTGGGCGCCGACATCGGCGAGATCCAGCGGCTCGGCTCCGAGTGGTCCCTGTTCTTCCGTGACCTGGACGGCATGGAGCTTGAGGTCTGCTGCCACGCCGAGTGACGCTCGGCGGGTCAGACCTCGATGTGTGACCCCATGATGACGGTCCGGTCGCGGGGGAGTCCGAAATGCTCGGCGGCGTCCGCCGTGATGTGGGACGTCGCGATGAACAGGCGTTTGCGCCATCGGGCCATGGTCGGCTCGTCCCCGATCCGCAGTTCGATCGTGGACAGGAAGTAGGAGGCCGTCGCCAGGTTCAGCGGCTGTCCCTCCAGGGAAGCCGGATCGATGGCCCGAAGCGCGCTGAGCACGTCCGGCTTCTCCATGTAGCCGAACCGGACGGTGATATGGCTGATGCCGTCGTCGGAGTAGCCGAGGTCGTCGACCGCGAGCCGTTCGCCCGCCCGCACCCGGGGCACCGGCAGGGTCTCCGCCGACAGGATCAGCACCAGTTCGTGGCGCACGTGGTTGTGCTCGACGTTGGAGCGCAGCGCCAGCGGAGCGGTCTGCTTGCCGCGGTTGAGGAACACCGCGGTGCCCGGTACCCGGATGATCGACGGCGCGTCCCGCAGCGCCTCGACGAACTCCCGCAGCGATCCTTCGCGCCGCTGGCGCCGCGCGGTGACGATCCGCCGGCCGCGCTCCCACGTCGTCATGATCGTGAAGGCGGTCAGGGCGATGAGCAGCGGTAGCCAGGCACCGTGGACGACCTTGGTCAGGTTGGCCCCGAAGAACAGCAGGTCGACGGCGAGCAGGACGCCCGCGCCCGGGACGAGCAGACCCAGCGGCCACCGCCAGCGCAGCCGGGCGAGGTAGAAGAACATCAGGGTCGTGATCGTGATCGTCCCGGTCACCGCCATGCCGAAGGCGAAGGCCAGCGCGGCCGAGCTCCGGAAGGCGAAGACCAGCGTCAGCACGGCGACCAGCAAAAGCCAGTTGATCCACGGTACGTAGATCTGGCCGATCGTGGACTCCGATGTGTGCGCAATCCGCAGCCGGGGCAGGTAGCCCAGCTCCGCGGCCTGGGCGGCGACCGAGTAGGCCCCGGTGATCACAGCCTGGGAGGCGATGACGGTGGCCGCCGTGGCCAGCAGGACCAGCGGCAGCCGGGCCCAGCCGGGAGCGAGCAGGAAGAACGGGCTGCTGACGTGCTCGGGATGCTGGAGGATCAGCGCGCCCTGGCCGAGGTAGCTCAGCGCGCACGCGGGGAACACCAGCGCGAGCCAGGCCCAGGTGATCGCGGGCCGGCCGAAGTGCCCCATGTCGGCGTACAGCGCCTCGGCGCCGGTCACCGCCAGCACGATCGCCGCCAGGGCGAAGAACGCGGTGCCGAAGTGCCCGGCCAGGAAGTCCACGGCGTAGCTCGGGGACAGCGCCCTGAGGACGGCGGGATGCTGGGTGATGCCGGCTACCCCGAACCCGCCGATCGTCACGAACCAGACGATCATCACCGGGCCGAAGATCCGCCCGACCGTGGCCGTGCCCCGGCGCTGGACCAGGAACAACAGCACGATGATGACCGCGGTGATCGGCACGACGAAGTCGCGCAGCGACGGCTGCACGACCTTGAGGCCCTCGACCGAGGACAGCACCGAGATCGCCGGAGTGATCATGCTGTCGCCGAAGAACAGCGCGGCTCCGAAGATGCCCAGTCCGGCGAGCACCGCGGCGACGCGCAGTCCTCGTCCCGTGCCCGGTCCCCGGCTCTGCCCGCCGCCCAGCCCGCGCAGCAGGGTGATCAGGGCCATGATCCCGCCCTCACCGTCGTTGTCGGCGCGCATGGCCAGCAGCACGTAGGTGACCGTCACAATGATCATCACTGACCAGAAGACGGTCGACACCACCCCGAAGACGTTGCCGGCGCTGACCGGGACGGGATGCGGGTCGCTCGGGCTGAACACCGTCTGGAGGGTGTAGATCGGGCTCGTCCCGATGTCACCGAACACCACCCCGAGCGCGCCGACCACCAGCGCGAGCCGCGCTGTGCCGGCGGTCCGATCGGCCACGGTCGTCCCCCTGTGCCCCGACAGCCGCGCCCCGAACGCCCGGCCCCCGGCAATCTACCGGCCCGCGGCGGACGCCCCGCGAACGCGGTCCGGCGGCTATCGGGCGCCCTCGGCGGCCTCGGCGGCCTCGGCGGCGACGGGTGAGGGCTGGATATGGGCGAATGGTCGTCACCGGATCATGTTTGCGGGCACACGCGGGTCGTCGTGTCGGGCGGTGGCCTTCTCGTAGGTCACGGCTAGCTCCCCGTCGTGGGCGTCGATGCGCACGACGCCGCCTTCGGAGACCTCGCCGCGGATGAGCGCGCGCCCGACCCGGGTTTCGACCTCGTGTGAGATGTACCGGCGCAGCGGGCGGGCGCCGAACACCGGGTCGAAGCCCTTCTCAGCGATCAGCCGGCGGCCGGCCTCGGTCAGCTCCAGGCTGATCCGCCGTTCGGCGAGCCGGCGGCGCAGCTCCTCGAACTGCAGGCCGACGATCCGTTCGATCTGGGGGAGGGCCAGCGGCCGGAACAGGACGATGTCGTCGATCCGGTTGAGGAACTCCGGTCGGAAGTGGCCCCGCAGCTCCGCCATCACCCGGGCCTCGACCTCCGGCCTGATCTGGCCGTCCGCGTCCAGCCCGTCGAGCAGGTGCTGCGAGCCGATGTTCGAGGTCATGATGATGACGGTGTTGCGGAAGTCGACCCGATGCCCCTGGGCGTCGGTGATCCGGCCGTCGTCCAGGATCTGCAGCAGGACGTTGAACACGTCCGCGTGCGCCTTCTCGATCTCGTCGAAGAGCACCACCGAGTACGGCTTGCGCCGGACGGCCTCGGTGAGCTGGCCGCCCTCCTCGTATCCCACGTAGCCGGGGGGAGCGCCGACCAGCCGGCTGACGGTGTGCCGCTCCTGGTACTCGCTCATGTCGAGGCGGACCATGTGTTCCTCGGTGTCGAAGAGTGCCACCGCCAGGGTCTTCGCCAGTTCCGTCTTCCCGACGCCGGTCGGGCCGAGGAACACGAAGGAACCGATGGGCCGGCGGGGGTCCCGGATCCCGGACCGGGCCCGGATGATCGCGTCGGCGACGAGCGTGACGGCCTCGTCCTGGCCGACGACCCGTTCCCGCAGGATCTCGTCCAGCCGCAGTAGCTTGTCCCGCTCGGTTTCCTTGAGCCGGGTGACCGGGATACCGGTCCAGACCGCGACGATCTCCGCGATCTCGTCCTCGGTGACGACCTCGCGCAGCAGCCGGTGCTCGCCCTGCTTGGCGGCGAGCTGTTCCTCCTCGGAGGCAAGGCGCCGTTCCAGCTCGCCCAGCCGGCCGTAGCGTAGCTCGGCGGCCCGGTTGAGGTCGTAGGCCCGTTCGGCATCCTCGGCCTCACGGCGGACGCGTTCGAGCTCCCCGCGCAGCTCCTGGACCCGGCGGATCGCTTGGCGTTCGGCCTCCCACTGGGCGCGCCTGGCATCCGCCTCGGCCCTCAGGTCGGCGAGCTCCCGGCGCAGCTGATCCAGTCGCGCCTGGCTGGCCGGGTCGGTCTCCTTGGCCAGGGCCGCCTCCTCGATCTCCAGCCGGGTCACCCGGCGGCTGGTCTCGTCCAGCTCGGCGGGCATCGAGTCGATCTCGGTACGCAGCCGGGCGCAGGCCTCGTCGACCAGATCGATCGCCTTGTCGGGCAAAAACCGGTCGGTGATATAGCGGTGGCTCAGCGTCGACGCGGCGACGAGCGCGCGGTCCTGGATCTTCACCCCGTGGAAGACCTCGAACCGCTCGCGCAGGCCGCGCAGGATCGAAATGGTGTCCTCCACGCTCGGCTCGTCCACCATCACCGGTTGGAAACGCCGCTCCAACGCGGCGTCGGACTCGACGCGCTTGCGGTACTCGTCCAGGGTGGTCGCGCCGATCATGTGGAGCTCGCCGCGGGCGAGCATCGGCTTGAGCATGTTCCCGGCATCCATGGCCCCCTCGGCGGCGCCGGCGCCGACCACGGTGTGCAGCTCGTCGACGAACAGCAGCACCCGCCCCTCGGCCGCCTTCACCTCGGTCAGCACGGCCTTGAGCCGTTCCTCGAACTCGCCGCGGTACTTCGCTCCCGCCACCAGCGAGCTCATGTCCAACGCGAAGATGGTCTTGTCACGCAGGCCCTCCGGCACGTCCCGGCGGACGATCCGCGCAGCCAGGCCCTCCACGATCGCGGTCTTCCCGACGCCTGGATCCCCCAGCAGCACCGGGTTGTTCTTCGACTTGCGGCTGAGGATCTGGATCACTCGGCGGATCTCCGCGTCCCGGCCGATGACCGGGTCGAGACTGCCGGTCCGGGCCAGCTCGACGAGGTCCCGACCGTACTTCTCCAGCGCCTCGTAGGCGCCCTCCGGGGTAGCGGAGGTGACCCGCTGGTGGCCGCGGATCCCGGTGAGCGCGGCCAGGAAGGACTCTCTGGTGACGCCATGCTCACGCAGCCGCTGGCCGGCGGCGGTGGCGGTGCCCTCCTCGGTCAACGCGAGCAGCAGGTGCTCCACCGACACGTACTCGTCCTTCAGCCGTCCCGCCTCGCGTTCGGCCGCGTCCAGCAGCCGGGCCAACCGCTGGGTCACAAACACCTGCCCGGGCGCGGCTCCCGGGCCGGTCACCTTCGGGCGCCGGGCGAGGTCGGCCTCCAGCTGCGTGCTCAGGGCGGCGACATCGGCTCCGGCCTCGTTGAGCAGCCGTGGAATCAACCCGTCGGGCGCCGCCAGCAGGGCGGCCAGCAGGTGCTCGCCGTCGACCTCGGTGTGCCCGAGCGCGGTCGCCTTGGCCTGGGCCGCGGCCAGCGCCTCCTGGGACTTCTGAGTCAGGCGGTTCATGTCCATGGTCGTCCGCTCCTCGCGTGGCTGGCCTTCTGGCTGGCCTCCAGCGCCGACCGCACCCGCGGGGCCGTGCTGCCGCCGAGGGCGGTTTCCAGCGCGTCGATGCGGTCGAGCAGATCGAGCACGAGGCCGATGGCGGCGTAGTTCAGGCAGAGGCCGGCCCGTAGTCGCTGGATCCGGGCGATCGTCGCCGGGGCGTCCGGTGGGAACCACAGCGTGCCGGCGGCGTCGCGGGAGGTGTCCAGCAGGCCGAGCGCGGCGAACCGGCGGACCAGTTCAGGATGCAGCCCGGCCCGGTCGGCGACCGTCTCCAGGGTGAGCCACGTGGTGACGCCGAACCGTGGTCGGGCGTCGTTTCCCGGGCCTACGGTGCCGCGGCGCGGGCGGCGGACTGGAGCCAGTGGGTAGCGGCGGGCGGCGTCGGGCCGGGACGCCCCACCCTCCGGCTGGGAACGGGTGCCCATCAAGCGTTTCCGGAGGGGACTGCCGCCTTCAGGCGGCAGGGGAATCCGGTATGGACAGCTGTCATTTTATCTCCCGGGACATGGTCGGTTATGATTGGTGTGTGCGGCGGACTTTCAAGTTCCTGATGCGCCCGACAATGCGGCAGGCCGCCGAGCTGACGGCAATGCTGAACGACCACCGCGACCTGTATAATTCCGCCCTTCAGGAACGCCGTGACGCCTACCAGATGGGTGGGGTGAGTATTCGTTACGGTGACCAGTCGGCGCAGTTGACGGACATTCGCGCCGACGACGCGGATCAGGCGCGCTGGTCGTTCTCCTCCCAGCAGGCGACGCTGCGCCGGCTGGGGGGTGTTCCTCACCGTGCTGCGCGCCAAGGCCGAAAGCGCCGGACGGACAGTCGCTGAGGTCGACGCCCGTCATACCTCCCAGCACTGCGCCGCCTGTGGGCATGTCGCGCCGGGAAACCGTGTCACCCAGGCCGGGTTCCGATGTACCGCGTGCGGGCATACCGCGCACGCGGACGTGAACGCGGCCGTCAACATCCTTCGGGCCGGGCTGGCCCGTCAGGCTGACGCTCAGGCGGCCTGAGAAGCTGACGGCCTCGGCCGTCAGAGTAGTCACACTCGCCTCCTTACCGCGCGTTCTGGTCATGTCCCGCGCCTACGTCCTCGGATCGAACGTGGAGATCGCCGCCAGTTCTTCAAACAGCGCGCGTTCGCGGTCGGTCAGCTTCGCCGGGACCATCACGCTGATCTCGGCGTAGAGGTCGCCGGGCGCACCCCGCCGGTTGGGCATGCCCTCACCGCGCAGGCGCAGCCGCCGGCCGGACGACGAACCCGCCGGGACGTGCACCTTGACCTCGCCGCCCGGAGTAGCGACGGGGACGGTCGCACCGAGCGCGGCCTCCCAGGGCGAGACCGCCACGGTGAGGTGGATGTGCCGCCCGGACACCCGATAACGCGGGTGCGGCGCGATGCGCACCCGCAGGTACAGATCCCCGGCCTGGCCGTCTCCGCTGGCACGCCCGCCCTGGCCGGCCAGCCGGATCCGCTGCCCGTCCATCACCCCGGGCGGGATGGCCACGGTGTAGCTCCGCCTACCCTCCGGGCCAGCGAGGGTGACCTGCCGGCGACCGCCCCGGTACGCCTCCTCGAGGCTCAGTTCCAGCTCGGCCTCCTGATCGGCGCCGGGAATCGGACCGGTCGCCCCACGTGCGCCGCGACCCGCCCCGAAGAGGTCTCCGAACAGATCCTCGAAGCCGCCCCCACCGCCGAAGCCCGCCTCGAAGCCCGGCGTCACCCGGACCCGCTGGCCCGAGCCCCCGCGTCCGGCGCCGGCACCCCCGAAGCCGGCACCCCCGAAGCCGGCACCCCTGAGGCCGGCACCCCCGAAGCCGGCACCGGCGCCGGCGGCCATCCGTTCCTCGTAGTCCTCGGGTATGCGCCGGAAGTCCGGGCCGAACCGGTCGTACCGGCCCCGGGTCCCCGGGTCCGACAGCACCTGGTAAGCGTCGTTGATCTCCTTGAAACGCTCCTCCGCCGCCGGATCCTTGTTCACGTCCGGGTGGTAGCGGCGGGCGAGCTTCCGGTAGGCCTGCTGGATCTCCTCCGTGGTCGCCTCGCGGCTGACACCGAGAGCCTCGTAATAGTCCCGGGCCACGGCGTCACTCCGAGGGCTTGCTGACGGCCACGCCTACCGGGCGCAGCTGCCGTCCGGCGTCGCCGTAGCCGGGCCGGACGACGGCGACCACCGTGCCGGGCGGCTTGCCCGGCTCGTCGACGACGCTCACCACGTCATGCCTGGCGGGGTCGAAGGGCACGCCTACTTCATCGTGGCGTGGGTAGCCGAGCCGGGCCAGCACGTCGACCGCCTGGTCGCGCACGGCCCGCACGCCGGTCAGGATCGATTCCGGATCGGCCCCGGCATGCGCCAGCGCGAGCTCGAGGTGGTCGAGCACCGGTAACCAGGCCGTGGCCGCCCGCGCGCGTTCGGCCTCCCGCTCCCGTTCCATCTCCCGGGCGCACCACTTGCGCTGGTTGTCGAGGTCCGCGAGGGCCTGGCGCCAGCGGGCCGTGATCTCCTCGATCCCCGCGGTAATAGCCGCCGGCTCGTCTCGCGGGTCGGCTCCGGCCGGCTGCTCCAACCCGGCCTGCTGCTCCGCCCCGGCCTGCTGCTCCGCCCCGGCCTGCTGCTCGCCGCCAGCAGGCCGCGCCTCGCCTGCCGGCCGAGCGGTGGCCGCCGCCGACTGGTCCGCGTCCACGGGCCGGTTCCCACGCAGATGATCATTTTCGGTACCTGGTGGTGGCCGACGGGCAGACGTCATCGCTCAGTCCTCCGCTCGCTTCCTCAACGCTCCGGTCGTCCGTTCGCCCGGTCGCCTCGTTCGCCCGTTCGCCTCACGGGACCACGCTGTTCCTACGCTCAGCTCCGGTCGAAATCGGCGTCGATGACGTCATCCGGGCCGCTCGACGGCGGCTGCCCGCCGCCGGCCGCGCCGCCGCCGGCCGCGCCGCCGGGACCCGGCTGGCTTCCCCCGCCCGGCTGGACGCTCGCCAGCGCATGGTGGATCTGCTGGAGATCCGAGCTGAGTGACCGGATCCGGTCGAGCGGCGCTTCCTCCTTGACCGCCTGCCGCGCGTCGGCGACGAGCATCTCGGCGCGGGCCTTCTCATGCGCCGGTGCGGTGTCACCAAGGTCCGCCAACCGGCGCTCGACCTGATAGGCGACCGAGTCGAGTTCGTTGCGGGCGTCGATCGCGGCGCGCAGCGTCTCGTCCTCATTCCGGTGCCGTTCGGCCTCGCCGATCATTCGCTCGACCTCGCTCTTGTCGAGGGTCGAGCTCTCCGTGATGGTGATCTTCTGCTCGGCTCCGGTGTCCTTGTCCCGTGCGGTGACGTTGAGGATGCCGTTCGCATCGATGTCGAAGGTGACCTCGATCTGGGGCTCGCCGCGCGGCGCCGGCCGGATGTTCTCCAGCCGGAAGCGGCCAAGCACCCGGTTGTCCGTGGCCCGTTCCCGCTCGCCCTGCAGCACGACCACGTCGACCGCGGACTGGTTGTCCGCCGCGGTGGTGAACACCTCCGATCGCCGAACCGGGATCGTGGTGTTCCGCTCGACGATCTTCGTCATCACGCCACCGCGGGTTTCCAGGCCGAGCGACAACGGGGTGACGTCGAGCAGCAGCACGTCCTTGACCTCGCCCTTGAGCACCCCTGCCTGGATCGAGGCCCCGAGCGCCACCACCTCGTCCGGGTTGACGCTCATGTTCGGTTCCTTGCCGCCGGTCAGCCGCCGGACCAGCTTCTGCACCGCCGGCATCCGGGTGGCCCCGCCGACCAGGATCACCTCATCCAGGTCGTCCGCGGTGACCTTGGCGTCCTCCGTCGCCTGGTTCACCGGACCCATGGTCCGTTCCAGCAGATCGGCGGTGATCTGCTCGAACGTCGAGCGCATGACCGTGGTCGTCAGGTGCGTCGGCCCGGACGCGTCGGCGGTGATGAACGGCAAGTTGACCTGGGTCTGGGTAACCGAGCTCAGCTCGACCTTCGCCTTCTCCGCGGCTTCGAAGAGCCGCTGCAGTGCCTGCGGATCCGTGCGCAGGTCGATACCCCGCTCACGCTGGAAGTCGTCGGCCAGGTGGTCGACCAGCCGGCGGTCGAAGTCGTCTCCGCCCAGGTGGCTGTCGCCGGCGGTCGAGCGCACCTCGACCACCCCGTCGCCGACGTCGAGGACGCTCACGTCGAACGTGCCGCCGCCGAGGTCGAACACGAGCACGGTCTCGTGCTGCTTCTTGTCCAGCCCGTAGGCCAACGCGGCCGCGGTCGGCTCGTTGATGATCCGCAGCACCTTCAGGCCGGCGATGCGGCCAGCGTCCCGGGTGGCGGTGCGCTGCGCGTCGTTGAAGTAGGCAGGCACTGTGATGACCGCTTCGGTGACCTTCTCGCCGAGCTGTTTGGCGGCGTCGTCGGCGAGCTTGCGTAGCACCAGCGCGCTGATCTCCTCCGGCGAATAGAGCTTGTCCCGTACCTTGAAGCGGACGGAGCCGCTGGGGCCGGGCACGACGTCAAAAGCGACCGCCTTGGCTTCCTCGCCGATCTCGTCATAGTGCCGCCCGACGAATCGCTTCGCCGAGGAGATCGTGCCCTTCGGATTGAGGATCGCCTGCCGCCTGGCCAACTGGCCGACGAGGCGCTCCCCGCCCTCCGTGAACGCGACCACGGACGGAGTCGTCCGCGATCCCTCGGAGTTCGGGATGACCTTGGCTTCACCACCCTCCCACGCGGCGATCACCGAGTTGGTCGTGCCCAGGTCGATACCTACTGCCTTGGCCATGAACCTGCTCCTAATCCAGGAGCGAGCGGAAACGGTCAGAAGTCGAACGTTCATGCCCTTCCCGGCCCGGCGACACCCCAAACTTTGGGCAGGATCGCGCACCACCGACAGACGTGACGGAAGGTGTTTTTACTGCCTTTTTACTACCTTTTATCGTGCCGAATGATTGCCACCACGAATGATTGCCGCCCCGCGGCCACAGGTTGATCCCGTTTCGCTGAGCGCACCTCTCCGCCTCGCGCCGGGGGCCGGCGAGTCGATCTGAGCCGCCGCGTTTCGTGGACGGTAGGCACGGAACCCCCAAGTGGGAGGGGCTCACGCGTCCGTGGCCCTGGTGTGAACACCTCGCCCAGGCCGCGGGGCCGCAACGATGAACGCCATTGTTCCGACCCCTGACCCGCTCCGACACGGTCAAGATCTGCATGGTCCGGTTCCACTTCGCGTCAAAGCGCCCGCGGCGGGAGAGCCCTGGACCCCGGCACCAACAGGACGCCGGCACCAACAGGCTGGAGAGATCACATGAGCACTCGGCTGCCGCACGACGACGGGCAATCCAGGCGGCTCCACCCGGTCGAGCGACCCGGCGCGAGCCCGCCTGGACGGCTTGGGGCGGAGTTCCTCCGCACCACACTCGGCTGGTTCAGTCTGGGTCTCGGCGCCACCGAGATCAGCGCCCCGCGCTCGCTGGCCAGAACGCTTGGCGTCCACGACTCGGCCGCGAACCGGTCTGTTCTGCGGTTGTTCGGGGTTCGGGAGGTCGGAGCCGGGGTCGGGATCTTCGTGAGCAGACGCCCGGAGCGCGCGCTGTGGGGCCGGGTCGCGGGAGACGTACTGGATCTCTCGGCGCTCGGGCTCGCGTTGAGCCGTTACCGCTTCCATCCTCGGAGCGTGACCCGGCTGGGCGTCGCCACCGGGGCGGTCGTCGGCTGCACGGTGCTGGATGTGATCGCCGCCCGTAAGCAGGCCGCCATGACCGAGGCGGAAGGCGGGACGGCCGGGTCCAGGCACCCGGCGCACGTGACGGCGAGCGCCACCATCCGGCGGTCTCCGGCGGAGATCTACGAGGCTTGGCATGACTTCGAGCGCCTGCCGACGTTCATGTACCACCTGGACTCGGTGCGGGTCCTCGACGGACATTCGCACTGGAAGGCCAAGGGGCCGGCGGGGACCCACGTCGAGTGGGACGCCGAGGTCGTCGAGGATCGTCCGAACAGTCTGATCGCCTGGCGTTCCGTCTACGGGTCGCAGATCGACAACGCCGGAAGCGCCCGGTTCGTCCCGGCGCCCGGCGACCGGGGCACCGAGGTCCACGTCAGCCTTGACTACAACGCGCCCGGTGGCCCGGCCGCCGTGGCGGTGGCGAAGCTCCTCGGCAAGGAGCCCGGCCAACAGATCGCCGACGACCTGCGCCGGTTCAAGCAGCTCATGGAAGTAGGCGAGATCGTCCGGTCCGAGGGGAGCCCGGCGGGTGCTCGGGCCTCCAACCAGCTCCACCAGCGTCCGGCCCAGCCGACTGGCTGATGGCGTCCGAACCCGGGACCGGTTCCCGGACCCCGAGCCGGGTCCGGGCCGTCCGGGTCACCAGACGAGAGGGGACGACCCATGCGAGCCAACTGCTGGCTGGGAAAGGGCAACGTCGATGTTCTGGACGTGCCCGAACCGCGAATCCTGAACAACCACGACGCGATCATCAGGATCACGAGGACCGCGATCTGCGGATCGGACCTCCACCTGTTCAACGGCTTCATCCCGACCATGAAGAAGGGCGACGTCCTCGGTCACGAGTTCATGGGCGAGGTGGTCGAGGTCGGTCGCGAGGTGAAGAACCTCGCGGTCGGTGACAAGGTCGTCGTCCCGTTCCCCATCGCGTGCGGCCAGTGCAACGCCTGCCGCGACGGGGCGTACTCCGTCTGCGAGAACTCGAATCCCAACGCCAGTCTGGCCGAGAAGTTCCTCGGGCATGCGCCGGCGGGAATCTTCGGCTACTCACACATGCTGGGCGGCTATCCGGGCGGGCAGGCCGAGTACGCTCGCGTCCCGTTCGCCGACGTGGGGCCGGTCAAGGTCCCGGCGGGGATGGATGACGAGCAGGTTCTCTTTCTCTCCGATATTCTCCCGACCGGCTACATGGGCGCCGAGATGTGTGACATCAGCCCCGGGGACGTCGTCGCCGTCTGGGGGGCCGGCCCGGTCGGCCAGTTCGCCATCGCGAGCGCGTTCCTCCTGGGCGCCGAGCGGGTCATCGCGATCGACCGCCTGCCCTACCGGCTCCAGATGGCTCAGGAGAAGTCGGGCGCCGAGCCGGTCAACTACGCGCAGAGCGACGTCCGGGAGGAGCTGCTCGAACTGACCGGTGGCCGTGGCCCGGACGCCTGCATAGACGCCGTCGGTCTCGAGGCGCACCATCCGTCGCCGGCCTACGCATACGACCGCGCGAAGCAGGCGACCCGCCTGGAAACCGACCGCCCCTTCGCGCTCCGACAGGCGATCCGCAACTGCCGCAACGGCGGAACGGTCTCCGTCATCGGCGTGTACGGCGGCTTCGTCGACAAGTTCCCGATGGGGTCGCTGATGAATCGTGGGCTGACCCTGCGGGCGGGGCAGTGCCACGTCCAGCGGTACACCAAGCCGCTACTCGAACGCATTCAGGCCGGTCAGCTCGACCCGAGCTTCGTCATCACCCACCGGATGGGCCTTGACGACGCGCCCTCCGGGTTCGAGACCTTCCTCAACAAGGAGGACGAGTGCGTCAAGGTCGTCCTGACGCCCTGACCGCCGCCAGACGGCGTGTCCCGCCAGGTCTTAGCCGGGAGTCGGAAGGGTGTAACGCAGCAGCGCGCCGACCCGCTCGGTCGGTGATTCCGGCACCTCGGCCGGGGCGCTGTGGACGGCGGCTCCGGTGCCCAACGCGGCCCGGATGAGCGCATCCACCCGCCCAGCCCGGATCGGGTGGTCGACCGCCGGCAGCTCCGCGGGATCCGCCTTCGCCGACGGCCACGACCACCCGCGTCCCACCCTCACGCTGATGGGGGTCGCCCCGCGCGGCGAGCAGCGCATCGCGGGTAGCCGGCCCGACGCCCTGGCCTTCGAGATCGGCGAGGATGTCCCTCCACCGCGGGGCGTAGAGACGGGCGGCGTTCTCACGGACCTGATCTGTACTGGCGTACACGGTCACGACCGGGCCATCGAAGTCATACAGGCTGCGCAGTTCGCTCATGTCCATGAGGCGCTCCTCGGCAGGCGACAGAAGCGGTGAACCGATTCGACGCGGCGGGCGAGCCCCTCGACAAGGACGCCCGCGGGCGGCCCATCGGACACCTATCTGAGGGGGTGCGCCCTAGGCGCGGGCCCAAACCTGCCCGCCACGCTGGCCGCCCGGTCCGCCGGCCGACTCGGGCCCCCCGGCTGCGTGCGCCGACGAGGCCAGCGCACACGACTGACCTGGGCGGGTATGAGCCGGCTCGCCCACCGATGGCTACGACCCGCCCGTCCACGTCACCCGATGCCGACCACGCGCTTCGACGCCAAGAGCGCTTCGACGCCAAGACCCGAGGCGGGAGCCCAGTGCGGTAGTCCTGCACGCTGGGATCTGCGCGGGGGGCCGCCCGCAAGGGCGGTCCCTAACGCGATCTGATGTTGGTCAGTTCCTGGGCAGTGTGCGCGGGATTCCGAATCGAGCGAGCAGCCCACGATCTCCGAATCGCGTGATTCCGCCAATTCGATCGCCTTCCAGCGCGAGCACCATGATGCCGACAGCCCGCCAGATCGGCGCGCGGGGGTCGGGGACGTAGTAGACGAAGGCGGGCTGGTTGTTTGCGCGGGTGGGGAAGACCTTGAGGTCTCGCCCCCAGAATGGGAGTTCTTGCAGGAACCCGGCGATGGCCTGGGGGCCGCGGAACTCCAAGGGCTCGGGCGGCATGGTAAGCCTTGCGTCCTGGGTGAGCAGGGCCACCAGTCGATCGAGGTCGAAGTGTTCGAGCGCGTCGACGAATCGGTCGACGATCGCCGCGTCGGCCGGCGATTTGGGCAGCGGAACGTCGTGCGGATCGCCTCCTGGGCGTAGACCGTCGCGAGCGCGGACCAGGGCGCTGTTGACGGCCGCGGTGCTTGTGTCCAGGATGTCGGCGACTTCCGCCGCGGGGAAGCCGAGCACGTCGCGAAGGACCAGGACCGTACGCTGCCGCGGTGGTAGCTGCTGCAGGCCCGCCACGAAGGACAGCGCGATCGACTCTCGTGCGTCATATCGGGCCTCGGGGCCTGGGGCGGTGTCGTCGAGGAGCACGTCCGGGTAGGGCTCGAGCCACCAGGGTTCGTCGGACCGCGATCCTCCCATGCCCTGAAAGGACACGCTGGTCGTCGGCGGTCGGCGTGACTCGCCGCGCAGGTAGTTGAGGCATCGATTGGTCGTGATGCGGTACAGCCAGGCCCGCGGCGCGCGGCCGTCGAACTGGTCGATGGAACGCCATGCGGCCAACAGAGCCTCCTGAAGCATGTCCTCGGCGTCGTGGATCGAGCCGAGCATCCGGTAACAGTGCGCCAGCAACTCCCCCCGGTAGGGGGCGACCAGCTCGCGGAAGGCCTCGCCGTCGCCTGCCTGGGCGCGGGCAAGAGTTACCTCGGTCACGGCGATCCCTTCGTCTGGCGACGTCCTTCGCGGGATGCAACACCGGCGGCGGGTCGAACTCATCGGTGATTCGTCGGCGATTCCTCGACTACCGCGGTGCTTCAGCCGATGAGGCCCACACCACGGGAGCACCGGAGGACTCGATGTCCATACTCGACCACGCCCCAGACATCGGTGGCACAGGGCAAATGACGAGAGGACGATGGCGCGCCTTCTCGCTGCTCGCCGTCGCGTACTTCATGACCGCGGTCGACCTGCTGATCGTCAACGTGGCGCTGCCGACCATCGGCAGAAAGCTGCACTTCGCCGAGTCGGACCTGCAGTGGGTGGTAACCGCGTACGCGATCACCTTCGGTGGCTTCCTGCTGCTCGGCGGCCGGGCCGCCGACCTGCTCGGCCGCCGCCGCATCTTCATGGCCGGGCTCGCCGTCTTCACCGCGGCCTCACTCGCCTGCGCGCTGGCATCCAGCGCCACGTTCCTGATCGTCATGCGCGGGCTCCAGGGACTGGGCGCCGCCGCGGTGCTGCCCGCCGCGCTGTCGACCGTGATGAACATGTTTCCCGAGGGCGCCGAGCGCAACAAGGCGCTCGGCATCTGGGGCGCCGTCGGCGCGAGTGGCGCGACGTTCGGTGTGCTGGCCGGTGGCGCCCTCACCCGGTACGCCGGCTGGCCCTACATCTTCTACCTGAACGTCGCCATCGGTGGGGCCGCGCTGCTGCTGACCCGGCGGATCGTGCCGGAGAGCAGGCTACTGGCCGCGCGCCGCCGCTACGACCTGCTCGGCGCGGTCACCGTGACGGGCTCCCTAGTGCTTGCGGTCTACGCGATCTCACAGGCACCGAACGTCGGATGGACAGCAACCCGGACCGTGGCCCTGCTCGCGACGGCGGCGGCTCTGCTGACCGCGTTCGTGATCGTCGAGGCCAGGGCGAAGGCGCCCCTGCTGCCATTGCGGCTGTTCCGGCTGAAGACCCTGGCCGGGTCCAACGCGGTCGGCTTCCTGCTCGGGGCCAGCTTCTACGGCTACATCTTCATCGGCACCCTGTACATGCAGCAGGTGCTCGGATACTCGGCGATGACGACGGGCCTGGCCTGGCTGACCGTCGGCCTGACCGGAGTCGTGCTCGCCGGCCCGGCCCAAGTCCTGGTCACCCGCACGTCAGTCAAGTTGGTGATGGCGACCGGGCTGACCGTGACCGGGGCCGGGATCCTGTGGGCGACCCAGGTGCCCGTGCAGGGGAGCTTCTGGGTGAACCTGGCCGGCCCCCTCTTCCTGACCGGGACCGTCACCTGGGTGTTCATCCCGGTATCGATCGGAGCCCTGGTCGGCGTCACGGAACGTGACGCGGGCGTCGCCTCCGGGCTCATCGACTCCTCCCAACAGCTCGGCGGCGCGATCGGTATCGCCCTAGCCTCCACCGTGGCGGCCGCGCACACCCGCGTCCTGCCGGGTCGGGGCCATGTCGCCGCGGACGCACTCACCAGCGGATTCCACCAGGCCCTGTGGGTCTGCGGGCTCGTCGGCCTCGCGGCCGTCCCCGTCACCTTTCTGCTCGTCCGCCGCTCGCAACTCGTCCCGGCCGTCCCGCGGGCGGAGCTCGCCACGACCACAAGCAACCGACCGATCTCACGGACAGTCGACATGTAGCAGAGCGATGCCGAGTGCGCCGTGCGCGAGAGACTGTGGCCACCAGCGCGCCACGGCGGCGGTGGGCGGGGAGTCGAGCCGGTCGGCGATGGCGCCGGCCAGGCCCGTGGCGTCGGCGGTGAGGGGTGCGGTCATCGCGCCTCTCCATCGGCTCGGGCGGTCCAGGCAAGGGCCGCGGCGCGGGCGAGGCCGAGGCAGCGCGCCTCGTCGTCCCGGTCGATGCCGATGGCCCGGATGTGGTGAGCGTGGAGGAGAGCGACGAGCACGGCGTCCGGATTGATGGCGCTGTCGGCCGTGAGGCGGGCCCGGTAGGCCGTCAGCGCTTCGTCGCGGTCTTTCCAGGCCGCGGCGATCTGCTTGCCGCTGGGCGTTGCGCGCAGTGCGGCCCAGTCGTCGGTGGGGTCGGCGAAGCGCACCGCGTCCGCCAGCAGATCACGCGGTCGTGGCTCTGAGGTGCTGCGCGGCGCGTGGTCGATCAACCAGCGCATCCCGGGTTGGATCACCGTGAGGTTGGCCTGAAGGGACTTACTATCACTCTGTGTCATGAGATCGCGAACCAACGTGCGGCATGACATCGTTTGAATGTGCGGCATAAGTGCGGCAATTTGCGGATCATGAGCGCGATGATCGAGAGATCAACATGTGCCCCAGACCTGGGCGGGAGGCTCCCGCGACTGGACTCGAACCAGTAACCTGCCGGGCTAGTGGATCTCGTTTGCGTCATTGATCGGAATCGGTCAAAACTCCTGGCCATCAGCGGGATCGGGGGATCGGGACCCTTCGTTGTCCTTCATCGACAGCCGTCTAGTAGCGACGTTTTATGGCTCTAAGTTGGTACCATCTCGCCCTGATGCCGAGTGGTTTCGGCGAGTCCGCTGACGATCTCGCGGAGGGGCTACAGGATGGGCAGGCCGACGCTCGGGCTCGGAACGTACGGATCGATCCGTGTGTACACGCTGGGTGCGAAGCGTTACAGGGCGCGGACGCTCTACCGGGACTTCGACGGGGTCACGCGGGCTGTCGCGCGGACCGGTAAGAGCAAGAACGCGGCCGAGCAGGCGCTGAAGGATCACCTTCGCGACCGGGTCCGGGAGGCTGGAGTCGAGGGCGAGATCACCGCGTCGTCGACCGTGGCCGCGCTCGCCGAGGCGTGGTGGGCCGAGTTCTCGATGCTGGACAAGTCGCCGGGGACCTTCCGGCTCTACCGGGACCGCCTCGACAACCAGCTCATCCTTGGGCTTGGACAGCTTAGGGTGCGGGAGTTGACCACGGGCGCCGTGAACCGGCACGTGAAGGCGGTGGGGGAGCGGCACGGGGCGTCGGTCGCGAAGGTGACCAGGACCGTGCTGAGCAACATGTGCGGCTTCGCGTGCCGGCGGGATGCGCTACGGGTCAACCCGGTGCGCGAGGTGGCGGCAGTCAAGCCGAAGGTCCGGAAGGTGCCCCGGGCGCTGAGCGTGCCCGAGTTCCAGCAGCTGCGCGCCCTGTTCACCTACGACCCCGTTGCCTGCCGGCGCGACATCCCGATGCTCTCGAGCGCGCTGCTGTCGACCGGCTTGCGGATCGGGGAGTGCCTGGCCATCGTCGAGGACGCGGTCGACTTCAAGGAGGGCTCGGTCGAGGTACGGGGGACGGTCATCCGAGTCAAGGGCGAGGGCTTGTTCGTGAAGCCGTCGCCGAAGAGCGCGGCCGGCTTCCGGAGGCTCCTGCTCCCCGGCTGGGAAGTCGACCTGCTCAAGGCACGGTTCGCCTCATCCCGGTCGATCAGCCTCCCGGTTCCGGTGCTCGGCGGGGTGGTATGGGACTCGCCGCTGGCCTTCCCGACGTCGTCCGGTCGCCTTCAGGACCCGACCAACGTCAGCAACTGGTGGAAGGAAGCGGTCACCGAGGCCGGCTTCGACTGGGTCGTCCCGCACACGTTTCGGAAGACCGTCGCCACCGAGATGGACCGAGCCGGCCGCACGGCCCGGGAGATCGCGGACCAGCTCGGCCACTCCCAGATCAGCCTCGTCCACAACGTCTACCTCGGCCGTAAGGCCCGCGACACCGGCGCCGCGACCGCCCTCGAGGGCCTCGCAATTTGATCGGCCTGCCCTGGCGAATCTGATCATCAGAGCATCTGCTCGCCCACGCGTTAACCGACGCGCCAGCGCGAAGCGTCTCGGGTAGTTGGCGCGCGAAGTTCGTCTGGCATGCATAGGCCAGAAGCGTCCGCCGGCCACCGCAGGAGCAAGGACGGTCGGCCGCCGGCGTTCGACGCGGAGAGCTACAAGGACCGCACCACGGTGGAGTGGGCCATCAACAAGCTCAAGGGGAACCCGGCGGTCGCGACCCGCCGCGACAAACGCGACTTCGTCCTCCGCGGCGCCATCGATGTCGCCTCGATCCGGATCTGGCTCCGGGACCCGGCCTCGTGATTTCACAGGACAGGCTTTAGCGGGACCGCAGACCCCTCTACCCGACCTGCGACGGTCAGTAGCAGAGTGGTAGAATGAAATGCATCTTTGCTGTTGGCGGATCGCAGGGTCGCGCACTCTGACCATCCGCTACCAACGCGTCCGGGGGCATGTGGGCTGTGGTAGGTACGGGACGGAGAACGCCCAGGACGACTTCGCTGGAGCTTCACCAGATCCGCGAGGGACTTTTGAGATCGTATCGTGGCCTTATCGACGAGAGCGACCTCGTCCGGAACTCGGAACTGGAACGCGACCGAGCCTTCCTTTCTCGCGCGGTTGCGGCGACAGCGATCCGACGCGTGACCGGGTACGATCATAAGATGGCTGCTGCGTCGGTCATAGACGGAAGTCGTGACCAAGGCATCGACGCCGTTGCGGTGACGGAAGGTAACCAGGTGTGGCTGGTTCAGGCCAAGTGGCATGAACGAGGTACAGCCGGATTCAATACGGACGCGGCTCGGGCGTTAATTGATGGTCTACGGTTGTTGGAACAGCGAGAATTCGGAGAGTTCAACGAGCGACTGAAACCGTTCACTCCGCGCCTGAACTCGGCATTCGAAGACATGGCCCTGAAGATTACGCTTGTGATAGCGCTGATCGGTGATGATCCTCTGCATTCCGACACAATCAAGATTTTGGACCGGGCGCGGGATGATCATTTCGGACATGGTCCCATGCTGGACTATAGGCTAATAGGCGCGAGTGAAATTCTTCGCCAAATGAAGGACGATCGCTCACCTGTTCCTGTGAACGTCAACGCTTATATGTCACAGTGGACGATGCGCAATCTTCCTTTTCCGGCCTATTTGGGGACGGTTGCGGCGAGCAGCGTTGCCCAATGGTACACGGAATACGGTGCCCGTCTATATTCGGAGAATATTCGGGAGTCGCTGGGCGTCACACGTATCAACTCCGGCATACAAAGCACCTTGACGGATGAGCCGGAAAATTTTTGGTACTTCAATAATGGTATCACAATTCTCTGCGACGAGATCGAGCCTCATTGGCCCGGTCCTCGCCGTCCGGACTGCCCTGTCGACCTTGAGCTCAAGAACGTTAGCGTCGTAAATGGGGCCCAGACCGTCACCGCCATTTACGAGGCCATGCAGAGCACCCCAGCAACCGCGGAATTGGCTGATGTTAGCGTCCGTGTGATCTCGCTGGGCGGAGAACGAACAAAATACGCAGCCCGCATCACTGAAACAACAAACACGCAGAACGACGTTTCCCAGCGAGACTTCATCGCACTCGACGATAGCCAGGCCATACTGCGGGAGGACTTTGACCTCTCGTTGCAGAAGCTATATGTTTATAAAAGGGGTGAGGCAGACCCGGCTCCTGACTCCGGTTGCTCTGTCGAGCACGCAGCCATCGCTCTCGCCTGCGCCTACAGGACGTCGGACCTTTCTGTGCGTGCCAAGCGCGACACGAAGATGTTGTGGGAGAGGGGAAGATCAGGGGCCTATCCAAAGCTCTTTGGAGAGCGTCCAAGCGCCCTTCGGGTATGGCGGTCGGTGTGTATTCACCGTGCCGTCGGAGACTCGCTGAGTGGACTACGCGAGCGCTTGTCGGGCCGGGCCGCAGATATAGCCAGGCGCGGTGATCTCCTTATCGCACATATGATTTTCCAGTTAATCGATCAAGAGGATATAGACGAACCTGTTTTCGATCTTGACTCTATTCTTGCGGCTATCCCGGTCCACGCTGAACTGGTTCTCACCTGGCTAATTCATCATCTGGACGAGGCGTATGGAACGGGATCATTCCTGAACAGCACTTTTGCAAACGAGGGCAAGTGTCGGGATCTCGTCAGACTCGTCCTCGCGGACGTGCGGCGCGGATCCATCGTTCCAAAGCTTCCAGACAGTTACCAGCCTTCTGCGGGCAAGGCTCGCAAAGCTCGACGGCCGAACACCGTTCCGACGCTCGTTAGCTCGGGTTTACTTCGCGATGGAACACCTATTCGGTATATACCCCAAAGTGTTCCGGAGAAGACTGCGGTGCGGGCCTGGCTCGACGCAGACCCGCGTCGCGCCCATGCGGCCTGGGTCAATGACCGCGTTAAGCCCCTTATATGGGCCTACGATGGTGGAGCCTACTCCGCAGGCGGCCTCCTACGGCGCATGTGGGAAGTCGCCGGTTGGGAGGAGGCTCCGACCGCTATTCAAGGCCCAAGTCGATTCACGGCCGACGGCAAGCGCAGTCTTTACGAGATGGCAATAGAGTACCTGACTGCTCAGGATGAGGACGGGTAACCAAAAGCGTCGCTGCCCTACCCGCCAGGGCAGCTGAGCGCTAGGGGGCGGCGGGGGCAATAACGCCCGGCGCTGAACCTCCGCATTCGCGGTGGTTTGCTGTTGAATAGTTACATTGTGGTCACTCTCGGGATCTACGGCGCTCCTCGGCCCCAAGAGGTGCGTGGGATGGCGGAGCCCGTGAGTGCGCGGAGGCCAACCGAGGAGGAAAGCCTCGCTTTCAGGTGATCGTTCTGCGGGGAAGCGTGGTGGCCTGATCCGGGTTCGCGTTCAAGCGTGCCGGGTCCTCGGCCACCCTGACGTGCGGAGGTCGCCCTGCTTAGTCCGCTAGTGTCTGTTGTCCGCAGGGCGCCACGTAGTCGACAACCGTACGAACGAGTCAGCGGATGGCCGATGATCGAGTCTATGGGACCGGGCCGGCCGGCGCTTCGCCGCCTAGGAATTCGGCGATGGCGGCGAACTCGGCGAGAGCCGCTTGGAGATCTTCGACTATCTCACGAGCTATGACACCCGGAGGCAGAAGACTGTCGGCGTCGTCTAGGGCTGGGTCCTTCAACCAGGTGATGTCGAGGTTGACCTTGTCCCGGGCGATCAGGTCCGCGTAGGTGAAGGGCTGGAAGCGCTCGGATTCGACGCGCTTATCGCGTGGCTTGTCCGGAAGGTAGGACTCGACGAACTCGTCGAGATCCACGCGGCGTAGCGGGCGCTGGCGGAGAGTGAAGTGCTTGCCGGTACGGAAGTCGTATACCCAGACGACCGAGGTGTTTGGGCCGCCGTCAGCGCGTGGAGGCTTCTTCTCGAAGAAGAGAACGTTGGCCTTGACGCCGCCGGCGTAGAAGATGCCGGTCGGCAGCCTCAAGATCGTGTGCAGGTCGAACTCGTCGATCAGCCGGCGACGCACCTTCTCTCCAGCGCCGCCCTCGAACAGCACATTATCCGGCAGGACAACGGCGGCCCGTCCATTCATCGCCAGCAGCGACATGATGTGCTGCAGGAAGTTGAGCTGCTTGTTTGTGGTGGTGGTGCGGAAATCGTCCCGGTCGTATGAGATGTCCTCGTTCTCAGGGGTGCCATCAGTGCCAACGACTGTGATGGCGGATTTCCGGCCGAAGGGTGGATTGGCGAGGATCAAAGAGGCATGTCGCGTCGGCTTGGCCGCGAGGGCGTCATCAACGGTGATCAGCGAGGGCCCATCTGCGTCACCGATTCCATGCAACAGCATGTTCATTGCTGCCAGCCGGGCGGTACCGGTAACCAACTCGGTGCCCCAGATCCGCGTCGCGCCAAGCGAGAGGCGCTCGTCGCGGGTGAGGTCGCGCAGGTGATGCTCTCGGATGTAGTGGTGCGCCGCGATGAGGAACCCACCGGTGCCGCAGGCCGGGTCGGCGATCGTGTCATCGGGCTGCGGCCGAGTCACCGCGACCATGGCGTCGATCAGAGAACGAGGTGTGAAGTACTGCCCGGCGCCAGTCTTTGTGTCCTCAGCACCCTTTGCCAGCAAGCCTTCATAAGCGTCACCCTTGAGATCTGTGCCCTGGATCGTCCAGTCCTCCTGTCCGATCAGATCCTTGATGAGCTTCTCGAGCAGGGCTGTCTTCGTGATCCGGTTCTGCGCATCGGCGAAGATCGTGGCCAGCGTGGTTCCATTACCCTTCCCGAGGTTCTCGAGTATGGCTCTGTAGTGACGCTCGAGGGCCTCGCCGTTGAGCCTCACCAGCGACTGCCAGTTGTATGTCTGCGGGACGACAGGCTTCGCCTCCTGCTCTGTAAAAGGGTCCGAAGAAATCTCGTCGGCCATTTTCAGAAACAGGAGATATGACAACTGTTCAACGTATTCTATGGTCGATAGCCCGTTGTCCCGAAGCACGTTGCAGTAGTTCCAAAGTTTTGCGACAAGCGAGCTCGTAGTCTGGACTCGAGCTTGATCCGGCGATGTCGATTTCAAAGTGAAAGCTCCTGCGTCGCGGTCTCGACAGAGAGCTGATCGAGTCGCCTACGTGATCCGGAGCTCTCCATGACATTCACCTCTCGATGGCCATCGGGGGCGTACCTGCTAGCTAAGGTTTCGCCATCGGCGCTATTTGTATTAGGTCGCTCGAACCGGTAGCTATCGCTTTGCGTCTGATAGTCAAAACTCCCCGTGAAGGTAAGGTTGAGGAGAGAATTGCGGAGATTTTTTGTTCTAAGCTGGGCCGAAGAGAAAGCGATAGCAAGGCGATCGATGCCTTTGTTGGCTGTCTCTAGGGCTTCGCCTAGGCTTGCCTGCGTGTCGAGTGGGGGTATTGGGATGCGCACCTCACGTAAGTGTTTCTGCGAGATGTTGCGCATGGACTCCTTAGTGCCGGTGGCCTTTGCGCTTATTTGTTTCCGTACGCATGGCGACGCCAGTGTCTCCAGTAGCCATTTTCTATCAACTTCGGCCAGTGGTACCAAACGAAGACTTTTGTCGCTAAGCAAAAGGCGTGGGCGGCATTCTCGAACTAACACCGGCGCGCCGACGTAGGCGGGCGTGTTCGCTCTGCTGACGAGGATATCTCCTCGTTTTATCTCGTGACGTGGATCGATCGCCACCCGATGGGGAACCGCCTTCTGTTCGTCTTCGCGGAATTCCCCCCAGGTCATGGCGCTGACCTTAATTACGCCCCACTCATCTTGCGTCGCCGGGCGCGGCTCACATTGAAAAGACTTTCCGGCCTCTATCCGAGCGAGGACATCACCAAGAACTCCCCACGACCAACCGTCGGGCAACGGTGCCCCAAACTCCCCGTAGTGGGTCAAATCGTTGCGCACTGCGCCGCGTAACGTCGGCAGGCGGTCCATGCATTTAGCCAGGTTTTCATTGACAAAATGAAGGCGGGAGAGCATATGCTCAAGAATATCGACGATACGGTGTTGCTCTACCAGGGAAGGCAATGGAAGTTGAATGTCCGCCAAGATCCTTTGATTGATCTTATAGATTCCAGCCGTTGTGCGGGCTTTGCTTTCAATCTGGGTGCGTATGATGGGCGATTCCCAAATGTGGCTGAAATACTCTCGGGTTACGAAACTGGGGTTAAGCCTGATGCGGATCATGGTGTCCGGGAAGGCTGCAGCCATCGGTGTTTGTCGGACGAGCGCTCCACGCCCTACGAGTCTGCGGGACCCGTTCCCTCGGCTCAGCAGAAAATCGCCCTCTGTGGCAAGAAACGGTGCCGCCTCGGTGGCCGTCCATGCTCCCGGCTTATGCTCCGAGAAGTCAACTCCTCCTGGCTTGATCGCGGTGAGGCGCAGAACCGGGAAGCCGCCTTCGAGTGTTCTGACGGAACGTCCATTGACAGGCGGATCCCTAAGCACTTCAGCAAGGCGTACCCAAGACCAGCCTTCGCGCAACGCTACATTCGTCGGTGCAATCAAGCGATTTCTCGATTCAGTTCGTCTAGCAGTGACCGAACGTCTCGGCCCGGAAAGGCGCGCTGAAACGCTCGGCCACCGCCGTGGCCGCGGAAGGGCTCGGTGTTGAAGTCGCTGGGGGCGATGCCGACGTCCGTGGTGACCACGTCGCGGATGGAGCGCAGCCACCACATCTGCTCGTCCGTGAACGTCGCGCCAGCCTGGCGCTGGCGTAGCAACCAGCCGTCGAAACGCTCCTCGACCGTGTCCCTGTATGGGCGCAGGGTGTGGTCCACTCCCAACTCGTACCGGATGAGGGAGATCAGATCGGGGATGCCCGCCTCGCGGCCGTCTGAGGCCACGGCCACACCAAGATCCTCGTAGAACGTCCATAGCGTCTCCGGTGTCCAGGCCAGCGGGGGTCTCTCGATGGTCGCCGCCAACCCCTTGAGGGCGGCGTAGGCGTCCGCTGGCGAAATCGACCGGGGGCTGGCGAGTGCGATGCTGATCGCGGCGATGCGGTCGCGCTCGTCCTTCAGCAACCGACTCCATCGGTCGATCTGCTCACGGGCACGTTCTGCCCGTGGGACTTCCCGGATCTCAGTGACTGTCACTTCGGTGGTCTCGTCGAAGACGTAATCCTTTGCCCGGCGGATCTCGATGATCTCCCGACGAAGCTCGGGATGTTCAGTGAGCGGGGCGATCGCGTCCTCGACGAGCTGGCGCGCTGCCGCCGGGCCGCCCTGCTCCAATGCCTCCTCCTGCCGGTCCGGGTCCACCGCTTGCACGATAGCGCCCGCGATCTCGGACAGGGCCTGGCCCTCGGCAGCGTGAGTGAGCAGGTCACCTTCCTCGTCGGTGAGTTGGAGGCTGAGCCGGGCGAGCCGGCCGGCGAGGATCTCGGCCTCGCTGACACTGATCGACTTCGTGCCGGCCTTGTCTAGGAGCTTCGCCAGCGATATCTGCCGTTCGCTGGCGGCCATCAGGGGTTTGGCATCGACGAGGGGGGAGGCGGTTACGCCGACCGCGTCGACGAGCACGAAGCGTGTCTTGCGTACTGTTTCGTCCGCGCCGGGAGTGACTTCGGCCAGCTCAGTCGGGTCGATCGTGCGAGCGCCGCGGCCCTTCATCTGCTCGAAGAGCACGGCGCTACGCACGTCGCGGAGGAAGAGCACGCACTCTAGCGCCTTGATGTCGGTCCCGGTTGCGATCATGTCCACGGTGACGGCGACCCGTAGGCGGGGTGAGGTCCGCATGAGCCGGATCAGCTCGTCCGGATCCTCTCCGGCTTGCCGACTCTTGTAGGTGATCTTCTTGGCGAAGTCGTCACCGCGACCGAAGACTTCCTTGACCTGAGCCAGTACATCCTCGGCGTGATCCTCACCGACCGTGAAGATCAGCGTCTTGGGCAGCTCGGCGCGGCGGGGAAACCAGCGGCGCCAGTTGTCCCGGAAGGCGGTGAGTACCGATCGGATCTCATCGACGGCGACGACCGATCGGCCGATCTGGCGGATCGTGTAGGTGAAATCGTCGTCGAGCTGTTCGTAGCGCCGCTGCCGCGTCGCGCGGTCACGGACTTGGACGGTCGTGCCCTCCTCGATCGTCGCGGAGCCCTTCTCCCGCAGCGTGTTGTGGATTTGGACCACGTCGAAGTCGACGTTCACCTGGTCGGCGACGGCCTGGGGGTAGGTGTACTCGGAGACCAGGTTGCGGCCGAAGAAACCAAGCGTCTGTAATGTCGGGGTCGCCGTGAGGCCAACGATGTGGGCGTCGAAGTACTCCAGTACTCCGCGCCACAGCCCGTAGATCGACCGGTGGCACTCGTCAACGATGATCAGGTCGAAGGACTCGATCGGGACCCGCGGGTTGTAGGACACCTCGATCGGCCGCTCGACGGCATAGGGGTCCTGCCCGTTGTCGGCGGGGTCGTCGGCGGGATCGTCCTCGTCCAACATCGTCTCGCCTTGGAGTAGCTTGTACATCCGCTGGATCGTGCAGATGACCACAGCTGAGGTCTCCTGTAGGCCGGCCGGCCCCAGACGATTGATGTTGTATATGTCGGCCAGCTTGCGACCGTCGTCCGGGGTCCTGTAGCGACGGAACTCGTCGTATGCCTGCTTGCCGAGGTTGTTGCGGTCGACGAGGAACAACACTCGCCGTGCCTTCGCGTACTTGAGCAGCCTGTAGGTCTGCCCGACCGCTGTGTAGGTCTTGCCTGCGCCGGTGGCCATCTGGATCAAGGCCCGCGGTCGATCGCGAGCGAGCGAGTGCTCCAGACCGGTGATCGCATTCACCTGGGCAGGGCGCAGGCCGTTCGGCTCCAGCGTAGGCAGCTGACGTAGCGCGGCGCGCAGTGTCGGAACGGCCCGCGTCTCGGCCGCGCGCCGCATCCACTCCGCCAGGCTTGCCGGGCGGTGGAAGCTGAACACCTCCCGGGAACGGGCGTCCGGGTCAAGCCGGTTGACGAAGTAGGTCTCCGCGCCGGTCGTCGCATAGCGGAAGGCGAAGGGCTCGTCGGCGTGCCAGACGGCCAGGAGGTGATCCCTCGTGACGCCACCAGCGTATCGATCGTTCTGCTCGACTGCGCTCGAGAGATGGTCGCCCTCGCGCTTCGCTTCGACGACTCCGACGATCTTGCTGTTGACGAACAGGACGTAGTCGACGCGGCCCGTCGCAACAGTGAACTCCCGCACCGCGACACCGGTACCAGCGTTCGGGTTGACCTCGTCGCGGTTCTGAATGATCCAACCGGACGCTCTTAGCATCCCGTCGATCACCTTGCGAGCCTCTACCTCGTTCAGCGGCGCCGGGCGGTTGGCGCGATGGATGAACGCGTCACGGCTCGCGGCGTCGACTCTCTTCGGCTGTGTGCGAGTCACCTCGTACGCAGCCCGCTGGACAGTCCGCAGTTCGTCGATCTGGGCGGTGAGCTGCGCGACCTGGTCGAGCAGCTCGCGCCGGTTCGTCTCGGCGCTAGCGATCAAGCTTTCGGCGGCGGCCCTCGCCCTACGTTCCGCCTCGAGATCGTTGGCGGACTCGGTCAGCCGAGTCCTTGCCTCCGTCAGTGCCTTCCCGTAACCGTCCAGAGCGTCCCGCAGCTCCGCCAGTTCGGCCGGATCGGTGATCCCTGCGTTCTCGCCGGGGTCGGTAGGCGGGACGAACTCGGGGACCGTGCGCCGACTCTCCGTCGTATCCTGGAACCAGATGCCGAGCTGGTAGCACGCTCGGACGGCGGCCAATGCCCGGGTCGTGTCGAACAGATACCGGTGCGCGGCCCGGTTGCGCTCCTGGCGTACTTGATCGAAAAGGTCCCGAGTTTCGGGGACTAGGACTCTAGCCCTGGTCAGCGCGTTCAGCCGGTCGATCTGACGGTCGCCGTTGACGCGCATGCCGGTGCTGGTGATGAGTTCTTCGGTCATCACCTCGCCGAACTGGCCTGCGTGGATCAGGGAGGCGTTCGGGTTGGTGAATACCGTCGTCTCGGCGAGCGCCCCGCATAGCGACAACAGCTGATTCACTCGGTAGAGACGTCCGAAGTTCGGCGATGCCTGCGCCAACTCCAGCAGCCGCGCGTCCACGCAAGTCCCCCACTGCCTGACCCGATAAGGACGACCGATTTTAGTTCAGCGTCCTACTCGCGTGCCGGCGACCCGCCGGCCGCCGGTCGGTACGCCTGACGGGCGAAAGCTCGCTGGTCCTCCGAATTACTCCGCATACCGTGACGCTGTGTTGCTCCTAGGGAGTCGGATTTGCTGGTCGCGTGGATCGTCTTGCTGACAGGCAAGTAACTCATCGGAGTCGAGCCGTGTGGGTCGAAGGCGCGCCGATCTGGTAGGTAGGCGCCCGACGCGAGCACATTGACCGTCACCGCTACGGGGGCAGGAGACTCTTCATGAGGCTCTTGGTGATCTCAGGTGGTGCGGGCATCGATACCTCGACGAGCTTGGATAGTGCCCGTCGATCACGCTCTGTCAGCCGGGACGCGGATGACGGGTGGCAGAGAATCTTGCGAGCGGCGTGGCCCTCGCGAGCCGCGAGCGTCTCGCGGGCCAGGTGAGTAACGATCAGCTCTGAGTCGGGGTGGTCGGCTTTCCCCGCCAGCTCGACGATCGTGACGGCAAGGTTTGTAGCGAACGCTTCGTAGCCGGTGCCGAGGCGAAGGTGGAGGTAACGTTCTGTCATGGTTCTGACGGCTGAAGCCGGCGGATCACCCGTCCGCTCGAGGCAGAGCACGATCAGGCATGCGGCGAGGGCACGCTCCCATGACGTAGTCAGCTCTGAGCCGTCGAGTACGGCGATCGCCGCTGTCGGGTCGCTGCGGGCGACGTGGGCGAGGATCAGCACCTGACGTCCGTCCAGCAAGCGGCGCCCCACGCCATGGTGCCGCTCGGCGTGGGCGAGGGCATCGGAACAGAGGCCGTCGTGGACAAGCGCCCTGATGCCCTCGGCGAGAAGGACAGCCCAGAGCCAGCGGACGACCTGGCGGTGATCATCTGTAGTCCGGGTGAGCGCGGCGAAGGAGACGGCTCTGCCGTCGATGACGGTGTCGCCGCGAGTCCGGACGGCGTGGTGGAGCGCGTCGAGTTGCTGGTGGGCGCCGCGTCCATCGCCGGCGCGGATACGGAGCCGGGCGAGGTTGATCAGTGGCTCGAGGGCGTGTCTCGCACCGTCGGCGTCGAGGGGCTGGGCGGCTGCCCAGATGTCGTAATGGCCCCAGCAGAGTGATCGGGCGAGATCGGGGAGGCCACAGTCGCTGGCGATGAGGGCGGCGTTGTTCCAGGCCCGGGCGGTGAGGGCCTGCCGGGCTGGGCCGGTTGTCTCGCGGGCTGATCGCGCGAGGTCGGCCACGTCGCGGACCCGCTCGGCGAGCGGCCCGCACGCGGGTCGCGGTCGAGGGACGAGTGGGAACCGGCGGGCAATGTCGTCGTTCATCCCTGTGCCCAGGTGATGCCGATGGGGGAGTGGGGCCGGTCGAGAACGACGTGGCTGGCGGGCGCTGCGCGTCGCCCGGAGGCGGGGACGGTGATCTGAACGTTCGCGCCCCGGTGCTCGCGGTTCCAGGCGCGGATCTGTTCGACCATGCGGCCGGCCAGTGCGGCGCCGGCCGGTCCGTGTCCGATGACGCCGACTTCGTTCCTGCTGGTGCCGTCAGCGGCGCGCGGCGCCGGGCGCAGGGTGAGGTAGGCGACGCTGCCGGCGTCGGCGGCCGCCATGGCGCCCCAGCCGAACTGGGGTCGAACCAGCCCCTGGTCGATGGCGCGGCGGGAGGCCTGCATGCGGAGCAGGCCGCTGTCGACGGCGCACGTCAGCCAGAGGTCGAGCCATTCGAACGATTCCGGCCCGGCGAGCTGGACGCCGGTCCACGCCTCGGTCGCCGGCGCCTCAAGGACACCGGTGAACGCGGCCGCGTCCCAGGTGTGCTCGCGGAAGGTCTGCAGCGTGACGTCACCGTTGGCGGTGAGCGGAATGATCCGGCGAACGTCGTCGCCGATTCCGCGCAGGGGCATGAATGTGCACATCTCGATGGAGCGGCTGCGCCACACGTCGCCGTCCCGTTCGAAGGCGATGGACCGGGAAATGGAGCCGCGCAGCCGCAGCGGCACGACGATGCGGCCGGTGGGGGCGATCTGCTCGAGCCAGGCCGACGGCAGGTCCCAGGCGCCGACGGTCGCGATCAGCCGGTCGTAGGGCGCGCCGCTCGGGTCGCCGAGGGCTCCGTCGGCGAGCAGGACCCGGACGTCGGGGTAGCCGGCGTTGGCGAGGGCCTTGCGGGCACCGTCGACGAGATCCTCGTCGACATCGATCGTCGTGACGTGGCCGGCCGGGCCGGCCAGGTGCGCGAGCAGGCCCGCGTTGTAGCCGGTTCCAGCGCCGATCTCCAGGACGCACTGGTCGGGTTCGACGAGGAGCTGCTCGAGCATCATCGCGACGACGGTGGGCTGGGACGCGGCGCTGATTGAGACGCCGGCCCCGTCGTGCTTGGTGTAGACGGGTTCGTCGGCGTACGCGTCCGCGACTGGCACGCCGGGGAGGAAGACATGCCGAGGCACGGTCCGCAGCGCCTCCTCGACCCGAGCCGAGCGGACGGCGCCGTGTTTGCGGAGCTGGTCGGCCAGAGCACCGCGCAGCGGGCCGCTGGTGGAAGCGGCTGCCTTGGCGTTGGTGGGGGCGGTGCCGTCGGCGTCGTTCATGATGATGTCCTTCGCGAGGGTCGAGAGGGTGGCCTGCTCCGAGTAGGTCAGGCCGAGACGGTTCCAGAAGAAGATCACGTGGTGGGCGATCACAGCGCGGAGACCGCGTTCGAGGCTTCCGGCTCGGGCCAGGGCGGCGAGGCGTTGTCCGGCCCGCTCGAAGGCCGCTGACCAGTCGCTGAGCGCGGACAGGGCGCCGCCCGCGACCAGCCTGCCGCCGGGGCTGGCATCGACGGTCATCAGGCGGGTCATCGCGGGAGTCAGCGGCGAGCGCTCGGCGGCCCGGCGTCTGGCTGGGGCCTCCGGCCGGTGTTCGGCGACGCGGCTCCAGATGTCGCCCTGCTCGTACCAGTCCTGTTCGGCGGCGCGGAACAGCACCCCGCAGAGCAGGAGCGCGAGCTCGCGCCGGCCGACGTCCGCGAGCGCTGCCGGCTGGGCGAGGTAGTCGAGTACGTGGCGGCTGTCCTGGCTGAACAGGTCGTGGGCGACGTGCATCGCGGCTGGGCCGCCGAAGGCAACGGCTTCGGGCTCGTAGATGCCGGCTGTCCAGCCCACGATCTGACCGTCGGCGGCGAGCTCGTCGAGGAGCTTGCCGAGCTGGTAGTGGGCGTCTTCGGCCGCGGGCCGGTAGCGCAGCCGCCAGCATGGGTTCTTCCGGACGAAGAACCACCCGTCGATCAGCCCGGCGTCGTTCGCGTGCAGCAGCGCGGCACGTAGCGGCCCGGCGGCCACCTGCTCGGCCGCGGCCCGGCTGGCGAACTCGACGGTGGCCTGGTGCCAGTCTCCGACGTCCATGAACATGACTCCCCTCAGCCGATCAGCAGACATGCGTCCCAGCCCCAGACTGGGCCGCTTGCCGACGCTGAGTGCAGGGCCAGCGCGATGCCGGCAGCACCTTCCAACAAGCCGGGGCCGCTCTCCGGCGGCGCCTCCCGGGGCGTGACGTCGGTGTCATGCTCGGTGATCCGAACGAGCAGGCGCGGCGCGAGGTCAGCGAGCGCCGCCGGGCTGGTCGCGTCGGCCGCGGCGCGTTGGGCGATGTGGGCGAGACCGGCGATGCCGTGGCAGAGCGACAGGTCGGTGGTGAGGGCGAGCTGGGCCGGGTCGGTCAGCGCGGTGAGGAGGGCCTGCTCGGCCGTCCGTTGCCGGTCGGTGTCGCCGAGGGCAAGCGCCGCGAGCTGCTGGGCTCGGGCGATGCCGGCGGTGCCGTAGCACCACGACGGGCGACCCGGCCCGGTGCTGGCTGGCCGCTCGGCGCGCAGGCCGCCGCAAGTGATCCAGTACGGCCACCAGACTCCGGTGGCGCCTTCCTGGCGCCATCGGTCGAGCCAGGCCTGGATGCGTCGGATGGCGTCGCGCTGGCCCTCGACCATCACCCCGTCGCGCATCGCGAGAGCGAGCAGCGCCAAGGGACCGGCGATGCCGTGGGCCATCCCCGTGTTCGCGTGGCCGCCCGGGAAGTCAGGCGATGCCTGCCCGGAGGGCGCCACGTCGGTCCACCAGCCGGGCATCGTTTGACCTGCGTCGATGACCGTTGCGGTGACCGGCTCGATGACTGGTTCGGTGAGCCGGACGAGGTAGCACAGCACGGCGCGGATGAGGTCTCCGTTGGGATCGCGGCGGAGGAGATAGGCGCCGAGCCCGGCCAGGCCGCGGATGGCGTCGAACTCGGCCAGCGCCGGGCGCGCGCCGCGGTCCATGCGGCGATAGGCGCGGTCGATCCGGCGGCGGGTCATTCCGGCGATCTGGCGGTCGAGGACGTCGAGCGCCGTGCCGTATCGGCCGGGCCGGTCGGCCGCGCGGTTCAGGACGAAGGCGAGGGCAGGCGCGCCCTGATGGAGGTGGCTGCCAGGACCGGCCTGGACGGCGTCGCGGGTCGCGTAGGCGAGCCAGTCGTGAGCGCGGCGCCAGGGGCCGAAGCCGGCGCGGGCGCGTTCGACATGTAACAGAGCAACGCCGAGAGCGCCGTGCGCCAGGGACTGCGGCCACCACCGCGGGACCGCCGCGGTAGGCGGCGCGTCGAGCCGGTCGGCGATGGCGCTGGCCAAGGCCGCGGGGCCAGTCGTGACGGGCGCGGTCACCGCGTGTCTCCGCCAGCGCGGGCAGTCCAGGCGAGGGCCGCGGCGCGGGCAAGGCCGAGGCAGCGGGCCTCGTCGTCCCGGTCGATGCCGACGGCCCGGATGTGATGGGCGTGAAGCAGCGCGATCAGCACGGCGTCCGGGCCGATGGCGATGTCCGTCATGAGGCTGGCGCGGTAGGCCGCCAGCGCTTCGTCGCGGTCCTTCCAGGCCGAGACGATCTGGTCACCGCCGGGCGCCGCGCGCAGCGCGGCCCAGTCGCCGCAGGGGTCGGCGAGGCGCACCGCGTCCGCGAGCAGGCCGCGCGGGCGCGGCGCAAAGGTCGCGCGCGGTGCGTGGTCGATCAGCCAGCGCATCCCGGCCGCTGTGCTGCCGGTGAAGCTGATCGCGATGGCGACGAACTGGGACGCCGCGCAGACCCCGGCCTCCGGCCGGGACGGCTCGGCGAACTGGCTGAGTAGCGCGCGAGAGTCGGCGGCGAAGACGGTTTCGGCTGCGGACATGGTCGGTCCGCTGCCCCAGCGGCCGGTCTCGGGGCGATAGGTCGCGAACGCCAGGTCGGCCAGAAGGCCCTGACGCCGTAACTGGTCCGCCCAGTTGGCAACCCGGGTCGCAGCCGTCCCGAACTGCGCCGGGTCGGGCAGGGCGAGGCGGAGCCGGAGGTGCCACTCGGGGTCCCGGTAGCGGATGAACCACCAGACCGGCGGCTCGTCCCAGGTGTTCACCAGGCGGGGCAGATGCTGGGCGAGGATCTCGGGTTGCCGGTCCGGGTGTCCGTAGAGCTTCGCGTAGAGCCATCGGGACGCGCCGGGCAGGTGATCGTCATCCCGGCGCACGACCGGCGCGGCGATGAGGGTAGGTGGCGGCGGCCGACGACTGGGCGGTGTGGCCAGGAGCGGGACGACGATCTCGTGCGGCCGGCCGTCGAACCAGCCGAAGGCCTCCGTGCCGGGAGCTTCGGTGAGCCGCGCGCGGCCGGACCGCTCAAGATGCGCCCGCAGCACCGCGAGATGCGCGGGTTCGGCCAGGTTCAGGCGCAGGTGACGGTCCCCGTCGGCCAGGTTCGCCACCGTGGGGAGGCCGCGCCGGTCCCGCCAGCCGTCGAGCGCCCGGCGCCACGCCTGCCACGGCGCTTTTCGATCGGGCAGGTCGTTGGCGTCGAGCATCCAACGGGCTGACGCCAGGATTGTCTGTCTGTAGCGGACGCGCGGCAGGTAGGGGAGCCGGAAGGCGGCGCCCCAGTCGAAGCCGCTCACGACGGTCGACTGAGCCCGGGCCACCTCGCCGAGGAAGCGGGCCAGCTGCGGGGTGTGGAAGCGGGGCTCGAGTGCGTGCAGCGCCGTCGGTTCGACCCGGCGGCGCTGGGAGAGCGAGGCCAGGCAGAGCCGCTCGCCGTCGCTGGTCACGGCCAGATCCGCCAGCGGCAGCACGGTCCCGTCCGTCGCACGGTGCTCGCCGAGGCTGATGAGAGCGGGAAGCATCGTCGGCGCCCGCGTCACGTTCCCGGCGACAGGATCAAGCGGGGCGAAGGAGATCTGAGCGACCAGTGCGTCCGGATCATTCTCGGCTAGGCGGGCGAAGGCCATCGCCATCCGATGCCGGTCGGCCGCCGGCAGCAGGTCGAGGAAGCGGCCGGTCATCGTGCCCACGCCGCGCGAGATGCTGAGGACCGCCAGGCTGAAATCGCCTCGCTCGAGCTCGGCGGCTGAGGAAGCGTGTAGCTGGCAGCACAGCTCCAGGTGCGGGGGTACCCGGGCCTGCTGCAGGTCGTCCGCGGCGAGTTCGGCGACCAGCCGGTCATCCAGGACGATCTCGTCGCGCCTCTCGAACGCCGCGGCCTGAGCGAGGGCGAGCAGGCGGTCGTCGCGGGCGGTCAGCGCCCGCGACGGTTCGGCTGATGTGCTCGCCGCGTAGCCGGCCGGGAAGCCGAGACCGACGTCGGGATCGACCAGGTCCAGGACGGGGACGAGCGCACCGATGCCGTACCGCTCGAAGAAGCGCCCGTGGTAGGCGTGCCAGGCCGGAGCCCCGAGCGGGTGCGGAGTGAGCCGGGCGAGCACGGTGGTCGCGGTCTCGGCAGCCCGCAACACTGTCGATGGCAGTACGAGCGAGCAGTCGAGCAGGAGATCGACCGCCAACGGCTGGCGGCCGGCGGTGCTGAGCGTCGCCATGCGGCGGGTGACGGCTGTACGGGCGGCACGAACCCGCGGCTTGTAGTCGTCGGATTGTCCGTCGGCAGCCTCATCGAACTCGCCGCTGTGGCGACCCAGGTTCCGTCGAACTTCCCGGAGTCCCAGCAGAAGGTCCGCTGCCTCGGGGACGTCGGCGGCGCTCACACCGTCGAGCTGCTCCAGCACAAAGCCCAGGGGATCGGGCGCCGTGCTCGGCGGTCGCAGCGCGCTGAGCAGCACGCCGTTCATGGCGAGGTCGTCGACCAGTGCCTCGATCGAGCTGGGGGCGGCGGACGGAAACTCCGCCAGGAGCTTTCCGACAAGTGACTCGCGGCTGATTGGCTCCCGCGCGGCGCCGATCGCTGCCGCCACCGCGCGGGTCCGCCGCACCGAGACTTCGACCGGCGTCGCCCGTGACGCGCCCGCCGGCCTGGTCGGGAACGGCACCACCAGCCGGTTCCCACGGCTGAACGCCAGGTTGTTCACCACGACGGGCAGTCGCTCGCGCAGCGGCGGGCACGCCTCCAGCCGGCCAGTGACGTCGGCGAGCCAGGCGGCGTCCGGCCGGGCGACCGCGCGATGCTGGTCGCCCCAGCGCATGACCAACTCGTCGCCGACCGACGCGGGAGCGACTCCGGCGAACAGGCCGAACGGCGTGGCCCGCCCAGTCATCCGCAGCAGGTACCGGACCAGCGCCAGTGCCGCGCGCCGCGTCGCCCGTGGATCAGCGAGCCGGCCCGCGCGGGCCTCCTCCAGGTCACGCGCCAGCGACGGGCTGGCGTGCTCGACGGCCTCGACGACCGCCGGCAGCGACCACACCGCCCGCAGCCACGATCGCCATTGTTCGACCCCCTCGGGCGTGGTGTCCCCAAGATCGGGCCAGCCGGGTACCGTGATGTCGGCCTGGGCCGCCGTGCGTACCAGTACGCCGTCGACAGCCTGGTACAGCCGACGGCGGGGATCCAGGTCCACCTGCGTCTCCAACCCGAACGCTGAGCCTGATGGGTGGGGAGCGCGGTCAGCCCATGTTGGTGGCGCACGCCTTCGGGCAGGTACTGGTGCAGCCGTCGTCCGTGAGATTGATCAAAAGGGCGATGTCGCCCTGCTCGACGAAGCGGATGTCCAGGTCGAACGGGTCGTCCTCGGCCCACTCGTCCGCCGCCAGCGCCTCGCTCGCCACGTTGCTGATGGTCATCCTCGGCTCCCTTCGGGTGTCCTGCCTGTGATCGGAACGGCGTGTTCAAGGCCCGCGCTGCCGGATGTCAGCCCGTGCTTGCGGATAGATTTGCATAGATCCGCATGGAGAACAAGAGCGATACGCCGCTTGATCTGCTCTATTTGAGGCTACGAGGACCTTGACGGGAAGCCGTGGGCCGCCGCATGCTCCGAAGGGTCATGGATAGATCTGCATAGGAAGGGCGGACCCGTGGTATTACGACAGGTGGCCGGCGGCTGTGATGACATCCAGACCTGTCCCGGTGTGTTCGTGGAGGGCGAGGACGTGGTGGTCCAGGGATACGTGATCGACGCCGACACCGAGGCGCAGCTGCGCTTCGCGACGAACGAGAGCGCCGTCCGGCTTCCGCGTCAGCTCATCCTGGAGGCCGCCCAGGCACTGACGGAAAGCCCATGACACCGGACGAGCTGCTAGAGCTGCACCGATCCTTCACCGCCAGCGTCGTCCGGCTGGAGACGCTCCAGCACTACGCCGTGCCGGGCGACGACGAGCGGCAGCGGGCCTACCGCGAAGGCCGTCCTCTGCCACCGCGCGAGGGGAAGTCCGCGACCGTCCGACTCATCCAGGACGCGGTCCGGGCGGGGAAGGCATTCGAGCGCATCCACGTCGTCGACGTGCCGCTGAGCGACTACGTCCGCTACGAGCTCGACGCCGCCTACCCGGAGAATGTCGCCGCCGGCGAGCAGGTCTGGATCGTCGACCGGGCGGCCCACCCCGGCCTGGAGAACGCGCGGTGGGACTTCGTCCTGGTCGACGCCGGCACCCCCCACCCCGCCGTCGCCTGGTATGACTACACGGCCGATGGCCAGCTCACCGGCTACCGGCGCGGCAGCCCCGACGACGTCGACGGCTGCACCGCCACGATCGCGCTGGCCCGCGCGCACGCCCTGTCCCTCGCCGACTTCATGACGTCCAGCTTTCGAGAGGCCCAGTAGCAACGGTATGGCCGCATTCGGAGCCGCCAGCGAGCGCGAACGTCTCGGGCGCTCGCTGGGTCGGCTCCGCGCGGGCGTCGGCCTGAGCCAGCCGCAACTCGCCCGCCAGCTCGGCTGGTCCCAGGCGAAGGTCTCCCGCGTCGAAGCCGGCAAGCAGCGGGTTGCCCTGCCCGACGTCGAGGCATGGTGCCAGACGACCGGCGCCAGCCCGGAGCGGCGCCAGGAGATCATGGCGCTCGCCGAACAGGCTCTCCTCGGCCCCGCGTCCTGGGAGGGAGTGAGCGACCATGGCAACCTTCAGCGGGCAACAGCCGAGATGGAGGCCCGGGCCGGGCTCGTCAGCGTCTACCAGCCGGCGATCATCCCCGGGCTCCTGCAGACCGCCGCGTATGCCCGGCGGGTCTTCTCCGCCGGCCCGGACGGACCGCCGGCCGACCTCGCCGACCGGGTACTGCACCGGCTCGAACGCCAGCGCATCCTCTACGACGACGCCACCCGGCTGCGCTTCGTGATCCCCGAAACCGTGCTGCGCTGGCCAGTCGGCCCGGCCGACGAGCACCGCGAACAGCTCGCCCGCCTCGACGAAGTCCGCATGCGGCCCAGCGTCGACCTGCGCGTCCTCCCCGCCGACCCGCCGCCCTCGCCGGTTTGGCGGACCAGCGGCTTCGTGCTGTTCGACGAGATGGCCGAACCCGACGACCAAGGGCCGCTCGTCCACCTGGAGACGCTCACCCGGCCCGTCGACATCGACGAGCCGGACCAGGTCGACGCCTACCGCCGAGCCTTCGAACGCCTGCACGCCGCATCCCTCGCCGGAGACGACGCACGGGAGCTGATCTGCCGGATACGGCACGAGACGGCCTGACCGCCGGCCTCAGCGGCCATCGCCGCCCCCGTCCGCGGACTCGCTCAACGGCCGCGGATCGAACAGGAGCGGCACGATCAGCACCGAGTCCGTCCCGCGTTCGCGAGCCCGCTCCAGCGCGGTGCGACGGTCCAGATAGGCGCCGACGGCACGAATCGGGCGCAACGACTCCGGATCGCACTCCACAGCCGTTACCAGGCCGAGGTCCCGCACCGCCGACGGTCGCCGCTCCCGGTCGGTGGCCAGAAGCATGTCGGCGATCTGACCCAGCGCCGACCGCTCGGCTTCGTAGCCGTTCATCTGTCAAGCGCCCTTCCCCGCACCGCTCCGGTGAAGCTCACCCAGGATGAGCGGTCGCCGGCCGGGCGGGTGAAGCCCGCGTCCTCGAGCAGGGCATGCCACGAGCCGGCTGGTTCCGCCGCGCCGGCGTCCGGCAAGCGGTCGTCATCGGACCAGCCGATCCGGCGGTCGTCGTCCGGAATCAGAATGGGCTCTTCGGAATCGTCAGGACAGCCAGCGGCGTCGCGGCTCACAAGGCACCGCCCACCCGGGAGCGCAGGCCCTGAACGTAGGCCGGGCGGCGCGGACCGCACCGCTCCGTCGGGTCGCCCTCCAGGACGGACAGCGACACATCCCAACAGCCGGTCGCGCTTACCTGGCCGACCGTCAGCGCTCCGGCCGGGAGCTGGGAGAGATCCACGACCCACAGCCGTCCGCTTCCCACCTGGACCAAGCCGTGGGCCCAGTCGTGCGCGCGGTCGACAGTCGGCGCTGAACCGAGATGATGACCCGAGCCGCCGGCCACCACGACCGGGCAGGATCCGGGCCGCCGCCGGCTCGCGCGGCCATCGGAACTGGTCATCAAGGACCTCCTGTGATCATCTCGTCGGGTTGGGCACCTGGGCTGGTGCCGTGTCGCCGCTGAATCGGGCTGTTATTGCGACCAGGCTGACGCCCCGCACCGGGCGGGGACCTGACGTCAGTCCGCCCGGTGCGGGCACCATCAGGACACTCCTAGCGAGGCGCCCGAAACAGCACAGCGTGATAGCCAGCTCCGCCAATCAGGCCGTCGGCCACCCACGAGTTAGCCATTTCTTGCACATGACGCGGCTGGAGGGCGCGGCCAGGCTAAAGAGAGGCCCGCGAAACGCTATTCTTGGGGCAATCAGCGGCGTTCACAGTGAGGACCGGCGCTCATGGGCGCGAAGGAGCACCCCGGATGGCTGCCATCCCGGCTGCGCGAAGCTCGCGATGCGCACGGGCTTACCCTGGACGAGGTCGCCAGCAGGATACGTAACCTTGGGGATGTCGGTTTCCGGCCGCCGGCCGCGACGTTTCAGCAGGTGGGGCGGCACGAACGCGGGGAGGTCTACCCCGGTCGCTACTACCGGCGTGCCTACTGCCATATCTTCGATCGGGACGAGCCCTCGCTGGGTTTCCGGGACCGTCGTCCTTGGGAAGCTGATCGCTCCGGCCGCGCGGCTGCTGGGTCACGCAACCCGCTACCGGCCGGTTACCCGCCGCCGCCGGTGGCCCCCACATTCGGCGTAGGGGGCGGGGGCCTGGCCGCTCTCTGGCACGCCGACCTTACCGAGGTAGCCGCTGTTGTCTCAGCCGATGCTGACCCGGGCGGGTGGAACGACGCGGTGCTGGGCTGGATTCTCCGGTCCACCGCTTCTCCCCGCCCGAGCGCCGCCGCCGGTGCGCAGGTCGGCGCCCACGAGGTCGAAGCCCTTCGCGCGACGACCGCGATGTTCACAGAACTCGACTTCCGGTTCGGTGGGCATCACGCGCGCCGAGCGCTGATCCAGTTCCTGGCCACCGACGCCGAGCAGCTCCTGAGCGGCAGCTGCACCGACGCCACCGGCCGAGAGCTACGCGCCGCCGTGGGAGAAGCCTGCCTGCTGACGGCCTGGATGACCTACGACGCCGGTCTGCAGGGACTCGCCCAGCGCTATTTCGTGCAGGCCCTCCATCTCGCGCAGGTCGCCGACGACCGAATGCTCGCCGGTGGCGTCCTTGCCGCCATGAGCCACCAGGCCACCTACCTCGGCCGTGGACATGAGGCCGCGAACCTCGCCCGCAGCGCCGCGATGGCCACCATGGGCGCGGCGACACCCACGCTCACCGCGCAGTTCCTCGCGATGGAGGCCCGCGGCCATGCCAGCAGCGGCGACGCCGCCGCGTGCCACGCCGCCCTGTCGGCCGCCGAACGCGCCTTCGATCATGGCGGCACATCCGACGATCCTGACTGGGTCAGCTACTTCGACGAAGCTGAGCTGTACGCCGAGTTCGCGCACTGTCACCTCGACCTCGCCCGTTCCCACGACGCCGTCGAGTGGGCCAGCCGCTCCCTCGCCTTGGCGTCCGGACAGGCGCCTCGCAGCGACTATTTCGTGATCATGGTGGGGGCCAAGGCGCACCTCGACCAAGGCCAGCCTGACGCGGCCTGCCGGCTCGCCAGCGAGGCCATTCCCCTCGCCGACCAGTTCAAGTCCGCCCGGTCAGCCCGCTACCTCGCGGAGTTCCGCGCAAGGCTCCAGGCGTTCAAGCGGAGCCCCGTGGTGCGAGCTTTTGCCGATCAGGCAACCAGCCACCCGTCCTGGAACGCCCTCGCATCAGAAGGGTGACCAGTCCCGCCGGCTTCTCCCCGTCCGCAAGGCAGATATCCGCTTCTCGTACTCGGCCGCCGCCGCCGGGTTCTCGCCGATGTTCTGCGCCAGCCAGGCGACCATCATCACCTCGCGGACGGCCCGCAGGACGGGATATCCCGACCACGATCGGATGTCGTATCCGTAGATCTCGACGAACTCGGCGTATTCGGCCTCGCTGACCCAGCCGAAGCTGTCGGCATACATCGCGGTCAGGACCAGGTCCCACTCCCGTGGCCCCACCGCGAACATATCCAGATCGATCAGGACGGCCATACCGTCGCCGTCGTGAACGACGTTGCCCGTATCCGCGTCCCCGTGCACCGGCCCTGGAGGCAACACGAACACCAGCCGCTCATACGCGGACCCGAGGATCGCGATCGTCTCTAACAGAAACTGGCGATCATCTTCTGGCATATCGGCAGCCGTCCGAACTCGCCGGTAGGTTCGCCCGAACGGCTCGACGGTGGGCAGTGGCAGATCTCCTGGCGGGATGAGCGCGTGCAACGAGCGCAGCAGCGCCGCGAGCTCCGCGGGAGTCCCGTAGTCGTCGCCCCGCTCCAGCCAGCGCCAGAACGTGACGGGGAAATCGCTGGCGACGATCGGCTGGCCCCCGATCTCGTCGGCGACGCGCACGACCGACAAGCCGGCCGCCGCCAGCCAGGCCGACACAGCGATCTCTTTCCGGGCCGCTTCGAGGTAGTCCGCCGTCCGCGCGACCCGGGCCACGAGCGGCGCCGTCGCGAGGCGATACAGCGCGTTCTCACCGATGCGGAGCAGTTTCGCACCCGCGGCATCGATGCCTATCGCCTCACAGGCCGCGCGCAGCGCGCTGTCGGCCTCCGTCCGCCCGAACCGATCATGGCCGGCCGCCCACCTACACCCGGAGGACTCCACGGAACGTCAGCCTAGACAAGCAGCGAGCAGCAGCCGTTCCGCGGTGCGGCTGAGGGCGAGTGCCGTGAGGGCACGTGGGTGGTGTGATCCTGCGCACATTGGTGGCGGAATGTGATTGTCTAAATTGGGGCTCGGTGATGCTTGCCGGCCTTCGGCGGCACGGTCCGGCACTCGACGGCTCGCCCGAGGAATACGTACGACACGGTAGGTCAACCTGAAACTGCGACCATCGCTTGCCAGCGCCTGGTGTAGGGCGGATAACGACAGTGGCGGACGATGGTCGAGCCTCTCGGAGGTCGATATGGGCGCTTGCGTCGCGGACGGCGGCGATTCAGGGAGGCAGCGACTGTGGACGGTTCGGGATCTTGCGGACTTTCTTGGTGTCCCGGTGAACACGATCTACAAATGGCGCGCCACGGGCTACGGGCCGCCGGCGTACAGGGTCGGAAAGTATCTCCGGTTCCGGGTCGAGGAAGTTCTCGCCTGGCTTGCCGCGCGTAAGAAAGAAGAATAACGGTAGAGTCACGCTTTCCGTAGCGGCGCCCGGGCTCGGCTCGGGGCGCGAAGTCGGGATCGGTGACTATGAGGCCGGCCCAGGGACGCCGCTGGCACCCGCGCCGTCGGGCCTGATCGCCGGTGTCGGGCCGGCGATCTTTGCGCGTTGGCTCAGGCGCCGAAGTTCTGCAAGGTAACGGCGGGCGGTGCCTTCGTGGAGGCCAATGGTTGGGGCCAGGTCACGGGCAAGCTGGTAGTCGCTGCGGGTGTCGCCGGGGTCGAGCCTGGCGACCTTGGCGACGAGTTGGGCTCGTTTGCTTCCCGGTCGCGGCATGCCCGTGCCGTCCCTTCCGGTTGTCACGGCGGCCGGCGTCACCTCACTTCTGGTGCGCTCGAGCGTCGCGTCCTTGTCGGCCCCGGCGCCGAGTCCTCTGGTCCCGGACGCATCCGCCGAGTCGACCCGCCGTAGGAGCAGTTCCTGGCTGATGGCCAAGGCCAGCGGCGACCATGCGGCGGCAAGCCGGCCGATCACACTGGGCTGGGCGTGAGCGACATTGGCGACAAGGCTGGCGATGGCCCCGAGGGCCAAGCCGGTAGTGGCGAGGGCGGAGCGGGGACGGCTGGCGCGGCGATCGGCCAGGAGGGTTAGCGAGGAAACGAGGATCAGTCCGTCGACGGAGAGCGGGATCAGCGCGGCGGCGAGCGGAGACTCGCCGTGGGCGCGGACGACGTCGTGCACGTGCTGGTAGCTGACGACCGCGGCGATGACGGCGATCGCCGCGGTGCCCAGCGCCGTCACGGCGCGCAGCCCGATGTCGGTCGGGTGGCGCCTGGCTGAGCCATCAGATCGGTGTTCCCTTCCCACGGCGGCGCAAGATTCGTTCGCGATCATCGACCTTTCCCGGCGCCTTGGTGAGATCGGCCGGCGGTCGGCGGCGAAACCGTCAATAGTCACAGGGCGGCCTCCAGGAACGGCGGGCTGTCGATCTCGGCGCGGTCGGCCGTCAGGTCGGGAGAGGCCAGTTCCGTCCAGCGGTCGCGGATGCCTGGGTCCGCGGGCGGCGGTCCGAGCGCGCGGTGAGCCGCGGGCGTGTGCGGGGCCGCGGCAGGCTGGGTCGGGGTGAGGCCATTGCGGTGGCGCCAGCGTTCGATGCCCGTGGCCGCCCGATCCCAGGCGGCGGCGGTCGTCTCGTCGCGTTCACCGAGCAGGTCGGTTAGATAGTCAGGCGGGTCGACGGCGGCGTCGACGACAGCGGCATCGGCATGGATGTCCAGCGCGGCCTCGATCAATCGGATCCGCCGTTCGGCCGCCGAGTGGCCGACGACGTCTGCCTGAGTGACCTCGGATCGACTGTGCGCGGGTCGTCGGCGGGCATGGAGTTCGGCGGCGAGTTCGCCCGTCGGCCGGAGCGCGAGATGGTGGGCTTCAGCCTGGTCGAGCTGGGCCCGGGTGACCTTCCAGTCGTGGCGGGCGCTGGCCGGCGGAGGCTCGTTGTAGGCGTCGACGTCGATGCCCAGCGAGGCGCTGAGCAGGGTGAGGCGATGATCGAGGACGGCGAGACCGTCGCGAACGGGGCCGCCGTCGATCGCGGACAGGCTTCGGCTGATCTGTTCGAGGTCTCGTCCGGTGTCGAGGAGGGCGTGGATCGCCGCGGTGGCATGGTCCGCGGCCGGGCCACGGGTGCCGGTACGGCGGCGGGTCGGATGGAGCGCGGCGGCCCAGGCTCCGGTCAACGTCTCGGCGAGCCTCCGCTGGGATCGCCACCGCTCGGCCTCGGCGTCGGCCGGACTGACCGCGGGTGGAGGTCCTTCGTCGCCGGCCGCCAGGTGCGGGGTGTGACGGGCCTGGTAGACGGCGAGGGCGGTGACGGCCTTCTCCCATGTCCGTCGGGCCGGCCCGGTTGGCGGTCGGGGGCCGATGCGTTCCAGCAGCGCGGGCGACGGGACCGCGAGCGCGGCAGCCTCGACGGCAGCGACGGCGGCGCGCTCCGCCCGGATCAGGGCCGACCGGGCGGGGTTGTCATGCATGGGCGACGTCGCTGGTGCCCGGACGCTGTTTGGCGCGGTCTCCGTGTCCGCCGCCGCGCCGTTCGCGTGCAGCCGTGCGTCGTGCGCGCCGGTCGGCGCGCCGCTGATTGGCGCGCCGCTGATTGGCGCGCCGCTGATTGGCGCGCCGCTGATTGGCGCGCCGTCCGGCGGCGCGGCGCGGGTTGCGGGGTGGGCGGCTCGCCGCAGGGCGGTGAGCTCGGCGAGGCTGTGTTTCTGGCGGAGGGCAATGACCGTTGCCAGGTCGGGGTCGAGGGTCGCTGTGAGCCGGTCGGCGTGGCTGGCGATGATCCGTCCGGTGAGCCGGTCGAGGGCCGGCGGCGCGGCGGGGAGGACCGGGAGCCGGTCATCGTCGTCGCCGCTGGGCCCGGCGCGCAGGATCGCGCTGCTGGTGAGATAGGCGGACAGGGCGGTGCGGCCGCGGGAGAGCATGACGTAGAGGCCGGCCGGGTCGGCAGTGTCGGTGATGACCGGCCTGGCGGTGTTCATCGTGGAGCCCTGGGCTTTGTGCGCGGTGAGCGCGTAGGCCAGGGCGAGCCCGCCGTCCCGACCGTCGGGGAAGGCGAAGGTCAGATAGTCCCAGCCGACGCTGACAGTCCCTTTTCCCGGGAAGAAAACGGTGATCGTCTGCTGGGAAGGCGAGGCGGGGTTGGCATGGAGGGCCGTGACGATCCCGAGCGTGCCGGTGCGGATGTAGGCCGATGCCGACCGGCCCTGGGGGATCAGTGTGTGGCCGGCTTGAGTGAGGGTGAGGACTTCGTCGCCCACGTGGAAGCGGCGGCCCGCGACCCCAACGAATCGGCCTTGGTCGAGTTGGCCGTCGGCGATGCGGCGTAGCTGCGCGGCGCGGTTCAGCCACTCGACCGTCCCGTGGTCGCCGGCCATCATCCGGGGCCGCGCGGCGAGTTCCGCCCGGTTCAGCGGCCGCGCCGTGATCGCCGCGCCGGCCGCGCCATCCGCGCCGGCGCAGGTGGCGCCGTTCGGCGCGTGGTCCGGCGCGATGCCGGCGCGGTCGGCGCGCCAGTCCGCGACCACGGCGTCCAGTAGGTCGGCTCGAGTGACGAACGCGCGGAGCTGGCCTCCGTCGGCGAGGCGGGACAGGGCTCGGCGGACGTCGGCCGGCGCGCCCGCGCGCAGCCCGGCCAAGGCCGCGCGGACGCCGTCCATCCCGGGGCCAGTCTGCCGGTGGACGGTGGTCAGGGTGACCGCGTCCGGACGGGTGGCGGCGAGGTGGGTGAACCAGCCGCCGGGGCCGATCGCCCCGAGCTGGGCCGGGTCGCCGAGCGCGATGATGACCGTTCTGGTGATGGTCGCGTAGTGCAGGAGCCGGGCGGCGTCGCGGCTGGACACCTGGGTGGCCTCGTCGAGGATCAGCACCGTGCCCGCCGGCCATACGAGGCGCGGATCTTCCGCGTGCTCGAGCAGGGTCAGCCAGCCGGTCACCACCCGTCCCGGGATGCCGAGCCGCTCACACAGGTCCTCGGTCTGCCGGCCGCCGTGCGCCGCGCCGACCACCAGCCGGCTGGCCTCCTGGAGCACTGCGGCGGCCAGGCGCATCGTCTCCGTTTTGCCGGATCCCGCCGGGCCCACCAGGAGCCGCAGCAGGTCGGTTGAGCCGAGCAGCGTCCGCACCGACTGGATCTGCTCTGGCGACCAGCCGTCCGGCGGAGGGGCGAGGCCGCCGGCCCTCTCCGCGCCGGCAGCGGCCAGCGCCGAGTCAAGATGGCCGGGATCGATCAGCTGGTCGGCGAGACCGGAGTGGCTGGTGCGGGCAGCCGCGCACAGAGCGAGCAGACGGTTCTCGACGTCGAGCAGGCTCGCGGTCGTGAGGACGGGTTCGGGGTCGCGTCGGACTCGCTCGGTGATTTCCTCGACAGTGATGATCCGAGGATCGGCCAAGACCAGGCTCGCGAGCCGGTCGATCGTAGCCGCGTCCGCGCGGTCCCCGGCCAGCGCGGCGACCTGCCGGACCACTTCCTGGCGGGTGAACGTCCCGGCCCGGCTGGTCAGTCCGTCCAACCCGGTCAGCTCATCGACAATCCGCGCGTTGTCGATCTCGGTCAGCGGCGCCGGCCGATGATCGCCTGGCGCCGCCATCGCGTGGATGTCCGCGGGGGTGTAGCCAGCGGCGGCCAGCCGCTCACGCTGGGCGGCGCGGATCGTCTCGTCAGCATGAGCGCGTTTCGGGGCCCGGGTTGAGCGTTGCACCGCCGCGTGCAGCCCCGGGCTGGCAGCCGACCCGTCGGCGACGATGCTCGCGAGTTCCGCGTCGATCTGGTCACGCCGCGAGGAGAAGCGGGCCAGCAGATCGGCCGGCACATGGGCCAGCTCCGCGACCCCGTTGCGGACCGGCGCCCATCGCCAGCCCCGCCGAAGCGCCAGCTCGTGGCGCAGCACCGCCGCCGCGACACAGCTCGCCGTCTTGATGTGGGCGTGGATCAGCTCGCTGTCCACCGTCCGCCACACCAGCATCGGAATGCCATGGGAATCTCGCGCCGGCTGGCCGTTCGCCTCATCGACCAGCGGGACGGGGACCGCGTTCGCCAGCACGGTATGGATATGGAGGTGGGGCTCCTCCGCCCGGGAAATGTCGTGGAGAAACGACACCCCGGCCAGACCCAGTCCCGGTCGGTTGTGCCCGTCGACCAGACCGACCGCCGCCACCGACTCCAGATAAGTGACCGCCGCGTCCACCGCGGCGTTCATCGCCGCCGCTATGTCCGCCCGGACCTGGGCGTCTCCGAACGCCCACAACACGCTGACCGATTTCGGTGCCGCCGCCGTCACATCGAAACCCAGCACCACCGTCGGCGGCTGTCGATCGGTGATGAACCGGGCCAGCTCCGCCTGTGACACCCGCCATCGGCCGCGGTCATCGCGGACCGCCGTCAGCCGGTCCGGCCCGGCTGTGTCCGGCTCGTCATCCGTGTTGTCCCCGGTCGTCGAGCCCGACTCGCCGGAGCCCGGGCTGGGTTCGCCGGCGGTGTTCGCGGCGGCGGTCCGGGCGGCCAATCGCCGCAGATAGCGGGCGCTGACCCCGACGATCCGTGCCGCTTCCGCCAGCGACAGCCATTCCCGCGTCCCGGCCACCGACCCGGCGGCGTGACCGCCCCGGGCCCGGCCCGCCGACCCGCGGCCCGGGACCAGCACCGCGCCCGACACCGCGTGCCGGACAGCAGCCGCGCCAGCCCCTCCGCTGACACCGCCCGTCCCGGCCGCAACCCGACCCGGGTCGCGGCCGCCCCGCGGGCGACCCCCTCTCCGTAGTAGCCGACCAGCCCGGCCCCGGCCAGACTGCCGGCGGCCTCGGGTGTGCCGCCGCGCAGGTAATCCACTACCCGCCATACCGCCGCGCCGACCGCGTCCCCACCACCCCGCAAGCCCAGAACCTTCAGCGTCACAATCACCGCGCGAATCACCCCCGGCCCACAGCGTGCGGGAATCCTCGACCGTTGCGATCAGATTCTTGAGCTGATTTCGCAAGAATACGCCGACTTGCTGGCCGGAGAAAATCTCGGCGTTCTTGAGTGACAGTATCGGTTGGAATTCAACGGTTGCCGTCGTCAATCAGCAATGCCTTTCAGGGCGAAGAAACCAGTCGGATTGAGGTCGATGCCGAGCGGAGATCAGAAGATCGGAACCGCCGTTGGATGGGGGGACCGGCCCAGGACCGGCCCTCCGGCGCGGTTCGTCGGCCCTGTCGAGCGTGGGGACCACACCGACGCCAGAGGTGGCATCGCCCGAGGCCCGTCCGGGCTCCGGCCCGGTTGCATCGGCTGTCGAACGAGGCAGGATCGCCAGTGTCGTAGAATCTACATAGACATAGTCTCATAGACATAGATCTAACGTTCGGAGGTGGCATGCTGGAGCGTCCGGCCGGGGGAGTGGCGCTGTGCGCGTGTGGGTGCGAGGAGCCGGCCGGAGCGGGTAGCCGCTATGCCGGCGCGGACGAGAAAGAGCGGATGCGACACCGGGCCCGCCTGCAGTACGCCCGCCGTCGCGGCCGCCTCACCGACGGGCAGGAGCAACCTGCTGGCGCAGAGGAGGACCTGCTGACTCGGCTCGGCTTGGCCGACGTCCCGCTCACCGGCCTCGCCGAACGGCTTGCGGTCCTCGCCGGGGACATCGGCGGCTTGGCAGCCACGGTCGCCCACCGTGCCGGAGACCTCGACGAGGACGCGGTCACCCGGCGAATCACCGCCGCGATCACCGAAACAGTCACTCGCGCCGAAACCGCGGAAGAAGAAGCCCGCCAGCTACGGGCAGCCCTGCGGGAACGCGACGAGGAGCTGTTCCAGGCCCGGCGAGACCGAGACCAGGCCGACGCTGACGCCGCCCTCGTCGCGGAAGCCGCCGCGCAAGCCGACAGCCGCGCCCGGGACGCCATGCGACGAGCCGAGACCGCCGAACGCGCTGCCGCCGACGCCCGCGCCGCCGCCGAGCAGGCCGCGGTCGACATCGACGCCGTCCGCACCGACGCCCGCCGGCAGGTCGAACGACTCGAACACGACCATGCCCAGGCGCTCGCGGTGCTGCGCGCCGAGCACGCCGACCAGCTCGCCGGCATCCACAAGGACTACGCCACCTTGCTCGCCGACACTCGCGCCGACCACGCCCACCAGCTCGGCGCGCACCGCGAACACGCCGCCGAGATCCTCGCCGCGGAACGCCAACACGCTGCCGAAGCACTCACTACCGCCCGCGACCGCGCCCTCCGCGCCGAAGCCCACGTCGACGCGCTCACCGCCGAACGCGCCGAACTCCTCCGCGAACGCGCCGAGCTGACCGCCGACAACCGGCGACTCCGCGACCGGACAGCCAGCCCGACCCACGAACCGACGAAACCGGCCGCCGAGATCCGGCGTCGTCGCGCCCCGGGCGGTCGGTCATCCCCGCCCGCCGACGACTGACCACCGACCCCGGCCGACGGGTGAAGGACGCGCTACGGTCATCCGATCCGGCCCGCACCTCACCCCAGTCATCGAGACAGTCATTCGGCCGGTGATCTCCACTCCACCCGGCGGCGGCAGCCGTATGAGCTCCACCGTAGACGTCGCTCGACAGGTGAGGCGCTCCGTCACGGAGCCGATTCCAAACATAAAGTGATTCGATGAATCATCCTTGCTTATTCTAAAAACGGTCAGTAACTGATCCAATCGCGCATATTCCGAACGCTGACCGATACAGATCGAGGTCAATGGCGGAGTCTCCACGTCGGTTCCATTACGGAGCGGCAACAGTTGGCAACGATGAGCTGAGGGTAAGCCGGTTCCCCGGCGGACGCGCCGTGGCAGCGGAGCACGCCGGCCACCTCATTCACCCAACCCCGGCGACGGGACACTTTGCCGCCGGAAGGATCATGATGCCGAAGGTGCTCACCCGCGAGGAAATCCTCGCCCTCCCACCCGTGATCGACTTGGCCACCGCCTGCGCTGCCCTGGGCGTCGGCCGCACCGCCGGTTACACCCACGTTCGCAACGGCACTTTCCCCTGCCGTGTCATCCGCGTCGGCCGCCGCTACCGCATCCCCACCGCCGACATCCACGCCCTGCTCGGATTCCCCCTGAGCCCGGATTCGAGCACCGACACCGCTGTCTGAACGAAGACCGCGTCGGTCAAGATCGATTATCTTGATTCGACCGATAAGGGCGACCATAATCCTTGTTTGATCAATGGAAAGGCCCTCGGGCGGTTGTTCGCCGCCCGAGGGCTCAATGTCATGGCCGGCGGCCGACTAGATTCTCCGCATCGCCATGGCTGAACCGCTTGCCAGTGCGCCTCCGACCCTCGCCGCTGACGCGAGGGTTGTGTGGTGTTCGAGGTCGAACGCCGCTGCGGCTACCTTGGCGGCAACAGCCGCCAAGACTAGCCATCGACGAACCAGCTTGCGGCCGGCGGCCCGGGTCATGGGACCTCCTTGTGTTGTGTCACCTCTCCCGGCCGGGAAAGGTCGGACCATCGGCCCGATCGACGCCGACGGATCCAGACAACCCGGGGAGGGGCCCTACCTGATGCCAAGCAGGAGTCTTCCATCTTCGACTAATTTTTGCAAGTTGGGATATAATTTCGATTATGGCAAACTCTCCTCTAGTGCTCGGTCCCGCTGGTGAGCGGGCCCGTCGGCGTATCGGCGAGCTTCGCAAGGAGCGCGCACTGACATTGGAAGATCTTGCTGAGCGGCTTGCTGGGCTGGGTCGACCGATGCAGCCGTCCGCCATCTCCAAGATCGAGCATGGACATCGTCGGGTCGACGCAGACGATCTTGTGGCCCTGGCTCAGGCGCTCGATACGTCAGTTAATTCGATCTTGTTGTCGCCGTTGACCGATCCGGCGGCGGCCGTTCAGCTCACGCCCACGCTGACCCTTGACGCGGATGAAGCCTGGGCTTGGGCGACCAGCGACGCCCCCGCGAGTAGCGTGATGGACGGCCCGGGCGAGCGCATCATTTGCTCGGTCGTAGGACGAGAACTTGGCACTCCCCTTTCTAGCCTCAAGGCCGGCTTGGCCTTGCTAAAGGGCCAATGCTCATCCGCTGCCGAGCAGTTCGACAACCTGATCGATAATACCGACGACCTAATCAGGTTCGCCGAGAACCTCTCCGCTGCCGCAACGGAAAAGGTAGGTGGAGGAGCGGACGCGGATCTGACGAGTGTGGTCGAAGAGGTGCTTACGAAGCTTGGCGATTCGCCGACGGGTTTCAAAAACATTAGCGTGGACCTGCCCACGGCGCTACCTGTACGGATAGATCGCGTGGTCCTGCATCAAGTTGTCTGGAATCTTGTCGACAACGCCGTGAAACACTCGCCACCTGGAGCGTCGATCCGAATAGTTGCCGGCCATGTTGGAGACGAGGTAGTACTCCGAGTTCGGAACCCTGGCCCGCATCTTGAGCCAACTGTAATCCGGCGGATGTTCGACCCCTTTACCAAAAGAGATCCCTCGACGTCTGGTGCCGGCTTTGGACTCTATGCTGTACGTCGCCTTATCGAAGCGCATGGTGGCCGGCTGCGCATGGCATCGGAAAATGGAGAGATCTTCGTCGAGATAGATCTTTGGACCTCCCTCAATCGAATCGGGCGTGAGGCCGACGGAGGTGAGAACTCACCAGCGGCCACCGCACCCAGCACAGAGACCTGAACAAGGTTGCGGGCGCCGCGCGGCACGCTGGTGGGACGGGGTGCGGCGGCCGGACAGTGGCGCTCTTGCCGGAAACCGCCGAGCGCGCCAGCCGGCACCTGTGGATAACTCGCGCAGGGACGTAGGAACGTGCCCGTCCGCTACGCGGCCGGACACGTTCGGGGAAGCCCAGTCTCTGGATCGGTCTCGACAGCGCGCCAGGAACCTGACCAACGTGGGCGGCGAGCCCGCCTCGGGAACTACGAGCTCGCCAACGTGTCGGTGTAGCTGGACCGGGCCGCGAGCGTGGTGGTAGACACCCCGGGCTGCGGGCAGGCTGCTTGCGGCGGTCGAAGCCCTCGTTGGTCCAAGCGGAAGGCTGGCCGCCATGGCCGGTCGCGAAGACGGTCCTGAGCGTCCATCGGAAACCCTACGGAGGGTGCCCGCGGTCGTCCCACCGGCCGGACGGGTAGTCGGTGGGTTGGCCGGCGCAAGGTGTGAGTCATGGCACTCGCAGGCCCAGATCCTGGAGTACGGCCGATCTCCATCGGCCGTAGATCATGGCCGGCTGGAGCGGTAGCTGATCACTTAGTACTGGGTGGCCGTCGAGCGAATCATGGGCCTAAAGTGGGCCTGTGATCTTGAATCGGCTTGCGATCAGTGCCCTGACCTGGGCGGAAGGCTCCCGCGACTGGACTCGAACCAGTAACCTGCCGGTTAACAGCCGGACGCTCTGCCAATTGAGCTACGCGGGACCACCGTCTCAGTGACGTGGCTGTAAGCCTACCCGAGGTTCGATCGGGCTTGCGCGTGGGGTAGGAAACGTCATGTCGGCGCCGTCCCGGGAGGGTCACAATGATCGTGAAACCTGGTGTTGTCGTGGGGTTCGGTCTGGGTTACCTGCTGGGCACCCGGGCGGGCCGGGACCGGTATGAAGCGATCATGCGCCAGTTGCGGGCCGTGCAGGAGCGGCCCGAGGTGCAGGCCGTCGCGGGAGTGGTGTCGGCGCAGGCCGGACAGCTCGGGCGCAAGGTGCGGACGGCGGCCGGCCGGGGCGCCTCGGACGCCACGACGCGGGTGTTCGACGCACAGCACCTGCCCAGCTCAAACGGATCGGCCGCCGCCAGCCGGCGGTGAGCGGCCGCGGCGACGCCCGTCACCGGGGCGCCGGCCACCGCGACGCGCAGCACCGGGACGCCGATCACCAGGCGCTCACCGAGCTGTTCGACCTGCTCTCCCGTCGTCACGCGCTGGACGTCTTCTGGTGGCTGCGCGGCTCGTCGGACTCGTTCGCGACGCTGGTCTCCCGCCTGTCGGCGGGGGAGGCTCAGCTCAGCCAGCGGCTGCGTGAGCTGCGTCAGGCCGGGATCGTCGAGATCGACGAGGCCGGCGACTACCGGCTCACCGCGTACGGGCGTCGACTGCAGGGGCTGGTGGAGCCGCTGGCCGGCTGGGCCCTCGAGCGGTCGCGGATGAGCCCGCGCCAGCGGGAGCCGCGCGGAGCGGCCAACCGGGGCCGGGGCGAGCGCGAACGCTGAGCCGCGGTGCAATGCCCGCGCGCCGCAATGCCCGCGCGCCGCAATGCCCACGCGGCGCAATGCTCGCGCGCCGCGAGCGGGCACGATCCGTGGTCCCCGGCTGTGAGAACAGCCACCCGAGGTGGGCACAATGCGGACCACGGGTGGCCACAGGGGGACACCTTCTTGTGGCCGACGACAAACCGATCGACTGATAGCGGTCCGTTGTTCCGGCCCCCGGAGGGGCAGCCGGTGACCTCGAGCCGCACAAGTCTCGACCGACGGTGATGAACTCCGTCCGTTCCGGCCCCGGGCTGGTGTCAGCGAGTAGAGACCGGCCCAAATCGCGCTCAGAGTGTCACGGCGCGCGCCAGAGCTAGGTGACCATGGTCGTAAAATTGCTGATCGTGACCTTGCCCAGCACACTCGCGGCGGACCTCGGTCCAGCCAACCTCGCCCCGTCAGCCCGACCCTCGATAGGAACGCAGCCGCAGCGCCTGCTCACCACGCTGCTCGGCGAGTACTGGTACCGCCATGGCGAGCACATTCCCTCGGCGGCGCTCGTGCGCCTCCTGGAGGATTTCGGCGTCACCGCCGTCGGTGCGCGGGCTGCCCTGAGCAGGCTAGCGCGACGGGGAGTGCTCGAGTCGTCGCGTGTGGGCCGGAACACATTTTACGGGCTGACCCGGGACGCGTCCGTACTCGTCCAGGACGCCTTCCGCCGCGTGCTGGCCTTCGGTGAGCGCCGTCAGACCTGGGACGGCCAGTGGACGATCGCGGCCTTCTCGGTGCCGGAGGAGCAGCGCGACGTCCGCCACGCCGTGCGCAACCGGCTGCGCTGGCTCGGCTTCGCCCCGCTCTACGACGGCATGTGGGTGACGCCCCGGCCGGCGATGGAGGCCGCGGCCCGCGACCTTGCCGACCTGAACGTCACCGCGGCCACCGTCCTGACCACTGACGTCGACCACACGGTGCTCGGCTCACGCTCGCCGCTGGACGCGTGGGATCTCTCCGCCGTCCAGGCCGGCTACGACGAGTTCATCGAGGGGCACCTCGATCTGCTGGCCGCCGCCCGCCGTGGCGATGTCGACCCGGTCGCCGCCCTGATCGCCCGGACGTCGGTGCTGGACGAGTGGCGTGCCTTCCCGGCCAACGACCCCGACCTGCCCGTCATCCTGCTGCCCGCGCGCTGGCCCCGGGGCCGGGCCCGGGAGGTGTTCGCCGAGATCTACAACGCGCTGGCCCCGGCCGCCGTCGCCCGCGTCCGCGAGGTGGTGACGCAGAGCGCGCCGGATCGGGCCGCCTCGGTCGGCCATCATCTGGCGGTCCTGGAAACCGACCGTTAGCCGCTCCCAACAATGTCCGGGGACCGTGGAGGGCGACCTTTTGACGGCATGTGACCGTTTCCGCTGGTCAAAGAATGTTTCAGCGCGTGACGAGGCGGCTCCCGCCCCGAGATGCCGTCCCCCCGGCAGCGCACGATTCGCCGCCACTGTGCTATGCACATTCCGGCGTCGGGCTGTCCGCGACGAAGGCTGACGGGCGACGCGGTGGGGGGATCACACTCATGCACTACCAGCACGCCAGTTACGACACGGTCTTCCTTGTGGTGTCGGTCATGTTGTCCCTGGCCGGGGCCTTCGCGGCGTTGGTCAGCGCGATCCGGATACCACTGAGCACCGGTCGGGAAAAATGGCTCTGGACGGCGGCGGCCGCGCTCGCGCTGGGTGGCGGCGCCATCTGGTCGATGCATTTCATCGGAATGGCCGCCTACCATCTGGGCGGGATGGCGATCGCCTACGATGTGCGGCTGACCGTTCTGTCGTTTGTGATAGCCGTGGTCACGTCCGGCCTGGGCCTCGCCATCGTCGGTTACCAGCCCGACAGCGCCGCGCGGTTGGTCGTCGGTGGGGCGATCGCCGGCCTCGGCGTCGCGGCGATGCACTACACCGGCATGGCCGCCATGCACACGGGCTCCACGGTCACCTACAACACCAGCCGGGTCGCCATCTCCATTGTGATCGCCGTTGTCGCCGCGCTGGCCGCCCTGTTCATCGCCTACCGCGTGCGCGGCAAACGTCACGTGGCGGCGGCGTCGGTCGTGATGGCCGCGGCCGTCTGCGGGATGCACTACACCGGGATGTCGGCCACCCGGGTCGCCGCGGGAGGTGATGACGGCATGGTCAGCGGCGCGGATCCGCTCACCCTCAGCCTGATCGTCTGCGTGATCGCGTTCACGGTGCTCGCGACGGTCATCTTCGCCGCGCTGGGCGGGATGGCCGACGCGGGCGCCTTCCAGCTGGCGGCCGAGGCGGCGGGTCGCGAGGCCGGGGCGGCCGCGCCGGTACCGGCCGACCCGGGCACGCCCCTTCCGGCCTGGATCGCGCCGCCGGCCATGCCGCCGATGACGCCGAACGGCGGCCCGCGCCCGCCCGGCCCGTCCACCGCCGGCCCGCGCACCCGCGGACCACTCATCGGCGGCCCGGTGCCGCCGGCGCCCCCGACCCCCGTCTCCACCCTGAGCCCCTGGCCGCGGTCCCAGCAGGGGCCCGGCTCGGGAACCTGGGCCAGTTCCGGCAGCTGGGTCGAGGTGCCCCGCGAAGCACCGTCGCGACCGGCCGCGTCTCGCGGCCTGGCGGACCGTGACCTGACCGTCCGTGACCTGGCGGACGATGACCTGGCGAACCGTGATCGGGCGGACCGTTACCAGGCGAAACCTGACCAGGCGAACCAGGACCTGGCGGCCCGTGACCTGCCAGCCTGGGGCTTTCCCGCCAGGGACCTGCCGTCCGGGGACAGATCCGACGAGCCGCCCGGCGGCCCGCGGCGCTCCGGCTGACGTGCCGCCGGCCCGGGTCCACGGCGCGGACCCGGGCCGCGCGCGTCGAGTCTCCTGGACGCGGGGACGTACCGTGGTCACGTGAGCCTGTTCGACGCCGAGCTGGCCGACACGCTGGCCCGCACCGGCCCGCTGGCGGCCCGGATGCGACCGGCGAGCCTGGACGAGGTCGTCGGCCAGAGCCACCTGTTGGGCCCGGGTAGCCCGCTGCGCCGGCTGGTCGAGGGCGTCGGCGGGTCGTCCCTGCTGCTGTGGGGTCCTCCCGGCACCGGCAAGACCACGATCGCCCACCTCGTCTCCCGCGCATCGGGGCGCCGGTTCCGTGAGCTGTCCGCCGTCACGGCGGGGGTCAAGGACGTCCGCGCGGTGATCGACGACGCTCGGCAGACGCTGGCCATGACCGGCGTGCGCACCGTGCTGTTCATCGACGAGGTGCACCGCTTCACCCGCTCGCAGCAGGACTCGCTGCTGCCGGCGGTGGAGAGCGGCTGGGTGACGCTCGTCGCCGCCACGACCGAGAACCCGTCGTTCTCCGTCGTCGCGCCGCTGCTGTCCCGGTCGTTGCTGGCCCGCCTCGAGCCGCTGACCGACGCGGACGTCCGCGACCTGCTGCTGCGGGCGGCGCGGGACCCGCGCGGGTACGGCGGCGCGCTCACCGTCGCCGACGACGCCCTGGACCATCTCGTCCGGCTCTCCGGCGGGGACGCCCGCCGCGCACTCACCGCGCTGGAGGCCGGGGCCGAGGCCGTCCTGGCCGGGCATCGCTCCGGCGAGGCGCCCGAGCGGCCGGTGCTCGATCTCGACACCGCCGCCCGGGCTATCGACCGGGCGGCCGTCCGCTACGACCGGGACGGCGACCAGCACTACGACGTCATCAGCGCCTTCATCAAGTCGCTGCGCGGCTCCGACGTGGACGCCGCGCTGCACTACCTGGCCCGGATGCTGGAGGGCGGCGAGGATCCCCGGTTCATCGCCCGCCGGATGATCATTCTGGCCAGTGAGGACGTCGGGCTGGCCGAGCCGGGCGCGCTCGGCGTCGCGGTCGCCGCCGCCCAGGCACTGGAGACCGTCGGCCTGCCCGAGGCCCGGCTCGCGCTGGCCCAGGCCGCGATCCACCTGGCGCTGGCCCCCAAGTCCAACGCGGTGATCACGGCGATCGACGCCGCGGTCGCCGACGTCCGGGCCGGCCGGTTCGGACCGGTCCCGACTCCGCTACGCGACGCGCACTACCCGGGCGCGGCGCGGCTGGGCCACGGCGCGGGCTACCGCTATCCCCACGACGACCCGACCGGTGTGTCCCGCCAGGATTATCTGGCGCCGCCGCTCGTCGGGCGCGACTACTACCGTCCGAGCGGCCACGGTTTCGAGGAGCGCGTCAGTCCGCGCCTGGGGCGCCTGCGCGCGATCATCCGCGGTCAGGACGCCAGCCCCACGGAGGCCCCACCGATCGCGGCGCCGCACACGGCCGCGGCAACGGACCCGGCACCGGCGTCGGACCCGGCGACGGCGTCGGACCAGGCGCCGGACCAGGCGCCGGACCCGGCATCGGCGACGGCGTCGGCGACGGCGTCGGACCAGGCGTCGGACGCGGACCGGGCAACCCACGAGCGTCCGCCCGTGCCGGGAAGAACTCGTTGACCGGCACGAGGGCAACATATCCAGCCCGGTGGCCGATGAGCCCCGTAGCCACTTGCGCCCGACAAGGGGGCGCCGCGCCCGCCGGGTCCCGTCAGTCGGTAAGGTCGGGCCCAGCGCCGTGACCCGTCCGGGTCCTCGGCGCCAATGCGCGCGGCGGTCAGCGCCCTCGGTGGGTCCCACCGGGTCCACCGCTCCCGGCCACCGCACGGTGACCGGGCCAGGCCGGGCGTGGCGGTGCTTGTCGAACCGCGCCCGGCACGCCGGCGCGCTGGCCCCGGCGGCGCTGGGATGGACAGCAGGGGCCGCTCAGGGCGCGCCCGGAATAACGGGAAGGCAACACCAAATATGTCCGGTGGTGCGATCGCGGGGCTGATCGCGGCGGGTGCGTTCTCCGTGCTCGTCCTGTTCGGCTGCTATGTCCTGTTCAAGCTGGGCAAGATCTTCGACGAGACGGCCGCCCGGGTCCGCCAGACCGGGCTGGCGATCGACGAGGGTACGGCGCGGGTCCGGCAGGCCAGCGCCACCGTCGACGAGGTCAACGTCGCGCTGGCCCACGTCAACCAGGAACTCGACCGGGTCGACGCGATCACGGCGAACGTCCAAACGATCTCGACGAACGTCTCGGCCCTGACCTCCCTGTTCTCGGCGACGCTCGGCGGTCCGATGGTCCGGGTGGCCGCGTTCAGCTACGGCGTGCGCCAGGCGGCCGCCAAGCGGACCAAGGCCGACGTCGAGTCGCGGGTCAAGGCGGAGCTGAAGGCGGAGAAGGCGGCCCGCCGGGCGGCCGAGAAGGCGGTCGCCAAGGCCGACAAGGCCGCCAAGGCCGACCGGGCCGACAAGCCCGCCCGGGCCGACAAGGCGACGGGGCCGTCGGCGCCGGCGGCCCCGGCTCCCGCCGCCAGGCCGACACCCGCGCCGCCGGCGCCCCTGCCCGGAGACGCGGCCGAGACGGCCCCGCTCTCGGTGAAGCTGCCCGGCGGGGGTCGCTGACCATGCCGCGCCTGTTCTACATCGCGCTCGGCGCGGCCGCCGGCATCGTCGCCGTCCGCCGGGCCGCCGCGGCGGCCGCCGCGCTCAGCCCGAACAGCGTCGCGGGCTCGCTCGTCGCCGCCGTCAAGGAGTTCGCCGACGACGTCCGCGAGGGCATGGCGGTACGCGAGAACGAGCTGCGGGCGGTCTTCGCGCTCGAGCCGGGCGAGGGCGGCGACGGCGACGGCGAGGTGGGCACCGCCGTCGCGATGCCCGGCCCGCGTCGCGCGTGACCTGCTCCGTCCCCGCTGTCCGCCGCGGGCGGTTGACGCGCCGCGCGCCGGTGACCGGGCTTCGGCGGGTGACCGGGTCCGGGCCCGCCCGAGCCTGGCTCGCCCGTGCCAGGCCCGCCCGAGCCAGGCACGGCGGTACCGCCCGGCACCTTGGTCAGGACCGTGACCGAACCCCCTGAGAGCCCCGCCGGCCCGACCCCCGGCTCCGTGCCGGCGCGCGGAGTCCGCCTGGGGGTGGACGTCGGAACGGTCCGGGTCGGTGTCGCGGCCAGTGATCCGGATGGGATGCTGGCCTTCCCCGTGACCACCCTCTCGCCCCGTGACCTGGACAGACTGGTGGGTCTTGTTCACGATCGGGGCGTGGTGGAGGTGGTTGTGGGTCTTCCGACACAGTTGTCCGGCCAGGAGGGCCCGGCGGCGCGCTCGGCCCGGGCGTTCGCCGCCGCCCTGCAGCGTCGGGTTGCCCCGGTTCCGGTGACTCTGGTCGACGAACGGCTGACGACCGCCGCCGCGCACCGCAGAATGGCGGAGCGGGGGATGCGCTCGCGGGCGCGCCGAGGGGTGGTCGACCAGGAGGCCGCGGTGCAGATACTGCAGTCCCACCTCGACGCCCGGGCGGGCGCCGCCCAGGCGCGGGACGCTCAGGCGGCAGACACCCAGGCGGCAGACACCCAGGCGGGAGACACCCAGGCGCGGGACGCCCAGGCACGGGCCAGACGGACGGACGGTTCGTGATCGGCGACGACATCGACGGGCTGCTCGGCGACTACTCCGAGTCCGACCAGGACACGCATGCCCTGCGCCGGCCGCCGACGCGCCGGCGGACGGTGCCCAAGATCGTCGCTCTGCTCGTCGCGGTGGCCGTCGTGCTCGGCGGCGGGATCATCGTCGTCGGCCACTTCGCGGGCCGTCTGGGTGGCGGCGGATCGTCGGCCGACTATCCCGGACCCGGCTCGGGCTCGACCGTCGTCAAGATCGACAACGGCGCGACCACGACCGACATCGCCCGGGCGCTGACCGCGTCCGACGTCGTGGCCAGCGAACGGGCCTTCATCCGGGCCGCCGCCGCCGACCCCCGGGGCCGGTCGGTCCAGCCAGGTTTCTACCGGCTCAGCCGGCAGATGTCCGCCGCCGGCGCGCTGGCGGCGCTGCTGGACACCAAGGACCACGCGCTGTTCCGGCTGACGATCGCCGAGGGGGAGACCTCCAAACAGGTCTTCCAGGCGCTGGCCGCCCAGACCGGGCTGCCGGTGGCGGACTTCGAGAAGGCGGCCAGGACGCCGCGCGCGCTCAACCTGCCGTCCTACGCCTCGACCATCGAGGGCTACCTGTGGCCGTCCACCTACGACCTGACCCCGGGCGCGTCGGCGACGGACACGCTGAAGATGTTCGTCGACCGGTTCAGGCGGGAAACCGCGTCGCTGGACATCACGGGCGGGGCGGCCAGACTGCATCAGACGCCGCAGAACATCGTCACGATCGCCTCGATCATCGAACGCGAGGTCAAGCGGCAGGACGAGGGCCCGAAGGTCGCCCGGGTGATCTACAACCGGCTGGCCGACACGACCGGCAACTTCCGCCGCCTCGACATGGACTCGACCACCCGCTACGCGCTGGGCGGCTACGAGGGTCCGCTCTCCCAGAGCCAGCTCCACGTCAACAGCCCGTACAATACCCGTGAGGTCCCGGGCCTCCCGCCGGGCGCGATCTCGAACCCGGGCCTGTGGGCGCTCAAGTCGGCCCTCAACCCGGCGGCGGGGAGGTGGTTGTACTTCGTGTCGCTCCCGAAGTCGAACTACTCCATCTTCGCGACCACGGAGGCCGAGTGGGCGGCGGCGCAGGCCAAGTACCAGCAGGAGGGCGGGGGCTGAGCCCGTCCCGCCGCGGCGGGACAGGACGGCGGGGCGGTCCGGAGGCGACGCCGTGGGGCCCGGTCCGCCCGGGCGCCGACCGCGCGGCCGTGCTGGGTTCACCGATCACGCACTCCCTCTCGCCGGCGCTGCACACGGCGGCCTACCGCGCCCTCGGCCTCGACTGGACCTACGAGGCCCTGGAGACTCCGGAACCGGACCTGCCGGTCGTCGCCAAGCGGCTGCGGACCGAACCGGGCTGGGCCGGCGTGTCCGTCACGATGCCGCTCAAGACCGCCGTGATCGAGGTGATGGACGCCCTCGACGAGCGGGTCGCGCTCCTCGGCGCCATGAACACCGTCGTCGTGCGGGCGGCGGCGGGCGGCGGCGTCCGGCTCACCGGTCACAACACCGACGTCGACGGGATCGGCTTCGCCCTCGAGCGGGCCGGGCATCCCGGCCCGATCGCCCCGGCCGTTCTCGGCGCCGGTGGGACGGCCCGGGCCGCCCTGGGCGCGCTGGCCGAGCGGGGCGCGGGCCGGGTCACCGTCTGCGCCCGCCGGACCGCCGGCGCGGCGCCGCTGGTCAGCCTGGGCGAGCGCCTCGGCGTCGAGGTCAGCGTGCGCGACTTCGACGACGCGCCGGCGGTGGTGGCCGCGGCCGACGTCGTCGTGGCGACCACCCCGGCCGGCTCGACCGACGACCTGGCCGCCCGGCCCTGGCCGCCGGGCGTCGGCCTGGTCGAGCTGCTCTACCACCCGTGGCCGACGGCGCTGGCCCGGGCCGCGAGCGCGGCCGGCGCGCCGCTGGCCGGCGGGATCGTCGTGCTGGCCGCCCAGGCCGCCGGCCAGGTGTCCGCGTTCACCGGTCGGGCCGTCGACGTCGAGGTGCTGCTCGAGGCCGGCCGGCGGGCGTTGGCCGGCCGCTCTCAAGCTGGCTGAGGCCGGCTTCGATGAGCGGGGGCCAGCTCACGGCGGTGCTGCTCGCCGTCGCCGGCGCGTCGACGGCGGCGGCCGGGCTGCCGGGGCTGGTCGCCCGGTTCGCCCCGCTGGAGGGGCAGGCGCCGCGCCTGGCCGTCCCGAGCCGGACGCTCTGCGTCGCGCTCACCGCCGTCCTGGTCGCCCCGACGGCCCTGCGGCTGCGGGTCGAGCCGTCCTGGCTGCCCGCCTACGCCTACCTGGTGGTGGCCGGGGTGCTGCTGGCCCTGGTCGACCTGCGCGTGCACCGGCTGCCCGACCCGGTGACGCTGCCGTCCTGCCTGGTGTTGGCGGGCCTGCTCGGGCTGGCCGCGCTGCTCGGCGGCGCGCCCGGGGCCTGGCCGCGGGCGCTGCTGGCCGGCCTGGCCGCGGCGGCCGTGTTCGGGGCCCTGTGGGCCCTGCCGACCGGACTGGGACTGGGCGACGTCAAGACCGCCGGGCTGCTCGGCATCGCCCTGGGCTGGTTCGGGTGGGAACGCCTCCTCGAGGGCTTCCTGCTCGGGATGGTCCTGGGCGGGATGGGCGCCCTGACGCTGCTGGCCACCCGTCGGGTCGGCCGGGGCGAGGAGATCGCCTACGGCCCGTACCTGCTGGCCGGGGCCCTGCTGGCCATCCTGCTGGCCCCGCCGGGCGGACCCTGAGACCGGCGCGGACCCTGACAGCGGCGCCGACCCCGGCGCTGATGCTGACACCGGCGCCGTGAGCTGCCCGGGCCCGGGTACGGGTGGCGCACGCGACAGAATCGTCTTGATCGATATGCGGTTGGCGCCGTCATGACAGACTGGCCGCATGCTTCGGTGGTTGACGGCGGGCGAGTCCCATGGTCCGGCTCTCGTCGCGACGGTGGAGGGACTGCCGGCGGGCGTGCGGGTCACGGGCAGTGAGATCGCGGACGAGCTCGCGCGGCGCCGGCTCGGCTACGGTCGCGGCGCCCGGATGAGCTTCGAGCGCGACGAGGTGGAGGTGCTCGGCGGCCTGCGCCACGGCTCCACCCTGGGCGGGCCGTTCGCCGTCGTCGTCCGCAACACCGAGTGGCCCAAGTGGCGGGAGGTCATGGCGCCCGACCCGGTGCCGGCCGAGGCGCTGGCCGGCAAGGCCCGCAACGCGCCGCTGACCCGGCCCCGGCCCGGCCACGCCGACCTGGCCGGCATGCAGAAGTACGGCTTCGACGACGCCCGGCCGATCCTGGAGCGGGCCAGCGCGCGCGAGACCGCCGCCCGGGTCGCGATCGGCACCGTGGCCAAGGCGCTGCTGCGCCAGGCCTACGGCATCGAGATCGTCTCCCACGTCGTCGCGATCGGCGCCGTCGAGGTGCCGGACGGCCTGGCCCCGCCGAGCGACCTGGCCGCGATCGACGCCGACCCGGTGCGCTGCGCCGACCCGGCGACCAGCGCGGCGATGATCGCCGAGATCGACGCCGCCCGCAAGGACGCCGACACCCTGGGCGGGATCGTCGAGGTCATCGCGCACGACTGCCCGCCGGGGCTGGGCAGCCACGTCCACGGCGACCGCCGCCTCGACGCGCGCCTCGCCGCCGCGCTCATGGGCATCCAGGCCATCAAGGGCGTCGAGTTCGGCGACGGCTTCCGCACCGCCCGCCGGCGCGGCTCGGCCGCGCACGACGAGATCGAGCGCGGCCAGCCGGGCGCGGGCCACGGCCGCGGCGAGCTGGCCGTGCGGCGGGTCACCGACCGGGCCGGCGGCATCGAGGGCGGCATGACCAACGGTGAGCCGCTGCGCGTGCGGGCCGCGATGAAGCCGATCTCGACGCTCTCGCGGCCGCTGGCCACCGTCGACGTCGCGACCGGCGAGGACGCGGTGGCCATCGCCCAGCGCTCCGACGTCTGCGCCGTCCCGGCCGCCGGCGTCGTCGCCGAGGCGATGGTGGCCCTCGTCCTGGCCGACGCCTGCCTGGAGAAGTTCGGCGGCGACTCGGTCGAGGAGACCAGCCGCAACCGCGAGGCCTACCTCAAGGCCCTCGCCGTCCACCAGGCCACGTCGTGACCGAGTCGATGCCCCGGGCGGTTCTCGTCGGCCCGCCGGGGGCGGGCAAGACGACCGTCGGGCAGCTGTTGGCCGACCGGTGGGGCGTGACGTTCCGCGACACCGACGCCGACGTCGAGCAGACGGCCGGGATGAGCGTGTCCGACATCTTCGTCACCGAGGGCGAGGACCGGTTCCGGGAGCTGGAGCGGGCGGCCGTCGCGGCCGCCCTGGCCTCGCACGACGGCGTGCTGGCCCTGGGCGGGGGAGCGGTGCTCGCCCCGGCCACCCGGGCGGCGCTGGCCGGGCACACCGTCGTCCACCTGAACGTCGGCTCGTCCGACGCGGCGAAGCGGGTGGGCCTGGCCCGCGACCGCCCGCTGCTCATCGAGGCGCCCCGCACCCGGCTGGCCGCGATGCTGCGCGAACGCGCGCCGCTCTACGCCGAGGTGGCCACGATCGTCGTCGACACCTCCGGCCGCACGCCCGAGGACGTCGCCGAATCCGTCGCCGACGCGATCGAGAAGGTGTCCCGATGACGGTGTTCCCCGGTCGCCTCCGCCGGCCCCGCCCGCCTCGCCCGTTCCCCGCCGTGACGCTCGCTTCGGAGGCGACCTCATGACGGGTACGGATGCCGTGGTCACGCGGATCGCCGTGACCCCGCCCGGCGACCGCCCCTATGACGTCATCGTCGGCGCCGGCCTGCTCGGGGAGTTGGCCCAGGCCGCCGCCGGGCGGACCCGGGTCGCCGTCATCCACCCCCGGGTGCTGCGAACCAACGCCGACGCGGTCGTCGCCCAGGCGCGCGCCGAGGCCGGGGCCGACGCCCACGCGATCGAGGTCCCCGACGGCGAGGCGGCCAAGCGCCTGCCCGTCGCCGGCTACTGCTGGGACGTGCTGGGCCGGGTCGGGTTCACCCGCGACGACCTGGTCATCGGCCTCGGCGGCGGCACCACCACCGACCTGGCCGGCTTCGTCGCCGCCGCCTGGCTGCGCGGCGTCGACCTCATCCAGGTCCCGACCACGCTGCTCGGCATGGTCGACGCGGCCGTCGGCGGCAAGACCGGCATCGACACCGAGGCCGGCAAGAACCTGGTCGGCGCCTTCCACCAGCCCCGGCTGGTGCTGTGCGACACGGCGACACTCGAGACGCTCCCCGCCGCCGAGTACCGCTCCGGGCTGGCCGAGGTGGCCAAGGCCGGGTTCATCGCCGACCCGGTGATCCTCGACCTGCTGGAGGCCGACCCCACCGGCACCGACAACGCCCGCGAGCTCATCGAACGCGCGATCCGGGTCAAGGCCGAGGTCGTCTCGGCCGACCCGCGCGAGGCCGGCCGCCGCGAGATCCTCAACTACGGCCACACCCTCGGTCACGCGATCGAGAAGGTCGAGGACTTCAGCTGGCGCCACGGCAACGCGATCTCGGTCGGCATGGTCTTCGCCGGCGAGCTCAGCCGCCTGGCCGCCGGGCTGGACGCGCCGACCGCCGCCCGCCACCGGGCGCTGCTGTCCGCCGTCGGGCTGCCGGTCAGCTACCCGGCGGCGAACTGGCCCGCGCTGCTGGACGCGATGCGCATCGACAAGAAGAGCCGGGGCCGCTCGCTGCGCTTCGTGGTCCTCGACGGCCTGGCCCGGCCCCGCATCCTCACCGACCCGGCGCCCGACGTCGTGGCGGCCGCCTTCGCCGCGGTGAACGCGCGGCGGTAGCGGCGGCCGGGCGGCGGCGACCTATAAACTGACGTTGGCGGCACTTCGCCGCGCGGGCTCTCGTGTGCCCGCGCGCGGGGGTTCCCGCGCGCCCCGCGCTCCGGAACCCCGGCCGCCGACATCGACGTCGACCCGCTCTACCCGGAGAGTTGCGCCCTGTGACGACCACCAATGACCTGAAGAACGGCATGACGCTCGACCTCGACGGCAACCTGTGGAGCGTCGTCGGGTTCCAGCACGTCAAGCCCGGCAAGGGCGGGGCGTTCGTCCGCACGACGCTCAAGAACGTCCTGACCGGCAAGGTCGTCGACCGGACGTTCAACGCCGGGACCAAGGTGGACGTGGCCACCGTCGACCGGCGGGAGATGACCTACCTCTACCGCGACGGCGCGGACTTCGTCTTCATGGACGCCGAGTCCTACGACCAGATGCCGATCGGGCCGGAGGTCGTCGGCGAGGCGGCCGACTTCATGCTGGAGAACTCGACCGCCACCGTCGCCGTCCACGACGGGGTGCCGCTGTACGTGGAGCTGCCGGCCAGCGTCGAGCTGCTGGTCTCCGAGACCGAACCCGGCCTGCAGGGCGACCGCTCGACCGGCGGCACCAAGCCGGCGACGCTGGAGACCGGCCGGCAGATCCAGGTCCCGCTGTTCCTGACCAGCGGCGAGAAGGTCAAGGTCGACACCCGCGACGGCCGGTACCTCGGGCGGGTGACCAACTGAGCGCCAGGTCCAAGGCGCGCAAGCGCGCGCTGGACATCCTGTTCGAGGCCGACCTGCGGGGCACGCCGCGGCTGGAGACGCTGGCGGCCCGCCTCGCCCAGGCCGACCCGCCGGTGTCCGAGTACACCTCGGTGCTGGTTGAGGGGGTCGCGGCCGCGTCGGCGGAGATCGACGCGGCCATCGCCGCGCACGCCGAGGGCTGGACGCTCGAGCGGATGCCGACGGTGGACCGCAACATCCTGCGGCTGGCCACCTTCGAACTGCTCCACACCGACGACGTCCCCGACCGGGTGGCCATCGACGAGGCGGTCGAGCTGGCCAAGCTCGTCTCCACCGACCGGTCGCCCGCGTTCATCAACGGCGTGCTCGGCCGGATGCTGGCCGAGCGCGCGCCGAGCTGACCGGCCGGCCGGCCGCCGCAAACCGACTCGGCGACCACCGGCCGGCTCCGGGCATGGCAAAAAGCCGCCACGTGACGCTGCCGCGGCGGCCTCGTCGGTTCCTGGCCGGTGCCGGCGGCGCGCGTCCAGGCGCCGCCGGCGGTCACAGTCAGTCCGGGATGCCGGCTTCCTGGCCCTGCTCCGGGCTCAGCACACCCCAGGACACGAGCTGCTCGGTCAGCTTGCTCGGCGACGTGTCGTAGATGACGGCGAGCGACCGGAGGTCCTCGTAGCGGATCGAGAGCACTCGCCCGTTGTAGTCACCGCGCTGGCTCTGGATCGTCGCCGCGTAGCGGGCGAGCGGGCCGCCCTGCTCCTTCGGCACCTGGGACAGGCGCTCGAGGTCGAGGACGATGCGGGGCGACTGCTCCAGCGGGGCCACCGTCGAGCCCTCGGGCAGCAGCTCACCGACAGGTACGCCGTAGAACTCGGCCAGCTCGGAAAGCCGCTGGACGGTCACGGCGCGGTCACCGCGTTCGTAGGAGCCGACGACGACAGCCTTCCACCGCCCGTGCGACTTTTCCTCGACGCCGTGGAGCGACAGCCCCTGCTGGGTGCGGATCGCGCGCAGCCGAGCACCGAGCGCCTTCGCATAGTCGGACATCGGAGTGCCCACTCCCGTCGTGGTCGATCTCTAAGGCCGGGGCCCCGTGCCGCCGGCGGTTACCGATAGTAGTCCTGGCCGGATTTGCCCTCGACACCCGGGGGGGCGTGTCGGCTCTTTCTTTGTACCACTTTCTGTAGCGCCTCCGTCGCGTTCGGCGCTACTGCCACCGACACTTTCGCCTTCGGCGCCGCTCCCGGGGGTCTTGCCCACTCTGGTGCCATGTAGTCACAGTCTGTCGGCGTCACCATTGTGGCGGCCTGGTAAGGCTGTGGGGGCCTGGTAGGGTCGTGTGAACCGCTCCTTTAAGGACCGTCCCGTGAGGCGGGGAAGGAGGGACATCGGCATGAGCAAGGCCGTCCCCGCGGCAGGGGAGCCTCCCGGCCGTTCACCCCGGCGACCGGAGGCCGAGGCCGTCAGCCGCACGGTGCTGACCGCCGACGACATCAGCCGGATCCTCACCCGGATGACGCACCAGATCCTGGAGAAGACCTCCGGCGGTGACGACGTCGTCCTGCTCGGCATACCCACCCGCGGCGTGCCGATCGCACACCGGCTGGCCGAACGGGCCCGGGCCTTCGAGAACGTCGAGCTTCCGGTCGGGTCGGTCGACCCGACGATGTTCCGGGACGACCTGCGCATCCGGGGCGTCCGCCCACTGGAGGTGACCGCGATCCCACCCAGCGGCGTCGACGGGAAGGTCGTGGTGCTCGTCGACGACGTCCTCTACTCCGGGCGCACGGTGCGGGCCGCGCTCGACGCGCTCTCCGACCTGGGCCGCCCCCGCGGCGTGCAGCTCGCCGTCCTGGTCGACCGCGGTCACCGTGAGCTGCCGATCCGGGCCGACTACGTCGGCAAGAACATGCCCACCTCCCGGCGGGAGTCGGTGGCCGTCCGTCTCACCGAGTTCGACGGCGTCGACCGGGTCATGATCATAGCGCCGCCGGCCGGGCCGGCGTGATGCGTCATCTGCTGTCCGCGGCCAGCCTCAGCCGCGTCGACGCGCTGCTCGTGCTGGACACGGCGCAGCGGATGGCCGACATGACGGGGCGCACGGCCGCGCGCACCGTGCGCAAGCTGCCGACGCTGCGCGGCCGGACCGTGGTCAACCTCTTCTACGAGGACTCCACCCGCACCCGCACGTCCTTCGAACTGGCGGCCAAGCGCCTGTCGGCCGATGTCATCAACTTCTCGGCCAAGGGCTCCAGCGTGGCCAAGGGGGAGAGCCTCAAGGACACCGCGCTCACCCTGGAGGCGATGGGCGCCGACGCCGTCGTCTGCCGCCACCCGTCCAGCGGCGCCCCGCACCGGCTGTCCGGCTGGGTGCGCGGCAGCGTGGTCAACGCCGGCGACGGCACCCACGAGCACCCCACCCAGGCCCTGCTCGACGCGTTCACCATCCGGCAGCGGCTCGGTCGCGTCGAAGGACTTGCGGTCACGATCGTCGGTGACGTGCTGCACTCCCGCGTCGCCCGCTCGAACGTGTGGTTGTTGTCCACCCTGGGGGCTCGGGTGACGGTGGTGGCACCGCCCACACTGGTACCGGCAGGCATCGATCGCTGGCCGGTCGACGTCTCATACGACATCGACGCGGCGCTAGGGAAAAGCGATGTGGTGATGATGCTCAGAGTACAGCGCGAGCGGATGAACGCCGCCTTCTTCCCGACCGAACGCGAGTACACCCGCCGTTACGGGCTGGACGCCGACCGTCTCGCCGCGATGCCGCCCGACTCCATCGTCATGCATCCCGGCCCCATGATCCGCGGGATGGAGATCGCCTCCGACGTGGCCGACTCGCCGCGCTCGACCATCGTCGACCAGGTCACCAACGGTGTCAGCGTCCGGATGGCCGTCCTCTACCTCCTGCTCGGAGGGGCAGAGTGACGGCGCGAACGGGAGAGGCGCGAACGGGAGAGACATTGAGCGGCGGCTGGCTGATCCGGGGCGCGCGCCCGCTGGGCGGGGCGGCCACCGACCTGCTGCTGCGCGACGGGATCATCGCCGCCGTCGGTCCGGAGGCGGCGGCCGCCGCCCCTCGCGGCACCCGTGTCCACGACGCCACCGGGCTCATCGCGCTGCCCGGGCTGGTCGACCTGCACACCCACCTGCGCGAACCCGGCCGCGAGGACGCCGAGACCGTCGACACCGGCACCCGGGCCGCCGCGCTCGGCGGCTACACGGCCGTGTTCGCGATGGCCAACACCGACCCGGTGGCCGACACCGCCGGCGTGGTCGAGCAGGTCTGGCGCCTCGGCCAGGCCGCCGGGCACTGCGCGGTCCACCCGGTCGGCGCGGTCACCGCGGGGCTTTCCGGCACCCGGCTGGCCGAGCTGGGCGCGATGGCCACGTCGGCCGCGCGGGTCCGCGTCTTCTCCGACGACGGCCACTGCGTGGCCGACCCGTTGCTGATGCGCCGCGCCCTGGAATACGTCAAGGCCTTCGACGGCGTCATCGCCCAGCACGCCGAGGAGCCCCGGCTGACCGAGGGCGCCCAGATGCACGAGGGCGCCGTGTCCGCCCGCCTCGGCCTGCCCGGCTGGCCGGCCGCCGCCGAGGAGGCGATCATCGCCCGCGACGCGCTGCTGGCCGGCCAGGTCGGCTCCCGGCTGCACGTCTGCCACGTCTCCACCGCCGGCTCAGTGGACATCATCCGCTGGGCCAAGGCCCGGGGCTGGCGGATCAGCGCCGAGGTGACCCCACACCACCTGCTGCTCACCGACGACCTGGCCGAGTCCTACGACCCGGTGTACAAGGTGAACCCGCCGCTGCGCACGGCCGAGGACGTCGAGGCGCTGCGGGCGGGGCTGGCCGACGGGACGATCGACTGCGTCGCGACCGACCACGCGCCGCACGCGGCCCAGGACAAGGAGACCGAGTGGGACGCCGCGCGTCCCGGGATGCTCGGGCTGCAGACCGCCCTGTCCATCGTGATCTCTACGATGGTCGAGGCGGACCGGCTGGACTGGGCCGGCGTCGCCGATCGGATGTCCCTCTCCCCGGCCTGGATTGGCGGGCTCGCCCCGGCCGTCGCGGCCGGGCCGGGCGTACCGACCGGGCCGGGCGTACCAACCGGGCCGGGCGTACCGACCGACCCGGGCGCGGCGCTGGGCCCGGGCCGTCCGGCCGACCTGCTCCTGCTGGACGCGACCGAGCGGTGGACGGTCGAGCCCGACCGGCTGGCCAGCCGGGGCCGCAACACCCCGTACGCCGGCATGACCCTGCCGGGGGTCGTGCGGGCAACATTCATGCGCGGGCGACCGACCGCGCTCGACGGGAAGATCCAATGAAACCTCACCTCATCGTCGCGACGGCGGCCGGCGCGCCGGTGGCCCCGCCGGTGCTGGCGGCCGGGCGGGGCCCGGACCGGCTCGGGCTGCACCTGCTGTTCGCGTTCGGGGTGTTCCTGCTACTGGTCGCCCTGGGCGGGGCGATGCGCCGCGCCTGGCGGCGCCGGGCCGAGCGGCGGGAGGAGGGGCTGCCGGCCCTGCCGGACGTACCCGACGATCTCGGGCCGGTGCTCGCGGCCCCGCTCAAGGGCCTCTACCTGGGCACGGTGGACGCGGGCGGCTGGCTGGAGCGCATCACCGCGCGTGGCCTGGGCGGGCGGGCCGACGCCTACATCGGCGTGTACGAGAACGGTGTGCGGGTCGACCGGACCGGTGAGGAGCCGTTCTGGATCGCCCGGGAGGCCGTGCGCGGAGCCCGTCTGGAACGCGCCCACGCCGGTAAGGTCGCCGGAGCCGGGCGCATCGTCGTGATCGCCTGGGAGCTGGCCGGCCACGAGCTGGAGACCGGGCTGCGCGGCGAGGACCGCACCCGCCAGCCAAAGGTGGTGCGGGCCGTCCACGACCTGATCGGGCCGCCACCCACCCCGCGCGACGGCGAGCTGACCAACCCGCGCCCGGTCGCCCGGGCCATGTCCCGGCTGCGCCCGCGCGAGCGCGGGCGTCCGGCCGGCGGCCGGGCCCGCGCCCACGAGCCGGTGGACGGCCCGTCCGGGCCGATGCCGGCCCAGCTCGGCAATCACCGGCCGGGCCTCGGCCCGGCCTCCGTCCCGGGCCTCTCGCCGACGGGCCCGGTTCCCGTCCGGGGGCGCCCCGCCGCGGACGCCGGCGGACGAACCGATCCCGGGCTGATCGATCCCGGGCTGACGGCCGGGCTGGGCGTCGGCCCGGGCGGCCCGGATGAACGGGACCGCCGCGGCCGTTCCCGTGAGCTGGCCCGGCGCCAGAGCGCGCCGCGCGCCCTGCCGCCGGCGCCCCGCGCGGCGCTCGCTCCACCCCACACGCCCCTGCCGCCCCGGGCGCTGCCGCCAGCGCCGCACCATGACGCCGACCCCCGTACGGAGGTCCCCCGTTACGGGGTCGAGCCGCGCCGTGAGCTCGAGCCCCGGCGCGACCTCGATCCGGTCGCCGACACCACACCCCGCGGCTTCCCGCCACCCCCTCCGGGGACGCCGAGGCCTGGGATGGCCGAGCCTGGGATGGCCGAGCGGGACCGGCCGTCCGGACCGGTCTCCCGACCGGAGGCCGGCCCCTGGCGCGGCCCCAACCAGCTGACACCGGGGCAGGCCGGTTACGGCCAGATCGATCCGCTCGCCTACACCGCCCCCCGCGGCTACCGGGTACCCCAACCCGCGCGGGTGCCCTGGGAGCAGCCCACCGGTCAGCCGGCGGGCCCGCCGTCCGGGCCGGGGCCGAGCCAGCCCGGCGGCCAGCCTCCGAGCCAGCCGTGGGAGCAGCCGGCGGGCCAGGCCCCCCGCCCATTCCGGGAGCCCGGCGGCTACCCGCCGGACGGCGGCTACCCGCCGCGCCCGGACGGTGGCTACTCGACCGGGGCCTACCCCACCGGCGGTTATCCGACTGGCGGACATCCGGCGGACGGCTACCCACCAGGCCCGGCGCCCGCCCCGCGCGGCGCCGACCCGCGGGTGGCCGACTATGCCGACGACTACCGCGGCGGGCCGGATGACTACGGCGTCGACCCCTACGTCGACCCGCTGACCTCGCCGCTGGGCCAGGTCGTCCACCGCGACCGCTACCGAGGGGAGGACCAGTGAACACGACCAGCCACGCCAGCTCTGGCGACGCCTACTCCGACCACGCCAGCACCCGCCACGCCAGGACCAGCCAGGCCAGCACCACCGGGGACGTGCGCGGCACCGGGGACGCGGGCGGGCGCCCGCGCACGGCCGCGGCCAGCAGCGGCTGGCCGGCCCCGCTGGTCACCCCGGCCCGCCCGGCCCGCCCCGCGCTGCTCATGCTCGAGGACGGCCGCTGCTTCACCGGCGAGTCGTTCGGCGCGACGGGCGAGTCGTTCGGCGAAGCCGTCTTCGCCACCGGCATGACCGGCTACCAGGAAACCCTGTCCGACCCGTCCTACCGGGGCCAGGTCGTCGTCATGACCGCCCCGCACATCGGCAACACCGGCGTCAACGACACCGACTACGAGTCGCGGGCGTTCCACGTCGCCGGGTTCGCGGTCCGGGAGCTGAGCCGGGTCGCCTCGAGCTGGCGGGCCCAGCGCGGCCTGGACGAGGAGCTGCGCGCGGCCGGCGTCGTCGGTGTGTCCGGCATCGACACCCGCGCCCTGACCCGGCACCTGCGCGAGGCCGGCACCATGCGCTGCGCGGTGGTCGGCGGCGAGGTCGATCGCGACGAGCTGCTGGCGCGGGTCCGGGCCAGCCCGGGCATGCTCGGCGCGGACCTGGCGCCCGAGGTCAGCACGCCCGAGCCGTACACGGTCGCCGCGGCCGGCGGCGAGCCGGCCTTCCGGGTGGCCGCGCTCGACCTGGGCCTCAAGCGGGCCACTCCGGCCGCGATGAGCGCGCTGGGCATCGAGACCCGGGTCATGCCGGCCCGCTCCAGCGCCGGCGACCTGCTGCGCGACGAACCCGACGGCGTGTTCGTCTCCAACGGCCCGGGCGACCCGGCGGCCGCCGGCTACGCCGCCGAAGCCCTGCGCGGGGTGCTGGCGGCCGGGGTGCCGGTGTTCGGCATCTGCTTCGGCAACCAGATGCTGGCCCGCGCCCTCGGGTTCGACACCTACAAGCTCACCTACGGCCACCGCGGCGTGAACCAGCCGGTGGCCGACCGGGCCACCGGCCGCATCGCGGTGACCAGCCACAACCACGGCTTCGCCGTCCAGGCCGACCTGGAGGGCTGGGCCGAGACCCCGTTCGGCCGGGTCCAGGTCAGCCACCTCGCCCTCAACGACGGGGTCGTCGAGGGCCTGAGCTGCCTGGACATCCCGGCGTTCTCGGTCCAGTTCCACCCGGAGGCGGCGCCTGGCCCGCACGACGCCCACGAGCTGTTCGAGCGTTTCCGCGCCCTCATGGCACGCGGTAAGCGCGGCGGTGCGAAAGACAGGGGGGAGTGACGATGCCGCGCCGCAACGACATCGCCAGCGTTCTCGTGATCGGGTCCGGCCCGATCGTCATCGGGCAGGCCTGCGAGTTCGACTACTCGGGGACGCAGGCCTGCCGGGTGCTGCGGGCGGAGGGCCTGCGGGTCATCCTGGTCAACAGCAACCCGGCGACGATCATGACCGACCCGGAGATCGCCGACGCCACCTACATCGAGCCGATCACCCCCGAGATGGTCACGAAGATCATCGACCGGGAGCGGCCGGACGCGCTGCTGGCCACGATGGGCGGCCAGACCGCGCTCAACACCGCGGTCTCGCTCTACGACTCGGGCGTCCTCGACCGTTACGGCGTCCGGCTGATCGGCGCCAACATCGACGCGATCCGCTCCGGCGAGGACCGGCAGATCTTCAAGGACATCGTGGCCTCGGTCGGCGGCGAGTCCGCCCGCAGTCGGATCGCGACCACGGTGGACGAGTGCCTGGCCGCGGCCGAGGAGTTCGGCTACCCGGTCGTCGTCCGGCCGAGCTTCACCCTCGGCGGCGCTGGCAGCGGCTTCGCCCACGACGTCGGCGAGCTGCGCCGGATGGGCGCCGACGGGCTGGCCGCCAGCCCCGCCACCGAGGTCCTCATCGAGGAGTCGGTGCTGGGCTGGAAGGAGTTCGAGCTCGAGCTGATGCGCGACCGGGCCGACAACGTCGTCGTGGTCTGCTCGATCGAGAACGTCGACCCGATGGGCGTGCACACCGGCGACTCGGTGACCGTCGCCCCGGCGATGACTCTGACCGACCGCGAGTACCAGGCCATGCGCGACCTGGCCCTGGCCGTGATGCGGGCGGTCGGCGTCGACGCCGGCGGCTGCAACATCCAGTTCGCCCTCGAGCCGACCACCGGCCGGATCGTCGTCATCGAGATGAACCCGCGGGTGTCGCGCTCCTCGGCGCTCGCCTCCAAGGCGACCGGCTTCCCGATCGCCAAGATCTCGGCCAAGCTCGCCCTGGGCTACACGCTCGACGAGATCGCCAACGACATCACCCGGACCACCCCGGCCGCGTTCGAGCCGACGCTCGACTACGTGGTGGTCAAGGTGCCCCGGTTCGCGTTCGAGAAGTTCCCCGGAGCCGACACCGAGCTGACCACGACGATGAAGTCCGTCGGCGAGGCGATGGGGGTCGGGCGCTCGTTCGCCGAGGCGCTGCAGAAGGCGCTGCGCTCGACCGAGGCGTCCCACTCCGCGTTCAGCTTCGCCGGCGACCCGGGCCCGGCGGCCGAGCTGCTGGCGGCGGCGGCCACCCCGCACGACGGGCGGCTGCGCACCGTCCAGCTCGCGCTGCGGGCCGGGGCCACCCTGTCCCAGGTCGTCGACGCGACCGGCATCGACCCCTGGTTCGTCGACCAGATCGCCGCGATCAACGAGATCGCGGCCGGCGTCACCCGTGACCCGGCCGGCATCCGGCGGGCCAAGCGGGCCGGGTTCTCCGACTCGGCGCTGGCCGAGATCCTCGGGACCAAGGAGGAGGTCGTCCGGGCCTACCGGCACCGGGCCGGCATCCGCCCCGTCTACAAGACGGTCGACACCTGCGCGGCCGAGTTCGCCTCCGAGACGCCGTACCACTACTCGTCCTACGACGAGGAGACCGAGGTGGCGCCGAGCGAGGTGCCCCGGGTGATCGTGCTCGGCTCCGGGCCGAACCGGATCGGACAGGGCATCGAGTTCGACTACGCCTGCTGCCACGCCGTCATGGCGCTCTCCGACGCCGGCTACGAGACGGTCATGGTCAACTGCAATCCGGAGACCGTCTCCACCGACTACGACACGGCCGACCGGCTCTACGTCGAGCCGCTGACCGTCGAGGACGTCCTGGAGGTCGTGCACGCCGAACGGGAGGCCGGGCCGCTGGTCGGCGTAATCGTCCAGCTCGGCGGGCAGACGCCGCTGGGCATCGCGGCCGCCCTCGCGGAGAACGGCGTCCCGATCGTGGGCACCTCGCCGGGGGCGATCGACCTGGCCGAGGACCGCGGCTCGTTCGGCCGGGTGCTGGCCGCCGCCGGGCTGCCCTCGCCGCCGCACGGCGTGGCTACCTCCTACCCCGAGGCGCTCGCGGTGGCCGAGCGGATCGGCTACCCGGTGCTGGTCCGGCCGTCCTACGTGCTGGGCGGGCGCGGCATGGAGATCGTCTACGGCGACGACATGCTGCGCGGCTACATCGAGCGGGCGACGCAGATCTCGCCCGAGCACCCGGTGCTGGTCGACCGCTTCCTCGACGACGCCGTCGAGATCGACGTCGACGCGCTCTACGACGGCGAGGAGCTCTACCTGGCCGGCGTGATGGAGCACATCGAGGAGGCCGGGGTCCACTCGGGCGACTCGGCCTGCGTGCTGCCGCCGATCACCCTCGGCCGGCGCGAGCTGGAGCGGATCCGGACCTCGACCCTGCGCATCGCCGAGGGCGTCGGGGTGCGCGGCCTGCTCAACGTCCAGTACGCGATCCAGTCCGACGTGCTCTACGTGCTGGAGGCCAACCCGCGGGCGTCGCGGACGGTGCCGTTCGTCTCGAAGGCGACCGCCGTCCCGCTGGCCAAGGCGGCGGCCCGGGTGATGGTCGGCGCGACCGTGGCCGAACTGCGGGCCGAGGGGCTGTTGCCGCCGACCGGAGACGGGGCGACGCTGCCGCTGGACTCGCACATCGCGGTCAAGGAGGCGGTGCTGCCCTTCGGCCGCTTCCGCGACACCGGCGGCCGGGGCGTCGACACCGTGCTCGGCCCGGAGATGAAGTCGACCGGCGAGGTCATGGGCATCGACGCCGGCTTCGGCACCGCCTACGCCAAGTCGCAGGCGGCGGCGTACGCGTCGCTGCCCACCTACGGGCGGGTGTTCGTCTCGGTGGCCGACCGGGACAAGCGGGCCATGATCTTCCCGATCAAGCGGCTGGCCGACCTCGGGTTCGTGGTCTACGCGACCGAGGGGACGGCCGAGGTGCTGCGGCGCAACGGGGTCAAGGCGGTCGTGCTGGGCAAGCACCACGTGCCGGTGGCCGGGCTCATCGACTGCGTCGACATGATCACGTCCGGGCAGATCGACCTGGTGGTCAACACCCCGTGGGGGGTGGGGCCGCGGCTGGACGGCTACGAGATCCGCACCGCCTGCGTGGCGGTCGGCGTCCCCTGCATCACGACCGTGCAGGGCGCGGCCGCCTGCGTGCAGGGCATCGAGGCGCTGGTGCGCGGCGAGGTCGACGTCCGGCCGATCCAGGCGTACCACTCCGACCTGCGGGCAGCCTGGCACCCGGGCGCGGACCTGGCCGCCGGGCCGGGACCCGGGTCGGGGGCGGCGCCCGGGTCGGGGGCGGCGCGCGCCGAGGGCGCCGGCGGACCGGCTGCCGGCGGCGGCGACGCCGTCGGCAGCGAGCCGGTGGCCCGGTGAGCCTGGCCGCGCGCGTCCCGGTGGCCGTCGCGATGGACACGGACGACCTCGACGTGGCGACGGGCTGGGCCCGGGCGGTGGGCGCCCGGGCCGCCGCCGTGAAGGTCGGGCTCCAGCTGTTCTACCGGTACGGGCCGGAGGCGGTCCGGGCCGTCATGGCCGCGGCCGGCGGCGCCGGGATCGGGACCGGGGGCGGCGCCGGGATCGGGGGCGCCGCGGCGGGTGGGGGTGGCCCGGACCTGTTCCTGGACCTCAAGCTGCACGACATCCCCAACACGGCGGTGGGCGCGATCCGTTCGCTGGCGCCGCTTCGGCCCCGGTGGGTCACGGTGCACGCGGCCGGCGGCGCGGCCATGATCCGCGCGGTCGCCGAGGCCGCCCCCGAGATCGATATCACAGCGGTGACCGTTCTCACCTCGCTCGACGCGGCCGCGTTGAGCGCGGTCGGGGTCGCCGACGCCCCGCTGGACGCCGCCCGGAGGCTGGCGGTGCTCGCCGTGGCGGCCGGCGCGCGGGCTGTCGTGTGCAGCCCACTGGAGGTATCAGCGCTTCGCTCAGAGCTTGACGAAAACGTGACTCTTATCACACCAGGTGTGCGGTTCGTGGGCGCGACCGGAGACGATCAAACACGGACAGCGACGCCCGAAGCCGCGTGGGCGGCCGGCGCTGACCTTCTGGTGATGGGTCGCCCGGTGACCGGTCACCCCGATCCGGCGGCCGTTCTCGAGGGTCTGTCCGGTCTGGCCTCGGATCGCAAAATGGTCCTTTGACCTGCGTAAACGCGAGGACGGCCGGGCGTCTGACCGAGGCGTCACGCCCCGGGAGGGTCGGGTTCGCGGGCCGCTTCGGCGCCCGCTGCCGGTGCCGCTCGGGATGCGGGGGCTGTCCGCGTCCGGCACGTCCCGACCGATTTGGCCACCTCGCGGTGATGGCCTGACGGACAATAAATCCCAGCCAAGGGGGTGTCCGCGCTGTCTCCGGAACTGGACTGAGGTGCCCGTTCCTCGCTAGTTTGCGCGGCGCTCCGATCGTTAGAAATCCAAGGAGGCGTTCCCGTGTCCCTGCCGCCCCTGACTCCTCAGCAGAGGGCTGAAGCCCTCGAGAAAGCCGCGTTGGCTCGCAAGCAACGGGCGGAACTGAAGGAGCGGCTCAAGAAGTCGGAAGTCACGCTAGCGTCAGTTCTTCAACGAGCTCGCGACGACGAGGTCATCGGAAAGATGAGGGTGACCGCTGTCCTCGAGTCCCTTCCCGGCGTCGGCAAGGTCCGCGCCGGAAAGATCATGGAACGGCTCGCCATCAGCGAGACCCGTCGGCTCCGTGGCCTGGGACCCAAGCAGCGGGCGGACCTGATGGCCGAGTTCGGCGAGAACTGATCGGCGCGCCCGCGGGCCCGGGCGCCGCGGACCGTTCGGGCCGCGGCGCCAGACCCGGCGCGCGGGCGCGCCGACGCGCGTATGCCGATTCTCGCGAGGCTGGCTGTGAACACGCCCGTGACGGGTTCGTTGCAGCTTCATCAATTATGGACCGGGGCCGTGACGACCGCGACAGACGGACTTTAGTCCCGGGCTCTTCCGCTATTCCGCGCCGTCGGGTAAAGAACGCGCCCGCCGCCCCAAAGCGGAACGCGCCCGGCTCCACAACGCCGCGCGCGGGCGCGGCGGCGGTGTCCCGGGCCCGGCCGGTGTTGCCGGCCCGGCCCGTCACGCGCGGCCGGTTTGTGGGATGCCGCCGCTCGGCCGGCCCCCCGTTTCGGCGGCCGCGAGCGCGTCCCGCCCGCCGGCCGCGTGCCTCGGCCGGCGGTTTCCCTAGAGCGGCGGTGTCCCTAGAGCGGCTGTGTCCCTGGAGCGGCGGTGTCCCTAGAGTGGCGGGGTGCGGCTGACAGTGCTCTCGGGCCCGTCCGGCGTAGGGAAGGGGACCGTCGTCGCGGCGGTCCGTGAGCGGCACCCGGAGATCTGGGTGTCGGTCAGCGCGACGACCCGCGCCCCGCGTCCCGGCGAGGTCGACGGCGTCCAGTACCACTTCGTCGACGCGGCCCGCTTCGCCGAAATGGTCAAGGCGGGCGAGCTCCTGGAGCACGCCATGTACGCCGGTCACGCCTACGGCACGCCGCGCGGCCCGCTGGAGGACCGGCTCGCCCAGGGCGTCCCCTGCCTGCTGGAGATCGAGCTGCAGGGCGCCCGGCAGGTGCGCGCCCGGGCGCCCGGCGCCCGTTTCGTCTTCCTGGCCCCGCCCACCTGGGAGGAGCTGGAGCGCCGGCTGACCGGCCGGGGCACCGAGGCGCCCGAGGTCGTGCGCAGCCGGCTCGACCGGGCCCGCATCGAGCTGGCCGCCGAGGGCGAGTTCGACGACATCGTCGTGAACGACGTTGTGACGGACGCGGCCGACCGCTTGGTAGCCTTAATGACCGCCGACGGACGGTGAGGACGGGCGGCGCCCCCCCGGGTGCCGTCGACCCCGACCCCGACCCCGACCCAGGCCAAGGCCTCCAGGCCAGGCCCCCGGCCTTCGGCCGCCAAGCTCCCACCGGAAGGACCGCCCGTGTCCGGCACCGCCGCCCACCCCGAGGGCATCACCAACCCGCCGATCGACGAGCTGCTCGAGGCCACCGACTCCAAGTACGGGCTGGTCATCTACGCGGCCAAGCGCGCCCGGCAGATCAATGCCTACTACTCCCAGCTCGGCGAGGGCCTGCTGGAGTACGTGGGCCCGCTGGTCGAGACGACCAGCGCCCAGGAGAAGCCGCTGTCGATCGCGCTGCGCGAGATCAACGCCGGCCTCCTGACCCACGAGATCGTCAGCGAGCCGCTGCCGCCCGCGTCCTGACCGGAGTGCCCGGCGAGATCGGGGTGCCCGGCGAGATCGGGGTGCCCGGCGAGACCGGCGCGCCCGGCGGGAGCCGTCGGCGGGTCGTCCTGGGGGTCGCCGGCGGCATCGCCGCCTACAAGGCGGTCGAGGTGCTGCGCAGGCTGACCGAGAGCGGCCACGAGGTCCGGGTCGTCCCGACCGCGGCCGCGCTGCGCTTCGTCGGCGAGCCGACCTGGGCGGCGCTGTCCGGCCAGCCCGTCGCCACCGACGTCTGGACCGACGCCGAGCAGGTCGCCCACGTCCGGCTGGGCCGGTGGGCCGACCTGGTGCTCGTCGTCCCGGCCACGGCCGACCTGCTGGCCCGCGCGGCGACCGGCCGGGCCGACGACCTGATCACGAACACGCTGCTGACCACCCGGGCCCCGGTCCTGTTCGCCCCGGCCATGCATACCGAGATGTGGGAGCACCCGGCCACCCGGGCCAACGTGGCCACTCTGCGGGAGCGGGGCTGCGTCGTCATCGAGCCGGCCGTGGGCCGCCTGACCGGGCCCGACTCGGGCGCCGGGCGGCTGCCCGAGCCGGTGGAGATCGCCGCGCTGGCCCTCTCCACGCTCGCCCGTCTCGATCTCGGCTCCGGGCCCGATCTGGGCTCCGGGAACGCCGCGGGAGCCCGGCCGTGGCTCGACCTGGCCGGCCGGCACGTGCTGGTGAGCGCGGGCGGCACCCGCGAGGCGATCGATCCGGTGCGCTTCCTCGGCAACGCCTCCAGCGGCCGGCAGGGCTACGCCTTCGCCCGGGCCGCGCTGGCCCGCGGGGCCCGGGTGACGCTGGTCGCGGCCAACGTGTCGCTGCCGCCGGTGGCCGGCGCGACGGTGATCCCGGTCACCAGCGCGGCCGAGATGGCCGCCGCCGTCGAGGCCGCCGCCGAGACCGCGGACCTGGTCGTCATGGCGGCGGCGGTGGCCGACTTCCGACCGGTCGCGCCGGCCGAATACAAGATCAAGAAAGAGGGCCGCGAGCCCGAGCCGATCCGGCTGGCCCGCAACCCCGACATCCTGGCCGGCCTGCTGGCCCGGCGCTCACCCGGCCAGGTCCTGGTCGGCTTCGCGGCCGAGACCGGCGGCCCCGACGCGACCGTCGAGGAACTCGGCCAGGCGAAGCTCGCCCGCAAGCCGGTGGACCTGCTCGTCGTCAACGCGGTCGGCGACGGGCGCGCGTTCGGCACGCCCGACAACGCGGTGACCGTACTGTCGCCGGGCGGGACGGTCGTCCGGATCACCTTGACGAGCAAGGATGTTGTCGCTCACCGTGTGTTGGACCTGGTTCACCAACGCTTCAGTGAGGTATCGGCTGTGACGACCGACGCGGGGCGTCGGTGATGGATGTCACCTCGCCGACCCGTCGGTAGACTCCGCCCGAACCAACCGCCGGCTCCCACCGGCCGAGGGCCACGCAACCGTGCCGGTCGCGTGACGCCGGAGGCTCGTAGGTCCGACTCGTCCAGGGGGTTTTTTCCGTGGCCACGCGCCTGTTCACGTCCGAGTCCGTCACCGAGGGGCATCCGGACAAGATCGCTGACCAGATCAGCGACTCCATCCTCGACGCGATGATCAAGGATGACCCGCGCAGCCGGGTCGCGGTGGAGACGCTGATCACCACCGGCCAGGTCCACGTGGCCGGCGAGGTCACCACCGACACCTACGTCGACATCGCCTCGGTCGTGCGCGAGCGGATCCTGGACATCGGCTATGACTCGTCCAAGAAGGGCTTCGACGGCGCCTCCTGCGGCGTCAGCGTGTCCATCGGCGCGCAGTCCCCGGACATCGCCCAGGGCGTCGACACCGCCCACGAGACCCGTGTCGGCGGCTCGTCCGAGGATGAGCTCGACCGTCAGGGCGCCGGCGACCAGGGCCTGATGTTCGGCTTCGCCTGCGACGAGACCCCCGAGCTGATGCCGCTGCCGATCGCGCTGGCCCACCGGCTGGCCCGGCGCCTGTCGGCGGTCCGCAAGGACGGCCAGGTCGGCTACCTGCGCCCGGACGGCAAGACCCAGGTCACCATCGAGTACGCCGACGGTCGCCCGGTCCGGCTGGACACCATCGTGGTCTCGAGCCAGCACGCGGCCGACATCGACCTCGACACGCTGCTGACCCCGGACGTCGAGGAGTACGTGGTCCGCCCCGAGCTGGCCGCCCTCGACATCGACACCGCCGGCGTGCGGCTGCTGGTCAACCCGACCGGCCGGTTCGAGATCGGCGGCCCGATGGGCGACGCCGGCCTGACCGGACGCAAGATCATCGTCGACACCTACGGCGGCTACGCCCGCCACGGCGGCGGCGCGTTCTCCGGCAAGGACCCGTCGAAGGTCGACCGCTCCGCCGCCTACGCGATGCGCTGGGTGGCCAAGAACGTCGTCGCCGCCGGCCTGGCTCGGCACTGCGAGGTCCAGGTCGCCTACGCCATCGGCAAGGCGCACCCGGTCGGCCTGTTCGTCGAGACCTTCGGCACCGGCACCGTGCCCGACGCGCAGATCCAGGAGGCGGTGACCCAGGTCTTCGACCTGCGCCCGGCGGCCATCATCCGCGACCTCGACCTGCTGCGCCCCATCTACGCGCAGACCGCCGCCTATGGCCACTTCGGCCGGCCCGAGCTCGACTTCACCTGGGAGTCGACCTCCCGGGCGGAGCAGCTCGCGGCCAAGGTCAACGGCTGATCCTCCCCGCCTCACCGCTCAACCCCCCGGCGCCGGCCTCGCCCGCGCCGGGGGACCGGGGCGCGCCGGCCGGCCTGTCGGTGGCCGCTGATATCACACCAGGCATGGCCGAACAGATCTCCGCGCCGCCGCCGCCGGCGCCCGCGCGTGGGAAGCGCCCGCCGCGCCGGGCGCCGGGCACGGGCGCTACGGTCGCGGCGGCCGAGCGGCCGGTGGCCCGGGTCGCCCTCGACGTCCCCCTGTCCCACCTGGACCGGCCCTTCGACTACCTGGTCCCGGCCGAGCACGCCGAGACCGCGGTGGCTGGGGCCCGGGTGCGGGTCATGTTCGCCGGCCGGCAGGTCGATGGGTTCATCCTCGAGCGGCGCGACGAATCCGACCACGGCGGGAAGCTGGCCTTCCTGCGCACCCTCGTCTCACCGGAACCCGTGCTCGCGCCCCAGGTCGCGGCCCTGGCCCGCCAGGTGGCCGACCGGTACGCCGGCACACTGGCCGACGTCCTGCGCCTGGCCGTCCCGCCCCGCCACGCGCGGGTGGAGAAGGTCCGGCCCGAGCCCGCCGCGGCCGACGGGGACGATCCCGCTCCCGCTGGGCCGCCAGCCCCCCCGCCGGCCTCCGCGCCGCCTGGGCCGCCTGGGCCGCCTGGGCCGCCGCCGGGGGAGTGGCGCCGCTACCCCGGCGGGGCGGACTTCTTCGCCGCGCTGCGCTCCGGCGCCGCCCCGCGCGCGGTCTGGTGGGCCCCGCCTGGCCCGGCCTGGCCGGCGATGATCGCCGCGCTGGTCGCCGCGACCTGGGACGCCGGCCGGGGCGCCCTGGTCATCGTCCCCGACCACCGCGACAGCGACCGGGTCGCGGCCGCGCTGGCCGCCGAGCCCGCCCTGGGCGCGCTGGCCGCCGAGGAGATCGTCGTCCTGCGCTCCGACCTCGGCCCCCAGGAACGCTACCGGCGGTTCCTGGCCGTCAGCCGGGGCCAGGCCCGGATCGTCGTCGGCACCCTGGCGGCGGTGTTCGCCCCCGTCGCCGACCTCGGCCTCGTCGTCGTCTGGGACGACGGCGACGACATCCACAGCTTCAACCTCGCTCCCTACCCCCACGTCCGGGACGTCGCGGTCCTGCGGGCCCGCGGCGAGGGCTGCGCGCTGGTCATCGGCGCCTTCAGCCCGTCGACCGAGGCCGACGCGCTGCGCCGGGTCGGCTGGGCCGGCGCGCTGCGGCCCCGGGCACCCCGGGAGCTTTCCGCCCGGGTCGAGGCCATCGGCTCCGACGCCGAGCTCGCCCGCGACCCGGCCGCGCGGGCCGCCCGGCTGCCCTCGCTGGCGGTCCGGGCCGCCCGGGAGGCGCTGGCCGCCGGCGCCCCGGTCCTCGTCCAGGTGCCGCGCCGGGGCTACCAGCCGTCGCTGGCCTGCGCGTCCTGCCGCCGCCCGGCCCGCTGCCGCGAGTGCGGCGGGCCGCTGGGCCGCCGGGCGGCCACCGCCGTCCCGAGCTGCGGCTGGTGCGCCCGGCCGGCGGCGGCCGGGCGCACCGCCTGGCGCTGCCGCGGCTGCGGGGGCACCGACGTCCGGGTCTCCGTCGTCGGCGCCCGCCGGACGGCCGAGGAGCTCGGCCGGGCCTTCCCCCGGGTGCCCGTGCGGACGTCCGGCCGGGACGAGGTGCTGGCCACTGTCCCGGCCGAACCGGCGATCGTCATCGCCACCCCGGGCGCCGAGCCGGTGGCCGACGACGGCTACGGCGCGGTCCTGCTGCTCGACGCCTGGGCGCTGTTGGGACGCCCTGAGCTGCGCGCCGGCGAGGAGGCGCTGCGCCGCTGGTGCGCGGCGGCCGCGCTGGCCCGCCCGGCCGCGCGGGGCGGGCGGGTCGTGGTCACGGCCGACGGCGGGCTGGCCCCGGTGGCCGCGCTGGTGCGGTGGGACCCGGGCTGGCTGGTCGAACGGGAGGCGGACGAGCGGGCCGAGCTGGGCTTTCCCCCGGCCACTCGGTTCGCCTCGGTCGAGGGCCTCGCCGCCGCCGTCGAGGAACTCCTGGCCGCCGCCCCGCTGCCGGCTGGCGCGGTGACGCTCGGTCCCGTCCCGCTCGCCGCGCACCCCGGCGGGCGAGGGGCCGCCGGCGGGGGCGGGCCCGCCGGCGGGTCGCCGGCCGACGACGCCGGCGAGCGGGAACGCATGCTCGTCCGGGTGCCCCGGGCCCAGGGCGGCGAGCTGGCCCGCGCCCTGGCCGTCGCGCGCGGGGTGCACAGCGCACGCAAGGGGGAACCGGTCCGCGTCCAGCTCGATCCGCTTTCGCCGCTGTGACAAGCCGGTGATGATCGGCCCGGCCCAGGCCGCCGGCCCGTACGATGGAACCCGGCGAGGAATGACGCCGGCTTGGGAACGACGAGGAGCGCGGCGGTGACCGTCCTAGACATACGGCTGTTCGGAGACCCGGTGCTGCGCGCGGTGGCCGCGCCGGTCACCACCTTCGACAAGGAGCTGCGGCGCCTGGTGGCCGACCTGACCGACACCATGCACGACGCGGGCGGCGCCGGCCTGGCCGCGCCCCAGCTCGGGGTGTCACTGCGGGTGTTCACCTACGACGTCGACGACGTCACCGGGCATCTGATCAACCCGGTCCTCGGCCCGTTCAGCGAGGAGATGATGGACGGCGAAGAGGGCTGTCTGTCGATGCCGGGCCTGAGCTTCGAGCTCAAGCGGCCCGAGCGGGTCGTCGCCGTCGGCCAGAACGAGTTCGGGGACCCGGTCACCATCGAGGGCAGCGGCATCCTCTCGCGCTGTCTGCAGCACGAGACCGACCACCTCGACGGGGTGCTGTTCTTCGACCGGCTGGACCGGGCGACGAAGAAGGCGGCGATGAAGGCCGTCCGCGAGGCGGAGTGGTCCGGGGAGCGGGTGCCGACGGTCAAGGCGTCCCCGCACCCGCTGTTCGGGCGCCGGTCCTGACCGCGGACGCGGCCGGACGCCCACCTCGCGCCGGTTGCGTGACGGTCTCCACTGCTACGGTGGTCGGCGTGAATCACTCCCTGTGCGCGGACGGGCGCTGATGCGTCTGGTGTTCGCGGGCACGCCGGAACCCGCGGTCCCGTCGCTGCGCGCCCTGCTCGAGACACCCCGGCACGAGGTAGTCGCCGTCGTGACCCGGCCGGACCGGCCCGCCGGCCGGGGCCGGGCGGTACGGCCGTCGCCGGTGCGCGCCCTGGCCGACGAGGCCGGTATCGAGGTCCTGGCGCCCGAGCGGCCCCGGGACGCCGCCTTCGTCGAGCGGCTCAGTGAGATCGCCCCCGACTGCTGCCCGGTCGTCGCCTACGGCGCGTTGCTGCCGCCGTCCGTGCTCGACATCCCGAAGCACGGCTGGGTCAACCTGCACTTCTCCGTGCTGCCGGCCTGGCGGGGCGCCGCCCCCGTCCAGCACGCGCTGCTGGCCGGCGACGACGTGACCGGCGCGTCGGTGTTCCAGATCGAGCGGGGCATGGACACCGGGCCGGTCTTCGGCACCCTCACCGAGCTGGTCGAACCGACCGACACCTCCGGTGACCTGCTCGGCCGGCTCTCCCTCGCCGGCGCCGCGCTGCTCGTGGCCGTCCTGGACGCGATCGCCGACGGCCGGGCCCAGCCGGTCGCGCAGAGTACTGACGGGGTGAGCCTGGCCCCGAAGTTCACCGTGGCCGACGCCCGGATCGACTGGACCGCCCCGGCCGCCCGCGTCGACCGGCTGGTCCGCGCGGCCACCCCGGCGCCCGGTGCGTGGACGACCTTCCGCGAGCACCGCGTCAAGGTCGGGCCGGTCCGGCCGGTCCGACCCGGGTCGCCCGGCGCCCCGGCCGCGCTGGACGCCCTCGGCGAGCGCCGGCTGGAACCCGGCGAGCTGGCCGTCCTCGGCACCCACGGCCCGGTCGCGGTGGGCACGGGCAGCGTCCCGGTCCTGCTGGGCGAGGTGCGGCCCGAGGGCAAGGCGGCGATGGCGGCCGACGCCTGGGCGCGCGGCGCCCGGCCTGGCGCCCAGGAACGGTTCCAGTGAGCCGCGTCCCGCCGTTCACCGGCCCGCCGCCGGCCGGCCCGCCCCGACCGGCCGGTGCCGACGACCCGGCACGGATGCTGGCCTGGGAGGTGCTGCGGGCCGTCGACGAGCGCGGCGCCTACGCGAACCTGCTGCTACCGGCGCTGCTGCGCGAGCGGCGCTTCTCCGAGCGTGACTCGTCGTTCGCGACCGAGCTCACCTACGGCTCACTACGCGCCCAGGGCCAGCTCGACGTCATGATCAACCTGGTCAGCAGCCGTCCGGTCGACGCCGTCGACCCGCCGGTGCGCGACGCGCTGCGCCTGGGCACCTACCAGCTGCTGCGGACCCGGGTACCGGCCCGGGCCGCCGTCGCCTCCACCGTCGAGCTGGTCCGCCGGACCAGCGGTGAGCGGCCGGTGCGTTTCGCCAACGCCGTCCTGCGCCGGGTGGCCGACCGGGTAGCCGACAGCGCCGGCGACGTGGCCACCCTGCTCGACGCGCCCGACGCCGAAGCCGACCCGATCGGCCACCTGGCCGTGATGACGGCCCATCCCCGCTGGGTGGTCGAGGCGATCGCCCAGGCCCTCGGCGGGGACCTGGCCGAGGCCCGGGCCGCGCTCGACGCCAACAACACCCGCCCCGGCGTCCACCTGGTGGCCCGGCCCGGCGGGATCGGGCGCGACGAACTGCTGCGGGCCGCCCGTTGCGCGGGCCTTTCCGCCGAACCGGGGGAGCACTCGCCGTACTCGGTCCGGCTGCGCGGCGGCGATCCGGGCCGGCTGCGCGCCGTGGCCGACGGCCGGGCCGCCGTCCAGGACGAGGGCAGCCAGCTCGTCGCCCTCTCCCTGCTGCGGGGCAGCACCGTCGGGCCCGACCGAGGGCTTGTCGTCGACCTGTGCGCGGGGCCGGGCGGCAAGGCGGCGCTGCTGGCCGGGCTCTGCCCGCCCGGCGGGATGATCGGGCTGGAGCCGCGGGCGGCCCGGGCCCGGCTGGTCGCCCGGGCCGGCGTGCCGGTCGCGCGGGCCGACGGCCGGCATCCGCCGCTGCGGCCGGGCAGCGCCGACCGGGTGCTGCTCGACGCGCCCTGTTCCGGGCTCGGCGCGCTGCGCCGCCGGCCGGAGGCCCGCTGGCGCCGCACGCCGGCCGACGTGGCCGGGCTGGTCAGCCTCCAGCGCCAGCTGCTGGTCTCCGCGCTCGACCTGGTCCGCCCGGGCGGCCTGGTCGCCTACGCGACGTGCTCGCCGCATCCGGCCGAGACCGTCGAGGTGGTCGAGGCGGTCCTGCGCGGGCGGGCCGACGTCACCATGCTGGACGCGCGGTCGACCCTGGGCGAGTTTGACGACCTGGGCGCGGGGCCGTTCGTCTGGCTGTGGCCACACCGGCACGACACCGACGCGATGTTCCTGGCCCTGCTGCGCCGCGTCGCCGACACCTGATCGCCGTCCCACGCCGCGATCACCGCGCGGCGCGTCGGGCCGTCGCGGCGGTTCCGTACAGTGATGATCGGCAGCGCGACCCAGGAAGGGGTTGGCGGTGGGGCGCTCGTTCAATACGACCGGACCGTGTGTCGCGAGCGATCACTACATGATCCCGGCGTCGACCCGCCTGCCGGAAGTGCCCGAGCTTGTCGCGAACCAGAAGTACTTCGTCGTCCACGCGCCGCGACAGACCGGGAAGACGACCGCGCTGCGTGCATTGGCGGCCGAGCTGACCACGAGCGGGCGCTACGCCGCGCTGGTGCTGTCTATGGAGGCCGGCCAGCCCTGGGCGGACGATATCGGCGCGGCAACCCGGGCAATCCTGTCTGGCGCCCGCATCGCGGCTCGTGCCAACCTGCCCGCCGATCTGCGACCGCCGGCATGGCCGGACAGCTGGCCGGAAGGCCTCCTGTCCGAAGCGTTCGCGAAGTGGGCGGAGGCTTGTCCCCGGCCCCTGGTGCTCTTCCTCGACGAGATCGACGCTCTGACCGGGCATACGATGCTCAGCGTCCTCCGCCAGCTGCGACAGAACTTCGCTGAGCGCCCGGCGGGTTTTCCGTCAGCTGTGGCGCTATGTGGCCTACGTGATGTTCGTGACTACAAGCTTGCATCGGGCGGCGACCCCACCACTATGACGTCGCCGAGCCCGTTCAACATCGCGGTTACGTCGTTGCGGCTGAGTGACTTCACCCTCGACGAGGTCCGCGAGCTCTACTGGCAACACACCGCGGAAACCGGCCAGCGGTTCGCCCCCACGGCGGTCGAGTATGCCTACGCGCTGACGATGGGGCAGCCATGGCTGGTCAATGCCTTAGCGTACGAGATCGTCAACCGGATGAAGGTGCCTCCGACGACCACCATCACTACGGATCACGTCGACGAGGCCGCCGAGCGAATCATAGTCGCCCGGGAGACCCACGTGGACTCCTTGCTTGACAAGCTTCGTGACCCGCGGGTCCGGCGCGTCATCGAACCCATCCTCGCCGGCACGCAGGTCAGGTTCGACCCGTTCGCCGACGACCTCGCCTACACAACCGACCTCGGCCTGGTCCGGCGGACCGCCTCGACCGTGGAGATCGCCAATCCGATCTACCGTAACGTGATCACCAGGGTCCTGGCGGGGGGCCTGTTCGACGGAGTCGTCGGGGCGCCAGCGCCGCGCTCGTTCGTTCTGCCCGACGGCCGGTTCGACCTGCCCGGGCTGCTCACGCGCTTCGCCGGGTTCTGGCATGAGAATGAGGACCTCCTTGCGGCCGACGAGCCCTACCGGGAGGTCACTCCGCACGTCACGCTCCTGGGTTACCTGGACCGCGCCATCAACGGAAGCGGCTTCGTCGACCGGGAGTACGGCGTCGGCCGCGGCGCGATCGACCTGCTCGTCCGGTGGAGCTACACCGGGCCTGACGGCCGGGCAACCGTGCAGCGTGAGGCATTGGAGGTCAAGACGCATCGTCCCGGGGACACCGACCCGACGCTGGCCGGCCTCGAGCAGCTCGACGGCTACCTCACGCGCCTTGGCCTGTCTGCCGGCCACCTTGTGATCTTTGACCAGCGTCCCGCCGAGCGGAAACGAGTCGGTATCGAGCTGGGCGCCCAGACCGTCACCAGCCCGGGCGGGCGGGCCGTCACGGTCGTCCGTATCTGATCGTCCCGTCGCCGGCCCCCCCGGGTGGGCGCGGGCGGTGGATACGCTGGGTTCGTGGCGAACGCGCAGATCTACCCGAGCCTGCTGGCGGCCGACTTCGGCCGGGTCGCCGACGCGGCGCGGGCGGTCGAGAGCCGGGCCGACTGGCTGCACGTCGACGTCATGGACTACCACTTCGTGCCCAACCTGGCCTTCTCGCCGGACACGGTGACGGCGCTGCGCGCGGTGACCGAGGTGCCGCTCGACTGCCACCTGATGATCGATGAGCCGGACCGCTGGGCCGCCGGCTACGCCGAGCGGGGCGCGGCCAACGTCACGATCCACGCCGAGGCGGTCGACGATATCCCGGCCACGACGGCGGCGATCCGCGCCGCCGGCGCCCGCACCGGACTGGCCGTCAAGCCGGCAACGCCCGTCGAGCGTTACGTCGACGACCTGCACCGTTTCGACCTGCTGCTGCTGATGACGATCGAGCCGGGCTTCGGCGGCCAGAAGTTCATGGACGAGGTTCTCCCGAAGATCACCGCCGCCCGGCGGCTGCTCGACCGGCTCGGCCTCGATCTGTGGGTCCAGATCGACGGTGGGGTCAACGCCGAGACGATCGAGCGGGCGGCCGCCGCCGGCGTCGACGTCTTCGTCGCCGGCACGGCCGTGTTCGGCGCGGCCGACCCGGCGGCGGCGATCGAGGGGCTGCGGGCGCTCGCGCTGGGCGCGAACCCCGATCTGGTCGCCCCGGGGACCGCACGGTCGTGAGGCCGCGATCGTGACCGGCCCAGGGCCCGCCTTGAACGACCGGTTCTGGCTCGGTCGGGCCGTCGAGCTCGCCGGGCGCTGCCCGCGCAGCGACACCGCGTTCGCCGTCGGCGCGGTCATCGTGGGTCCCGACGGCCGTGAGCTGGCCCAGGGTTTCTCCCGGGCCGGGGACGAGCGCGACCACGCCGAGGAGTACGCGCTGGCCACCCTGCCGCCCGGCACCGACCTGACCGGCGCCACCATCTACAGCTCGCTCGAACCCTGTAGCGCCCGCGCGTCCCGGCCGCGGACCTGCACGGAGCTGATTATCGCGGCGGGCCTGTCCCGGGTCGTGTTCGCCTGGCGGGAGCCGGCGGTCTTCGTCGACTGCCAGGGCGCCGAGCTGCTGGCCGCCGCCGGTCTGGCGGTCGTCGAGCTGCCGGAGTTCGCGGCGGCGGCCCGCGCGGTCAACCAGCACCTCCTCCCGGCCGCTCGCCCTCCCGTTCGCCCGCCGGACGGAACGTGATCGAGGTCACCGCGATGGGGGCGGGGCGCTCGGATGTGCTTCACTGGGCATGTTGTCGTAAGCACGCGCGCTCCGGGGTCGGTGTAATTCCGAACCGGCGGTTACAGTCCGCGACCCGCCCGTGTCACCTGGGCCCCAAGCCCGGCGTGGGCGGTTGATCCGGTGAGATTCCGGGACCGACGGTGAAAGTCCGGATGGGAGGCAGCGCGCGGGTTCGCGCACCGCGTCGCTCGCTGCCCGCGTCCGGCCCGGTGAGTTCCCGGCGATCCCTCGCCGGTTGCGTCCCGCGATGCGGTGTTCCCTCCGTCCGCCCCGGTGATCGGGTGCCGATGGGAGGGACGCGGACATGTTCACCGGCATCGTCGAGGAACTCGGAGTCGTCGCGGCGGTCGAACCGCTGACAGACGCGGCCCGGTTGACGATTGCCTGTACGCGGGTCCTGGACGATGTGACCGAGGGCGCCTCCATCGCGGTGAACGGAGTCTGTCTTACCGTGACCGGCTGGGCTGGCGCGCCCGGCGTGGCTGATGCGGTTGGCGCGCCCGGCACCGCGGGCTCAGACCAGGTCGAACCGGACACCGGCGGGCTGGGGGCGGGAAGCGCCGCGCCGAGCCGCGTGTTCCACGCTGACGTGATGCTCGAGACGCTGACCCGCTCCAGCCTGGGCACTCTCGCGCCGGGCGACCCGGTCAACCTCGAGCGGCCCGTCCGCCTGGCCGACCGCCTCGGCGGTCACCTCGTCCAGGGTCACGTCGATGGTGTCGGCACGGTTCTCGCGCGCGTCGCCGGCGAGCACTGGGAGACCGTGCGCATCTCGCTGCCGCCCGAGCTGGCCCACTACCTCGTCCCCAAGGGGTCGATCACCGTCGACGGGGTCAGCCTGACCGTCGTCGACGTCACCGACGCCGGCACAGGCGATGTCGGCACAGGTGTTGTCGGCACAGGTGATGCCGGGACGGGCGCGAGCCAGGCGTCCTTCACCGTCAGCCTCATCCCGACCACGCTGCGGCTGACGACGCTGGGCTCCCGCGCCGTCGGCGACCAGGTGAACCTCGAGGTCGACGTCCTCGGCAAGTACGTCGAACGGCTGCTGCGCGGCGGTTCGCCGCCGATCTCCCCGCCGCCCGCCGCGCCCGCGGCGGCGGCCGCGAACCCACCCGATCCGGCCGGGACCCGTCCGGCCCTCACCCGCTCGACGACGAACGGACAGTGGACATGACGACGACACACTCCGCCGCCGAGGCGGTCGAGAGCGGACCGGCGCCGGCCGCCGCCCCGGTCGCTCCGGACCAGGTCGCGCCCGAGCCGGCCGGCGAGCCCCGGTCCGCCGCCGAGCGGGCCGAGCAGCGCCGCCTGGCCGGGGTGCGCCGGGCGATCGCCGAGATCGCCGCCGGCCGCCCGGTGATCGTCGTCGACGACTACGACCGCGAGAACGAAGGCGACCTGATCTTCGCGGCGGAGAAGGCCACGCCCGAGCTGGTCGCCTTCACCGTCCGTCACACAGCCGGCGTGATCTGCGCTCCGATGGCCGGCGAGGATCTCGACCGGCTCGAACTCGGCCAGATGGTCGCCCACAACACCGAGTCGCACCAGACCGCGTTCACCGTGTCCGTGGACGCGGCGACCGGGGTGAGCACCGGCATCTCGGCCGCCGACCGCTCCCGCACCCTGCGGCTGCTGGCCGACCCCTCCAGCGCCGCCGGAGACTTCCACCGGCCTGGCCACGTCTTCCCGCTGCGCGCCCGCGAGGGCGGCGTGCTGCGCCGGGCCGGGCATACCGAGGCCGCCGTCGACCTGGCCCGCCTGGCCGGCCTGCGCCCGGCCGGAGTGATCTGCGAGATCGTCAACGACGACGGCACGATGGCCCGCCTGCCGCGGCTTCGGGTGTTCGCGCGCGAGCACGGGCTGACCCTGATCTCGATCGCCGACCTGATCGCCTACCGGCGCCAGTCCGAGAAGCTCGTCGAGCGGGTGGCCCAGGCCCGCATCCCGACCCGCTACGGCGACTTCCAGGCCGTCGGCTACCGGGACGTCATCGACGGCGCCGAGCACGTCGCGCTGGTCCGGGGCGAGATCGGTACCGGCGAGGACGTCCTCGTCCGGGTCCACAGCGAGTGCCTGACCGGTGACGTGTTCGGGTCACGCCGCTGCGACTGCGGCTCCCAGCTCGACGCGGCGATGCACGCGATCGCGACCGAGGGCCGCGGGGTCGTCCTCTACGTGCGCGGGCACGAGGGCCGGGGCATCGGGCTCATGCACAAGCTGCGCGCCTACGAGCTGCAGGATGCCGGCGCCGATACCGTGGACGCGAACCTGGCGCTGGGCCTGCCGGCCGACGCCCGCGAGTACGGCCCCGGCGCGCAGATCCTGCTCGACCTGGGCGTGCGGTCGATGCGGCTGCTGTCGAACAACCCCGACAAGCACGCGGGTCTGGAAGGCCACGGCCTGTGGATCAACGAGCGGATCGGGCTGCCCGTCCTGCAGACCCCGGAGAACCTGCGCTACCTGATCACCAAGCGGGACCGGATGGGGCACGACCTGCCGGGCCTGCCCGGCACGAGCGCCGCTGCCGGAGTGGGCACCCCGGGCCAGCCCGACGGACGGACGGTGGTCGCGTGAGCCCCGTGCCCGAGCCGTCCGCCGCCTCGTGCGAGCGATCCGCCCCCGAAGCCGTCACCGAAGTCCCGGCCACGACCCTGGCCGAGGCTCCGGCCAAGACCGTCACCGAGGCCCCGGCCACGACCGCGGCCGCCCGTCCCGGCGGTGGCCGATGAGCGGCGCGGGCGCGCCCGCCGAGTCCGTGCCGGACGCGGCGGGGCTCCGGCTGGCCGTCGTCGCGACCCGCTGGCACGCCGAGATCACCGACGCGCTGCTGGCGGGCTGCCTGCGGGCGGCCGAGCTGGCCGGCGCGGCGGAGCCGACCGTCGTGCGGGTTCCCGGCGCGGTGGAACTGCCGGTGGTCGCGGCGGCGTTGGCCGAGCGGCACGACGCCGTCGTCGCGCTCGGCGTCGTCGTGCGCGGCGGAACGCCGCATTTCGACTACGTCTGCGATGCCGTCACGGCGGGGCTCACCCGCGTCGCCCTCGACGCCCGCGTGCCGATCGGCTTCGGCGTGCTGACCTGTGACACCTATGAGCAGGCCCGGGCCCGGGCCGGCCTGCCGGGATCCAGTGAGGACAAGGGCCGGGAAGCCGCGCTCGCCGCGCTGGAGACGGCGGTGACGCTGCGGGCTATCGCCGCCGGTCAGCGGTAGTCTCCCGCCGCCGCTGATCTCGTTGGCCGGCCAGCCTTGCTGGCCGGCCGTAAGTGGCATATGTCACATAACCGTCCCGCGTCGGTGGATCGCGCGGACGCATCCTTTCCATGATCGTGAGGGTCTTTCCCTGTGCGAGGGATCGTCGGCGCCTGCTGCCCCCAGGCGCCGACGGTCCCGCGTGCATCGGGGTCATCCGAGAAATAGACCTAATGGTCGTACCGGTGACCTTGTGCACCGCCCGCATCACGTGGAATCTGGCATTCCGGTCTCCGAACGTGGCCGGGGTATCGCGGCGCGCGTTGGCACGCGTTGTCGGACGGGTCCACCCGTCCGGTTCGTGGCCCGCCCGGGATGGGTGACCGGTCAGGCGGAAGGGGACGCGGGTGGCCAGAGAGGACGGTCGCGGCGACGACGATCCGTCCCGGTCGACCGGGTCCTGGCGGCGGGGGCTGTTCCGGGGGCGCGGCCGTCGCGACCACGACTTCGACGGCCAGGACGACTTCGACGGCCAGGACGACCGGCCCGAGCGGTCGGACCGCGACGGCCGCGCCCGGAACGCGGGTAGCGGCGGTGTGACCGGCGGCGGTGGGACCGGTGGCGGTCACACCGGTGGCGGTCGGACCGGTGGCGGTCCGCGGCTCGGCTCCGACGGCGGGCGGGATCGGGTCCGGGGGGCCGGCGGTCGTGGCGACAGCGGTCGTGGCGACAGCCAGGACATCCGCCGCGGCCCGACGGGTGGGCAGCCGCGCTCGGCGCCGCGTCCGCCGACGGACCCCGGCGGCGCCGGCTGGCCGGCGTCGGCCACCCACGGCTATCCCCCGGAGGACGAGCGGATCATCGTGGGTGACGCTCGTCCTGTCTCCCTGCTCGGCATGCGCATCGACTCCGGCGGGCCGTCCGAGCGCGATCAGGTCGTCCGCCGTCCCTCCAGCCGACCTCGGCGTTCCGCCGAATGGGAGCCCGAACGATTCCGGGGCCTGCCGGCCCGGCCGGCTGGGCCGCCGGCCGGTGAACGCGACGGCTGGCCCGCCGGCCGCGACGGCGAGAACCCTGATCCGGGTGCCGCGGCCTCCGATCCCGGCGGGATTCCGACCCGGCCGGGCCCCGGCTTCACCGGCCCGACCGGCGCCGACGGCCCGACCGGCGCCGACGGCCCGACCGGCGCCGACGGCCCGACCGGCGCCGACGGCCCGACCGGCGCCGACGGCCCAGGCAGTCCCGCCGCGCGCCGCGGACTGGTTGAGCCGGATGCCTCGCTTCCCGCGGCTGACGTCGAGCGCGCGGCGGACCGACCGCGCTGGGCCTGGTCCGCTCGCGGCGGCCAGAGCGACGGCGGCGACCCGCGCTCGGGCGCGGAGCCGGGGAGGTCCGGGGCAAGTTCTCCGGAGCTGCTTGCCCCGCCGCCCGCTTCCGCGCCCGCCGGCCCGGCCGCGCCGCTACCCGGTCCGACCTCCGCGCCGCTACCCGGCCCGAGCTCAGCGTCGGTACCGGGTCCGACCGGACCCTCCGGCGGTCCGGGGTGGACGCCGGACGTGCGGCAGTACCTCGCGGGCGGCTTTCCGCCGCCGGCCGAGCTGCCGCCGCCGCCCGCGCCGCCGTGGCCGGGCACCGAGATGATGCCGCACGAGGCCCGGCCGGTCCTGCCCTACGACCAGGGCGTCGGGTCACACTGGACCGGCCGACCGGGCACGTTCCGCCCGCCCCCGCCGCCCCCGATCCCACCGCCCAACGAGATCGGCCGCCCCGGCCCGTTCGGCCCCGGCCCGTTCGGCGCGTCGGGCGCGCTCGACGGCGGATCGGAGCCGGGCGACCGACCTGCCCTCGGACTCGCCGCTCCTGCCGTCGGTTCACCCTTTGGGCCGCCGGCGGCCCTGCCGCCCGCCACGCCGGGGGCACCCTTCGGGCCGTCTCCCGCTGACGGTCCCCGTGACGGGGCCGCGCCGGCTGAGCCGGAGCCGCCGGAGCCACCAGCCTCGTGGCCGCGGTGGGGGACCGACCCGTCCCCATCCGCCGGCCCGCCCGGCACGTCGGCGCCGACTCCGACCGTCCCACCCGCCGGACCCGTCCCGCCGCCCGGCGAATCGGCGCACTCCGATCCGGCGCCGGCGGCGGGAGCGGCGCCCACCGGGCTCGGCCAACCGCCAGCCTGGCCTGGGCAACCGAACGGCGACGGCCGCCCGGAGCAGTCCACGCCCAGCGATCCGCCCGGGCCAATGGTCGATCGCTTTGACCCGCTTTTCGCGCCACTGCCGCCGATGGAGCGCCTGCCGGAGCCGCCTGAGCCCGATGAGCCGTCAGCCCAGCCGGACTGGACGGGGCCGACGGCGTTTGGCCGGGAGTCCACCTGGCCAGCCGCGGGATGGAGCGGATGGCCGGGCGACACCCGGCCCAACCGTTCGTCGCTGGCCGGCGAGCCGACGCCGCTGGAGCCCCCGCGACCGTCGAGTGGCGGCGCGCCGGCCACCGCGGAGCCGGGCGAGTCCATGGCGCCTGGCGGGACCTCTGGGGTGGACTCGGCGCTGGCTCCGAGCAGGTTGCCGGACGGCGCCTCGGCGTTTAGCGCCTCCGTTCCGGCTTCGCCTGGTTCGAGTGCGCCCGAGTCGAGTGCGCCGGGCCCGGGCGCGCGGGGTTCCGTTTCGCCCGGGTCGAATGTGCCTGGACCGGGTGCGCCTGGGCCGGGTGCGCCTGGGCCGAATACGCCAGGTCCGGGTGCGCCGGAATCCGGTTCGTCTGGTTCCGGTGCGCCCGGGGAGCCTCAGATGCCTGAGGCCGGTCGCTCCGCCGGTGGCAGGGCGGAGCCGCCACACGGCCCGGAGACCGACTCCTGGCCATTCTCTGTCTCGGTGTCGACGAACACCCGTTGGCCGGGCGCGCCGGAGGCCGCGGACACGCTTGCGACCGACGGGTCGCCGAGGTCTCGGCCGGAGGGTGTGCCGGCCAGCCTGACTGACCTGTCCGAGCCGCCGCGCCGGGCACCGGGCGGCGACGCGGGCTTCCGCCCGGGTGGACCGCGTTCGGGCGAGGTCCGGCCGGTCGAATCAGAGAGTTCCGGGCGGACGCCTTCTCCGGCGGAGCCCCCGGGTGGTGGAGCGTTGCCGTCACTGCTACCTCCCGGTGGCGTGGCCCGGCCAGTTCCGGACGAGGCGCTGGCCGGCCCGCCGGTGACCACTGCCCTCGGCCCCACGAGCGGCCCGCCGGCGACCACCCGCCTCGGCCCTGACCCGACCGGCCCGCCGTCCCGCGCGGTCCCCGGCCCGCCGGCGCCGCCCACGGTGGCGGGCGGGTCCGCCGGCACGGTCGCGCCCGACGGGGCGGACCAGCCCGCCGAGGGGTCTCGTCCCGGCAGCGCCGCCGACGCGGATGCGCCACCGCCACCGCCACCGGCAGTCCCGACCGGTCCGGCGCCCCCGCCGATCCCGCCGCCGTTCGAGGCGCCGCTCCCGCCCGGGATAGTGCCGCTGCTGACCCTGCTGGTGCCAGGGCGGCCCGATGCCAGCCGGGAACGGTGGGACGCCCGCCGTCCAGCCGGCCACCCCGGGGGCGCGGAGCCTCCCGGGGAGTCGGCGCGGCCCCGGAGCGGGACCCGGGCGCCAGGTCCCCCGCGACCGGTTGGTCAGGGCTACGGCGACCGGGGCCAGACCGACCGCGGCCAGAGTGACGGGGAGGCGGGTCGCGCCGATCAGGGACCGGCGGATCCGCGTCAGATCGATCCGAGATCCTCCGGTGGGGCGGGCTTCGCCGCGGGTCCGCTCGGGCCGGCTGGCTCGATCCCCTATGGCGGCCCGACGAGGGCGGACAGCCCAGTGGCCGGCCCCGCGCAGCCGGCGCCGGACCCAGCCCGACCGGACGCGCCGGTGGCCGGGGCGCCACCGTCAGTGCCGCCGCCGACCCCATCGCCCCCTACCTCCGACGCATCGCCCTTTACCTCCGGCGCGTCGCCTTCACCGCGGCCATTCGCCTCTCCACCGGCCGGGTCCTCACCGGCCGGGTCCCCACCTCCCTGGTCCGCTCCGACAGGCCCGCCTGCGGCGGCCAGACCATCCCGGCCAACCGCCAGCCGCTGGGCCGACGATCAGACTGGGCCGGCGGGACTGACCGGTGCCGCCCGGCCGGCGTCGAGGACCGCCGCTCCGCCCGTCGAGTCGGATCTGGGCGGTCCCGGCGGCCCGGTCCCGCCGTCCGTTCCGCCTCGGCTGCCGCCGACGCCCGCCGGCGAGCCCCGGGAGCACGGAGCGGTCCGCCCCCGCGCGGTCGCGCCGCGCCGGCCGGACGGGTCGGGTCCACCCGGCCGCGGCGGCGAGCCCGACGATGAGCCCCGGCCGTCCCCGACCGGCTCCCCGCCGCGGGACCTGCTCGCCGGCGGGCGCCGGATCGTCGTCGGCGGTGTCCGGGGCGGCGACGGCGCGACAACCGTCGCCGCCGGCCTCGCGCTTGCCCTCGCGGCCGGGCGGCCGGGCCGGGTGGCGGCCCTAGACGTCGGGCATGGCGAGTTCGGCGCGCTCGCACTGCGGGCCGGACTCCTGCCCCGCGAGGACGGGGTGCGCGAGCTTCTCGCGGCGCGGCCCTCCCGCATGTCCCTTCCGGAGCTGCGGCGTTATCTGACGGTGCCCGGCGGCGCCGGTGTGGAGATCCTCAGCGGGATCCGGGAGCGGATCGAGGGCGACGAACCGCTGCCCCGCCCGGATGAGATCGACCGATCGCTGTACCTCCTCGAACAGTGGTACCCGGTGGTGGTCATGGACACGGCGCCGACCTGGACCGAGCCGATCGGCGCGGTCGCGCTGGCCCACGCCGACTCGCTGGTCCTGACCGTCCAGGCCGCTGGCGTGGACGAACGGGCGTTGGAGCGGGCCGTGACCGCGGTGGTGGACCGCGGCAGCGCCCGGCTGGCCGGGGCGGCCGTGCTCGCGGTCGTCGAGACGTCCGGGGCCCGGCAGTCCTACGCCGCGCGCCGCCGGATCGAGGCGGTCCGGCGGGAGATGCACGCGGTGGTGCGCATCCCGTACGACCCGGCGCTGTCCGACGCTTCGGTGCGCTGGGGCCGCCTGCGGCGGCGGACCAGAGCCGCCTTCGCCGCCCTGGTGGACGCCGTCGAGTCCACCGGGGGCTGAGGCCCGTCAGACGTCCCGGGGCCTCCGGGCGCGCGGCTTCGCCATGATCGCGCACCCTTCGGCCTGTGACCCTCCCGGGGCCTCCGGGCGCGCGGCTTCGCCATGATCGCGCGCCCTTCGGCCTCAGAGCAGCGAACGCACCCGCAGGAGATCCCGGATACTCGCGTTGATCTTCAGTCGGCCGGTGGTCCACGCGGTCGCGAAGCCGAGCCGCCCGTCGACCAGCGCGATCAGGTCGTCGCTCGCGATCGTGAACATGACCTGCGCCCGCGAGCCGGTCGGTTCGCGTTCGGCGATGTCGTGCAGCGCCCCGCCCCTCAGCACGCCCGTAAAGGCCGTGCTGAGGTCGGGGATCGTGCACTGCACGGTCCGGTCGGGCGGACGGGCCTCGGGATGGGAGCGGGCCGCCTCGTCCAGCCTGGCCGCGAGCGCGCGCAGGGCGCCCTCGCACTCCCGCGTGGTCGCCATCGCCCGGCGTCGCCCCCCATCTCGGGCCGGAGGCTCGTGCTCGCTCCCCGGTCTCATCGGTGTCCCGCGCGGTCGCATCGCTCCGCGCATCCGCCGAACGTACCCGCCGCGACCGCCCACCGGCCGCCACCGGCGGGCAGGTGCCGGCGCCGTCGCCAACCCCCAGGAGTCGACTACGGTCCTGAACGCCCCGACTACCGTCACGGGCTCCGGCGTCCAGGCATGCTGGAGACATCACGCCGGCGGGACGAGCACCGCTGGGCAGACGGACAGCGCGGCGCGCGGAAGGAGAAACCCTCGATGAGCTCTGGACCTGCCAGCCGTCCGGCCTTGGACGACCTTGGCCTGGCGGGTGTGAGCGAGGACCAGGCCGAGGCGAGGGCACGGCTCGCGCTCTCGCGTCTGGAGACGTTGGCGGGCACGGAGGTGGCCCGGCACCCCGGCATCTTCGAGGAAGTCCATGAACTGCTCGACGGTGTGCTGGCCGACCTGGACGGGTCAGGCCGCCCGGCACCGGGCGCGGTCCCGGGACCCGGCTCCAACCGGGACCCGGGGTCGGATTCCCGGCCTCGATCGCCGAGCAGCTCCGGCCCGGTCGGTGGCGACACGCCCACCGCCACGTGACGGCGGCGTCGATGAGTGGCCGCCGTGCGCGGCTCGACCGTGAACTGGTCCGGCGCGGCCTCGCGCCCAGCCGGGAACGGGCGGCGGACATGATCGCCGCCGGCCAGGTGCGGGTGACCGGGCAGCGGGCGACCAAGGCCGCGACTCTGGTCGAGGCGAGCGCGCCGATCGTCCTGGTCACGCCGGAGGACGACCCTGGGTACGCCTCCCGCGGCGCCCACAAGCTCGCCGGTGCCCTGCGCGACTTCGCCGCCCGCGGCGCGGCGCCCCCGGTCGAGGGCCGCCGCTGCCTGGACGCCGGTGCGTCCACCGGTGGCTTCACCGATGTGCTGCTGCGGGCCGGCGCCGCGTCTGTCCTCGCGGTCGACGTCGGATACGGCCAGCTGGCCTGGCGCCTGCGAACCGACCCCAGGGTCACCGTGATCGAACGGACGAACATCCGGTACCTCCGCCCCGGCGAGCTGGGCCCACCGGTCGATCTCGTGGTAGGCGACCTCTCGTTCATCTCGCTGCGGCTCGTCCTGCCGGCACTGCGCGGGCTGGCCGAGCCGGAGGCCGACTTCGTCCTGCTGGTCAAGCCGCAGTTCGAGGTCGGCCGGGACGCGCTCGGGCGCGGCGGGGTCGTGCGTGACCCGGACGCCCGGGCCGGCGCGGTCCGCGCGGTGGCCGCCGCCGCCTCCGGCCTCGGTCTCGGCGTGCGGTCCGTTGTCGCCAGCCGACTGCCCGGGCCGGCCGGCAACGTCGAGTTCGTGGTCTGGTTCGCCGCCGGCGCGGGTGAACTGGCCGAGGACGAGCTCGCCCGCGCGGTTGCCGACAGTCCCGCCATTGCCGACAGCCCCGCCGTCGCCGACGGTCCCGCCGCGGCCGGCGGGCGCGGCGGCGAAGCCGCCGACACCGAGGAGCGTGGATGAGCCGGGAGATCCTGGTCGTCACCCACCCGCGCCGCCCAGGTCTGGCCGCGACCGCCCGCACGGTGATCGACGCGCTGGCGGCGGCCGACATCGAACCCCGCGTGCTCGCGGACGAGGCCCAGGCGCTCGGGCTGACCGGCGTCACCACCGTCCGCCCGGACGACGCGGCGGCGCTCGGCGTCGAGCTGGTCCTGGTCCTCGGCGGCGACGGCAGCCTGCTGCGCGGCGCGGAGTACGCCCGCCACGCCGACGCGCCGCTGCTCGGGGTGAACCTTGGTCACGTCGGATTCCTGGCCGAGGCGGAACCCGAGGCGCTGGAGGCCACCGTCGGCCACATCGTCCGCAAGGACTACTCGGTCGAGGAACGGATGACCGTCGACGTGACGGTGAGCGTCGCCGGCCAGGCCGTCCACCGGGGCTGGGCGCTCAACGAGATCGCCATGGAGAAGGCCGACCGGGCCCGGATGCTCGACTGCGTCGTCGAGATCGAGGGCCGGCCGCTGTCCCGCTGGGGCTGCGACGGGGTGATCTGCTCCACGCCCACCGGCTCGACCGCGTATGCGTTCTCGGTCGGCGGGCCGGTCATGTGGCCCGGGGTGGATGCCCTCCTGTTCGCCCCGATCAGCGCCCATGCGCTGTTCGCGCGGCCGCTGGTGCTCCCGCCGACCGCGTCCATCGCCGTCGAGGTGCTCCCCCCCACGGCGGCGGTGCTCTTCTGCGACGGGCGGCGGTCGGTGCAGGTGACTCCGCTCTCGCGGGTGGAGGCCCGGCGGGGCCAGCGGCCGGTGCGGCTCGCGGTGATCCGGCCCCGGCCGTTCACCGACCGGCTGGTGGCGAAGTTCGAGCTGCCGGTCGCCGGCTGGCGGGGACGCGGCGAGGGCAACCGCCCCCGGTAGGCGACCCGACCCCGGCGTCCGCACCCGGGGGAGCTGCACCCGGGGGAGCGGCCCCCGGGGGAGCGGCCCCCGGGACAGCCGGATTCGGGAGCGCCGGAATCGGGAGCGTCGATCGAACAGATGGGCGAGAATCTGAGCCATGGCCCGAAGGTAGAACATGGGTGCGACAGTGCGGCCGGGTCGCCGCCAGCCTGTGGACAACCCGCCCGTCGGGGCGGCGAAACGGCCCGGGAGACCTCGTCTGTCCACCGCCAGCCCCGCGGGTGACGGTGTGCCCGCGTTCGGTGGGCCGCGACCCTTTACAGTCGGGGTCGTGCTCGAGGAGATTCGCATCCGCGGCCTCGGGGTCATTGATGACGCTGTGCTGGAGCTCTCGCCCGGGCTCACAGTGGTCAGCGGTGAGACCGGCGCGGGCAAGACGATGATCGTGCAGGGCCTGAACCTGCTGGGCGGTGGGCGCGCCGACTACGGCCGGATCGCGCCAGGCGTGCCACGCGCGTTCGTGGAGGGCCGGCTCACCGTGCCCACCGGCGGCGAGCTGGCCGAACGCGTCCTCGACGCCGGCGGCGACCTCGACGACGGCATCCTGATCATCGGGCGCAGCCTGTCCACCGACGGGCGCTCCCGAGCCCAGCTGGGCGGCCGCTCGGTGCCAGCCAGCACGCTGGGCGAGATCGTCGGTGCCCTCGTCGCCGTCCACGGCCAGTCCGACCAGCAGCGGCTCATGCGCCCGGCCGAGCAGCGCCTGGCGCTGGACCGGTTCGCCGGCGACGCGGTCGCCGTCCCGCTGGCCGCCTACACCGACGCCTACCGCGCGCTCGGCGCCGTCCGGGACCGGCTGGCCGAGCTGACCGAACGAGCCCGGGAACGCTCCCAGGAGGCCGAACTGCTGCGCCTGAGCCTGGCCGAGGTCGAACGGGTCGAGCCCCTCGCCGGCGAGGACACCGCGCTGGACGCCGAGCTCAACCGGCTCGAGCACGCCGAGGCGCTGGTCCGCGCGGCCAGCGGGGCGCACGGGGCGCTCGTCTCCGACGTCACCGCCGGCGAGGGCACGCCCGGCGCGAGCGACCTGGTCGGCGCGGCCGCCCGGATCGTCGCCGCCGAGTCCGGCCTCGACCCGGAGCTCGCCCGCCTCGGCGACCGGCTGGCCGAACTCGGCGTCCTGCTGGCCGACGTCGCCGGCGACCTGGCCTCCTACGCGGCCGGCATCGAGTCCGACCCGGTCCGCCTGGCCGCCGCCCAGGAGCGCAAGGCCGACCTGACCGCGTTGGCCCGCGCCCACGACACCGACATCGACGGCGTGCTGGCCTGGGCCGACAAAGCCGGCCGCCGCCTGCTCGAACTCGACTCCGACGGCGACGCGATCGAGAGCCTGCGGGCCGAGCACGATCGACTGCGCGCCGCCGTGGCCGACCTCGCCGCGACCATCAGCAAGGCCCGGGCGGCGGCCGCCGAGCAGTTCGGCCGGGCGGTGGCGACCGAGCTGGCCGGGCTGGCCATGCCGCGGGCCACTGTGGTGGCCGCCGTCTCCCAGCGCGATGACCCGACCGGCCTCCCCGTCGATGGGCGCACGGTCGCGTTCGGCCCCACCGGGGCCGACGACGTGGAGATCCGGCTCATTCCGCATCCCGGCGCGCCGGCCCGGCCGGTGCAGAAGGGCGCCTCCGGCGGCGAGCTGTCCCGGGTCATGTTGGCCATCGAGGTCGTGCTCGCCGCCGCCGATGCCGGCACGACGATGGTCTTCGACGAGGTCGACGCCGGCGTCGGCGGCCGGGCGGCGATCGAGGTCGGCCGGCGTCTCGCCCGCCTCGCCCGCACCCATCAGGTGATCTGCATCACGCATCTTCCGCAGGTGGCCGCGTTCGCCGACCGCCATCTGGTCGTCAGCAAGGCCGACGACGGGCTGGTGACCCGCGGCGGCGTGACCACCCTCGACGAGGCAGGCCGGATCCGGGAGCTGTCCCGGATGCTGTCCGGCCAGGAGGAGAGCTCGTTGGCCCGGGGGCATGCCGAGGAGCTCATCGCGGCCGCGGCGGCCGACAAGGCCGGCTTCGCCGCCGGGTAGGGAGCGGATCGAACCATCCGGACGATGGAGCCTCGGCAAACGGCCTGATAGCGGCGCGGTAAGATGAAGTCCCGTGGACCAGCCGAGACCGGTCGGCTGGCGAAACCACGGAGGGTTGTGGCGTGACGCAAGCACACCTACCCAGACACATCTTCGTGACCGGAGGTGTGGCCTCCAGTCTGGGGAAGGGTCTGACCGCCTCCAGCCTCGGCCTGCTGCTCCGGGCCCGCGGCCTGCGGGTGACCATGCAGAAGCTGGATCCCTACCTCAACGTCGATCCGGGCACGATGAACCCGTTCCAGCACGGTGAGGTCTTCGTCACCGACGACGGCGCCGAGACCGACCTGGACATCGGCCACTACGAGCGTTTCCTCGACGTCGACCTCGACGGCAGCGCGAACGTCACCACCGGCCAGGTCTACTCCGACGTGATCGCCCGGGAGCGGCGCGGCGGCTACCTCGGCCAGACGGTGCAGGTCGTGCCACACATCACCGACGAGATCAAGGGCCGCATCCGGGCCCTGGCCACCGACGAGGTCGACGTGGTCATCACCGAGGTCGGCGGCACCGTCGGTGACATCGAGTCGCTGCCCTACCTGGAGGCGATCCGCCAGGTCCGCCACGAGATCGGCCGGGACCGGGCGCTGACCATCCACGTCTCGCTCGTTCCGTACCTCGCCCCGTCGGGCGAGCTCAAGACCAAGCCGACCCAGCACTCGGTGGCCGCCCTGCGCAGCATCGGCCTCCAGCCCGACGCGCTGGTCTGCCGGTCGGACCGGCCGCTGCCAGACAGCCTCAAGCGCAAGATCGCGCTGATGTGCGACGTTGACGACGAGGCCGTCGTCGGCGCCCCCGACGCGCCGTCGATCTACGACATCCCGAAGGTGCTGCACCGGGAGGGTCTCGACGCCTACGTCGTGCGCCGCCTGGGCCTGCCCTTCCGCGACGTCGACTGGACCGAGTGGGACACCCTGCTGCGCCGGGTCCACCACCCGGCCAACGTCGTCACCGTGGCGATCGTCGGCAAGTACGTCGACCTGCCCGACGCCTACCTGTCGGTCACCGAGGCCCTGCGCTCCGGCGGGTTCGCCGCCGACGCGCGGATCGAGATCCGCTGGGTCACCTCGGACGAGTGCTCCTCGCCCGAGGCATCCGCCCACGCCCTCGACGGCGTGGACGGCGTGCTCGTCCCCGGCGGCTTCGGCATCCGCGGCATCGAGGGCAAGATCGAGGCGCTGCGCCACGCCCGGGTCAACCGCATCCCCGCGCTCGGCCTGTGCCTGGGCCTGCAGTGCATGGTGATCGAGGCGGCCCGCAACCTGGCCGGTCTGGCCGGCGCAAACTCCAGCGAGTTCGACGCCGACACCCCGTATCCGGTGATCTCCACGATGGCCGACCAGCTCGACGTGGTCAGCGGCGAGCGGGACATGGGCGGCACGATGCGCCTGGGCGCCTACCCGTGCACACTCGCGCCGGGCACCGTGGCCCGCCGGGTGTACGGGCAGGCGGAGATCTCCGAGCGCCACCGCCACCGCTACGAGGTCAACAACGACTACCGCGACCGGCTCTCCGCCGCCGGCCTGGTGATCTCCGGGACGTCACCGGACGGCCGGCTCGTCGAGGTGGTCGAGCTGCCACCCGAGGTCAACCCGTTCTACGTCGGCACCCAGGCCCATCCGGAGTTCCGGTCTCGCCCGACCCGGTCGCACCCGCTGTTCCGGGCGCTTGCGCTGGCCGCCGTCGCCCACGCCGAGCGGCGGACCGGCGTGCTGCCGGTCGACATCGAACTGGCCGCCGGTAAGTCCGGTGGCGGCGAGCCCGGCACCGGGCCCGTCGGCGACGCGCTGGTCGCCTCATGACGACCGGCGAGCAGGCCCCGATCGTGGCGCCCTCCGCCCCACCGGCGCCCTACCGGTCCGAGACCGGCCACCTCTACGACGTCACCGAGAGCTCGACGGTCTACACCGGCCGGGTCATCTCCATCCGGCGCGACCTGGTCCAGATGCCCGACGGCACCGTCTCGCAGCGCGACGTCGTGGTGCATCCGGGCGCGGTCGGCGTGGTCGCCGTCGACGACTCCGGCCGCGTGGTGATGGTCCGCCAGTACCGCCATCCCGTCCGCCGCCCGCTGTGGGAGCTGCCGGCCGGGCTGCTCGACGTCCCGGGTGAACCCGCCTGGATCGCGGCCGCCCGCGAGCTGGCCGAGGAGGCCCGGCTGACCGCGTCGCGCTGGGACGTCCTGACCGACCTGCTGGTCTCGCCGGGCATGACCGACGAGGCCTACCGGGTGTTCCTCGCCCGCGGCCTGAGCGACATCCCGCCCGAGGACCGCCACGTCGGCGAGTTCGAGGAGGCCGAGATGGAGGTCACCCGGCTCCCGCTGGACGAGGCCATCCGCCAGGTCTTCGCCGGGCAGATCGACAACTCGATGGCCGTGGTCGGAATCCTCGCCGCGGCGCACGCCGCCCGGTCCGGCTTCGAGGGCCTGCGCTCGGCCCGGACGCCGTGGCCGGCCCGGCCCCAGCACAGCGGGGAGGGCTGGACCGGCGGCTGAGCGCCCTCGGCCCCGCGCCCCGCCGGGCCGACGTCCGCCCGGGCTGTTGCCCAGCCGGGCCGACGCCCGCCCGGCACTCCGCCGGGCGAGCCGGCGTCAGCCGTTACCGGTCAGCACACCGCCGGCTTCGGCCACCACGACCGGCGCGGTCGCGGTCAGGACGACCGGGTCCAGCGGGAACGTCTGGGCCGGCCCGGGCACGGTGAACGTCCCGTTCCAGGTGACGGTGAGCGTCACCTGGTAGCGGCCGGGCCTCGCGTAGGCGTGGGAGACGTAGGCGTCGGGATGGTCGACCGGGGAGATGGCCGGGTCGTAGGTGCGGCCGGGGGAGTCCGGCCCGGTCGTCCCGTCGCCGAACTCCCACCGGTAGTGCGGCGTCGCCGTGATCGTCGCGATGAGCGGCTGGTCGACGTTCAGCACGAAGGGCGCCGGGCGCTGGCTGGAGAAGACCGTCGGGAGGTTCGCGAAGCTGCGCGCACCCGGATAGGCCGCGACCCTGGGTTGGGGCAGGTTCGCCTCGCGCAGGTAGTTGACCAGGGTCGCCTGGGCCGTGGCCAGCGGGACCGCGCCGCCTTCGGCCGCGCAGGCGGCCGCCTCGACGCCGCCCGGATCGATGCCGGCCCGGATGATCGGGTCGACGGTGCGGACGAACTCGCACGGACCCATCGTGTAGACGCACCCCGGGCCGCAGGTGGCGGTGGGATGAGGCGCCGCGCTGCCGGCGGCATCGGCCCGCAGGAAGTTCCCGCCGACGAACACGTACTGGTAGCCGGCGGCGGTCGCGCGCGAGTCGCACCAGCCCCAGCCGCCCGAGTCGCAGTGCTGGGGGCCCGCGCCGGCCGGCGCGGCGGCGCCCACAGCGGCTGCGGCGAGCCCCGCGAGCAGCAGCAGGGCCAGGCCGAGGCTGGCCGGACGCCGACCGCGGCGGCGCCGGCCCGGTAGCCCTGCCGGTCGGCGCCGGGACTCCTCGAGCGTGGCCGCGTCGTCGTTCATCAGTCCCCCGCCGAGTAGAGAATGTTCTGTAACCGCCAGCCGCTCGGCGTATAGGTCACGGTGGCCGTGCCGGTACGCGGGCCGCCCGCCGGGACCGTGTCGGCCACCGCGCCCTGGGCGCTGAGCTCCCGATAGGCCCGCAGCGTCACCGTGAGCCGGGCGGACGCGGACAGGCCGTTGTCGGAGACGAGCGTCAGATCGCTGACCGCGTAGGGCGGCGAGTCGGTGTGGGTGCCCCGGCTGGCGAACTGCTCGGTCATGTTGATGTCGAGGGCGCATGTCTGGCAGCCGTCGACCGCGACCGCCGACACGTCGGCCGCCGTACCGGCCTGGCTGGCCGCGTTGATCGCGGTGAAGTACGCGGTGATCACGTCCAGCGGCCCGCGCGCGCTCGGCGCGATCGCCGGGCCGGACCCGCCAGACCCGTCGGGCCCCGCCGCGGCTGCGCCACCCGCGCCCGAGGCGCCACCCGCTCCGGCCAGGCCACCCGCTCCGGCCGAGCCACCCGCTCCGGCCGAGCCACCAGACGCGCCGCCGGCCGAGATCGTGCTGGCCGCGAGCGTGCCGCCCGCCGCCTGGCCACCGGGCGTCGAACCGCCCGCCGTCGGGGCGCCGCCCGCGCCGGGCGCCGCCGAGAGCGTGCCCGCCTGGGGCGGCGCGCTCGCCCCCTGTTCTTGGCCACCGCCGCAGCCGACGGCGGCTACCATCAGTACCAACGGAAGGATCCAGACATATCGTGACCGTCCGTTCTCTGTCCGCACCATTGGCAGAATAACCGCTCGTGGTCGTCACCGGGTAGACGGGGTGGCCGGTCGCCGTTGTCCCAGCTTGACGCGGTGAGCTTCTATGCTCGGCGAGTGATGACCGCGGGCGCGTCGATGCCGGGGGGCGCCGCGGCCGAAGCGGCCCTGAGCCCGGCGGCGGACCCGGCCGCGCTGGCCGCCGCCTTCATCAGCCACGTCGCGGGCGAACGGGCCCTGGCCGCGAACACCGTCGCCGCCTACGGCCGTGACCTGCGGCGCTACCTGGCCTACCTGCGCGGCCTCGGCCGCTTCGACCTGGCCGGCGTGGACGAGGCCGACCTGGCCAGGTTCGCCGCGCTGCTGCGGGCCGGCGACGATGACCACCAGCCGCTGGCGGCCGCGTCGGTGGCCCGCACGCTGGTCGCGGTCCGCTCGCTGCACCGTTTCGCCCGCGACGAGGGCCGCCTACCGGCCGACGTCTCCGAGCCTATCCGTCCGCCGACCCCGCCCCGCCGGCTCCCGAAGGCGCTCCCGGTCGACGCGGTCACCCGCGTACTGGCGGCCGCGGCCGCCGAGACGGGGGAGGAGCCGGGCCGGACCACTCGAGCCCTGCGCGGCCAGGCGCTGCTGGAGGTGCTCTACGGCACCGGGGCCCGGATCTCCGAGGCGGTCGGCCTCGATATCGACGACGTCGACTTCGACGCGGCCGCGGTAACCGTGCGTGGGAAGGGGGGCCGGATGCGGGTCGTCCCGCTCGGCCGGTACGCGGCCGACGCGCTGACCGCCTACCTGCGCCAGGCCCGTCCGGCGCTGCTCGGTCCGACCGCCACCCCCGCGCTGTTCCTGGCTCGGGGCGGGCGGCGCATGAGCCGGCAGACGGCCTGGACGACGCTGCGCCGCGCGGCCGATCGAGCCGGCGTCGACGGGGTCACCCCGCATGTCCTGCGCCATTCCTTCGCCACGCACCTGCTCGACGGCGGTGCCGACGTCCGGGTCGTGCAGGAGTTGCTGGGGCACGCGTCGGTGACGACCACCCAGATCTACACCCGGGTGACCGTCGAGCACCTGCGCGAGGTGTACGTGACGACCCATCCCCGCGCCCGCCGGGCGCGCTGAGGCGCCGCTGCCTCAGGGCGGGCCGGCGGGGTCAGGGCGCCTGCCCGATCCCGCGCAGCACGGTGTCGACGACGCCGTCGATGCACCCGACCCCGTCGGTGGGCGAGCGGTGGTCCGGGTAGGCGATCGGGCCGATCAGCACATCGGTGGCGAGCTCCACGTCCAGGTCGGCCCGCAGCTCACCGGAGGCGATCCCCTGGCGCAGCACGTCGGCGATCCGGTCCCGGGCCGGGGCGATGACCCGGTTGCGGTAGGACTCGAACAGGTCCGGGTGGGACTCGCGCTCGGCCAGCAGCCGGGGCATGATCCGCCCGGCCAGCGTGCGTTCGTTGTGCTCCCGCAGCGCGGCCAGGGTGGCCAGCAGGCACTCCCGTACCGGCTCGGGATCGACGCCGTCGACGCCGTCCCCGTCGCCGGTAGTGGACACCGTCCGCTCGACCGCCGCGAGGGTGGCGATCGCGTCGGTGACCAGGGCCTCCTTGGTCGACCAACGGCGGTAGACCGTGGCCTTGCCGACCCCTGCTCGCGAGGCGACCGACTCCATCGACAGCCCGGTGAAGCCGCTGTCGGCCAGCGCGCGCAGGGTGGCCGCGATGATCGCGTCGTCGCGACGCCGGTCGCGGGGCCGTCCCACTCGGACCTCGCCGGCGCGCCCGCCAGCCGTCAACTCCCGAACCGCGTCCCGCGGCTTCACCGTCCGCGCCGGACGGTGCCGGTCGCCGCCGGTTGCCGCCCCGGCCCGCGGGTGCGCGATCGTCGCATGCGCCTTTTTCGCATCCCCACCGCCGTTCGTTGCCGGACGGGCACTGTGGGCGCCGCCCTGTGCAAGATCAGAGCTTACGTGCCCGCCCGGCGGAACGCATCCGTTTGACGTGGTTGGCGGGTCCGTGCGTGGTATCGGGTCGCCCGCCCCCTGTCATCGCCCTGTCGGCAGCCTGTCATCGGTCGACCCGAGGCCGGCCGTGAGGTCGGTCCCGGCTGGCGCAACCCGTTCCGCCGGCCCGCTTCCCGGTGGGAGCATGGAGACACGCCGGGACGCGTCCGCGCCCGGACGTCATCCAGGGAGACACCATGGATCCACGCACTTCGCTGCTCGGGTCGACGGGTTCCACGGCGACGAGCCCGGCCGGGCCGTCGACCTCCGGGCCGGCCGCCGCGTCCGCCGGGTCCGGCGGGTCCGCCGGGTCCGGCGGGTCCGCCGGGCCGGTCAGCGGCCCAACGTCGGTGCTCTACGGCCGGGCGACCCGCCGCCGCACCAGCGTCCGCGACCTCGCCCGGGCCAAGGAATCCGGCGAGAAGTGGGCGATGCTCACGGCCTACGACGCCCTGACCGCCGCCGTGTTCGACGAGGCCGGCGTGCCCGTCCTGCTGGTTGGGGACAGCTCGGCCAACGTGGTCTTCGGGTACGACACAACGGTGCCCGTGACAGTGGACGAGCTGCTGCCGCTGGCCCGCGCGGTCGTGCGGGGCACCACGTCGGCGATGGTCGTCGGTGACCTCCCCTTCGGCTCGTACCAGGCGTCGCCGGCCCAGGCGCTGGCCACCGCCACCCGGTTCATGAAGGAGGCGGGGGTCCAGGCGGTCAAGCTCGAGGGCGGTGAGCGCGTCGCCCAGCAGGTCGACCTGCTGGTCGGCTCGGGAGTGCCGGTGATGGGCCATCTCGGCCTGACTCCGCAGAGCGTGAACGCGCTCGGCGGCTACCTGGTCCAGGGCCGGGGCGACGCGGGCGAGCGGCTCATGGCCGACGCGCTGGCCCTGGAGGAGGCCGGCGCGTTCGCGGTCGTCCTCGAGGTCATCCCGTCCGACCTGGCCGCCCGGATCACCAAGGCGCTCACGATCCCGACCATCGGCATCGGGGCCGGCGTCGACTGCGACGCCCAGGTCATGGTCTGGCAGGACATGGCCGGCCTGACCGGCGGGCCGGCGCCCCGGTTCGTCCGTCGCTACGCCGACCTACGTTCCTCGCTGGCCGCCGCGGTGACCGCCTTCAGCGACGACGTCCGTTCCGGCGCCTACCCGACTGTCGAGTACAGCTACGACTGATTGTTACGGTCCGTTCCGAACGGACCGTTCCGGCTGGCCATCCCGCGGCCGGTGGGGCGAGGGCGGCTCCGGCCGCCGGTGGCTGGAGCGTCAGCCGGCGGCGGCCAGAGCTGCCCCGAGCACGGCCGGGGCCTCGGCCAGCGACGGCCCGTACCAGGTCAGATGGCGGCCTGACACGCAGGCGGCCGGGGTGTCGGGGAACATCTCCGGCCCGTCGGCCGGGCTGAAGGCGTACGGCTCGTCCGGCAGAACGACAAGGTCACAGGGCGGCAGGTCGGCCAGGTCGACGCGTGGGTAGCGCTCAGCGTGACCAGCGAGGACGTTGTCGACCCCGAGCCGGCGCAGCACGTCGCCGGCGAACGTGTCCCGGCCCAGCGCCATCCAGGGCCGGCGCCAGATCGGGATCAGCGCGCGCCGCCGGCTCGGACCGCCCGTTCCGCCGGGCCCGCCCGCCTTGCCGGCCTGGCCTGGTTCGCCGGCCGGGAGCGCGGCCCAGGCCTCACGGGCCCGGGCCAGCCAGCCTGGCTCGGCCAGCCCGCACGCGCCGACCAGCATCCGGCGCAGGCTCTCGAGCGCCTCGTCCACCGTGGTCGGCGCGGTGACGTAGACAGGCAGACCGGCCGCGCGCAGCGCGTCGAGGTCGACCGCCCGGTTCTCCTCGGCGTTGGCCAGCACGAGGTCCGGCGCGCATTCGGCGATGGCCGCGTGATCGGGGTTCTTCGTACCCCGCACGCGCCTCACCGCGAGGTCGGCCGGGTGGGAGCACCAGTCGGTCGCCCCGACCAGCAGCCCGGGCGCGCTGAGCGCGACCGACTCGGTCAGGCTGGGCACGATCGAGACGATCCGCCGGGCCCGGTCGGGCACGGCCACGGCTTGGCCTGTGTCGTCCACCACACGCCGCCGGTCGGATGGCCCGAATGGCCCGGGTGGGCCGTCGTTCCGGGTCTGGCCGCCCATCGCGGGTCTCCCGTCCCCTCTGCGTCCGGGCGCGCGGCTTCGCCATGATCGCGCGCCCTTCGGCTGGTGGACATTGTGGCCTCCGGGCGCGCGGCTTCGCCATGATCGCGCGCCCTTCGGCTGGTGGACATTGTGGCCTCCGGGCGCGCGGCTTCGCCATGATCGCGCGCCCTTCGGCTGGTGGACATTGTGGCCTCCGGGCGCGCGGCTTCGCCATGATCGCGCGCCCTTCGGCTGGTCAGGCGTCCGTAACGTCGGTAACGCGCAGCCCGGCGTGCGACTTGTAGCGCCGGTTGATGGCGATCAGGTTCGCCGTGAGCGCCTCGACCTGGCCCGCGTTGCGCAACCGGCCGCCGTAGATCCCGCGGACTCCGGCGATCCGGCCGGCCAGCGCCCGCACGACGTCGGTGGCCGCCCGGTCGTCGCCCAGCACGAGTACGTCGGTGTCGATGTCGCCGACGGCCGGGTCCTCCAGCAGGACGGCGCTGACATGGTGGAACGCGGCGACGACGGTGGACTCCGGCAGGACCTCGGCCGCCTGCTGCGCCGCGCTGCCCTCGGGGACGTCGAGGGCGTAGGGGCCGGCCTTGTCGAAGCCCAGCGGGTTCACGCAGTCGACGACGATCTTGCCGGCGAGCTCGGAGCGCAGGCTGACCAGCAGCTCGCGATGGCCCTCCCACGGCACGGCCACGATGACCAGGTCGGCTTCCTTGGCGGTGGCGGCGTTGTCGGCGCCCCGCACCGGTAGGCCCTCGTCCCGGACGGGGGCCGCGGCTGCGTCGGCCCGCTCGGCCGAGCGGGAGCCGAGCACGACCGGGTTGCCCGCGATGGCCAGGCGTCGGCCCAGGCCGCGGCCTTGCGGTCCGGTGCCGCCGAGGATGCCGATGGTGAGGGACGCGACGTCCGTCGGGCCGGCTGCGCCGGCCGCGCCGCTGTTGTCGGGCTGGTCGGAGATGGAAGCCATGCGCCCATCCTGCCCGACCGGCGGGACACGGGCCGGTTCGATGTGAGGCGGCCGCGGCCGGCCACCCGCGGCAACTCGTCGGTCGACAGGCACGGGCCGGGCCGGTCGTCAAGGCACCCCGCCGACAAGCGAGCCCGGTCGATGCGGGACTATACCGACACAACACGACAGCTATCGGCACTGACCGCGCGGCGGACTCCTCGGTCCGTCGGGGCCGGGTGGTGGTGGCGGCGCGCCGCGTCGAGGATCCGGGGCGGGTGTCGTGGGGGGCGAACACGGGGCGAGGGCGTTCGGAGGAATGCAGTTGCGGGGGGCCGAAGGTCAACGGATCAGTGTCCGTACGTCGGGTGGTTACCGGCGGCGGTCGCCTAACGGAGAGGGCGCCCACTATGACGACGACCGGCGACTATAACGCTACTTTTGGTGATGTGTCAGGGGTTTTTGGGAGCCCCGTGCGCGCGGTGGCCGACAGTGGGCCGTACCGTTCGATGGCACACGCAGCGGACAGATCTTCAGGGTCAGGCGGGAGAGGTCGAGCAATGGCGGACGTATCGGTTCGCTTCGCGATGACGAACGACAGCGAAGTGGTACTGAACCTGTCGCTGCCGCAGGCACTGCGCCTGATGGAGGCGATCGCGCGCAAGGTTGGCGAGACGCTGGCCGAGCGCGGCACGCAGGGCGTCGGCGGGGTTCCCGCGCCGGCGCCGTCGAACGGCATGCCCAGCCTGGGCCCGTACACCCCGTCCTGACGGGGCCCGGGGCCGATGGTGGGAGCCCCGGCGGTCCGGGCATCAGCCCGCCGCCGGGGCCGCCGCTTGCCCACTCGGGCCTAGTCGTCCGAGCAAGGTCCTCTGCTCGGTCTCGCCAGCGGCGGGCGCTGGCGCGAACCGCCGGCCGGGCTCGCCGTTTCGGCGTCCGGGACAGGTCGGACAACGGGTGTCCGGCCGGTCTGGCGGTGGGGTGTGACGCGGCCGGGTGGTGACGCCGGTCGCTCGCCGTCGCGGAACAGCCGATAACGGCGGTTCGGCGATACGGTTGCGGGGGAGCAACGCTCCGGCACAGGGGCAGAGCGGTCGCTATCGTCGGCGGGGACCAACCTCGTCACCGGCGTGAGGCCGACCTCAGCGCGGAGGGGCCATGGACAAACAGCAGGAGTTCGTCCTCCGAACGATGGAGGAACGCGACATCCGCTTCGTGCGCCTCTGGTTCACCGACGTCGTCGGGACACTCAAGTCGGTCGAGATCGCTCCGGCGGAGCTTGAGGGCGCGCTCGCCGAGGGCATCGGCTTCGACGGCTCGTCGATCGAGGGCTTCGCCCGCGTCCATGAGGCGGACATGCTCGCGAAGCCCGACCCGTCGACGTTCCAGGTGCTGCCCGGGCGCCCTGAACGGCCGGCCACGGCGCGGATGTTCTGCGACCTGGTCATGCCGGACGGGACGCCGTCGCCGGCGGACTCGCGCTGGATCCTGCGCCGCGCGCTCTCGGCGGCCGCGGACGCCGGTTTCACCTTCTACATCCATCCGGAGATCGAGTTCTTCCTCCTCAACGGGCCACCGCGCCGAGGTGAGGGTGTCCCGCCGCCGGTGGACCGGTCGGGGTACTTCGACCTGACGCCTAACGACGTCAGCCACGAGTTCCGCCAGCAGGTCATCGGCATACTGGAACGGCTGGGGATATCGGTCGAGTTCAGCCACCACGAGGTCGCGCCGGGCCAGCAGGAGATCGACCTGCGCTACGCCGACGCGCTGACCATCGCCGACAACATCATGACCTTCCGTCAGGTGGTCAAGGAGGTCGCGCTCTCGCACGGCGTGTTCGCGACGTTCATGCCGAAGCCGTTCACCGACCAGCCCGGCTCCGGAATGCACACCCATCTCAGCCTGTTCGAGGGCGACCGGAATGCCTTTCACGATCCGACGGACGCCTTCCAGCTGTCCAAGGTCGCCCAGGCGTTCATCGCCGGCATGCTCACCCATGCCGCCGAAATCACCGCTGTCATGAACCAGTGGGTGAACTCCTACAAGCGGCTCGTGGGGGACCAGGACACCGGAGTTCTCGAGGCGCCGGCCTACGTCTGCTGGGGGCACAACAACCGGTCCGCCCTGGTGCGGGTGCCGCTGTACAAGCCGAACAAGCCGAATGCGGCCCGGGTCGAGTTCCGGTCTCCGGACAGTGCCTGCAATCCGTATCTCGCGTTCGCGCTCACCCTGGCCGCCGGCCTGCGCGGGATCAGCGAGGGATATGAGCTCCCCCCGCCCGCGGCCGACGATGTCTGGACACTTACCGACGAGGCGCGCCGGGCCCGCGGGATCACCGCGCTGCCTGGATCGCTGTCCGAGGCAATCTCCCTGATGGAACGATCCGACCTCGTGCGGGATACGCTCGGCGACCAGCTGTTCGAGTTCTTTCTCAGCAACAAGCGCGCTGAATGGAACGATTACCGGCGTCAGGTCACGCCGTTCGAGATCGAGCGGTACCTCCAGGCGCTCTGAGGCCGGAGGGGGCGCTGGGAACCGTGGGGCCGGGCTGAGCCGGTCTGAGCCGGTCTGCGCCGGCAACCCGCTGTCACGCCGACGACATCGGGCCCGCGGGGTCGGCGGCCGGGTCCGGGCGGACGCCCGGTAAGAGCGGTCGCGCGGGCCGGGGGTCCAGCCGGTAAACCAGGACCGGTCCGGCCGTGCCCGACAGCGCCGGTTCACCCGGAGCCGGCCGCCGGATTATCCGGCATGCCGCCGTGCCTCGGGCATTCTCCGGAGTCACGTATTCCCAAGCCGGGGCCGATTGTCGGCGCGATCGGACTTGGTCGCCGTTGCGAACGGGCGACCTAATGTCTTTATCTCTGACCCACGATCTTCGACCCTGACGGTGGGTAGCGACTTCCTTGCGCTCAGTCTCACCCTCACGTAGGGTCATCGACGTTGGGCGGAGCGTCCAACGAGACGGGCGATTGGCCGAACGGGGGGTCATGGTCACGCAGACGCGGCAGTTTCTGGTCGCCGGTTGTCCGGTCACCGGTCATCCGGCGTTGTGCCCAGTGCCCCGGTCGGCTCATGACCTGGGTGGCGGGTGGAGCGCGGGCATTCTGGCCCGCATTGTTGCCAGCGCCGCCCGTCGCCCCGGACCGGGAATTCCGCCGCGGGGCGGACACCGGAGCCCGGCGACGGTTGAAACGGCCGGTCCGTCACCTCGGTGACGCCGGCCGCCTGCCCGGGCGAACATCCTGCCCACAGCACATAACCGTCGACGAAGGGAGGTGACGGATGCTGACGGAAACGGACGGCCTTGAAATAGGTGCGCTGTACGCAGAAGTCGGTGAGGTACTGCCCGAGCGGGCGGCGATGAGTTGGTTCTCCGCTGACCTCATCAATGCCTGGAACCAGTCGTTCGCCTTCACTGGATTCTCGATCGCCTCGGTCAACATTTCTGGGGCGCATCAGTTCATCATCGGGACCTGACTCCCGTGAGACTGACCCGTACCAGTACGCAAGCCGCCCGCCGTCCGGCGGGCAATAGTAAACCACCCGAAGGGGGAACTGTAATGGACAACTTCGAGCTTGAGGTCGAGGACCTGGCCGCCGAGGGCGCGGAGCTGCTTCCGGAGCGGGCCGCGATGTCGTTCTTCAGCCTGGCCAACGTTCGCCACGTCAACTGGTCGAACTCGGTCAGCGTCGGCGGCTTCCTGCCGTTCAACACCTCCACGGCGCTGTCGGCCGTCGTCATCTTCTGACCCGACCACCGGGGTGCACCCGGTGAGACCGGACCGCGCTGGCGCGGTCCATGGATCGGCGCCGGCGGGTTCGCGCGGCTTCGCGCGGCCCGTCGGCGCCACACCGTCCCCAGCCTGACGGCAACCTTCCCCGGCCGTCGGCCGGTTGGCCGGCGGCGGGACGTCCAGGCCCTCGGGACGCGGCACCCCGGGAACGACGGCGTCCCGCCGCGCGGACACCGGCCGGGGCGGGCCCGGCCGCCGGCTGTCCCGCCCGATCCCACGCGCGGGCGCTCTGGCCCGCGCGTCCACCTACTGTGCGCACGCCGGGGCCGAGGCCTCCGGTCGAATGGAGACGCGGTGGCCAGACCGGGCGCCATCCCAGACCAGCTCCCGCCTGGGCACCCACCGGGGCACCCGAGCGCGCCAACGGGGGGCCCGGGGCTCGCCATTGCCCGTGCCGGGTCGCCCGGGCCAGCTCAGGATGGCCAGGCCGCCGGCCGCCGGCAAGCCGATCTCGAGCGTACGGACCTGCCGATCCGGCCGAGTCGACCGGATCGCTCCGGCCGTGATCTCGGTCTGCTGGATATCGATTCCGTTGACCTCGATCCCATTGACGGTCCTGGTCCGGCGGGTCGTAGTACCGCGGGTCTCAGCACGGCCGTTCTCGGTCCTGTGCCGCCGTGGGCGGTGCGCCCTCGGCGGGCACCGGGCCTGGAGGACCTCGGCGAGTTCACCGGTTCCGGGCTCAGAGGTCGCCGTTTCCTGGTGCGGCGGGCGGACGGCGCGGTCGTCCAGCTCACCGAACTGCTCTACCTGCTGCTTGCCGCGCTGGACGGTGAGGCGTCGGTGGAGGCCGTCGCGGCCGCCGTGCGCGCGAGCAGCGGGCGACCGGTCAGCCCGGACAACGTCCGCTATCTGCTGAGCACGCGCCTGGTCCCACTCGGCCTGGTCGTGGCGGCCGCCCCGCCCAGCGCGGCGACGGCCGCTACCACGCCAGCCGGGCCGGCCCCGACCCTCGGGCCTAAGCCGGCCCCGACCCTCGCGCCTAAGCCGGCGACGCCCCTGCTCGGCCTGGCCGCGACCAGGACCCTGCTGACCCCCCGCGCCACCAAGGGCGTCGGGCGCGCGCTGGCCCCGCTGTTCCACCCGGTCGCGGTCACGGTAGTGCTGGTGGCCCTGGTCGGAGTGGACGCCTGGGTGATCCGCTCGTCCGGCGTCACCAGTGGTTTTCGCGGCCTGTTGACCAGCCCGAGCCTGATCCTGCTCGCGCTCGGCCTGACGCTCGCCTCGATGGTCTTCCACGAGTTCGGGCACGCTGCGGCCTGCCGCTACGGCGGGGCCCGGCCCGGGGTCATCGGGTGCGGGGTCTACCTGCTCTGGCCCGCGCTCTACACCGACGTCACCGACTCCTACCGCCTGGGCCGGGCGGGCCGGCTGCGCACCGACCTCGGTGGCGTCTACTTCAACATGATCTTCGTGCTCGCCCTGGCCGCCGCGAGCGCGATGACGGGAAGCCACGCGCTGGTGGTCGTCATCGTCCTGGTCCACCTGGAGGCCGCCGAACAGCTCATTCCGGTCGTCCGGTTCGACGGCTACTTCATCCTCAGCGACCTGGCCGGCGTCCCGGACCTGTTCAACCGGATGGGGCCCGTGCTCAGGGCCTCCTGGGCCCGGGTCCGTGACGGACTGGGCCCGGGCGGCCGGCACGCGCCGCCGTCGGCCCGGCGTCCGCCGGATCCCCGCGTCGACGGTCTGACCCCTCGGGCCCGGGCGATCGTGACCGGCTGGGTGGCCGTCGTGGCGCCGCTGCTCGCGGCGAACCTGGTGATGCTGCTGGTGTTCGCGCCGGACATCCTCGCCACGATCGCGGACGCCTCGTGGGCCCAGTGGGACGCGACCCGACAGGCCGTCTCGGCCGGCGCGGTCACCGCGGCGGTGGCCAGCGGCGTCTCGTTTGTGCTGGTCGCCCTGCCCGGCGCGGGGATCGCCGTCATGTTCGCCCGGCTCGGGCAGCGGGCGACCGGCGCGGCCCGCGCGTTCGCCCGCGACAGTTGGGCCCGCACGGCGCTGGCCGCCGTCCTGATCGCCGGCGCCGGCGCGGCGCTGGCTGGCTGCTGGCTGTGGCGCGGGGTCTGAGACGCCGCCGCGGCCGGGGCCGGCACCTGTCTATAGCGGCCGCCGTCCGGCGTCTGTTCCGAAGGACGCTCTGTTCCGAAAAATGTCGTGTCCAGAAGGAAAGGGGGAAGCATGAACTGGAAGAAAGGTACTGTCCTGCTCGCGATGGCGCTCTCGGTCATCGTCGCCGCGCCGTTCATGGCCAACGCGGCCAGCCCGTCGTTCAGCTACAACCTGTGGCGTAATGGGAACTCCCTGGTGAACATTGCCCGGGAATGGAACGGCACGAACGGCCAGGCGCGCACGAACATCGCGCTGACGGTCCAGCACTCGAGCAACCCGGAGACCCGCCTGCAGAACGAGGCGATCTCGGTCAGCCGGTGTGTCGGCTGCTCGACGGTGACCATCGCGGTCCAGATCGCCCTGCTCGACGGCCCGAACCCGGTGTTCACGCCGGTCAACGTCGCGTTCGGGGTGAACACGGCCTGCCTGGCCTGCCGGACCGTCGGGCTGGCTTACCAGTTCGTGGTCAAGACCAGGAATCCGCTGACGCTGTCGGCCGCCACTCAGGACCAGCTCAACGCGATCGGCGCAGTCCTGGAATCGCTGCCGAACACGAACCTGACCGGCGATCAGATGAAGGCACAGGCCGACGCCCAGGCAGTCAAGATCGCGGCGATCCTGCGCGGTTTGGCTGGGTCCCGTAGCGTCACACAGGGTAACCAGAGTGACCTGAGTCCCGCGCTCTGACCACCCTTCCGGCGGCCGCCCGTGCTCCGGTCGGCGGCCGCCCGATCGGCCCGGCGGTACCCCGCCGGGCCGATCGGCGTTGTCCGGCCCGGCCTGGCAACATGTCTGTTACATGTGAGATATTGGATCGATACATGCCGCTGAGTTGAGGCCCTGGTCGGGCCATGATGGACGGATGCGCGCAACCGGGACGACCACGCCGCCGCCGATCCGGGCGGACCATGGAGGCGTGCCCGCGCACCCCCGGGGCTCCTCACGGCGGGCCCAGCTCGCCCGGCTCGGGTTCACCCAGACCGACCGGGCCGAATCGGCGCTGACCGCGATCGCGCCCCCGCCCTTGCCTCGGCCGCCAGCGTTCCATCCCAGCCGGCCGGGACGGCCGTCCCGGCCGGCGCCCGATGCCCGGCCGGCGCCCGATGCCCGGCCGGCCTCCGAGTCCCGCGGGCCCTGGCCCGACACGGCGCTGGGCAACGATCCACTCGTCGTCGAGCTGGCCCGCTCGGCCGACCCGGACCGGGCGCTGGCCGCGCTCGTCCGGCTGCTCGAGGCCTGCCCCCCACGTGGGCGGGACGAACTTCTAATCACTCTGCGTGAGCAACCTGGCCCGCGTCGACGTCTGGTGGCCGTGCTCGGCGCCAGCATCGCCCTGGGCGATCATCTGGCCCGCCACCCGGACGACTGGCGGATCCTGGCCGAGGACGACGGGCGTGGACCGGCTGATCCCGCGGCCGCCACCCGCCATACGCTGCTGGCCGCCGTCGGAGCCGACCCGACGCGGCGCCATCCCCGCGCGGCCGGGCACGGCGACGCGGTCCTGGACGCGCTGCGGGTCGCCTACCGCCGCCGGATCCTGGTCATCGCCGCCCGCGACCTGACCGGCACGCTCGGCCTGGGCGACGTCGCCGCCGAGCTGTCCGACCTGGCCTCGGCCGCCCTGGACGCCGCGCTCGCCGTCGCGCGGACGGCCGTGTTACCCGCCGGCGCCCCCGAGCCACGTCTGGCGATCATCGCCATGGGCAAGTGCGGCGCCCGCGAGCTCAACTACCGCAGTGACGTCGACGTCCTGTTCGTCAGCGCCCCACCCGATGCCAAAGCCCCAACCGATGCCAAAGCCCCAACCGATGCCAAAGCCCCACCCGACGCCGCGGCCCTACTCGGCACCGAAGCCGCCGCGGGCGCCGGCCCGGTCACTTCCGGAGCCGACGGCGACGAGGACGCCGCCCGTGCCGCCACCCGCCTGGCCGAGGGCGTCATCCGCGTCTGCGGCACGATGACCGGTGAGGGCTCGCTCTTCCAGGTCGACGCGAACCTGCGTCCCGAGGGCCGGGACGGCCCACTCACCCGGACGCTGGCCAGCCACGAGGCCTACTACCGGCGGTGGGCCAAGACCTGGGAGTTCCAGGCGCTGCTCAAGGCCCGTCCGGCCGCCGGCGACCTGGTCCTCGGCGCCGCGTTCAGCGGCATGGTCGCGCCGCTGGTCTGGACGGCCGCCTCCCGGGAGAACTTCGTCGACGACGCCCGGGCGATGCGTACTCGCGTCGAGCAGTCCCTGTCCCGGCGGGAGGCGGCCAACAACCTCAAGCTGGGCCCGGGCGGCCTGCGCGACGTCGAGTTCGCCGTCCAGCTCCTCCAGCTCGTCCATGGGCGGACCGACCCCCGCCTGCGCGTCGCCGCGACCCTGCCGGCGCTGGACGCGCTGGCCCACGGCGGTTACGTCGGCCGCCTCGACGCGGGCCGCCTGGCCGAGTCCTACACGTTCCTGCGCGAGCTGGAGCACCGTCTTCAGCTCCGCCGCCTGCGCCGCACCCACAGCCTGCCGGGCGACCCCGACGAACTGCGCGTGCTGGCCCGTTCGCTGGGGATGACCGACGCGGCGAGCCTGGCCGACGAGCGCGCGCGCACCGCGCGGTTCGTCCGCCGCCTGCACGAACGGGTCTTCTATGCCCCGCTGCTGGCCGCCGTGGCCAAGCTGTCCGACGCCGACGTCCGGCTCACCGAGGGCGAGGCGACCGACCGTCTGGCCGCGCTCGGCTTCGCCGACCCGACCCGCTCCCTGCGCCACATCGCCGCCCTGACCGGCGGGGTCAGCCGCACCGCCGCCATCCAGCGCCAGCTGCTGCCGGCGATGCTGCACTGGTTCGCCGACGCCGCCGACCCCGACGCCGGCCTGCTGGCCTACCGCAGGCTGTCCGACTCACTCGGCTCCACCCCGTGGTACCTGCGGCTGCTGCGCGACTCCGGCGGCGCGGCCGAACGGCTGTGCCGGGTGCTGGCCACGAGCCCGTACCTGGCCGAGCTGATGGAGCGGGCGCCGGAGTCGGTCCGGCTGCTGCGCACCGAGGACGACCTGGCCCCGGTCGGGCGCGAGCGGCTGACGAAGGCGCTGCTGGCCGTGGCCCACCGCAACCCGCGCTGGGACGAGGCGGTCGGCCGGGCCCGGGCGCTGCGGCGCTTCGAGCTGATCCGGGTCGGCTGCGCCGACCTGCTCGGCCTGATCGGCATCGGCGGGGCCGGTGGGGTCGGCGCCGCCCTCTCCGATGCCGCCGCCGCGACCGTCGAGTGCGCCCTGTTCGTCGCCGCCCGCCGCTGGGAGGCCGACGCCGGCCGTCCGCTGCCGGTCCGGCTGGCCGTCGTCGCGATGGGACGGCTCGGCGGTGGGGAGTTGTCCTACGGCAGCGACGCCGACGTCGTGTTCGTCCACGAACCGCTGCCCGGAATCGACGACACCGAGGCGGCGGCGGCCGCCGCCGCCGTGGCCGGCGAGATCGCCCGGCTGCTGGCGGAGCCCACGCCGGACCCGCCGCTGCTCATCGACGCCCGGCTGCGCCCGGAGGGCCGCTCGGGCGCGCTGAGCCGGACGGTCGAGGGCTACCTGGCCCACTTTCGCCGCTGGTCGCACGTGTGGGAGGCGCAGGCGGCCCTGCGCGCGGCCCCGCTGGCCGGCGACGCGGAACTCGGCGCGGCCCTGTGCGCCGCCCTCGAGCCCACGCGCTACCCGGCCGAGCTGCCGCCCGGCGCGATCGCCGAGATCGTCCGGCTGCGCCGCCGGATGGAACACGAGCGCATCCCGCGTGGCGTCGAGCCGGCCAGCCACCTCAAGCTGGGCCCGGGCGGGCTGGTCGACGTCGAGTGGGCGCTGCAGGTGATCCAGCTTCGGCACGCGCACGCCCATCCCGGACTGCGGACGACCTCGACGCTGGCCGGGCTGCGCGCCGCCGGCGAGGCCGGGCTGCTGAGCGAGGCGGAGTCGGCCGCCCTCACCGAGGCCTGGACGCTGGCCGCCCGGACCCGCAACGCGATCATGCTGGCGCTGGGCCGGCCGGCCGACGTCCTGCCCAGCCGGCCCGCGCCGCTGGCCGCGGTTTCCCGGGTGCTGGGCTACCCGGCGGGGCAGGGCGCTGACCTGCGCGCCGACCAGCGCGCGACGGCCCGGGCGGCCCGGGCCGTCGTCGAGGACGTCTTCGCCCGCGAGCAGGCGGCCGAACCCGCTGGTTGACCGCGCTGGCTGACCGGCTGGCGCGGCCCGCCGGGTGCTACCACCGGACAAGAAGACGTCAGGCCGGTCAGGCCGCCCCGGGTGCGCGATGATGCTGTCCGATCGCCCCAGGACCCGGGAGGTGGACGGTGGGTGGCCGAATCCGGCGGCTGGCTCGCTCGGCGTTCCTGTTCGCGGTGTCCCCGCTCGGCTTCGCCGGTGTCGGGATCGTCGCGTTCGGGCTGGGGTTCTGGGGCCTGGAGTGGTACCTGCCGAATACCAACTCCTCCACCCCGAACACGATCTGGAACGTCCTGTACGGGACCTTCCAGCTGTTCCTGTTCGACAGCTCGCCCATCCAGAACGGCGGCCCCTTCCCGCCACCGCTGGAGGTCGCCCGTTTCCTGGCCCCGCTGGCCACGCTGTCCGGTGTCGTCGGCACGACCCGGGCGCTGCTGTCCGACCGGCTGCGGGCGCGGGCCGCGCGCCGGGCCGTCGGCCACACCGTGATCTGCGGAGCATCCGAGGTGGCCGAGCTGCTGGCCGACCGGTTACGCCCCGCCGGCCCGGTCGTGATGATCGACTGGCCGCCGAAGGAGTACGCCGACCGCCCGGCTGACGGCGTCCCCCGGGTGGTGGGCGACCCGTTCGACCCGGACGTGCTGCGGGCCGCCGGGGTACCGCGGGCGGCCGTGTTCTACCTGTGCTTCGCCAGCAGCGCCACCAACGCGGCGCTCGCCTTCGCCGCCCGTTCGCTGGTCCGCGCGGCCGACCGCCCGGAGATCCCGTTCACCTGCCACGCCCGCGTCAACGACGTCGGGATGGTGCAGGCCCTGCGCACCCGGGCCGTCCGCCTGACCGACTCCGAGTTCCGGCTCAACTTCTTCACCGTCGAGCAGCTGGCTGCCCAGCGGCTCGTCCAGCGCCACCCGCCGAGCGGCGACCCGGCCCCGGTAGTGGCCGTCGTCGGGCTCTCCCGCTTCGGCCGGGCCCTGATCGTCGAGCTGGCCCGGGCCTGGCGAGCCGAGTCCGTGGCGGCGGTGACCGGCCGGCTCCCGGTGTACCTGCTCGGCGCCAACGGCCCGACCGCGCGGACCGAGCTGCGCCGGGGCTTCCGGGCCGTCGCCGAGGCCTGCGACCTCATCCTGCCGCCGGGCGGCGACAGGCCCGAGCCGGATCTGTCCGCCGCCCTGGAGACCGTGTTCGCGGCGGCCGGCGAGCGGCCGGTGGACATCTACGTCTGTGAGGAGGACGAGGAGCACGGCCTGACGGTCGGGATGTCGGCCGCGTCCCAGCGGGGCCGACGGCCCGGGTCGACGACGGTGTGCATCGGCCGCGGGGACGATCTGGCCCGGGCCTTCGACGAGGGCGAGCAGGAGTCCGGCCCCGGCCCGGGCTCGGACGGCGCCCAGGCCGGCCGGGGGCCGGACTCGGCCCACCTGTTCGCCATCCTCGACAACGGCTGCGACCCCGAGCGGATCGGAGCCGACAGCCTGATCGACACGATGGCCCGCGCGATCCACGCCGCCTACCTGGCCGAACGGGTGGCCAGCGGGCTGGCGCTGCGCGCGCCCGACCGGCCCTCGCTCGTCCCGTGGAGCGAGCTGCCACCGGAGCTGGCCGAGTCGAACCGGGAACAGGCGGCCGACCTGTGGCGGCGGTTGCGCGACGTCGGCTGCCTGGTCGCCCCGTGGAGCGCGGGCGCCGAGGCGCCCGGTGGCGACGTCTTCGGGCCGGCCGAGGTCGAACAGCTCGCCTCGGCCGAGCACGAGCGATGGCTGACGATGCTGCGCCGCCGCAGCCCCGCGATGACCTACGGTGAGACGCGCACCCGGACCACCCACCCCGACTTCCTCCCGTGGGAGCAGCTGTCCGAGGCGTCCCGGGAGCAGAACCGCGGCTCGATCCGCGAGCTGCCCGGCGTTCTGGCCGCCGCCGACCTGATGGTTCTGCGCGCCCGCGACTAGCTCGGCCCCGACCAGTCGGACGAGGCCGCGGCCCCTACCGCGCCCGGCTGGCCCGGCACTCGATCTGGATCTCCGGCGCGGCCGCCAGCGCCGCGAGGAACTCCTCCGGGTCGCGGTAGCGCCGGTCGGCCACCAACTGGCCGACGACCGGGAACACGGCGTCGTCGTCGGCGAACGGGTAGGGGTCAAGGGTGAGGGCGAAGCTGCCCGCGGCCCGGCAGACCAGCCTCTCCGGCCGCCCGCCGAGCACCGGCAGCGGGGCGATCTCGCCGTCGGCGGCGTGGCGGAAGGCGAACTGGAGCGAGAGCCGGTCCCAGACCTGCAACAGCAGGTAGTGGTGGCGCACGACCGGGTCGTCGCTGGCCGGGCCGGATTTCGGTGGGCCGGGCGTCGGATGGCCCCGATGGGCGGCCAGCTGGCCGTCCTGGAAGGCGGCCATCTCGGCTAGGAACTCCGTCACGAGCTTCCGCTCGGGCGCGCTGAGGGCCTGTTCGCCCAGCTCGCTCAACCGGTAGCTGCCGTAGCGGTCGTTGTAGAGGCCGGCCGCGTGCATGCTGACCAGCAGGCCGACCCACGGGTCGGCCTGGGCGGCCCGCAGGACGCCGGCCCGGTAGAACGGGATGTGCTCGACGGGGCCGACCGAGTGGAACTGCGGTGGCTGCCCGCTCGCCGCGTCGATGGTGGGCCGCCGTTCCCACACGGCCCAGCCGTCGTCGTGGTGGCGGGCGGCCAGCGTGGTGGCGGCGGGCCGCTCCGTCGGGGGCGGGACGTCCTCGTTCCCCCAGGCCGCCGCGAACAGGCCGGTCTGGTCGCCGTGGTCGGGCTGGCGGACCACCAGCAGTTTCCCCTGGTAGCGGGTGAGAATCACGTCGAAAACCTACCCGCAACGCCGACGGTCCGCCGGCCGCGTGGGCCGGCGGACCGTCGTCCGCGCAGGGTGTCCCGTCACCGGGACCGGGAGCGATCAGGCCTCGACCGTCGCCGCCTCGGTCGCGCTCTTCTGGCCCGGGATCTCGACCTCGATCGACGGGGCCTCGCCGGCCAGCGCGCTGCAGCACGTGTCGACGATCAGGGCCGTGACCAGGTACGGGTCCATGTTGGCGTTCGGGCGCCGGTCCTCGATCCAGCCCTTCTTGGCCTTTTCCACCGCCCAGGGGATGCGGACCGAGGCGCCGCGGTCGGACGCGCCCCAGCTGTAGGTGTGCCACGGGGCGGTCTCGTGGGCGCCGGTCAGGCGGTCCTTGATGCCGTGGCCGTAGTTCTCGATGTGCTCGAGCACCCGGGTGCCGAGCGCGTCGGCCACGGTGACGATCGCGTCCCAGCTCTCCATCGTCTGCTTGGTGGAGAAGTTGGTGTGCGCGCCGGCGCCGTTCCAGTCACCCGGGATCGGCTTGGCCGCGAACGAGACGGTGACGTCGTAGTCCTCGGCGATCCGGTGCAGCAGCCAGCGGCCCAGCCAGATCTGGTCGCCGATGGCGGGCGGGGGCAGGACGCCGATCTGGAACTCCCACTGGGCCATCATGACCTCGGCGTTGGTGCCCTCGATCGAGAGGCCGGCGTCGATGCAGGCCTGGGTGTGGCGCTCGATGATCTCGCGGCCGACCATCTTCTCGCCGCCGACGCCGCAGTAGTACGGGCCCTGCGGCTCCGGGTAGCCGGTCTCGGGCCAGCCCAGCGGGCGGCCCTTCTGGAAGAAGGTGTACTCCTGCTCGATGCCGAACATCGGCTGCATGTCGGCGTACTTCTCGGCCACGGCGCGCGCCTTGGCCCGGGTGTTGGTCGGGTGCGGGGTGAAGTCGGTCAGCTCGACCTCGCAGAGCACCAGGATGTTGTCGCCGCCCCGGATGGGGTCCGGCACGGTGTAGACCGGCCGCAGGACACAGTCCGAGTTGGAGCCCGGTGCCTGGTTGGTGCTCGAGCCGTCGAAGCCCCAGATCTCCGGCTCCTTGCCGTCCTTGATGATGCGGGTCTTGCTCCGCATGATCGGTTCCGGCTTGGTGCCGTCGATCCAGATGTACTCGGCCTGGTAACTCACTAATGACTCCCCGTGTTCATGTAGATGGGGGGCTGGACGTGGCCGGACACGCGGGTTGCCGCTCCCGGTGTCGCGACAGATAGGTTCGTCCGGAGCTTGGTCGTTTTGAGTTACCCATCGGTTTCCGGATTGTTAATTTTTCGTCAACCGGTTGTGTCGGTCACGTTCCTTGCCGTGCATTCCTCGTCGCATTCGTCGGCGCCCGCGTCGCTTTTCGTGGCGGGTCGGTATTCGGCGGGGAATCGGGGTGGTTCCGGCGCGGGCCGGGCCCGAACGCCGGCGGAGCCCGTGTGGGAATTCCCACACGGGCTCCGTCAATGCCGTCCGATCGACCGTCCCGATCGACCGTCCGATCGGCCGCCTGATCAGATGTCGCCGCTCGGGTCTCTCCGCCCAGATGTCCAGTCTTCCCGCTCAGACGTCCAGTCCCCCGATCAGATGTCGTAGTAGAGCTGGAACTCGTACGGGTGCGGCCGGAGACGGACCGGATCGACCTCGTTGATCCGCTTGTACTCGATCCAGGTCTCGATCAGGTCGGCCGGGAACACGTCGCCCTCGACGAGGAAGTCGTGGTCGGCCTCCAGCGCCTCGAGTACCTTCTCCAGCGAGCCCGGAACCTGCGGCACGGCGGCGAGTTCGTCCGGCGGCAGTTCGTAGAGGTCCTTGTCGATCGGGTCCGGCGGCTCGATCTTGTTCCGGACGCCGTCGATCCCGGCCATCAGCATCGCCGCGAACGCGAGGTAGGGGTTGCAGCTCGGGTCGGGCACGCGGAACTCGACCCGCTTCGCCTTCGGCGAGTTTCCGCCGAGCGGGATGCGGCAGCAGGCCGAGCGGTTACGCGCCGAATAGACCAGGTTGACCGGCGCCTCGTAGCCCGGAACCAGCCGGCGGTAGGAGTTCGTCGTCGGGTTCGTGAACGCCAGCAGCGCCGGCGCGTGGTGCAGCAGGCCACCGATGTAGTAGCGGGCGAGATCGGACAGGCCGCCGTAGCCGGTCTCGCTGAAGAACAGCGGTGAATCGCCCTGCCACAGGCTCTGGTGGCAGTGCATGCCCGAGCCGTTGTCCTGGAAGAGCGGCTTCGGCATGAACGTGACCGTCTTGCCGGCCGCGCGGGCCACGTTGCGGATCACGTACTTGTAGAGCATCAGGTTGTCCGCCGTGCGCAGCAGCGTCCCGTACCGGATGTCGATTTCGGCCTGACCGGCCGTCCCGACCTCGTGGTGCTGCATCTCGACGGTGATGCCGACCTGGCTGAGAACCCTCGACATCTCCGAGCGGAGGTCCGTGAAGTGGTCGGTCGGCGGGACCGGGAAGTAACCGCCCTTGAACCGCGGCTTGTAACCCAGGTTGCCGCCGTCCTCCTTCTTCGCGGTGTTCCAGGCCGCCTCGATCGAGTCGACGGCGTGCATCGAACCGTACGGGGTGTAGTCGTAGCGGACGTCGTCGAAGATGTAGAACTCGGCTTCGGGGCCGAAGTAGGCGGTGTCCGCGATTCCGGTGCCGCGCAGGTAGGTCTCGGCCTTCTTCGCGGTGTTGCGCGGGTCGCGTGAGTAGGCCTCCCGCGTGACCGGGTCGTGGATGAAGAAGGTCATCGCCAGGGTGCGGTGCTGCCGGAACGGGTCCACGAACGCCGTGGTCGGGTCGGGCAGCAGCAGCATGTCCGACTCGTGGATGGCCTGGAAGCCCCGGATCGACGAGCCGTCGAACATCAGCCCGTCGGTGAACACCGAGTCGGCGAACACCTCCGTCGGAATGGTGAAATGCTGCATGATGCCGGGCAGGTCACAGAATCGGACGTCAACGAACTCGACGGCCTCGTCCCGGATGAATCGCAGCACCTCGTCGCCGTTTGAGAACATCCATCCTCCACCGTGTGTCACACCAGCGTGAAGGGAGAAGGATACGCCCTTCGGCCGGGCTGTACGGGTATCTGAAGGTTCCTCAAACGTGACCCTGTGGTTACAGGGAGGTAACAGATCGGAAATTGTGACACTGAGTAGTTCTGACGCTGCGTTCGGGGTGGGCGGTAGGCTCGTCGGCGTGGGACGTTCAATCGGCGGCTGGCTAGAGGGCCCTCAGATTCCGCGTGACACCGAGCCCGGGGCGCGCCTGGGGCTGCCGACGTCCGGCCCGGGCTCGATCGCCTCGACCGGCCGGCGCCTGGTCGCCTATGTGCTGGACGGGATCGTGGCCAACCTGCTGGCCGGAGTGCCGATCTTCTTCGGCGCGGACTACTCGTCCAACCTCCGCGGCTTCGCCGTCTACGCGGCGTTCCTGCTGGAGATCTTCCTCTTCATCAGCGTGGCCGGGCAGAGCATCGGCATGCGCCTGGTCGGCCTCCGTGTGCTGCGGCTGTCCGACCTCGATCGGCCCGCCTGGTACTGGGTCGCAGTGCGCACGCTGCTGCTGGGGCTGCTGGTACCGCCCTTCGTCTGGGACCGCGACCAGCGCGGCCTGCACGACCGGGCGGCCGGGACCGTCATCGTCTCCGAGCGCTGACCGCCGCGGGCCCGGCTGTCTCACCCCTACGACGACGGGCGCGACACCAGGATCGCGACACCACGATGTGGTCCCGCGCCCCTGGCCGACCGGGTCAGCGCGGGCGTGGGCCCCGGGGGATGTTGCGGGGTAGCGGCCCCTTCGGGATCGGCAGGTTCGGCGCGCTGACGGCCTTGAGCCGGCGGTCGAGCGCGATCACGTCCGGCTTGCGCAGGGTGCGCGGCCCGAGCCGCATCAGGTGGGCCTGGAGCTTCGGCAGGGGGATCTCACCCTCGCCGTTGCCGATGATGATGTCGTGGATCGGGGTGTCGCCGGCGACCTTGCGGACCCGCCGGACCTCGGCGCCGAGCAGCTCACGCGCCCCGCGGCCGCGTCCTTCCGCGATGATGATCACTCCCGGTCGCCCGACGACGCGGTGGACGACGTCCTGCTGGCGGTTGATCCCGACGGCCGGGGTCAGCCGCCACTCGCCGCGCATCCGTTCGACGATCCCCGCCGCGGCGCCGGGCTGGCCCTCCATCTCCGCGTAGGCGCCGCGCTGGACCCGACGGCTGAAGACGTTCATGGCGACGACGATGCCGAGCAGGACGCCGATCGGCAGCCAGAGCCACAGCGGGCCGACCAGGACGGCGAGCAGGACGCCGATCAGGATCGGGACGAGAAGCCCGGCCAGGCTGAGCCAGCGGATGTTCGGGTCCCGCTGGCGGGTGATCTTGTAGACCGTTCTGATCTGTGCCAGTCGGCCGGGTGTGTCGGACGAGGCCTTTCCCGCTGCCCCGTCGGCCGGTTTCGTCGTGCGCGCCATGGGCTGAGCCTACGGGTTGTGGCGGCCGAAGCGGCGGGCCGGACCCCGGCGGCCAGCCGGCCTGGTCACCGAGCGAGGCTCGGTGACCAGGGTTGGGGTCGGTGGAGGAGTGGGGCTCGGCAACCCGGGCGGGGCTCGGTGCCCGGGGTGGGCTCAGCGCTCGGCGCCCACCGCGACCGGAGTGGCGGACGGCGCGGCCGCCGGCCGAGGCAGCAGGCGGGCGATCAGATGCGGGTCGATCGCCGTGGGCTGTTCCCGAAGATCACTGGCGGCCCGCCAGGCGTTGCGGCGGGACCGGCGTTGGCCGCCGTGCGGCAGTACGAGCAGCGTCAGCTCTTCGGCCAGCCTGAACAGGCTTTTCATCGTCACGTGCGCCTCTCGGATCGGAAGGCGCGGCTCGCGGAGGCGAGCCGGTCGCCGGCCACTCCCTCTCCGACCCTACTGCCCGACGGTGGTCCCGACCATACGCCACGGTTACACTGCGTAGAAGTCTTCGTTCTCACACAGCACCGCGGCCGGCGGCGCCGCGGGCGGGTCGCCGGCCAGCCGGCTGGCTTGTGATCGTCAGTCGGCCGGTGCCGTTGCCGCGGCCCGTCGCTCGATCGCCTGCCGGTAGAGCCGGCCGGCCCGGTAGGACGAGCGCACCAGCGGTCCGGACATGACTCCGGCGAACCCGAGGCTCTCGGCCAGACCGGCCAGCTCGACGAACTGCTCGGGCCGCACCCAGCGCTCGACCGGGTGATGGCGCGGGGTGGGCCGCAGGTACTGGGTGATCGTCACGAGGTCGCAGCCGGCCGCGCGCAGGTCCCGCAGCGCGAGCTCGATCTCGTCGTCGTGCTCACCCAGCCCGAGGATGAGGTTCGACTTGGTCACCAGCCCCGCCGCGGCCGCCTGGCGCAGGACGTCCAGTGAGCGTTCGTAGCGGAAACCGGGCCGGATGCGGCGGAACACCCGCGGCACCGTCTCCAGGTTGTGGGCCAGCACCTCCGGCCGCGCGCCGAACACCTCGGCCAGCTGGCCCGGGTCGGCCTGGAAGTCCGGGATCAGCAGTTCGACGCCGGTACCGGGGTTGAGCGCGTGGATGCGCCGCACGGTCTCGGCGTACAGCCAGGCCCCGCCGTCGGGCAGGTCGTCGCGGGCGACGCCGGTCACCGTCGCGTACCGCAGACCCATCGTCGCGACCGACTCGCCGATCCGGTTCGGCTCGCCCGTATCCAGCGGGGTGGGTCGGCCGGAGTCGATCTGGCAGAAGTCGCACCGGCGGGTACAGATCTCGCCGCCGACGAGGAAGGTCGCCTCCCGGTCCTCCCAGCACTCGTAGATGTTGGGGCAGCCGGCCTCCTCGCAGACCGTGTGCAGCCCCCGCTCGCGGACCATGTCCTTGATCTGGGAGAACTCGGGGCCGGTGCGGGCCCGCGTCCGGATCCAGCTCGGCTTACGCTCGATCGGCGTCTCGGCGTTGCGGACCTCGAGCCGCAGCAGCGGGCGGCCGTCCGGCGCGACGGCGGTCATGACGCCGCCCGCGCGAGCCGCGCCGGGGACATGGCCGCCTCGCTGTCAGCGGATCCACTGCCGGCCAGGCCGGTTTCAGGGCCGTCGGTCGCCGCGCGCGCCGCGCGCTCGTCCAGATAACGACCGATGACGTCCGGGACGATCCGCTCGGCCACGGGCAGGACGTCGCCGACGGTGATCGTCCGGCCTGACTCGAGGCTCAGGCTGGTCACGCCGGCGTCACGGATTCCGCACGGGACGATCTGCCCGAACTCGGCCAGGTCGGGGTCACAGTTGAGGGCGAAACCGTGGTTGGTCACCCGCCAGCGCACCCGGACGCCGATGGCGCCGAGCTTGCGGGCCCCGTCGAGGGTCCAGATGCCGGTCCGGCCCTCGACCCGCCGGGCCGCCACTCCGAACGCGGCGGCCAGGTCGATCATCGCCTGCTCGAGCGCGCGCACGTAGGCGACCACGTCGATCGGGCCGGGCAGCTTCACGATGGGGTAGCCCACGATCTGTCCCGGACCGTGCCACGTGATCTTACCGCCGCGGTCAACGTCGATCACCGGCGTGCCGTCCACCGGCCGCTCCCAGGGCTCGGTCCGCCGCCCCGCCGTGTAGACGCTGGGATCGTGCTCGACGAACAGGAGCGTGTCGGGCGCGGTGTCGGCGATCCGGGCCTCCGCCAGTTCGCGCTGGAGGTCCCAGACCGGCTGATACGGCATCCGGCCGAGCCACCTGACCACCATCGGCTGCCTGACCACTAGCGGCTGCCTGACCTTCATGCACCCAGGCTAGCTCACCGGGGCGACACCGCCGCCCGGCCGCGGCCGGGCGGCCCTCGGCCCACGGCCGGGGTCGACCCGGCCAGCCTGGCCGGCGAGCCGCGCCGCGGCCGCCGCGCTCTGCCTCATAGCTTGCTCAGTCCAGCCGGGTCGCCTCGACGCGGGTCTCGACGGCCTGCCCGTCCGCGCCCCGCTCGAGGCGCCACGCGGCCGCGTCCGGCCGGTCGCTGACCACCCCGACCAGCTCGGTGCCCCGAAAGTGCAGCCCGACGCCGTCGTCGGTCGCCCACCCCGGCGCCAGCGTCCCCTCGGCCACCAGCCGCTGGTAGAGCGGCCGGCGCCCCGCCTCCGAGTCGTAGTGCGGGGTGTTGCTGTGGGGGAGCAGGCCGAGGCCGTTGGTCACCGGCCGCAGGTCGGGGCCGAACGAGTCGGTGGTGCCACCGGAGTGCCAGCACAGCGAGCCGGCCGACACCCCGCCCAGCACGATGCCGGCCTCCCACGCCTCGCGCATGATCTCGTCCAGCCCGTGGGCCCGCCAGACCGCGAGCAGGTTCGCCACGCTGCCGCCGCCGACCCAGATCACGTCCGACGCGAGCAGGTGGGCCCGGACGTCGGCCACGTTCGGCATCGGGAACAGCGTGAGATGGGTCGGCCGGACCTGGGGGGTGTCCCGGGCGAACGCCGCGTACATCCGGGCATAGGACGCCGGGTCGTCGCCGACCGCCGTGGCCAGGACGCACACCCGGGGCTGGGCCGGCGAGCCGGCCAGCTCGATCGCGTGCCGGATGATCGGGCCGACGCGGGCGCCCCAGCGCCCGTCGGGCTGGAAGCCACCGCTGGTGGCGAGGATCTGCACCCGACCATCATCCGCTCCCGAGGGGACTGATGCCTTCAGGCGTCAGGGGGAATCGGGAACGGGGCGCAACCCTGGTAGACTGATGCTACCTGTATACTTGGGATGTGCGCCGACAGGTAGTACTCGGCGCGGGCGGCGCCTACGACCTCGGCTACCACGTGGTGTGGTGTCCGAAGTACCGCCGTGCCGTGCTGACCGGGCCTGTACGGGGCCGGCTCGACATGCTGATTCGCGCGAAATGCGGCGAGCATGACTGGTCGATCGTCGCGCTCGACATTGAGCCGGACCAGGTCCACCTGTTCGTCAAAGCTCATCCGAAACACTCCCCCTCGTATATCGCTAACCAGATCAAGGGATTTACGTCCCGGGTTCTCCGGGACGAGTTTCCACAGCTGCGATCTCGGCTTCCCACATTGTGGTCCCGGTCTTTCTTCGTCGCCACCGTTGGCACGGTATCCGCGGACACGATCCGCCGGTACATCGACACCCAGTACGAACGGCCGTGGCGCAAGGAGTCCGGCCGGTGAAGCGTACGTTCAAGTTCCTGATGCGCCCCACCGTGAAACAGGCCGCCGCGCTCGCGATGATGCTGGAGGACCATCGGGAGCTGTACAACGCGGCGTTGGCGGAGCGCCGGGACGCCTACCAGATGGCCGGCGTCACTGTCCGCTACGGCGGCCAGTCGGCGCAGTTGAAGGAGATCCGCGCGTGCGACGAGGACCAGGCTCGCTGGTCGTTCTCCTCCCAACAGGCCACCCTTTGCCGGCTGGACAAGGCGTTCGTCGCCTTCTTCCGCCGGGCGCGGGTGGGGGAGAGGCCGGGCTATCCTCGGTTCAAGGCCGGCTGGTTCGACACGGTGGAATGGCCGAAGGATGGGGATGGCTGCCGTTGGGACTCCCAACCTGACAGTCCGACTACCCGGGTTCGCCTGCAGGGTGTCGGCCATGTGAAAGTCCACCGGCATCGGCCCGTGGCGGGTCGGGTGAAAACGGTGTCGGTGAAGCGGGAGGGCCGCCGCTGGTATGTGGTCCTGTCCTGTGATGATGTCCCGGCCATGCCGTTGCCCGCCACTGGCGCCGTGGTGGGCGTGGATCTGGGTGTGGCCTCGCTTGCGACCACGTCGGACGGCCGGCACTACGGCAATCCGCGTTTTCTGGCGAAGGCGTCGGGGAAACTGGCCGCCGCGCAGCGGGAGGTGGCCCGGAAGAAGCTCCGGTCGACGCGGCGGAAGAAGGCCGTGTCGAAGGTCGCCGGGCTGCATGGGAAGGTGCGCCGCCAGCGGCTCGACCTCGCCCACAAGACCGCGCTCGATCTCGTCCGTGACTATGATCTGGTCGCGGTGGAGGATCTGCGGGTCCGGAACATGACCCGCCGCGCGGCGCCGAAACCCGACCCGGACCGGCCCGGCCAGTTCCTGTCGAACGGGCAGGCGGCCAAGTCGGGCCTGAACAGAAGTATTCTTGACGCGGGGTGGGGAGCGTTCGTCAACGTGTTGCGCGCCAAGGCTGAAAGCGCCGGGCGGGTCATCGTTGAGGTCGACGCCCCCCACACCTCCCAGCGCTGCGCCGCCCGCGGCCGTGTCGCGGCGGAGAACCGTGTCGTGCAGGCCAGGTTCTGTTGCGTCGCGTGCGGTCACCGGGATCATGCGGACGTGAACGGAGCGATCAACATCTTGCGGGCCGGGCTGGCCCGTCAGGCCGACGCTCAGGCGGCCTGAGAAGCCAACGGATGGGGCCGGAGGGAAGCCTCCGGCTTTAGCCGGAGGAGGAGTCACCTAACCTGCCCGCCATTCCGTCCCGCCGAGCGCTCGGGTGCCGGGTTATCCACAGGTTCGGCGACGGAATCCCACGGCGGGGCGCCGAGCGCCTAGCGTGGTCGATCGTGAGCTTCTCGCACGAACGCGGACGAGGCGGGCCACCGGTGCCCGGCCTCATCCTGCGTTCCCGCCGGTTCGATTCGGGAGCGGGTGAGGTCTGGGCCGCTCGCCGAGCCGACACGGGCGAGGACCGGACGGTGCGCCTGGTGCCGCTGCCGCCGCCGGGCCCGGCCCGTGGGATCGCGTTTCGCGTGACCCACGACCTGGTCCGGCTGCGCCACCCCCACCTCGTCGACGTGCACGAGGTCATCCCCACCGACGACCAGCTGGCCGTGGTTACGACGCCGGCGGCGGGCACGGTCAGCCTGCGCCGGGTCCTGCTCGTCCGCGAACGCCTGACCCCCGGTGAGGTGGTCACCCTGGGTCTGCCGATCGCGCAGGCGCTGGACACCGCGCATCGGGCCGGTATCGGCCACGGCGCGCTCGGCCTCGAGGACATCCTGCTCGAGCCGAGCGGCCGACCGGTGCTCAGCGGCCTGGGCGTGGCCGCCCTGACCGGCATCGCCACCGAGCCACCACTGGACGTCTACGACCTGGCCAGCCTGCTGGCGGCGGCCCTGGCCGGCGCGACCGGGCCGGACGCGGCCGCTGTGGCCCGGGCCCTGGGCCCGGCGCTCGTCGACGATCCCGACGCCCGCCCGGACGCCGCCGGGCTGGCGCTCGCGCTCGCGCACTCGTGCCAGCCGAGCGCGGTCCGGATGGGCGGCGACGACCCGCCGCCACCGCCGCCGCTGCCACCTCCACCCCCCGGCGCTGCCCCCGCCGGTGCCGGCGGGAGCGACGAGGCCGGCGACGGACCGGCCATCAGTCCGCCCGGTGGTGGCGGCCTCGACGGCGGCGGCTTCGACGGCGGTGGGATCGGTGGTGGCGGCCTCGACGGCGGCGGCTTCGACGGCGCTGGGATCGACGGTGGCGGCTTCGACGGCGCTGGGATCGACGGTGGCGGCTTCGGCGGCGGCGGCTTCGACGGCGGTGGGATCGACGGTGGCGGCTTCGGCGGCGGCGGCTTCGGCGGCGGTGGGATCGACGGTGGCGGCTTCGGCGGCGGCGGCCTCGGCCCCGACGACGCCGGTTTCGGTTTTCCCTCCTACGAGGCCGGCTTCGCGGACGCCGATCCGGGGGCGCCGCGCGGGCCCGAACCGGTCACGCCGGCGAGCGCGCGGTCGTCGCGGCGTCGGCTGGGCGGAGCCGCGGGGCGGCCCGGCATCGACCCGGTAGCGCCGCGCGGCCCGGACAGCCTCGAAGACAGCCACGCCGGCGGTCCGGACGACCTGCCGCCGGGCCTGACCGAACCGCAGATCCGGCTGAGCGATATCGACCCCGGCGACCTCGAGGCGGTCGGCCGTCAGCGCCCTCGGCGCCGGCTGGCGCTGGTGGCGGGCGCGGCGATGGTCCTGCTCCTCGTGGTGGTGGTCGCCTTGGCCCTGGCCCGCGGCGGCGGCTCGGGCTCCGGCCCGGCCGCCGCCCCGCCGCCCACGCCCGGCAAGCCGGTCGCCCCGGCTCCCGGCCCAACCTGCGCGGCCGGGGCGAGCACCGCGGCGCCGCCCGCGTCTGTGCCGCCGCCGCCGACTGGGACCGGCCCGGCCGCGGCGGCGAGCTGGCGGATCATCCTCACGAACCTCTACGCCCTGCGGGACAACGCCTTCAACTGCGACGTCGAGGCCGACCTCGCGCGGGCCTACGTCCCGGGCTCCCCGGGGTACGTGACCGACCTGGACAGGCTGCGCCAGGTCCAGGCGAGCCAGGCTCGCGCCGACGGCCTGCATGTGCGGATCCAGTCCGTTGCGGTGGTGTCGGCCAGCGCCGGGAGGGTCGTGCTGCGTGTGGTGGACGTGCTGCCCGCGTACCGCTATGTCAATCTGGCCGACGGCGCTTTAATCCAGACCGGACCAGCGGAGTCGGCCAAAGCCTGGACGGTTACCCTGCTCGGCTCCGGCCACAGCTACCGCATCGCGACGTTCGTCGCGGCCAACTGAGCCCGGCAAACGGTCCGGCCAAATTGGGCCGGCCGTCAAAGGGGCCGGCGGACCGAGGCGTCAACCGGTGGCCGGCGGGCCGGTCTTAACGTTCATCATCCGAAGCCGAACGGGACGCCCGGCGCGGCGCCATCCCGCGCTCCACGATCATCGCCAGCGCGTCCGGCGGTGAACCCGGCGACGGCGCACAGGGGGTCCGTCCCGAGCGACCCGCCGATAGGATAAACGTGCTATCGGGGGGCGACGAGAATGACTCTGAGCACATCTGGAGCTAGTCGTGGCGCTGGTGCGGACATCTGAGCGCGACGATGCTCGTTGACCGGGAGCGGATCGCGGCCGCTCTCCCCGCCTACGACCTGGGCGCGGAACTCGGTGCCGGCGGGTACGGGCTGGTCCTAGCGGCCCACCACCGCGGGTTGGATCGGCCGGCTGCTGTCAAGATTCTCAACGCGTCCCAGGACACGGCCGCGGCCGGCTTCCGGACCGAGGCGCGGGTGTTGGCGCTGCTCGACCATCCGCACGTGGTCCGGGTCTACGACTACATCGAGGACGGCGGCCTCCGTCTTATCGTAATGGAGCTGCTCGCTGGCGGGACGCTGACTCGCCAGTATGCCGGGGGGATGGCTGGGGAAGCCGCCTGCGCGGTCGCGGTCGAGGTCGCCGAGGCCTTGGCCTACGCGCACAGCAGGGGTGTTCTCCACCGCGATCTGAAGCCAAGCAATCTCCTCTTCTCGGCGGCCGGAATCCTCAAGGTCACCGACTTCGGGATCGCGAAGCTCTTCCAAGGCGCGGACGCATCGGCCAGCGCGCCCGTTGGCACGCCCGGCTATATGGCTCCTGAGCAGATCACCGGCCAACGGCTGAGCCCAGCCGCGGATCTCTACAGCCTCGGTGCCGTCCTGTACGAACTCCTGTCCGGCGCGCCGCCGTTCTCGCGGGCCCAGTCGGTGTTCCAGCTCTACCAAGAGCATCTCTACCGCCCGCCGCCCACGCCGGCCGGTGTGCCCGAGCCGGTGGCCGGCGTCGTCCTGCGCGCCCTGGCAAAGGACCCCGCCGCGCGGCAGCCGGATGCCCAAGCCTTTGCTGCCGACCTCGCCCGGGCCGCTGCCGACGCCTACGGTCCCGGCCCAGCCGCCTGGCCCGGGACCTCCCCAGCCGACCACGGCGACCAGCTCGGGACCGGAGGGCTCGCCGACGCGGCGAAGCACCCGGCCGCCCGTGCTGCTCCTCGGCTTGGGGACGTGACCGGGGGTTACCTCGTAGCGGACGCGCCGCCGGATGGGACGCCAGCCGCGGCCTCGATGGAGGTGGATCTTCTCCCCGGTCCGCGCCCCGCGACCAGGCCGGATGGGCTCAGTACCGATCGCCCCGGGACACCGGGTGGGCGGGATCGTTCGGACGGTGTCGGGCCGCGAACCTCCCGGCGCTGGCTTGTGTTCACCGCCGGGGCCGTAGCGATCGCGCTGATCATAACGGCCGTCGCGCTGGCGTACGGCTCCGGCGGCGGCTCGAACTCGGCCGCGGGCATCCCTTCGCCGCGGCCCAGCTCAGCGTCGCCCCGCCTGTCTCCGCCGCCCGGCCCGACCTGCGCGGCCGGGGCGAGCACCGCGCCGCCGCCCGCCTCCGTGCCACCGCCGCCGACTGGGACCGGCCCGGCCGCGGCGGCGAGCTGGCGGATCATCCTCACGAACCTCTACGCCCTGCGGGACAACGCCTTCAACTGCGACGTCGAGGCCGACCTTGCGCGGGCCTACGCGCCGGGCTCGTCGGCGTACGCGACCGACCTGGACCGGCTGCGTCAGATCCAGGCGAACCAGGCTCGCGCCGACGGCCTGCACGTGCGGATCCAGTCCGTCACCGTGGTCTCGGCCACCGCGGGGTCGGTCGTCCTGCGGGTGGTGGACGTGCTGCCCGCGTATCGCTACGTCAAGCTGGCCGACGGCGCCTTACTCCAGACCCAGCCGGCGCGGGCGGCCAAGTCCTGGACGGTCACCCTGCTCGGCTCCGGCCACAGCTACCGCATGGCCACCTTCGCCGCGGCCAACTGAGCGGGCGCGCGCACGCCCCGCGCGCACGGGCGCCCCCAGCGCGCACGCCGGGCCTGGGCTCAGCCGCCGGCCGGCTGGTTGATCGCGGCGCGCAGCGCCGGCTCGATCTCCGGGTGCGCGTAGGGAAATCCGGCCGCGACCAGCACACCCGGCGTGACCCGCTGCGAGACGAGGACGCCCTCGTCCGCGAAACCGTCCAGCGCCAGCCGCAGCGCGGGCGCGGGGACGGGCAGGAGCGCGGGCCGGCGCAGCACCCGGCTGAGCGCCTGGGTGAAGGCGGCGTTGGTCACCGGGCGCGGGCTGACCAGGTTGACCGGCCCGGCCAGCCTGTCGGCGTCCAGCAGGAAGCGGATGGCGTTCACCTCGTCGACGAGACTGATCCAGCTCAACCACTGCCGGCCCGATCCGAGGCGGCCGCCCAGCCCGAGCCGGAAGAGCGGGAGCTGGCGCCGCAGCGCTCCACCGGCGGCGGAGAGCACCACGCCGGTGCGCAGGTGCGCCACCCGGCAGCCGGCGTCCTCGGCCGCCTGTGTCGAGGACTCCCAGGCCCGGACCACGCCGGCCAGGAAGCCGGGGCCGGCCGGGTAGGTCTCGTCGGCGGCCGTGTCACCTGTCTCGCCGTACCAGCCGACCGCGCTGCCGGACAGCAGCACCGGCGGCGCGGCGCCGGCGGCCACGTTCGCGGCGATCGTCTCGGCGATCAGCGTCGTCCCGGCCACCCGGCTGTCCAGGATGCGCTGTTGATAGGCGGCGTTCCAGCGTCGGTCGCCGAGCCCGGCGCCGGCCAGGTGCACGACGGCGTCCGCGTCGGCGAGCGCGCCCGGGTCGAGCTGGCGGACAGTCGGGTCCCAGCGCAGCTCGTCGGGTCCGCGTGGCGGTCGGCGCACCATCCGCATGACGTCCTGGCCGTCCGCGCGCAGCGCTCTGACCAGTGCCGATCCGACGAGTCCCGACGAGCCCGTGACGACGATCTTCACCGCGCCATTCTTGCGCGCCCACGAGTGCCGCGCGCGGCGGCACCCGTCGGCACCCGTCGGCCGCGCGGCCCGAGAGCTTCCGCGGCGAGCCGGGCCGGGTGGCGCCGCCGACGGGCCGGCGCCACCCGGGTGGCGGTCACAGGCCGAGCTCGGCCTCGAACGCTCCCTCGGACAGACGCTCGGACAGCGTGCTCAGGAAGCGCGCCGCGTCGGCACCGTCGACGAGCCGGTGGTCGTAGGTCAGCGCGAGGTAGACCTTGGACCGCACGGCGATGACCTCGCCCAGCTCGGGGTCGTCGATGACGGCCGGCCGCTTGATCACGGCGCCGGTGCCGAGCATCCCGACCTGCGGCTGGTTGAGGATCGGGGTGTCGAACAGCGCGCCCCGGCTGCCGGTGTTGGTCAGGGTAAACGTGCCCCCGCCCAGCTCGTCCGGGGAGACCTGGTTGTTGCGGGTCCGGGCGGCCAGGTCGTCGATCTTGCGGGCCATCCCGGCCAGGTTCAGGTCGCCGGCGTTGTGGATGACCGGGACGATCAGCCCGCGCTCGGTGTCGACCGCGATGCCGAGGTGCTCGCTGTCGAAGTAGGTGATCGTCCCGGCCTCGACGTCGATGCTGGAGTTGAGCACCGGGTGCTCGCGCAGCGCCTCGCAGGCGGCGACGGCGAAGAACGGCAGGAACGACAGCTTCACGCCCTCGCGGGCGAGGAAGGCGTCCTTGGCCCGGGCCCGCAGCCGGGCGATCCGGGTCACGTCCGCCTCGACGACCGTGGTGAGCTGCGCGCTGACCTGGAGCGACTCGACCATCCGCCGGGCGATGACGCCGCGCAGGCGCGAGATCTTCTCGGTGCGCCCGCGGGGGCTGGCCGCGGGAGTCGCCGGCGTCTCGGCGGCGGGGCGCCGCGGCGCGACCGGGGCGGCGGCCGGAGCCGGACCCCGGGCCGGAAGAGCCGCCTGCGCGGGCGCGGCCTGCGCGGGCGCGGCCGGCGCGGGCTGCTGGCGGGCGGCCTCGATCACGTCCTGCTTGCGGATCCGGCCGCCGACGCCGGTTCCGGCGATCGTCGAGAGGTTCACACCGTGCTCGGTCGCGAGCCGCCGGACGAGTGGCGTGACGTAGGCGCCGAGCGACCCGTTGCCGTTTCCGTCGGCCGGCATGCTCGGGGCCTGGGCGGCGGCGGGGACCGGGGTCGGCGCCGGCGCCTGGGCCGGGGGCGCAGGGGGCGCTGGCGGCGCGGGAGCGGGCGCCGGCGGCGGTGGGGGAGGCGTGGGCGCGGCGACCGGAGCGGGCGCGGGGGCAGGGGCGGGCGGCGCGGGGGCGGGCTCCGGCTCGGCGGCCGGGGCCGGCGCGGCGTCGGCCTGGCCGCCCGAGCCGGCGCCGGTGGCGCCGTCCTCGATCACGGCCAGCTCCACGCCGACCTCGACGGTCTCGTCCTCGGCGACCTTGATCGAGCTGATCACGCCGGACGCCGGCGCCGGGATCTCAGTGTCGACCTTGTCGGTACTGACTTCCAGCAGCGGCTCGTCGGCTTCGACGCGCTCGCCTTCCTTCTTCAGCCAGCGGGTGACGGTGCCCTCGGAGACACTTTCCCCCAGGCGGGGCATCGTGACGGAGACAGACATTGGCGCAACGACTCCTTAGCCGCCGCCCGGCAGCCGCCGCGGGCGGCCGGTCGGCTTGTCAGGCGGGTAGGACGATGAGCGTCGGCGACGGGTGAGGACCGCCAGCCGTCAGCCGTGGGAATGGAGCGGCTTGCCGGCGAGCGCGAGATGCGCCTCGCCGAGGGCCTCGGACAGGGTCGGGTGCGGATGGATCAGTTGGGCGACCTCGGACGGCAGCGCCTCCCAGTTGGTGATGAGCTGGGCTTCGGCGATGAGCTCGCCGACCCGGTCGCCGACCATGTGGACGCCGACGACAGGGCCGTCCGGCACCGCCACGACGGTCACGGCGCCAGCCGTGTCCAGGATGCGGGCTTTGCCGTTGCCGGCGAAGTCGTAGGTGGCGGTACGAATCTCGCCATAGCGCTCCCGCGCGGCCGTGCTGGTGAGCCCGACCGAGGCGACCTCCGGTCGCGAGTAGGTGACCCGGGGGACGTTGTCGTGGTCGATCGGCGCCGGGTCCAGGCCGGCCAGCCGTTCCGCCACGAAGATGCCCTCGGCGAAGCCGACGTGCGCCAGCTGGGGGCCGGGGCGCAGGTCGCCCAGCGCGGAGATCGTCGGGATGTTCGTGCGTAGCTCGCGGTCGACGAGGACGTAGCCGCGGTCCATCGCGACCCCGACCTCCTCATAGCCGAGGCCGTCGGAGACCGGCCCGCGGCCGACCGCGACCAGCAGCAGCTCGGCCTCGATGGTCGTGCCGTTCTCGAGGGAGACGGTGACCCCGTGGTCGGTGGTCTTGACGCCGGTGAAGCGGGCGCCCGTGTGGAACGCGATGCCGCGGCGGCGGAAGGCGCGTTCGAGCAGCTTCGAGCTGGCCGGGTCCTCCAGCGGGACAAGGTGCTCCAGCGCCTCGACGATCGTCACCTCCGCGCCGAACGAGCGCCAGACCGACGCGAACTCGCACCCGATGGCGCCGGCGCCCAGGACGACGGCCGAGGCCGGCACATGGCCGAGCCGCAGCGCGTCGTCGCTGGTCAGCACCCGGTCGTGGTCGACGTCCAGGCCGGGCAGGCTCTTGGCGCGTGAGCCGGTGGCCAGCAGGACGTGCCGGCCGGAGATGACCCGGTCGCCCACGGCGACGGCGGTCGGGGAGACCAGGCGGCCGTGGCCCGCCACGACCTCGATGCCGCGCTGGGCAACCAGTCCGGTCAGGCCCTTGAACATCCTGGTGACGACGCCGTCCCGGTAGCGGTACACGCCGTCGAGGTCGATTCCGTCGAATGTGGCTTTGATGCCGAATGCCGAGCTTTCCCGAACATTGTCGGCTATTTCCGCGGCGTGCAGAAGCGCCTTCGTGGGGATGCAACCGCGATGGAGGCAGGTACCGCCGAGCTTGTCCTGCTCGATGAGGACGACCCGCTGGCCGAGTTCGGCGGCCCGTAGCGCGGCGGCGTATCCGCCGCTGCCTCCGCCCAGGATCACAAGGTCGGCGGGACTGGCCGATGTGGTGTTCACCAGAGTCCCTTCGTCACTGACCGCGCTGTTGTGTGCGCGGTTGTGGTGCGCCGCGGTGCGTTGTTGTGCCGCGCCGCGCCGCGCTGTTGTGGTGCGCCCAGTCTTTCACGCCGCCACCGGGGCGGGCGGCCCGGCACGGACAGCCAGGATCAGGCATCTCGGCTCAGGCGCCCGGGCCCGTCCCCTCCAGCAGCTCCAGCAACGTGCGCACAATGACGCCTGTTCCGCCCTTCGGTACGTAGCCGTACGGCTCTGCGCTGTTCCACGATGGCCCGGCGATGTCGAGGTGCGCCCAGGCCACGTCTTCCGGAACGAACGCCGCGAGGAAATGCGCGGCGACGAGCATTCCGCCGTCCCGGGCGCCGCCTTTCGGCACGTTCGCGATGTCGGCCACCGTCGAGTCCAGGCCCTTGCGCAGCTCCGGTGGCAGCGGCATCGCCCACACCGCCTCCCCGGCCCGCTCCGCCGCCGCCACGACCGTCGCCACCGCGCCGTCCCGGCCCATCACCCCGCTGGTCCGGTGGCCCAGCGCCACGATCTGGGCTCCGGTCAGGGTGGCCACATCGACTACGAGCGACGGCGAGTCCTCCAGCGCCCGGCTGATGGCGTCGGCCAGCACGAGCCGGCCCTCGGCGTCGGTGTTGAGCACCTCGACCCGCTTGCCGCCGCGCATCGTCAGGACGTCCGAGGGCCGGATGGCGGTACCCGAGGGCATGTTCTCGGCCAGCGGCAGCCACCCGGTGACCGCGACCGGAAGCTCGAGCCGCGCGGCCGCGACGACGGTGGCCAGCACCGAGGCCGCGCCGGCCATGTCGGTCTTCATCCACTCCATCGCGCCCGGCGGCTTGAGCGAGAGGCCGCCTGAGTCGAACGTGATGCCCTTGCCCACCAGCGCCACCGGGGCCTGCCCGGCCGCGCCCGGCCCGACCCAGGACAGCCGGACCAGCCGGGGCGGGTTCGTCGAACCCTGCCCGACCCCGAGGATTCCGCCGTAGCCCCCCTCGGCCAGCGCCTTCTCGTCGAGCAGCGCGACCTCGACGCCGGCCTCGGTGGCTACCCGCGCCGCGATGTCGGCCAGCTCGGCCGGCGGAAGGCTGTTGGGCGGGGTGTTGACCAGGTCACGGGTCAGCGTGACGGCGTCGGCGACCACGGCGGCGCGGCGCGCGGCGGTCTCGGCGGCCGCCGTCCGGTCCGGGCCCACCAACAGCACGACCTCCCCGAGCGGGGGCTTGCCGGCGCCGCCGTCGGCCCGCCGGCCGGTGAACGAGTACGCGCCGAGCAGGGCACCCTCGGCGACGGCGCGCAGCCACTGCTCGTCGTCGAGCCCGGCCGGCGCGTCCGCCCCGGCCAAGGCGAACGCGGCCGTGGCGGTGCCGGCCAGCGCCCGTGAGGCGGTCGCCGCCGCCCGCCGCGTCGCCTCGCCGTCCGGTTCGGCGCCGAGGCCGACCGCGAGCACCGTGCGCGCGGTGAGCGCGCCCAGCGTGGCGAAGCGGACCGTCTCGCCCGGTTTGCCGGTGGCGCCGAGATCGGTGAGGACCGTCGTCAGTCGCCCGCCGAACGCGGCGTCGAGCGCCGCCGCGGACCCGACCGGGACCGCGCCGTCCGGCCCCTCGATCGTGCCGATCACGACGGTTTCGGCGGCCACTTCTCCTACGGGCGCGCTGGTCACGCTGACGCTGGTCATGGCGTCAGCGTACGCACTGGCGACTGTCGGCTCGGTGGCGCCGGGCCCGGGCCGGGCGGGGTTCGCGTCACGCTGTGGACTGCCGCGGGGCGAGCGTCACCCCGGGGCGATCCGCGCCCCGGCCGGGGCCCGCGTCCGGTTAGTCTGCCGGGCATGGCTGAGCTGGCGCGTTCCCCGCTGCATGACCGGCACGTCGCGCTCGGCGCGAAAATGGCGGATTTCGGCGGCTGGGAGATGCCGATCGAGTACCCCGACGGCGGGGTGCTGAAGGAGCACACGGCCGTGCGCACCGCCGTGGGCGTCTTCGACGTCAGCCACCTGGGCAAGGCCGAGGTGACGGGGCCGGGCGCGGCGGACTTCCTCAACAGCGCGCTGACGAACGACCTCGGCCGGGTCTCGCCGGGCCAGGCCCAGTACACGATGTGCTGTGACGACGCGACCGGGGGCGTAGTGGACGACCTCATCGCCTACCTGTACGACCCGGACCGGGTGTTCCTCATCCCGAACGCCGCGAACACCGCCGGCGTCGTCGGCCGGCTGGCCGCGGCCGCGCCGGCCGGGATCTCGGTCGTCAACGCGCACCGCTCGCTGGCCGTGCTGGCTGTCCAGGGGCCGCGCTCGGGCGAGTTGCTGGGCACGCTCGGGCTGCCGAACGACGGCGCCTACATGAGTTTCACCGTCGCCGAGTGGAAGGGCCTGCCGGTCGTGGTCTGTCGGTCCGGGTACACCGGCGAGCTCGGTTTCGAGCTGCTGCCGCGGGCCGCCGACGCCGGCGCGCTGTGGGACGCGGTGCTGGCGGCGGGCGCGCCGCTGGGGATCCTGCCCTGCGGCCTGGGCGCGCGGGACACGCTGCGGACCGAGATGGGCTACCCGCTGCACGGCCAGGACCTCTCGCCGGCCATCACGCCGGTGCAGGCCCGGGCCGGGTGGGCCGTCGGCTGGGCCAAGCCCCGGTTCTGGGGGCGGGAGGCGCTGGTCGCCGAGCGGGCGGCCGGGGCCTCCCGGCTGCTGTGGGGGCTCCGGGCCACCGACCGGGGCATTCCCCGCCCGCACATGAGCGTGCGCGACGGCGCCGGGGCGGTGATCGGCGAGGTCACCAGCGGGACGTTCTCGCCGACGCTGCGCCGGGGGATCGGGCTGGCGCTGCTGGCGCCGGGAGTGGCGGAGGGCGACGAGGTGACGGTCGACGTCCGGGGACGGCCCTCGACCATGGCGGTCACCCGGCCGCCGTTCGTCCCGGCGTCGCCGCGCTGACCAGGCCGCTCACCGGCCGGCCGCGCGGTCAGCCGCGCGGCTGGGTGCGCGGACGGCGGCGCGGACGGGGCGGACGGGAGCTGTCGGTGAAGGCGTGCTCGAGGCCGCCGGTGAACCGGCGTCCGGCGGGTGTCAAGAGGCTCCCGGGCGAGTGCCGGGTGGCCCCATCGCCGACGGCCGGCGTCGGGAGTCGGGCGCGGCCGTAGAGTGGTCGTGTGCCGGAGGTGTCGTCCATGCGTGAGCCGTCCGCCGCGCCCGAGCCCGAACGCGCTGGTGGCCGGGCCGCGGCGCCGCCCGCGTCCGCCGCGCCGCCGTCCGGCGCGCTGCCGTCCGCCGCGCTGCCCCGCTCTGGGCCGGCCCGGGCGTCGCGGGGCCTGATCGCCCTGCTTGTGGCCTGCGGGGCCGGTGTGCTGCTGCTGGACGTCATCACGAAGATCGTCGTCGTAGCCACCCTGACGGATCACCCGCCGGTGGTGCTGGTGCCCTCGGTGCTGGACCTGGAGCTGACCAGGAACTCCGGTGCCGCCTTCAGCGTCGCCACCGGGGGCACGGTGGTGTTCAGCCTGATCGCCATCGTCATCGTCGGAGTGATCGCGCGGGTCGCGCGGACCCTGCGCTCGCCCGCGTGGGCCGTCGTGCTCGGGCTCGTGCTCGGCGGAGCGCTGGGCAACCTGAGTGACCGGATCTTCCGGGCCCCGAGCCCGCTGCGCGGGCACGTCGTGGACTGGATCCACCTGCACCACTGGCCGATCTTCAACCTGGCGGACTCCGCGATCGTGGTCGCCGGGGTGATCGCCGTGATCCTGTCGGCCCGCGGCATCGGGCTGGCCGGGTCACATGCCGCCGGGCCGGACGGTGCCGGGCCGGACGGTGCCGGGCCGGACGGTGCCGGGCCGGACGGTGCCGGGCCGGACGGGCCCGGCTCTTGCGAGACCGGTGCTCCCGAGGGCGACGGGTTAGGCGGGCCGAGGTGAGCGTGCCGGGCTTGGGCGCCGCGGCGGTGGACCGGCGCGGCGTTCCCGTCCCGGACGGGCTGGAGGGCCTGCGGCTCGACGCCGCCATCGCGCGGATGTTCGGGCTGTCCCGGACGGCCGCGGCCGCCGTGGTCGACGCCGGCGGCGCCACCCTGGACGGCACGGTGCGCGGCCGCTCGGACCGGGTCCGGGGCGGCTCGTGGCTGGAGGTCGAGCTGCCCGCCGCTCGGCGCCCGCTCACCGTCGAGGCCACGCCGGTGGCCGGGCTGGAGATCGTGCACGACGACGACGACATCGTCGTCGTCTCCAAGCCGCCGGGCGTGGCCGCGCATCCCGCGCCCGGCTACACCGGTCCTACCGTGGTGGGCGCATTGGCGGCCGCCGGCTACCGGGTGTCGACGTCGGGGGCGGCCGAACGGCAGGGCATCGTCCACCGGCTCGACGCCGGCACGTCGGGCGTGATGGTGGTGGCCAAGAGCGAGCACGCCTACACGGTGCTCAAACGCGCCTTCCGCGAGCGGGAGGTCGAGAAGGTCTACCGGGCGCTGGTCCAGGGGCACCCGGACCCGCTGCGGGGCACTGTCGACGCGCCGATCGACCGGCATCCGCGCCGGGACGGAGTGTTCGCGGTCGTGGCCGGAGGCAAGCCGAGCGTCACCCACTACGACACCGAGGAGGCCTTCCGCGCCGCCTCGCTGCTCTGGGTGCGGCTGGAGACCGGCCGGACCCATCAGATCCGGGTCCACATGGCCGCCCTGCGACACCCCTGCGTCGGAGACCCGCTCTACGGCGCCGACCCGACGCTGGCCCGCCACCTGGGCCTGAGCCGGCAGTGGCTGCACGCGGCCCGGCTGGAGTTCGAGCACCCCGCCGACGGCCGCCGCGTGAGCTTCACCAGCCCGGACCCGGCCGATCTGGCCGCCGCGCTGGACATTCTGCGCGCGGAGTCCTGACCGCGCCGATGCCGAGCACGCGGTTGGGTCAGGCGGCCCGCGCTCGTCACGCTCGGCGCCTGGATGCTCTCGACGACCGGCTGCTGGCTCGGATCGGGCGCCCGCTCGCGGCCGTCGTCGAGCGCCAACAGGCGGTGACGGACACTGTCGTCGTCGCGGTCTCGCGCCTCCTCGGGGATGATCCGGAGGGCGGCGACTGGCCCGGGAATGATCTGGCCGGCGACGGCACCGACGGCGTCGCCCGGACCGCGTCGCTGGGCCCCGAGCCCGGACCGAACGATCCTCGGAGCGCGGGACCGAGCCGGGTCCTGTCCCGGGCTCGGGCCGGCGCGGCGGTGTTCGACGGCGCGCGAATTGTGGCCGGTCTGGTCGCCGCTGTGATCGTCGTAGCGGTCGTGGCCGCGGTCGTCCACCCGCCGCGCACTCCAGCGCGGCCGGAGGCGAGCGCGGCTCTGGCCCGGGGCGAGCCGGTCCGACCAGCCGAGCCCGCCGTCACCGAACTTCCGACTCCGCCGACCGCCGGGGTCGGAAAGATCGGCCCGAGCGCGGGGCTGGCGCCGGCCGCCTACGTCGCCGCGTCCCGCGTCCGGCTGGACGACCTGGCGGCGCGCGGGCCCGGCGACCTCGTCCTGGCGGTCGTGGACTTCGCCGACTACCAGACGGTGGCCGCGACCATCGCGCTGACCGGCGGTTACCGGGTTGTCCGGGCCTTCGTCCGTCCGCCGCCGGCCGGCGGGACGTTCGCCGTCGCCGTCTCCGACCCGGGCGCGGATCTCCCGCCCGCGTTGCGGGCGGTCGCCGCCGCCCTGGGCGGACGGGCCGGCGCCGAGCCCGATCCGGACCGCCGCGGCCAGCTGGTCACGTCCGAGCAGCTGCTGCTCGACGGTCACCCTAGCGTGATCGGTGTCGTCGTCCGGGCCGAAGCGGCCCGGTTGCGCCGGCTCGCCGCCGCGGCGGGCGTACGCGCGGTCGACCCGGGCACGAGCCCGACCTACGACCCGACCGTGTTCGTCCCCCTCGGTCCGGCCAGCCGCTGACGGCGCGTCATCCCTCGCTCGGCGGTGCCCGAGGTGGCCACGGCCTACTGGGTCGGCGCGGCGTTGGCCGTCGGCGCCGTCGCCGCGCCCGCGCCACTCGAGGGCTGCCCGACGCCCGGCGGTAGGGAGACGCCCGGCAGGCCGGTCGGCAGCGGGGGCGCGGTCGTCGGCGGCGGGGTCGACAGCAGCCCGCCGCGGGTACCCCGCGCCGTCTTCGGATCGGCCGGGCGGAACTGCTCGACCGGCGTTCCGGCCAGCGCGTTGTGCATGGTCTGGCCCCAGATGATGGCCGGCAGGTCGCCACCGAAGACGCCCTTGGGCCAGCTGCGGCCGTCGGCGACGATGCCCACCAGCGGGTGGCTGGTCGGGCCGTTCGGGTTACCCATGGCGACGGCGGAGACCATCTGCGGGGTGTAGCCGACGAACCAGGCGCTGTAGAAGTCGTCCATGGTGCCGGTCTTGCCCGCGGCGACCCGGCCGATCCGGGCCGCGTTCGGGTAGCCCGTTCCCTGGGTGAGCACGCCCTGCAGGATGCTGGTCTCGGTGTCGGCCACGGCCGGAGAGATCGTCTGCTCGCACTGGGGCGGGGTGGCGATGTCGACCGTCTGCCCGCTGGGGTCGGTCGCGGAGGCCGCGAAGCGCGGCTGGCAGCGGACCCCGTGCGCGGCCAGCGTCGCGTAGGCCGTCGCCATGTCCAACGGGCTGACGATCTTGGCGCCGATGGTGAGCGTGCCCAGTGACGGATCGACGTCGGCCAGCCGCGCCTTCGGCACCCCCAGCCGCTCGGCCGCGTCGACGACGGCGGGTACCCCGACCTTCTCCTCAAGCTGGATGAAGTAGGTGTTGACCGAGTCCCACGTCGCCTTCGACATGTCGTAGACACCGCCCTCGGCCGGGTCGGAGTTGGAGTAGCCGTTCGCGCAGTCGCCACCCCCGGCCCGGCCGACCGGGAACTTCTTGGAGACATAGCAGCTCGGCGAGTAGAAGGCGGTGTTCAGCCCGTAGCCCTGCTCGAGCGCGGCGGCCAGGGTGAACGCCTTGAAGGTCGACCCCGGCTGGAAAACCGGCGTGGTGATCAGGTTGACCTTGGTCTGGTTGAGCGCGGTGTTCGAGCCGTAGTAGCGGTTGACCGCCATGGCCAGGATGTTGCCGGTGCCCGGCTGGAGGATCACCTGGGCCGCGGCGACCTGGCTCTGGGTCCCGACCACGGAGTTGACCGCGTCCTGCGCCGCCGCCTGCACGGTCGGCACCAGAGTGGTGTGGATGACCAGACCACCTTCGTAGACCCGCTGCGCCCGTTCGTCGGCCGTCGCGCCCAGCGCCGGATCGGCGAGCAGCTGGGTCCGCACGTAGTCGCAGAAGAACTGGGCGGTCGAGGTCTCACACGAGTCCGTGCTGGCCTCGCGGGTGACGTGCAGCCCGAGGGGGGACGCCTGCGCGCTGCTGGCCTCCGTCGCGCTGATGTCGCCGACCGAGCGCATGTGGTCGAGCACCGTGTTGCGCCGGTCGGACGCGACCTTGGGGAAGCGCACCGGGTCGTAGCGCGACGGGCTCTGGACCAGCCCCGCCAGCAGCGCCGCCTGCGGCAGAGTCAGGTCTCGGACCGAGACCCCGAAGTAGTGCTCGGCCGCGGTGCCGATGCCGTAGGCGCCGTCACCGAAGTAGGCGATGTTCAGGTAACGGGTGAGGATCTCGTCCTTGCTCAGGCGCTGCTCCAGCGCGACGGCGTAGCGCGCCTCCTGCAGCTTGCGGTCGAGCGACGACCCGGCCGCCTGGGCCCGCTGCTCCGGCGTCCGGGCGCTCTGGAGCAGGACGTTCTTGACGTACTGCTGGGTCAGCGTCGAGCCGCCCTGGGTGACGTCACCCGACTCGCTGTTGCGCAGCGCGGCTCGGGCGATGCCTCGCAGGTCGACTCCGCCGTGCTGGTAGAAGCGTTCGTCCTCGATGTCGACGATCGCGTGGCGCATGACGGCCGGAATGTCGTTCTGACCGACCACGATGCGGTTGGTGGACCCCTTCAGCAGCGCGATCTGGCTCCCGTCGGCGGCCAGGATCCGGGAGCTCTGCGGCAGCGGCGGGGTGACCAGGTCGGAGGGCAGGTCGAGGAAGTGGTCGGCCGAGGACTTGGCGAACAGCCCGACCCCGCCGACTAGGGGGAACATCAACAGTGCCAGGACGACCCCGGCCGCCGTGGCGGTCAGGACCGCCCGGGTGATCGTCCGCCGGTTGACGACGAGCCCGCCGCCGGCGGTCGAGGACCGGCTGGCGCCATCGCGGCCGCGCGAGGTCGACATTGCTGCTCCGTACCTGCTTTCTCCGTACTGGGCACATCGCTTTGCGCACATCGTTGTGGTTCGCGTGGCGCGGGCACCGCGCGGCCAGGCCGGTCCCGACGGCCCCGCCCCGCCGTATCCCGGCCCCGCCGGCCGTATCCCGCCCCGGCCGTATCCCGCCCCGGCCGAGGCCGCGGGCCCCGGCCGCGAGGGGCCCGCGCGGGGTCTGGCGTCGCGCACCGGGCGCGGCGACAGGCTTCGGCGGCCGGTCGCCGCGCGCGGCCCGGCCGCCGGCGTCGCCGGTCTGATCAAGCCCGACCGTCTGCCCGTGCCGGCCGAGTCCGTCCCCAGCCCACTTCAGCATGGGCGACGCACCCACACCGCGGCAGGGCACCCCTGCCTGCGACAAGCTGTACCGTACCGGAAGCAATGTGTAGCGAGGGTGCTGAGGGCACCCGGCCCGGGGCAGCTGGGACCCCTCCGTTGCCCCCTGGGGACGCCTCCCGTTACCCGGAGGCGGTGACGGTGGCGGTGGCGGGTCAGACGATCGGCGTCGCGGCCCGGGCCTCGGCCCGTTCGCGCGCGGCCTGGGCGAGCGTCACGCCGAGGCCCTCGACCCGGATCCGGCGATCCACGTACAGCAGTGCCGCGACACCGGCGGTGACCGGGACGGCGACCCCGGTCAGCACGTCCATCACGAACTCGTAGGCGCCCTGCTGCGCGGCGGACTGGTCGGCGGCGCCGCTGAGCACGTTCGTCCCGACCAGCCGGTCGACGATGGCCAGCGGGATCACCAGCACCAGGACGGTGACGACGCTGACAATCCCACCGAGCAGCAGCACGCCGAACGAACGCCACCACGCGCCCGCGATGAGCCGGCGGGAGCGGCGCAGCGCCGCCTCGACCGAGCCGCCTTCGAGGACGAACGCCGGCGTCGCGATCGACAGCATCACGCCGACCCAGATCGCGCCGACCAGTAACCCGATCAGGCCGATGATCGTCAGCACCGCGACGACGATGGAGAGCTCGGCCAGGCGACCGGCCCGGGGCCGGATGCGGTCCCAGACCTCGCCCGCGGTGACCGTCGTGCCGATCGTCGCCTCGCTCACCACGATGCTCAGCGCGCCGGCGATCATCGCGGTGATGACCATGGACGCGGCCAGCAGCGCCACGTGGACCGCGTCACCGGCGGAGGGCGAGGCGTTGGCGGTCGCGCCCACAACGATGCCCGCCACGACGCCGTATGCCGCGTAGAGGCCGACCGACAGGCCGACCGTGGCCGCCGGGTTACGGCGGATGGCCGTGAACACCCCGTCGAGGATCTCGCCCGCGCCCAACGGTCGTAGCGGGATGATTCCCGGCTTCGGCGCGGCCGGTGGTCCGCCCCAGGCGTTGACCGGCTGGTAGGGCATGTCGACTCCTCGCGGTGAACGGGTCCATCCCGATGATCGCATCAACCGAAGCGTCGCGCAGGACCCGGGCCGCGGGAACCGCCGCCGGTCGTGGTGTGGACAACCCGGCGCGCCGTGACCAGGCGGGCCGCCTGCTCGGCGGGTTGTCCACAGGACGGTCGGTGGGCATCGGCGATCGTCCGCCCGATGCCGCACAGTCGGCCCGTGAGCATCCACGATCTCTCGGTCCCCGTCGTCCGGGTCCTTGCCGCCCACGTCGACGCTCTGGTCGACCTGGTCCTCCCGCGCGGCTGCGCGAGTTGCGGGGTCGACGGACCCGCCGTCTGCCCGGCCTGCTCGATCGCTCTGGCCGCGGCGGCGGCCAGCGGCCCGCGTCAGCTAACCGCCGGCTCCCGCCCTGGCCGGCGGCTGGCCTGCTCGGCCGCCGCGGTGTACGGCGGCACAGTCCGCTCACTGCTGCTGGCCTACAAGGAACGGCGCCGTCGTGAGGTGGGCTGGGACCTGGCGAGCCTGCTCGCGACCGCGCTCGCGGCCGCGCCCGGACCCGCCTCGGCGCGGCCGCCGTGGCCGCCACCGGGAGCCGACGGCCCGGCCGGCGACGGTGTGGCTGGTGGCGGGGCGGCTGGTGGCGGGGCGGCCGGTTGTGGCCGCGGGCTGGTCGAGCTGGTGATCGTGCCGGTGCCGTCCCGCCCGTCCGCGCGGGCGTCCCGGGGCTTCGACCATGTGGCCCGCCTCGCCCACCTCGCCGCCGCCGACCTGCGCCGAGGTGGCACCCAGGCCCGGGTACTCCCGGCGCTGCGGCTGTGCCGTGAGCCAGCCGACCAGTCGGGCCTCGGCGCGTGGGAACGGCGGATCAACGTCGCCGGCGTCTTCGAGGCGACCAGTCCGGGGCCGCCGCCCGCGCGCCGGGCCGAAGCCCGGGTGGAGGTGATCGTGGTCGACGACATCGTCACGACCGGGGCGACCCTCACCGCGGCGGCCGCGGCCCTGCGCTCGGCCGCCTGGCCGGTCCGGGCGGGCGCCGCCGTCGCCGCCACCCCACTGGCGCGCGGAGGGCCGGGACCAGCCACGACTCGCCCTGGCCAACGTGTCAATTTCCCAGCGGAGGGGGTAGGGCAGGTGTGAGACTTGACGCTCTTCCGGCACGCCCGGGACGCCACCCCGGCGACGCCGAGATCCCATCGGTGGCGGGCAGGCCCGTGGCCGGGCACGGGCGAAGGGAGGACGCGGCTAGATCAGTCCATCGACGTCCTTGTCGAGACTCCGGCCGGCGACGCGGCCGCGCGCGGTCCTGGGCAACCCCCGTCGATATCGACGGCGGGTGGCGGGCCGTGACCCGGCGCACGGCTCGGTCGGAGCGGGCGTGGACAGGTCCGGACCGCGTTCCGGTCGCCCCGCGACCGGCGGCGGGAGTCCGGGCCGCGCGCGACGGCGGACACGTCCGGCCCACGGCCGCGGCCGCGACCGCCGAGCCGCGCGAGCCGATCACGGAAGAGGTGGCAGAGCGTGGAAATTGTCGTCACGGGCCGGCACACCGGTGTCCCGAGCCGTTTTCGTGAGCATGCGCAGGCGAAGTTGGCCAAGCTCGAGCGTTACGACCACAAGATCCTCCGACTGAACGCGGAGCTGTGCCGCGAGCGCAACCCGCGCCTGTCGGGCACCCGCGAGCGGGTCGAGCTGACGGTCTTCTCCCGCGGCCCGGTGATCCGGGCCGAGGCGGCGGCGGCCGATCCCTGCGCCGCGCTCGACCTGGCGGCCGCGAAGCTCACCGAGCGGATGCGGCGCGCGGCCGACCGTCGCCACCGCCATACCGCCGGCCGCGCCGGGCACCGAGGGCTGGCGGGCGCCGGCCACAGCGCGGCGGCGCGCGGCGGCGGCGTGGCGGCTGACGTCGGCGGTCTGGCCGGCCTGGCGCCCGCGCCCGGTGCGTTCGGCTCCTCCCCCACGCCCGACGGGCGGGCGCCGGGCCAGCGCGGCTCGGCCACGACCTTCGGGACCGCCGCGACCACGGCGAGCCCGAGTCCGGACGGCTCCAGCCCGGCCGGGGCCGAGGCGGGCGAGGGCGGGGGCGAGGCGGGCGAGGGCGGGGGCGAGACGGCGATCCGGGACGAGCCACCGATGATCGTCCGGGAGAAGACCCACGAGTCCGACCCGATGACCCTGGACGACGCCCTGTCGAACATGGAGCTGGTGGGCCACGACTTCTACCTGTTCATGGATGTCGAGTCGGGCCTGCCCAGCGTTGTGTACCGGCGGTGCGGATATGACTACGGACTGATCCGGCTAACCCGGCGTGGCGGGACTACGGGGACTGGCGCGACGTCATCCCAACCCCATCACCAGGCCTCGGGCCAGGCCTCGGGCGAAAGACGCGACTCCGTTCCAACGGTGTAAAGGTATGCACGCCCGACCGACATGGGACCATCTGCCGTGGACGTCCTCAGTCACGTCCCCGTCCCCGCGTGTCAGCGCGAGGGCCGAGACGCGTACGGTTGGCGCTAGGGAGGTCACATGCCGGGGGATGGGCAACAAGCGGCGGACGAGGTTCGCGTGCCGTCGCCCGCTGATCCGATACGAGTGTTGATCGTAGATGATCACGCTCTCTTCCGGCGTGGGCTCCAGATGGTTCTGGAGCAGGAAGACGACATCGAGGTGGTCGGCGAGGCGGCCGACGGCGCCGAGGCGATCACGATGGCCGTCGACGCGGCTCCGGACATCGTCCTGATGGACGTCCGGATGCCGCGTCGCGGCGGCATCGACGCGACCAGCACGATCAAGCAGACCGTGCCGAGCGCGAAGATCGTCATGCTCACGATCAGCGACGAGGAGGTGGACCTCTACGACGCCATCAAGGCGGGCGCGATGGGCTACCTGCTCAAGGAGATCTCGATCGACGAGGTCGCGACGGCCATCCGCGCGGTCCACGGCGGGCAGAGTTTGATCAGCCCGTCGATGGCCTCCAAGCTCCTCACCGAGTTCGCCTCGATGATCAAGAAGACGGACGACCGTCCGCAGATCCCCACGCCCAAGCTCACCGAGCGGGAGATGGAGGTCCTGCGGCTGGTGGCCAAGGGCATGGCCAACCGCGACATCGCCAAGCAGCTCTACATCAGCGAGAACACGGTCAAGAATCACATCCGCAACATCCTCGAGAAGCTCCAGCTCCACTCGCGGATGGAGGCCGTAGTGTACGCCGTCCGGGAGAAGCTCCTCGAGATCACCTGACCGGCCCGAACGCCGGCTCGGCCGCCGGGGGCACGACCGGGGCCGGCCGCTCGTTCGACGATGTGACCGCCTTCGCCCGGCCCGCCACATCACGGGCGGATCCGGCAACCGGTCGCGATGGCGCGCGCGGGGGCTAGCATCGAATCGTGACCTTGCCGTACTTCGTGCTCGAGGAGAGTTCCACCCGTGGTACTTGACAAGATCCTCCGCGCCGGCGAGGGCCGTATCCTCCGCAAGCTTCAGTCGATCACGGGCCAGGTGAACGATCTCGAGGAGGACTTCGTCGGGCTCTCGGACGAGGAACTCCGAGGGATGACCGACGAGTTCCGGCACCGCCTTGGTGAGGGCGAGACGCTGGATGACCTGCTGCCCGAGGCGTTCGCCGCCGTTCGCGAGGCAGCGCGCCGAACGCTGGGTCAGCGGCACTTCGACGTCCAGATCATGGGCGGCGCGGCGCTGCACTTGGGGAACATTGCCGAGATGAAGACCGGTGAGGGCAAGACCCTGGTCTCCACGCTGCCGGCCTACCTCAACGCGCTCAGCCGCAAAGGCGTCCACATCGTCACCGTCAACGACTACCTGGCCCAGCGCGACGCCGAGAACATGGGCCGGGTCCACCGCTTCCTGGGCCTGAAAGTGGGGGTCATCCACCCCCAGATGACACCGGCCCAGCGCAAGGAGCAGTACGCCGCGGACATCACCTACGGCACCAACAACGAGTTCGGTTTCGACTACCTGCGCGACAACATGTCGTGGAGTGCCGACGAGCTGGTCCAGCGGGGCCACAACTTCGCCATCGTCGACGAGGTCGACTCCATCCTCATCGACGAGGCCCGGACCCCGCTGATCATCTCGGGGCCGGCCGACAACCCGACCCGGTGGTACACCGAGTTCGCGCGGATCGCCCCGATGCTGGTCCGCGACACCGACTACGAGGTCGAAGAGGGCAAGCGGACCGTCGCGATCACCGAGTCCGGCGTGGCCAAGGTGGAGGACCAGCTCGGCATCGAGAACCTCTACGAGTCGGTGAACACCCCGCTCGTCGGCTACCTGAACAACGCGCTGAAGGCCCAGGAGCTCTACAAGCGGGACAAGGATTACATCGTCACCGACGGTGAAGTCATGATCGTCGACGAGTTCACCGGCCGTGTCCTGCACGGCCGCCGCTACAGCGAGGGCATGCACCAGGCGATCGAGGCCAAGGAAAAGGTCGAGATCAAGCAGGAGAACCAGACCCTGGCCACGATCACGCTGCAGAACTACTTCCGGCTCTACGACAAGCTGTCCGGGATGACCGGTACGGCCATGACCGAGGCCGCCGAGTTCCACCAGATCTACCAGCTCGGCGTGGTGCCGATCCCGACGAACAAGCCCATGGTGCGCGTTGACCAGCCCGACGTCGTCTACAAGACCGAGGACGCCAAGTTCGACGCGGTGGTCCAGGACATCGTCGACCGCAACGCCAAGGGCCAGCCGGTGCTGGTCGGCACGACCAGCGTCGAGAAGTCCGAGCGCCTGTCCCGGCAGCTCACCAAGCGCGGTGTCCGCCACGAGGTCCTCAACGCCAAGCAGCACGAGCGGGAGGCGAGCATCGTCGCCGAGGCCGGCCGCCGGGGCGCGGTGACGGTCGCGACCAACATGGCCGGCCGAGGCACGGACATCATGCTCGGCGGCAACCCGGAGTTCATCGCCCAGGCCGAGCTGCGCCAGCGCGGTCTGTCCCCGATGGAGACGCCGGATGACTACGAAGCGGCCTGGCCGGAGGCCCTGGAGAAGGCCAAGCAGTCGGTGGCCGCCGAGCACGACGACGTCGTCGACGCCGGCGGTCTCTACGTCCTCGGCACTGAGCGCCACGAGTCCCGCCGCATCGACAACCAGCTGCGTGGACGGGCCGGCCGGCAGGGTGACCGCGGCGAGTCGCGCTTCTACCTCTCGCTCGGGGACGACCTGATGCGGCTGTTCAACGCGGCCGCCGTCGAGGGCATCATGGACCGGCTCAACATCCCCGAGGACGTGCCGATCGAGTCGAAGATCGTCACGCGGGCCATCCGGTCGGCCCAGACCCAGGTCGAGAGCCAGAACTTCGAGATCCGCAAGAACGTCCTCAAGTACGACGAGGTCATGAACAAGCAGCGCACCGTCATCTACGAGGAGCGCCGCAAGGTCCTGGAGGGCGCCGACCTGCACGAGCAGGTGCGCCACTTCATCGACGACACCATCGACGGCTACGTGGCCGGGGCGACCGGTGAGGGCTACCCGGAGGAGTGGGACCTCGACACGCTCTGGCAGGCGCTGACGCTGCTCTACCCGGTGGGGGTGGAGGTGCCCTCAACCGACGAGCGGGACGGCCTGACGGCGGAGAACCTCAGCGAGGAGCTCCAGGCCGATGGGCGGGAGGCCTACGACCGGCGCGAGGTGGAGCTGGGCAACCGGCCGGACGGCGAGCCGTGGATCCGCGAGGCCGAACGGCAGGTCGTGCTCTCGGTGCTCGACCGCAAGTGGCGCGAGCATCTCTACGAGATGGACTACCTGCAGGAGGGCATCGGCCTGCGGGCGATGGGGCAGCGGGACCCGCTGGTCGAGTACCAGCGCGAGGGCTTCGACATGTTCCAGACCATGATGGAGGGGATCAAGGAGGAGTCCGTCCGGGTCCTGTTCAACGAGGTCAAGATCGCCGAGTCCGAACCGGAAGCTCCGCCCGTCGGCGAGGGTGCCCGTCCGACCGCGCTGCCCGCCGGCGCCCCGCTCGACGGGGTCGGGCTGGTCGAGGCTGTCCGCGCCGCCACCGGGGTCCTGGAGCAGCCGCCGGCTCCGGTGAACCCGGCTGGTCCGAGCCCCGCCGGTCCCAACCGCGCGGCGCCACCCCAGGCCCCGCCGGCCGGCCCGACGCCGACGACCGAGGCGCCGCCGGTGTTCGTGCGGAGCCTGCGCCAGCAGCGGCCAGCGAGCGCCGGTCTGCGCTACTCGGCGCCGTCGGCCGACGTCCCTGGGGGCACAGTGTCCTCGAACGACGGCGGCGCGGCGGCTGGCGGGTCCCGAGCGGCGGGAGAGGGCAACGCGGCCTCGGCCGGCGGCCGGCCCGCCCGCAACGCGCCCTGCCCGTGCGGGTCGGGACGGAAGTACAAGCGCTGCCATGGCGACCCGGCCCGGCGTAACGGCGGCGGCCCCGCATGATCGGAGACGACGTGTCCGGTGTGCCCGGCGCCCAGCGGTGACACCGGGCGCCGGGCACACCGTCCCCCCACCCCCCCGGGTGGTCAGCCGATGCGGAGCGCGGTCACCCGCCAGCGCCCGTTGACCGTTTCCATCCGCATGGCCAACGCGGCCGCCCGCTCGTCCCGATTGACGACGGCGGCGATCTCGGCCACGCCCGGGCGTGGTTCGCTGACGTGGATGCTACGAACCGAGTAGCGCCGTTCGGGGCGGATACGCCGGGCCACCTCGGCGACGTCGGGCCGCAGGCTCGGCGCGAACCAGCCCATCGTCTGGCTGACCGGGCGGATACCGGACATCATCTCGACGAGGGCGCGCACGACCGCCGCCGCCATGGCGCGCGCCGGGGCAGGGGCGCGCGTCGTGGCGGCGGCGGCCGTGACGCTGGTCGCGGCGTCGAACCGGCCGGGCGGCTGGCGTTCGTCGTCGAACGGCGGCTCGCTGGGCTGCGTGGGAAGACGGTAGGGGCCTCTGCCGGGACGCTGTCCGTAGCGCGGCCGGGCGTTCGGCGCGGGCGGCCCGGCCGCCTGGGCCCGGGGCTGGGGCGCCCGGCCGGCCGCCGGCCACGGCCCGGTCGGATGCTGCCCGGCCGGCCACGGCCCGGTCGGATGCTGCCCGGTCGGATGCTGCCCGGCCGGCCACGGCCCGGTCGGATGCTGCCCGGTCGGATGCTGCCCGGCCGGATGCTGCCCGGCCGTTCGCTGGCCGGGTGGCTTCGGCCCGGGCTTCGCTCCGGGTTGTCCCTGCCCGGCCGGCGGGGTCGAGGCCGGCCGGGTGATCGTGGCCGCTGCCGGCCCGCCCCCGGCCGCCGGGGCGGCCGGGGCCGGCGCGACCGGGATCGTCGCGCTCGGGCTGGCGGCGGTCGTGGCCGTCGAGGTGGTCGGCGGCATGGCGCTGGAGGGCGCGGTGGAGGGCATGGTCAGGGCCTTCACGGTCGCGGAGCGCTGCGGGGGTGGGCGGGGTCAGGGCCCGGGAGGTGGTGGAGAGAGCCGCAGACCGGGCTGGATCAGATTCGGGTCAGATCCGATCAGCTGCCGGTTCGCGGCCCACCACCGTGGCCATTCATGTGCGATCTCCGCGTTGGTCGCGTGCGGACCGAGGTAGCGCGCGGCGATCGTCCACAGGGAGTCGCCGGCCCGGACGACGACGCCGGTGCTGCTCCCTTCGGGGCCGCTGCCCGGTCCGGGCATGGTGGGGGTGCCGGTCCCGCCCGTCGGCGGTGCCGAGCGGGTCGGTGTCGGCATAGTCGGGCTCGGCTCGGGGCCGCCGGGCCGTAACGAGGGCAGGGCGGTCGGACCAGCCTCGGCGCTCCCGTCGCCGGGCGTTGAGGGCAGGGCCGATGGACGGCTGGTCGGCCCGGCCGCCGCAGGCGTGCTGAGATGCCCCAGACTGGGAAGTTGACGGTTGGGAGACGGCCACCCGCCCGTGGCGGAGGCCGTCACGGCCGGCCCGCCCCCGCTCGCCATCGCTGTGGCCGGGGCGGCGAGGGCGGGCCCCGCCATTCCGGCGACCAGCGACACCCCGAGGCTGACCTCGACCAGGTTCCGGATCGTACGCGGCAGGATGCGCTGGGCCAGGCCGCCCGCGAACCGTCCCACGGCGCCGGGCAGCGTCGCGGCCACGGCGAACACGATGCCCACGCCGAGCCAGATCACGATCAGCCAGGCGGCAAGACCGACGAGCGTGGCCAGCGAGCCTTCCGGATCGGCGTTGACCCAGGACGGGATCCCGCCCGCGTGGTCGGGCAGGTCCGATCGGTGTGGACCGAAGACCAGCAGCGCGATAGCGGCCGCGACGGAGAACCCGATCCAGAGCGCCGCGCCCAGAGCAGTCCGAGCCCGTCTCACGATCCCTCCCCGTCGGCCTCGTGATGCGGCTGTTTGCTTACATTTGCTTGTGTAGACCATCGGCCAAATGCTGTCAACCCTGGTAGCTCTCCTTACGGCGCCGTGGTGACGGTCTGGCCGGGATGCCGCGGACCGACCGGCCATCGCCCGATGCGACCGGGACAATGGGGCGGAGCCCCGGTCGCGGAGGGCAAACCAGTCGGCACTGGTCGACAACGATCGACCACGCTGCGCGGCAGCGCGCCGCTCGGTACCGGACGCCCGTAGCGGGCCGCCTGGTGCCGCGATGTCTGACGGTCGCTGCCGGCGTCGAGTTGCGTTCGATGCCCGGGTGGGTTACGCGGCCGCGGGGCTGGAGGGGAGCGCGCATGCGCTGGGAAGCACTGTTCGAGGACCTGGAGGTCCAGTGGGAGGCGGCCGAGACGGCCGAGCTCGCCGCGGAGATCGCTGACCGCAGCCGCCGGGAGGCCGCCTATCTGCGGCTGGTCGACCGGCTGCGGCCCGCGGTCGGCTATCCCCTGCGGCTGGGGGTGATCGGCGAGGCGCCGCTGGGCGGCCGGCTGTCCACGGTGGGGGTCGACTGGCTGCTCGTCGCGGAGAGCGAGACCCGGGAGGTCCTGGTGCCGACCCGGTCGGTGCTGTGGATCCACGGGTTGTCCGCCGTGTCCGCCCAGCCCGGTCATGAGGGGCCGCTCGCGGCCCGGCTCGACCTGCGCTACGCGCTGCGGGGGATCGTGCGGGACCGGTCGGCCTGCGCGGTCGTGCTGGTCGACGGCACCTCGGTCGTTGGCACGCTCGACCGGGTCGGATCGGACTTCATCGAGATCGCCGAGCACCCCGAGGCGGAGTTCCGCCGGGCCCGGACAGTTCTGTCCGCCCGGACGATCCCGCTGGCGGCGGTCGCGTTTATCCGCCGGACCGCGTGAGCGGGAGGCGGTGAGGCGTGGGCGGCACGCGGTGAGCCGTGGGCGGCACGCGGCGAGCGGTTGGGCGGCGCGCCGTGAGCGGTGAGCGGGCGGCCGCGGCGCCGACGGCCCGCCGCGGCCTAGTCGTCGGGTACGCCCTCGCCCCGCCCGAGCGGGTTGGCCAGCACGAACGCGCGCGTCTGTTCGTAGGCCCGCTGGATGTAGGCCTCCAGCTCACTACGCTCGACCCGCCACTGGCCCCGTCCTCCGATCTTGATGGCGGGCAGCTCGCCCGAGCGGACCAGCGCGTAGGTCTGGCTCGAGGAGATGTTCAGTACCTCCGCCACGTCACTGAGTTGGAGGAACCGATCGTTCATCACGCTCACTCCCCGGATGACTTCCGCGACACGCCACCTGTGTATCAAAAGTCTCTCACGTGGATCGCTTGCGAATGCCTTCGGTTGTGGATAACTGCCCCCGTTGACGTGTAGGGGTGGGTACACCCCGTCACGCCCGACTCCGACCACGTACGCTCCCTGATCAGGCGAGTGCACCGAGCCGGCCGGTTCCGGTGCCGTACGCGAGCCGTGGCCCCGCCGGGCCCGGCCTCGCGCCGCGGCCCGCGCCGACGACCTCGGCCGTCGCCACGTGCCCCGATCATGACCGCCGGGCGGCGTCCCTCCGCCGCCGGGCGCCCGACGCTGGAGGTTCGGGTGACCGACCTCGCCACGACCCGCGACGACCGTTCCTCTCATCCCACGCCTCCTCCCTCACCGCCGGCCCGCCGCCTGGGCCGGCGTCGATGGCGGGACTCCCGCCTGCTCGTCGGCGTGCTGCTCGTCCTCGTCTCGGTCGTCGTCGGTGCCCGGGTGTTCGCCTCCACCCGGACCGGGGCCACGTGGGTGGTCGCGCGGACCGACCTGCCGGCCGGCCACGTCGTCACGGCGAGTGATCTGTCCACGACCTCAGCCGACCTCAGCCCGGACACCTCACATCGTTACTACCCAGGTAACCGGCGGTCGGAGATCGTCGGCGCTATGCTCTCGCGCCCGGTCAGCGCGGGCGAGCTGATCAGCGGCGACTCGTTCGCCCGGGGCGGCGGCGCCGCGACCCGCGTCGTCACCGTGATCGTCAAGGACGGCCGGGCCCCGGCGCTGCGCGCGGGCGACCACATCGACGTGTACGTCTACCGCAACGGCGGCGCCGGCAGCGCGGTCGCGGGCGGGGTCGAGACGCTGGTCCTGCACAACGTCGAGTACCTCGGCGAGGACGTCATGTCCGGTGGCGACCGCTCGCTCACCCTGCGCGTGCCGGTCGACGTGGCCATCTCCGCCGTCGCCGCCTCGCAGACCGGCCGGGTCGACGTGTCCCGCATCGACGGTTCGGGCGCCGCGACGGCCGCCGGGAGCGCCGACGGCACAGCCGGGGGCACAGCCGGCGGCGCGGCTGGTGGAACGGCCGGTGGTACGGCGCCGGACACGGGACCGACCGCGATCCCCGGGTTCGGCCAATGAGCCTGCCCCTGCTCACGGCGGTTACCGACCCGAGCGTCGAGGCCGCGCTGGTCGCGGCCTTCGACCGGCAGGACCTCGGCGTCACGGTCGTACGCCGCTGCGTCGACCTGCCCGACCTGCTCGCCGCCGCGACGACGGGCGCGGCCGGCGCCGCCCTGCTCTCGGCCGACCTGCGCCGCCTCGACCGGGACGCGCTGACCCGCCTGTCGCTGTCCGGCGTCGCCGCCGTCGGCCTGATTCCACCGGGTGACGAGCAGGCCGACCGGCGCCTGCGCCAGCTCGGCCTGACCGCCGTCGTCCCGGCCGACGCGCCGGCCGACGTCGTGGCCCGGGCGGTCTCGGACGCGGCGCGGATGCTGCACACCAACGGGCACCCGGCCTCCATGCCGGCCACTGGCCAGCCGGGTCAGCCGGGTCAGCCGGGTCTGAGCAGCCAGAACGGCGGCCCCCCCGCGCTGTCCTACAGCGAGCCGCTGGCGGCCTTCGGCCCCTACCCGCCGGCCATGCCCGAACCGCCTGAGCCGCCGCCAGGGGAGACGGGCGCCGGCCGGGTGATCGCCGTCTGGGGGCCGACGGGCGCGCCCGGGCGCACGACGGTGGCCCTCGGCGTGGCCGCCGAGCTGGCGGCGGCCGGCGCGCCGACACTGCTGATCGACGCCGACGTGTACGGCGGATCGATCGCCCAGCTGGTCGGCCTGCTGGAGGAGGCGCCGGGCCTGGCCGCCGCCGCCCGCTCGGCGAACCAGGGCACCCTCGACGTCCCCCGGCTGGCGAACCTGTGCCGTGACCTCGGCGGCGGCCTGCGCGTGCTGCCCGGCATCGCCCGGCCCTCCCGCTGGCCGGAGCTGCGCCCGGCGTCGATCGAGGTCGTGCTCACCGCGGCGCGCCGGCTGGCCACCTACATCGTCGTCGACTGCGGCTTCTGCCTGGAGATGGACGAGGAGATCTCCTTCGACACCGTCGCGCCGCGCCGCAACGGCGCGACCCATACCGTGATCGCGGCGGCCGACACCGTGCTCGCGGTCACCTCGGCCGAACCGGTCGGGCTCGTCCGGTTCGTGCGCGGGCTGGCCGAGCTGCGTGACATCGCGGCCGTCGAACCGTGGATCATCGTCAACCGCCTGCGGGGCTCGGCGGTCGGCGGCGACCCGCGCCGGGAGGTGGCGCGGGCGCTGGTCCGCCACGTCGGGGCGGAACCGGCCGCGATGGTCCCGCTGGACGTGGCCGGCATGGACGCGGCCCAGGCCGCCGGCCAGCTGCTGCGGGAGGTGGCGCCGAACTCGCCCGCCCGCCTCGCGCTGGCCGAGCTGGCCTCCCGCCTGGCCGGCCGGCCGGCCCGCAACCGCCGCCGCCGGTCCCCGGCCCGCCGGTAAGCTGAGGGACGCGGTCGGCCGCGCGCCGACCACCCGGCGGTGGGGCCCGCCGGCCCCAACCGCGGTGAGTCACCGCCAACGGTCCCTACCTGCGGTCCAGCGCGCCCTGAGCGGGCGTCACACAGGTAGGAGAACCGGGTGGACGACTCAGAAAGCATCAACCCGGAGGCGATGGGCCCAGAGGCGATCGACCTGAGGCGCACCGACCCGGAGAGCACCGACCCGGAGAGCACCGACCCGGAGAGCACCGAGCCGGAGAGCACCGAGCCGGAGGCGGTCGCCGGCGGCGAGGCCGGCCTGGCGGCGCGGCCCGGGCCGACCGACCCCGACGTCGATCTGACCATCCCGGCCCAGCGTCGCGAGCTACGCCGCCACCCGGCGGCCGTGCTCGGCGCGGTCTCCGCCGGCGGCGTGCTGGGATCCTGCGCCCGCTACGGGTCCGGCCGGCTCTGGCCGACGCCGCCGGCCGCGTTCCCCTGGACGACGCTGCTGATCAACGCCGTCGGCTGCGCCGCGATCGGCGTGCTGATGGTCATGATCGTCGAGGCCCGCCCGAACGCGCCGGCCCACCCGCTGGCGCGCCCCTTCCTGGTCACCGGAGTGCTCGGCGGCTTCACCACGTTTTCCACCTACAGCCTCGACGCGCGGCGCCTCGTCGACGGTGACCGGCCCGGGCTGGGCCTGCTCTACCTCGCGGCCACCCTGCTCGCCGCGCTCGCCGCCGTGACCGCCGGTGCCCGGCTCGCCCGCCTGGCCGCCGGCCGGTGACCTGGCTGCTGGTGATCGCCGGTGCCGCCGTCGGGGCGCCGCTGCGCTACCTGACCGACCGCGCGGTCCAGGCCCGCCACGCGAGCCCGTTCCCGTGGGGGACCTTTGCCGTCAACGTCGCGGCCAGCCTGGTCCTCGGCCTGACCGCCGGCGCCGTGACGGCCGGGGCGGCCTCGCCGCGGCTGTCGGCGCTGGTCGGGACGGGCCTGTGCGGAGCACTCAGCACGTACTCGACCTTCTCCTACGAGACCTTGCGCCTGGCCGAGACCGGGGCCCGGCTGCTCGCGGCGGCCAACGTGGTGGGGAGCGTCCTGGCCGGCTATGGCGCGGTCAACGTCGGCGCGGCGCTGGCCCGCGCGCTGTGGGGCTGAGCGCGCTGTGGGGCTGAGCGTGCCCCAGGGCTGGGTCGTCCCCGGGGCTGGGTCGCCCCACGGGGCTGAGGGCTGAGGCCACCGGGATGCCGCGACGGGGATGAGGCGACGGGGCAGACCGGCCGCGATGAGCGCCCAGCTGGTCGGCGGAACGGGGGCGGACGGCCGTCCGAGCCGCCCAAAACAGCGCTCTGACCTGCCGAAACGTCATATTGGCGGAAGTTTTGTCCGGATGGTGGGGGTGTGCTGACCGCTCGTAGCTGGAGTCGGGCCATGACGGTTACTGCCCGCGCTTCCCGGGCACCGTACGCAGGTAACAGATTGTTCAGAAGCGTTAACCATTCGTACTCGTCGAGCGCGGAGGGTGGCGCGGGCAGTCGCCTCCGCCAGCAATCGAACGCTGGGCGTCGGCCGCGATGCTTGTCGCGACCGCATCCTGATGCGAAAAGTATGTGATCATAAGCGCTAGATGAGCAAAAATTATTCCGGATAGTTACGTTAGGGTGAGCGTTCGCGCCACGGAAACCGACTGACCCCCTGGGCCGTCCACTGGCGCAAGTACGAGACACACATGGGGGTGTATGCCGGATGAGCCGCGAGTACGCGAAGGCTGTCGGGGCCCGTCTGCGCGCGATCAGGATCCAGCAGGGTCTGTCGTTGCAGGGGGTCGAGCAGAAGTCCCGAGGCCGGTGGAAGACCGCCGCCGTCGGGTCCTACGAGCGTGGCGACCGCATGATCAGCGTTCACCAGCTCTCGGAGCTCGCCGGGTTCTACGGAGTGCCGGTCTCGGCCCTCCTGCCGAACGAGGACTCCCTGCCGCCCCGGGAGCGCCGGCCGCGCACGGTCCTCAACCTGGAGCGCCTGGCCAGCGCCCCGCCTGATAGCTCCGCCCTGGTCCGCCGCTGGGTGTCGCAGATCCAACGGCAACGGGACGACTACGCCGGGCGAGTTCTCTCGATCCGGGAAGGGGATCTGCGGGCGCTGGCGTTGCTCCATGACACGACTCCGCAGGAGTTCTCCGAACGGCTTCGAGGATGGGGAGTGTTGGGCACCGAGTTCGAGGAACCCGAGGAGAAACCGGAATGACCTCGGCCTGACCGCCGCGCCGCGCGGTGGCGCGGCCGGGGGTGGCGGCGCGACGATCGAGCGGCTCGGCGCGCCAGCGCGGGTGAGGGAGGTGGGCGATGTCCGATGGAGCCGCCCCACGGTCGGGGCGTGCGCGCTCCCGCGGAGCACGCACCGGAATCGTGCTGGGAGCCGGGGGAATCCTCGGCTCGGCCTGGATGATCGGAGCCCTGACTGCCTACGAGCAGGTACGGGGAGCGGACGCGCGCAAGGCGGACGTCCTGATCGGGACGTCCGCCGGATCCGTGCTGGCCGCTCTGCTCAGTCTCGGCGTCGACGTCGAGACGATGGCCGATTCGGAGGTCGGCCGGCTGCGCGAGGACGGCCTGGTGCTCGACTATGCCAAGCTCGGCTCGTCCCTCCCGCCGCGGCCTCGGCTGCGGATCGGCTCACGGCGGCTGCTCGTGGTCAGCGCCCGCCATCCCCGCCAGGTCGCGCCGCTGGTGGCGCTGGTGTCGCTGCTGCCGCAGGGCCGGGGCACCCTGTCCGCGCTGGGTGACCTGGTCGAGGCGGCCGGGCGGCCCCGCTCGGCGGCGGCCGAACGGCTGGACGCGACCCGGGTCGACTCCGCGCCGGAGGCGCTGGTTGGCGCGGGCATGCTCGGCGAGGCCGTCGGCGAGGAGGTGCTCACCGCCGTGAGCTGGCCGGATGCCCCCACGCTGGGCGTAGTCGCGATGGACTACGACACCGGTGAGCGGGTCGTCTTCGGGACCGCGGGCGCGCCGGAGGCGAACCTGGCCGAGGCCGTGATGGCCTCCTGCGCCATCCCGGGCTGGTTCTCACCGATGACGATCGCCGACCACCGCTACGTCGACGGCGGGACCTGTTCGCCGGCCTCGCTCGACGTCCTCGTCGACCCGGAGTCCGGTCTGGGCGAGGTCGACGAGCTCGTCGTGTTCGCCCCGGCCTGCTCGTTCGAGTACGACCACCCCCATGGTCCGGTGGCCCGCATCGAGCGTCACCTGCGCCGGATGGCCACCCGGCGGCTCGAGCGGGAGATCGACGCCGCGCGGGCGGCCGGCATCGACGTGACCGTGCTCTGCCCCGGCCCGGAGGACCTGGTGGCCATCGGCGGCAACGTGATGGACACCTCCCGCCGCGAACAGGTGTTCACGACGTCGCGGCGGACGAGCGAGGCCGCGTTCGCCAGCTCCGCGCGGGGCGGTCTGGCCGTCGCCGGCTGACCGACGGCGCCCGGGCGGTTGGGACGGCGAGGTCGCCGACGGCGTACGGGCGGCTGACGGCGAGGTCGCCGACGCGTACGGGCGGCTGACGCCGGGGTCGCCGAGGGCGCACGGGGCGGCTAGCGGCGTCGCGGGCTGGTTTCCCGCGTCGCCGGGCCGACCCCGGCCGCCGCGGGCCGCCATGACCGGGCAGACTAGGCGGGTGCGCGTCTATCTCCCGTCCACCCTGCGCGCCGCGGCCGGCGTACTGGCGCGGCGCCGCGTCCCGGCCGGTCTGGCCTTCGCCGTCACGCCGGCCCTGCGGGAGTGGTACGCCCAGTCCGACACCGAGGAGATGGAGTACGCGGCGCTGCTCGACGCGGCCCGGGCCAGCCTGCGGCTGCTCGACGGCGACCCGTTCGCTCCCCGGCGCCGCGTCGTGTTCGCCGCCGACGTGGCCGACGCCGCCGCCCGCGTCCGCGACGATCTCGACCGCGGCGTCGTCGAGCTGAGCGCCGACGTGCCGATCGCCGCGGTCCGGGCGGTGCACGTCGACGCCCCCGACGCCGAGCCCGACGTGGCCGCGGCCGCCGCCGTCGTGCTGGAGGCCGAGCTGGGTGACGCCGACGCGGCGTTCGTCGTCGACGGCGCCGACGGTCACGAGCTGCTCTGGTTCGCGACCCAGGAGCTCGGCGACCTCCTCGTCGAGGCCGGCCAGGGGCCCGAGGAGACAGGCGAGGCCGCGGGCTGAGGCCTGAGGCCGGCAGCCGCTGATCCGCTCGGCTGCTCCAGGCGCTGGTCCGCGCGGCTGATCTGGACAGCTGATCCGTTCCGCCGGCCCGGCCGCTGTGCGGGAGAATGAACGGATGGACGCGGTCACCGTTGTTCCCCCGCCGGTCAACGAGCCGGTCACCGACTATGCTCCCGGCTCGCCCGAGCGCGACAGCCTGGCCAAGCGGCTGGCGTCGATGGCCGGCGAGGTCGGCGAGCTGCCGCTGGTCATCGGCGGTGCCCCCCGGGCCGGCGGCGGCGAGCAGTTCGACGTCGTCGCGCCGCACGAGCACACCCACGTCCTCGGGCGCGGACGCCGGGCGACGCCGGCCGACGTGGCCGACGCGGTGGACGCGGCGCTGGCCGCGGCGCCGGGCTGGCGGGCCGTCTCGGCCGACGACCGGGCCGGGGTGTTCCTGCGGGCCGCCGCCCTGCTGGCCGGGCCCTGGCGGGACACGATCAACGCGGCCACGATCCTCGGCCAGAGCAAGAGCGTCTACCAGGCCGAGATCGACGCCGCCTGCGAGCTGATCGACTTCTGGCGGTTCAACGTCCACTTCGCTCGCGAGCTGACCGCCCGCCAGCCCGCCTCGGGCCCGGGCGTCTGGAACCGGCTGGACTACCGCCCCCTGGAGGGCTTCGTCCTGGCCATCAGCCCGTTCAACTTCACCTCCATCGCGGCCAACCTGGCCTGCGCGCCCGCGCTGATGGGCAACGTCGTGGTTTGGAAGCCGAGCCCGACCCAGCAGCTGGCGGCCCACTACACGCTTGCGTTGCTCACGGCGGCGGGCCTACCCCCGGGCGTGATCAACCTGGTCGCCGGGGACGGCTCGGAGCTGGCCGACGCCGCCTTGGGCCACCGGGAGCTGTCCGGAATCCACTTCACCGGCTCGACCCGGACGTTCCGCGCCCTGTGGGCCCGGGTCGGCGTCAACCTGGCGGCCTACCGCGACTACCCGCGGCTGGTGGGGGAGACCGGCGGCAAGGACTTCGTCGTCGCCCACCCCAGCGCGGACCCGGACGCGGTCGTCAGCGCGCTCGTGCGGGGGGCGTTCGAGTACCAGGGCCAGAAGTGCTCGGCCGCGTCCCGGGCTTACCTGCCCCGCTCGCTGTGGCGGTCCGGGCTCGGTGACCGGCTGCTGTCCGAGACGGGGGCGCTGCGCTACGGCGACGTGGGCGACCTGAGCGCGTTCGGCGGCGCCGTCATCGACCGGGTCGCCTTCGACCGGCTGGAGGCGGTGCTGGCGCGGCTGCGCGCCGATCCCGGTGTGACGGTGCTGGCCGGCGGCGGTACCGACGGCCGAAGCGGCTATTTCGTCGAGCCGACCGTCGTGGTCTCCGACGAGGTCGGCCACGAGATGTTCACGACCGAGTATTTCGGCCCGCTTCTCGCGGTCCACGTCTACGACGACCGGCCGGGCGCGGGCGGCGACCCGTTCGCCGCCGTTCTGGAACAGGTCCGGGACTCGACGCCCTATGCGCTCACCGGGTCGCTGTTCGCGCGGGACGCGGCCGCCGCCGCCGCCGGCGGCGAGGCCCTGCGGTACGCGGCCGGCAACTTCTACCTGAATGACAAACCGACTGGCGCCGTCGTCGGCCAGCAGCCTTTCGGCGGGTCGCGGGCGAGCGGCACCAACGACAAGTCCGGCTCTCCGCTCAACCTGGCCCGCTGGGTCTCGCCCCGCACCATCAAGGAGACCTTCCTGCCACCGACGACGGTCGCTTACCCGCACATGGGCTGACCGTCAACTGGCCGGGCGACGGACTGACCGGAGTGGCGGGTGGACGTCGCAAACGACCGTGTGAAAATGTGCTCAGTCAGGATCGACCGGACGCGTCGGGATTCCCGGCGGGCCGCCGGGGCCGCGGGCGGTTTCGCTCGCGCCAGGCATGAGATCGGTCCCGCCAACCTGAACAATCCGTTTCGCTCCGGCCTGGCTCCCAGCTCGGGGCGGCGACCCGGCCGGGCGGTCCGGGAATTCGGGCCCGTCCTGGAAAGGAGACGCGACGGCGGTGGTCTACCTCGCCGGACAGATCCTGCTTTTCATGCTGATCGCCCTGGTCGTGGGGGCGATGCTGGCCTGGATCTTCCTCGTTGGCCCGCTGCGCCGGCAGGCGCGCAACGCGCGGCTCGCGGTCCTGGCCGGCGCGGTCGCCGGGGGCGGCCCGGCCGCGCTCGAGCCTCCCGCGGTCGCGGCGTCGGCGGCCGTCCCACCACCGGCGCTCGCAAAGCCGGCGGGGGGCGAGCCAGCTCAGGCCGAGGCAGCTCAGGCCCAGGCAGCTCAGGAGCAGCCGGCCGCGGCAGGGCCAGCCGAGCCTGGGTTAACCGAGGCCAGCTCAGCAGAGGCCGGACTGGCTGAAACCGGACTGGCTGAAACCGGGTCGGCGGAGGGGCCGCCGAGCAAGGTCGTCACCGAGCTCGCCGCGCGCCTGCGGCGGATCGAGGACGAGGCCGCGCTGGAGCGGGCGGAGCTCACCGCCCGCCTGGCCATGGCCGATGAGCAGGCGAGCCTGGCCGAGCAGCGGGTAGTGGAGGCGGAACGTCAGCTCACCGCGTCCCAGACCCGCATCAGCGAACTTGAGGGCGCGCTGCGTGACGCGCTCGATGAGCGACCGGCGGCGGAGCCCACCACACCGGAGCCCACCACGGTGGCGCGGGCCGACTCCGATCGGACCGACGACCCGGACGGGACGGTTGCCGAGCCTGAACCAGCGCCCGACGAGCCGGCGGCCCCGGCCGCCCGGGACGACCTGAGCCGGGAGACCGCGATGCTGCGGTCTCGACTGGCCGACGCGGAACGGCGGTCGGCCCGGTTCTCCTCCCAGCTCGCGCTGGCCCGGACCGACGCCGAGGACGCGCGCCGGCAGGTCGCGGTGGTCACCACCCGTCTCGACCGACGCCAGGCCGAGTGGGCCGCCGAACGGGTCCGCCTGCTGGGCCGGCTGGAGGCCGTCGGCGCTCCGCTGATCGTGCCGGAGCCCCTGTCCGAGCCCGTCCCGGAGACCTGGTCCGCGCGGCGGCCGACGGGCCCGCGTTCGCGCGCCGCCGGCCCGCGCCAGCCTGACCACCCGCTCGGGGTTGACGACCCCGGCGCCACACCCGCCGCGGCGGCGGTCCCGTCACCGGCCAAGCCCGGGGACGACCGGGGGGCAGCCGCCCCCAAGGCAGCCGCCCCCAAGGCAGACGACCGGAAGGCGCCGGACGGGAAGGCGGCGGACCGCGATCCGGACCTGGACGGGGACTGCGATCCGGACCTGGACGATGCCGATCGGACCCGGATCGTGGCCGGGCCCGACACTCGAAGCTGGCCGCCCCGTCCCGCTCGCCGGGGCACGCCGACGCGAACGGACGCCGGCCGGCGTGACCGTGACAGCGGATCCGGCACAGCCACGCTCACCGCGCCCCGCGACCGCGCCGGCGCGACGCGGCTCCCGCCCGCCGGCACGGAGACCGGCCCGGACGGCGCCCGGGCGAGCAGCCCGGTCCCCCCGACCGGCACCGACGTCCTCGACCCGTTCCCGCCGCCGGTCAGCCGGGTCCCTCGCACGGACAACCTCAAGGAGATCGTCGGGATCGGCCCGATGGTCGAGCAGCGGCTGTTCGCGGCGGGAATCACCACGTTCCGCCAGCTGGCCGCGATGGACGAGGACGCGGTGGCGGACCTGGCTCGCCGCCTCGAGGGGTTCGGCGACCGGATCGAGGACGACGACTGGGTCGGCCAGGCCCAGACCCTCCAGCGGCGCCGCTACCAGGACGAGGACTGATCTCGGGGCCGGTCGCCCGCCCGGCGGCCGGCCCCCGGGGCGCCGTTGGCTGATCAGTACACGGCGCCCCGCGGTCAGTACTCGGCGATCAGGCCTTCGGTCTCGGCCTCGAGGATTCGGCGTTCGGTCACGTCCAGGTAGGTCCAGAAGTGGCCGGAGTACTCGCCCTGGCGGTGGATCACCGTGTGACCGCGTTCGAACACCCGCCCGTCCGAGAACATGATCTCCTCGCCGCGCACCGACCGGCGTCGCCGCAGCAGCAGCTCAAGGCGGACGGCGAAGTCGGCCGGGTCCTCGACCAGCCCGCGCGCCGGCCGGACCAGCATCCGGCAGTCCGTGCCCAGCAGGTCGGCCGGCAGCTCCGGCAGCTCGAACAGGTCGCAGAAGCTCTGGTTGACCGAGGTGACCGCGCCCTGCGCGTCGGCGCCCAGGATGGCCACCGGCAGCGTCTCCAGCAGCGCCGTCAGCCGGCTCTCCAGCTCCCGCGCCACCTGCTCGGAATCCTGGAGGGCCGCGTAGGCGCAGCCGCAGTCATCCCCACCCGGGCCGGGGTGATCCCGCGTTCCGAGCCGTCCGGAGGAGCCTCGCCGGGCGCCCGGCGTCCGGGCGTCGCCCCCGCCGACGGCCATCGCGGGCCAGGCCGGAGAGCCGTTCCGCGCCACGCCGGGCTCGACGGCCTGCCCGCGCTCGACAGCCTGCCCGGAGGCGACGGGCGGGCGGGAGCTGGCGGGCGGGCGGGAGCTGCCGGGCGAGCCGGGGCTGCCGGGCGGGCCGGAGCCGACGAGGCCGCCAGGCTGGCCGGCTCCCGCGGCCCCCGGGACGGTGGCGGCCTCGCCGGACCTCGGCGCCGGGACCGGGCCGTGCTGATGTGGCTGCCGGCGGGGGAGCGGCGCGGCCGGCTCGTCCGGCCACGGTCCGTCCCAGCCGTCCCAGCCGCCGTCCGGAGCGGGCCCATCGGCCTCGCCCGGGCGTCCCGCCGCGCTGGAACCGCCGGCTGGCTCGCTCCCGTTCGGTCCGGTCCCGTTCGGTCCGGTCCCGTTCGGTCCGGTCCCGTTCGGTCCGGTCCCGTTCGGTCCGGTCCCGTTCGGTCCGGTCCCGTTCGGTCCGGTCCCGTTCGGTCCGGTCCCGTT